>Ga0315291_10003062_pt1 | contig 21625 bp, 18 predicted proteins | sample YL17G12_20_MG_FD_203070 | JGI IMG/M metagenome (GOLD analysis project Ga0315291, IMG submission 203070) | Sediment microbial communities from Yellowstone Lake, YNP, Wyoming, USA - YL17G12_20 | ecosystem: Environmental > Aquatic > Freshwater > Lake > Sediment | place: USA: Wyoming | collected... | reverse complement strand
GATGGCGGTATTCGACGGAGGCGTAGCCTGCCTGCCGCAACAGACGAGTCCCGCAAGCGCTATGCAGGTAAACAATCGAAGCATGTGCGAAAAATATTTCACGCGTCCTCCGGTTCACGCAAGGAAACGCGGTAAGAATACCCTCCCCACGCGCAAAGTCAAGACCTTCAACAATCCACAGATTACACAGATTCCACAGATTAGATTTTAGCCACCGATGGCCACTGATGGCCGCAGATTTTCTTGTCCCCCCAATCGCCGCGGAATTGGCAACAATGCAAAAGATTTCATTGAAAGGGGTAGTATATATTGATAGCATTTGAGACGTTTTCATTGCTAGTCATGGGAGGAGATTTCATGCCGGAAGACAACGACCTGAATCAGAAGGAAGGCGAAAGCAAGGAGCAATACATCGCCCGCCTCAAGACGCGCCTGCGCGTACTGTTTGAGCAGCACATCAAGGAAAATGAAGGTCAGCCGCTTTTCGCCTCCGACATCAAAGACCCCGCCGAGCGCGCCAAATGGGAAGAAAAACAACTTGCCCAATGGAACGCCCGCCACGAGATTTTGGGGATTCTAGTTAAAGAAGACGAACGCGACAAGGAGGAAATATTGCCATCAGATGGTTGTGACTACACTTTGGAATTGCGCCAAAGATGGCTAACGAGGGAAGGTAAGACATTTGTAGGAACAATCGTAAACCTGTTGAGAAATAGCAGAAATCTATGGATGCGGGTGCTCGGTAGTACGGGAGTAGATTTTGGAAACATTATGAATACCACTAGCGGGGAGCGTTTCGTCGATTTTTATTATGTACATGGAACAGAAGGCCAGTGGCAATTTCGTGATCTGCGATGGACTGACCTAGCACATGTCAGTTTCCCGCGCGCTAATCTCCAAAACGCCGTCCTTGACAATGCTAATCTCCAACTGGTATGCCTCGGCGACGCGAATCTACAGCAGGCGCATCTCATCGGAACAGATTTCAGGAAGGCCGACCTTAGTGGCGCGGAATTTGAGGATGCCCAACTGAATGACGCAAATCTTGAGGGAGCGGACCTCCGACACGCACGGCTGCAAAATGCGAAAGCAACGGGTGCAAAGTTTTATGGCGCGGCTCTTAGGAAAGCACACCTTGAATGGGCTGATCTCGGTAACGCAGACCTCAGAGAAACAGTTTTTGCGTACGCAAAACTACAGGGGGCGGATCTAACGGAGTCGAATCTTCAAGGGGCGAATCTCTTACATGCGCATCTCGAAGGGGCGGGCCTCAGGGGGGCGAAACTTCAGGGGGCGGATTTGTCTGGCACTACGCTTGCCGGGGCGGTTTTGATGGATAAGGGGCCGGAGGGCAACGGGAAGTGGCAGGAGATTCACGAACGATCGGCGGATTTACGGGGAATGGAATATTCGCGCGAATGGACCGGGCCGCGTTGGGCAGCATATGCCGTCTCGTTTGTCACGTTCATCCTTACCAAGGTTCTAAACGGCATCTTCATGCTCCTGAAGAGACCGTGGCGGCTTGAATCGACAAAACACGCATGGCGAAAATGGAAAAAGGAGAAGGGAACCAATAAGAAAACAGAAATCGATCTTAAGGATTATTCTAAACCAACCACATTTTGGGCAGGACGTCCTACCACGTGTTTCGGAGTTGATACATCGGGCGTGAATTGGTCTAGGAATCCAGGATTGAAGAGGGATATCGAGGACGAGCAGTTCATTGAGGATTTCAAGGAGAAACATCCGGCGATCTACTGGCTGTGGGCGGGGAGTTCGGATTGCGGACGGAGTATTGGGCTGTGGTCATTTTGGTGCTTGGCGTTTATTGTTGGATTTGCATTTGCATACTGGCTCGCCCCGATAACAAAGATGAACGATCCGTGTCTTGCGACCTACAATTTCTGGACGTGTCTTTATTCCAGTGTCTTGACGTTTGCGACGTTTGGTTTCGGGAGTGTTACACCGCTGAATACAGCGGGGGCGATTGTGGCGGCGGCGGAGGTGGTGTGCGGGTACATATTCTTCGGCGGGCTGATTGCCCTGTTCACTTCAACCCTCACCCGTCGCGCCTGAGTATTTATCCTAGCGACCCTCGTGGTTTTTAGGTAATGAGAAAATCCGTGTCCATCCCGTTCGGAATTCACCACAAAGGCACCAAGGCACAAAGATTTTATAGGCAAATCTAAAATATTTTTTTGGTGTCTTAGTGTCCCCGACACAGGAGTCGGGGCAGGCTTTGGTGGTTCTAAAATCTGCGAAATCTGTGAAATCTGTGGTTTCGTAAAATATTTTTCAAAAAGTCCTTGACGTTCGCAAGTTCACGGGATATGGTTCGTCATGCGCACACCTATTTAGGTGTGTTGTTCCACGTGGAACAGTGTATCGCGGAAGGGATGAGGGATGAGGAAGTGGAGCACAGCCGCCCCCGGCTGTGGTTGATTATTTACATTTTTCACACCCGAGGGCGGGTGTGCTACATTATTACGCCCGAGGGCGGACGCAAGAAAAGTGGGCAATTGCGGCGGAAAGTACGGGGGGCGAAAAGTTCCGGAATGTACCGGCACTGCGGTTGGGACGAATGTCGTAAGGTCTTTGGCAACAAGGGGTAACGAAAATTATGCGCCGGTCGCAAAAGGCGGAACTTCTGCCACGGCGTTTGGCGGGGAATCGTTCGTAAGGCCAGGCGCGGCATGGGGCAACGGGAAAATCCGCGCAAGCGGCGCTGTTCCGGGTTTGTTCCGCATAGTTCCGCTTAGTTCCACCTATTAACGATGAGACTTGAGGTTTACCCGCATCAGGCGGGAAGTGGGCGGACGGAATCGGCTCAACAGCGAACGATATCGGTTGAAAAGCGAACGGTATTGGTTGAAAAGCGAATGATATTGGTTCAAAAGCGAACGGAATCGCATCAAAGCCGGTCAAAAAAAACTTTTCGGAAGGGCTTGCATTCTTGAATTGTTTTTTGCATACTTTTCATTGTTGAAACGTGTCTAGGATAATAGGGAGTGTGATTGGGAGGCCGTGCGCAATTTCGCGCGCGGTTGGGCCGCGAGGCCCATGAAGCGAGAGCATAAGACTCGGTTGCAGGTATATCGGAGCAAGCCTCCGACAGGGAAGCCCGTGAAAATCGGGAGCGGACCCGCCGCTGTGATCGGGGACGAAAGCCGCGCAACCCACTGTTCATAAGAGCAATCTCCAGAACGGGAAGGGGCGGCGAGTAGAATGATCCGAAAGCCAGAAGACCTGCCTGCAAACGCTTCGCACGATCTTCGGCAGTAAGATTCGGTGAGGGCACTCTTGCCGGCTGACATGGCGAGGAATGCCGATGCCCCTGGGAGGGGTTAGTTGCGGGAAATGCTTTCTCGGCCATGTACGACGGACGGAGTGCAGACGGCATGAAAACCCCGAATCTTCGCGGGAAGATCCGGGGCTTTTTTGTTTTGGTAGTTTCGTTCTTTCTTTTTATTTTGCCCGGCGGCTAACGGAAAGCGGTGAGAAGCCGCTGCCGCCGCGCGACCGTGAGAGCCGTAACATCTCGCGCATGTGCCACCTTTCCGAGAAGGACGGGGAAGGCGCGCGAGGAAGTCCCAAGCGGGAAGCGGCTCGAGCCGGGAGACGAGCGCCGGGCGGCTACAACTCCTCGCGAGAAAGGGGGTTTGCCATGAAGATAGGGATAGGATTGAGCGCTGTTTTGGGTCTTTTGCTTTTCGTGATGCCGGCGTTTGCGGAAAACGCGGACAATCCGGCCGCGGCTCAGGCGAACGGCGAAGGCGCGGTTTCCTCGGAAGAAAAAAAGGCAAAAGACGAAGAAAAGGACAAGCAAAAGGAGGAAGAAAAAAAGAAAGAGGAAGAAAAAAAGAAGGAAGAGGAAAAAAAGAAAGAAGGGGAAACGGAGGAATACGTCATTACCGCCACGCGCGTAAAGACTCCTGCCCGGAACGTTGCCAGTTCCGTCACTGTAATCACCGCCGAGGATATTGAGCGTTCAGGCAAGTCGAACGTGGCTGAAGTATTGCGCGATGTGCCGGGCCTCGAGGTAGCTCGCAACGGCGGCCCCGGGCAGGTAACGTCGGTCTTTATGCGCGGCGCAAAGAGCGAGCACACGCTTGTGCTGCTCGACGGCGTCGAGTTGAACGATCCGCTTTCGCCGGGGCGCGCGTTTGATTTTGCGAATCTCTCCGTTGACAACATCGAGCGCATCGAGGTCGTCCGCGGCCCGCAGAGCACGCTTTACGGTTCCGACGCGATGGGCGGAGTAATCAACATCATTACAAAGAAGGGGCAGGGGCCGCCGTCCGGTCGCGTGTTCAGTGAATACGGTTCTTACAACACTTTTCGTGAAGGCGCGAACGTGAGCGGCGGCAAGGATTGGTACGAATATTCGCTTGGCCTGTCAAGGGACGACAGCGAAGGCTTTTCCGCCGCGCGCCGCCAGGACGGCAACCACGAAAAGGACGGCTACGGCATCACCACCGTCGCGCCGCATGTTTTGATCCGTCCGCTGGACTGGCTGGAGTTCTCCGCAACCCTGCGCTACGTTAATTCGCGCGTGGAACTTGATAATCACGGCGGGCGGGGCGGCGACGACCCTAATTACGTGGGTTATACGGAAGAGGTATTTCTGAGGAGCCAGTTGAAGGCTCAACTGCTGGACGGCAAGTGGGAGCAGATACTCGGCTATTCCTATTCGAATACTTCACGCCGTTACGATAACGACGTTGACCGATTTCATCCATTCGACTCGCTGCATTCCCATTTCAACGGCCGGGTTGACAAACTGGACTGGCAGCACAACGTCATCCTTCACAAGACCAACACGCTTACTGCGGGCTTTGAGTTGGAGAAGGAAAGCGGCAATTCCACCACCCATATCACGAGCGCCTTCGGCCCCTTCGACAGCGAGTTCAAGGACAAGTCCGCGGTCATGCAGAGTTACTACCTTCAGGACCAGATATGCCTGTGGGACCGCTGGACCACGGTTGTGGGCGGGCGCATTGACCACCACGGCGTTTTCGGGACGGCACCGACGGGGCGCATCGCATCAAGGTACAACGTCAAGGAGACCGGCACTTCCATCCACGGCAGTTATGGCCTGGGATTCAAAGCGCCGACGCTTTACCAGTTGTTCTCGGAATACGGCAACGCAAATCTCCTGCCGGAAAAAAGCAGGGGATGGGACGTGGGCGTCGAGCAGGATATTCTGAAGGGCGTTCTGAACGCCGGCGCGACATACTTCAGCAACGACTTTCAGAATTTCATCGACTTTGACTTCGCGACGTGGAAGTACAAGAACGTCGGCAAGGCGCGAACCAACGGTGTCGAGACCTACATCACGTACCGTCCGCTCTCTTGCATCTCCCTGCGCCCGTGGTATACGCGCACGAACACAAAGGACCTTACCACCGGCGAGGAATTGCTGCGCCGCCCGCGGAACACCTGCGGCCTTGACGTGGAGTTGAGCCTTCCGCAGGACCGCGGCGCCATCACCCTTAGCATCATGCACGTGGGCCGCCGCGCGGATATTGATCCCGTTGCATTTCCGACCAAACGCGTCTCGCTCCGCCCGTACACGCTGATGGGAATGAGCGGGCGTTACAAGGTCATAAAGCACCTGACCCTTACGGGCAGGCTTGAGAACATTCTTAACCAGGATTATGAGGAAGTTAAAGGCTACGGCGTTGCGGCTTTTTCGGCGTACATGGGGTTTGAGTTGTCTTTCTGATAGAACTATTGGGCGGATTGAACCATGCTGGCGATGTTCCACATAGCAGGGTATATGATGAACCTGCCGGCCGCAGGCGTTGGGGTGATAGCGTTCGTTGCTGTCGCGGCTGTGATCGCGCTGGGCGGCATCGCATTCAAGTTGCGCAACTGGCGTAACGCCCGCAAGGTCGATACCGTCGTAGCAGTGACAATTTCAACTGCTCTGCACGCGGCGGTATTGTTCTGCCTGTTCAATTCGACGCTGACGTCGGCGTACTTGCAGGGCGGTGGACCGGGACTGGGCATCCAGTTGGACCAGTCCTTATCACGAGACGCCGGATCCGGCGGCGTGACTGTTGCGATTGCCGACCCGGCCGAGGCGGGCGTGGACGATCCGGCCTTGGAACCCATGCCGCTGGACCTGCCAAACCGGGCATTGCTGGAAGTTCAACCCGCTGTGTCCGTTGCGGTGGAAGTGCCGAAGCCTCCGGACTTGCTGCAATCCGAAGACCCATTTGCGAAGGAGTTCGTTCCTGCGCGCCTTGCAGGCGTCTCTCCGGTAATTCCCGGCGCAGTCATCGAGGATCGAACGGAAAGAACGTTACGGCCTGAATCCGGAACCGGGCGAGGGGATGATGGCGTCGCTTCGCGGCCGGCTGGCGGCAGGGGAGAAGGCGGCTCAGCGCCTGTCGGCTCGGGTTCGGGCCAGGATGCGCGTGGCTCCGGGCTGGCAAATGACGCAGGCGGTGGGGGAGGCGGCGATTCGGGAAGCGGAGCCGGTATGGTCATGCCCGTCTATCCGCGGGAGTCTCGTGAAAAAGGCGAGGAAGGCCGCGTTGTGATTTCCCTTACGATTCGTGCGGACGGGATGGCCGCTGACATCAAGGTTGCGGAATCGTCCGGCTATCCTCGCCTTGACCAGGCTGCGTTGGAAGCCGTGCGGAACAGCACCTTCATCCCCGCCACGAGATTTGGCCTCCCCATCGACTCAACCAAGAAGATTGCGTTTACCTTTCGCCTCAAGGAGGACTAGGTTCCGACCGCGCGACGGCGCAAACGTCGTAACGGAAGGAGCATGCGGCGCTTGCCGGGGTGAGCATCAGCACTTTATTATTTTTCCCCTGTGCTCGGTGACGTCTTTGGTGGCGTTGCGCGTGTCGATGACCAGCGGCGCGAGGCGCACAACGCGCGCATAGTCCATGCGGCTGTGGTCCGTGACGATCACCACGCAATCAGTGCCCGCAAGCCTCTTGTCGCTGAGCGGCACGGACTTGAGTTTCAGGTTGTACCCGCGCATCTTGTGCAGCGCAGGGACGTAGGGGTCGTGGTAAGAAACCCGTGCGCCCAGGCCTGTCAACAGCGTGGCTATTTCCAGAGCGGGAGACTCGCGGCAGTCGTCCACGTCCTTCTTGTACGCCATTCCGAGCAAGAGTATTTTTGAGCCACTTATCGCTTTGCCCCGTTCGTTCAGCGCGCGACTTATACCGGCGATGACGTATTGCGGCATGGAGGTGTTGATTTGCCCGGCGAGTTCGATGAACTTCGTCGTGAAGTTGTATTCCCGCGCCTTCCACAACAGGTAGAACGGGTCTATCGGTATGCAGTGCCCGCCCAGCCCCGGCCCGGGATAGAAGGGCTGGAAGCCGAACGGCTTCGTTGAAGCCGCCTCGATTACCTCCCACACGTCGATCCCCATCTTGTCGAACAGCATCTTCAGTTCGTTGACAAGCGCTATATTCACGCAACGGTAGATGTTTTCCAGCATCTTGCATGCCTCCGCCGCGCGCGTAGATGAGACCGGAATTACGCGCACGACCACCCGCGAATACAGCGCGGAGGCCATTTCGAGGCTCTGCTCGTCGGACCCGCCGACAACTTTTGGTATGTTGGGCGCGGAATACTTCGGGTTCCCGGCGTCTTCGCGTTCGGGCGAAAAGGCGAGGTAGAAATCCCTGCCGCATTTGAGGCCGCTGGTCTCCAGCATGGGTTTTACCACCTCATCCGTTGTGCCCGGGTAGGTGGTGCTCTCAAGCACGACGAGTTGGCCCTTCTTGAGGTTCTTTGCGATATCGCGGCAAGTGTTCTCGACGTATGAGAGGTCGGGTTCGCGCATCTTGTTGAGCGGGGTCGGCACGCAAATTATGATCGCATCGACCTCCTTGAGCCGCCTGTAATCGCCTGTCGCGCTGAAAAGCCCCGCGTTTACGGCCTTGGCGATGACAGGGGTGGCAACGTTCTTAATGTATGATTTGCCCTTGTTGATCTGTTTGATTTTGTGCGGGTCGGTGTCAAAGCCGAGTACCCTGAAGTTCCTGTCGCAGAAAGCGCGCATAAGCGGCAGGCCCACATAGCCCAGCCCGATTATCCCGACCACCGCCTCGTGGGAATCGAGCCGCCGCCTGAAGGCCTCCGCCTTGCCCGTCTTCTTCATCTTTCGCTCCTCAAATTATGAATTCGCGGATTATACCCCGCTTCCTACGAAAGAGAAAGGCCCGCCCCCGTTTGGGACAGGCCTTTGATTTCGGCGCTTGCATCTGTCAGCCCTGCTGCTGGCCGATCTTCTGCATGATGGACACCATCGGCAGGAACAGGGAGATTACGATCCCGCCCACCGACGCGCCCATGATAACGATGAACAGCGGTTCCATCAGGCGGACAAGGTTGGTCACCGCGTCGTCAACCTCTTCATCGTAGGAATCGGCGATCTTGAGGAGCATCTTGTCCAGTTCGCCGGTTTCCTCGCCCACGGCCACCATGTTCACGACGATTTCGTCGAACATCCCCGATGCGCGCAGCGGGTTCGCGACGCTTTCGCCTTCGCGGATGGAGTCGTGCACCGTGTCGATCGCGTCCGCGAGAAGCACGTTGCCTATGGTGCCGCGGCAGACGCTGAGCGCTTCGAGCAGCGAAACGCCGGACGCCACCAGCGTTCCGAGCGTACGGCAGAAGCGCGTGACGACCGATTTCCGCGACACCGGGCCGATGATCGGAGCGTTTATCTTGAGCCAGTCAAGGCTCCTGCGGCCCCACTTTGTTCTGCGCATCAGCGTGAAAGCCGCAATGATTACTGCAACAGCAATGGCGAGAGTCAGTATATTCAGCGGGACAAAGTGGTACTCGGTGCCCTGTCGATCAAAGCCCAAGCGCGCCATGCTCCAGCGGCTCAGCGCTACCACCACTTTCGTTGGCCCCGGCAGATCCTGGTTTTGCTGCTGGAAGACCTGCTCGAACTTCGGCACGACGACGACCATTAACACGCTGACGATCGTGAAGGCGATAAAGCCTATGGCTATGGGGTACACCATCGCGCCGCGTACCTTGTTGCGGAGCCTCTGGCCCTGTTCGAGGAATCTGGCCAGCCTCTCCATGATGGTGTCCAGTACGCCGCCCACCTCGCCCGCGCGGACAAGGTTCACGTATAGGTTGTTGAACGCCTTGGGATGGCGCGACAACGCCTCCGAAAGAGAGGAGCCGCCTTCCACATCCGCGGTCACGTCCATCAGGACGTTTTTCAGGACTCCCGGTTTTGCCTGCGCCTCGAGTATTTGCAGGCTTCGCACGATGGGCAGGCCCGCGTCTTGGAGGATGGACAGCTGCGTGGTGAACTGCACCAGGTCTCTGTTCTTCACGCCGCCGAAGCCGAGGACAAATTTCTTCTTCTTCGGCGCGGCCGGCGCTGCGGGCTTTGCGGGCGCCGCTTTCGGCTTTATTTCAGTGGGATAGTATCCCCTGCCCTTTATCAGGGCGGTCGCCTCCTCAACACTGGCGGCTTCGATCTCGTCCGTCACCTGTCTTGCCTGGCTGTCAACCGCTTTGAAAGTGAACACAGGCATAATCGTCCCTTTCTATCATAAATGAAACGGAGTTGTCCGGGGAACTTCTCCGCTGTAATCGTCATATCGTCTGGATCGTTTCCTTCACGATTTCTTCGACCGTTGTCACGCCTTCGAATATCAGGCGCAGGCCTCGCTCGCGCAGGGTGAGCATCCCTTCCTCGCGGGCGGTCTCGCGGATTACGCTGCCGGAGGCGCCGTCCATGATCATCTGTCTTATGCGTTCGCTCACTACGAGCGTTTCAAAAATGGCGGTTCGGCCTTTGTAGCCGGTGTGGTTGCACTCTATGCAACGGCGGCCGTAGTAGAACTTGTTGTTGCCGATGTCTTCGCGCCTGAGTCCCAGTTCGTACAACATTTCCTCCGTCGGCACGAATTCCGTCTTGCAGCGCTGGCATATCTTTCGCACAAGGCGCTGGGCGACCACCGCCTGCAGCGTGGCCGAGATAAGGAAGGGCTGAACTTCCAGTTCTATCATTCGCGTGATGGCGGTCGGCGCGTCGTTGGTGTGCAAAGTGCTGAACACCAGGTGTCCGGTCAGGGACGCTTCAATCGCCATTTCGGCCGTTTCGAGGTCGCGGACTTCGCCCACCAGTATCACATCCGGGTCCTGGCGGACGATTGAGCGCAGGCATGTCGCGAACGTCACGCCGATTTCCTCGTTCACCGCCACCTGCATGATGCCCTCGATGTCGTATTCCACGGGGTCTTCGGTTGTGATGATCTTGAGGTCCGGCGTGTTGATTTCCTGCAGCGCGGAGTAAAGCGTTGTGGTCTTTCCGCAGCCGGTGGGGCCGGTCACTAGGATGATGCCGTCGGGCTTCTGTATCAGGTCGCGGAACATCCGCAGTTCTTCGTCGGCAAATCCTATTTGTTCCAGGCTCAAAGACACAACGCTTCTGTCGAGCACGCGCATCACGACGCTTTCGCCATACATGGTGGGCAGCGTGGAGACGCGCAGGTCCACCGGTTTGCCGGCGATGGTAAGCGCTATGCGGCCGTCCTGCGGCATGCGCGTCTCTGCGATGTCGAGGCGCGACATGACCTTTATGCGCGAGATCAGCGCCAGCGCGATGTGCGGCGGCGGAGGGGCCATTTCGTAAAGCGCGCCGTCTATGCGGTAGCGGATCTTGAATTCGTTTTCAAACGGCTCGAAGTGTATGTCGCTTGCCCTGTCGCGGATGGCCTGGTAGAGGATGAGGTTCAGCAACTTCACCACCGGCGGCAGGGAGCCCATCATCTCGATCTTGGACAGGTCGATTGTGCCGCTGTCGGCGAGTTCCTCTTCCTTTTCCAACTGACGTATGACGGACTCGATTGACTCGACCTGATCGCCGTAATATCTCTTGATCGCCCGCTCGATCGCGCCTTCGTTGCTCACCGCGCCTTTGACCGGGCAGTCGAGCATGAACTTCACTTCGTCAAGAAGGCTCACGTTTAGCGGGTCCGACATGGCCACGACGAGCGTGCCGTTGTCCGCTTCCACCGGAACGATCTTGTACATGTTTGCAATCGAGGGGGGGACCTTTTCGATGATTTCCGGCGGGATGGAGAGTTCGTCAAGGTTCACTATTTCCATTCCCCACTGGGCGCCGAGCGCGAACAGCACTTCCTCCTCGGTTACGTAGCCCAGTTCAACCAGAACTCGTCCGATCGCGCCGCCTTTTTCCTTCTGTATTTCAAGCGCTTCCTGGATTTGGCCTTCGCTGACCAACTCCATGTCTTTGAGTATTTGTCCTATTGGTTTTCTGGGTTCAGCCATTTGCTTCTCCGGCTGATGCCGCCTTTCTTTTGAAAACACGGGGCTTCATTATCGCAAAACCGGCTCACCGGCGTTGCTGCGCGGCCTCATGGGCCGCCTGCGCCTCGGCTATCTTGTTCAGAATGGCCTGCGGGTTCATCGACTTCTCAAGCATGTCCTCTTTCTTGACCAGCCCGCGTGTGTATAGCGAGAACAGGTGCTCGTCGAGCGTGATCATTCCCATGTTCCGTCCCTTAAGGATTTCGTCGTCCAGCCGGTTGCTCTTGTTTTCGCGTATCAGGTTCGCGATTGCCGGCGTCATGTACATTATTTCGAACGCCGCCACGCGGCTTCTGCCGTCCTTGGTGGGCAGCAGCACCTGCGAAATCACGGCGAGCAGGCTCACGGAAAGCTGTATGCGTATCTGCTCCTGCTGATCCACCGGGAACTGGTCGATGATTCGGATTATCGTGCTGGACGTGCTACGCGTGTGGAGCGTCCCGAACACCAGGTGCCCGGTCTCCGCCGCCGTGAGCGCCGCGCGCGTGGTCTCCAGGTCGCGCATTTCGCCCACAAGGATAGTGTCCGGGTCTTGGCGGAGCGCCCTACGCAAGCCCTCGGCGAATCCCGGCACGTCGACGCCCATTTCCCGCTGGCTTACAATCGATTTCTTGTGTTTGTGATAGAATTCAATCGGGTCTTCGATTGTAACTATATGATAATCGAATGTGTTGTTCAGATAGTCAATTATCGTGGCCAAGGTCGTGGTCTTTCCGCTTCCTGTGGGGCCGGTCACGAGGAATAGCCCGCGCGGGCGTTTAATTACCTCCTTCAGGCTTTCCGGTAGTCCTATTTGCTCGAAGCTCATCACCTTGCTGGGGATGAGCCTCAGTACCATGCCCACCACGCCTTTCTGCATGAAGATCGCGCACCTGAAACGCCCGTAATCCTTGTAGGCGTAACCGAAGTCGCTCGAGCCGACCTTCTCCAGTTCCTGCTGGTTCTTTTCCGGCGCGATCTCGGTCACCATTTTTCTCGTCTCTTCTGGCGTCAACGGCGGAAGGTTGACGGTGCGCAGCCTTCCGGCTATGCGCAGTGTGGGCGGGCGGCCCACCGTCAGGTGAAGGTCCGAGGCGTTCTTATCGACGGCGAGTTGTAATAGTTTTTCAATCATGGTTCTTTTTTGCAAAAGTTCTCATGTCATTTCCTGTCTCAGTACGCAGGTTATATCTTCCGTCGGGCTATATGCCCGGGTTATCACAAGGACCACTCGATGTCCTGGGCATGGGTCAGGCGTAGGACTTCCTCGATGGACGTGACGCCCGCAAGGATCTTGCGGATGCCGTCTTCCTGCAGCGTGGTCATTCCGTTGAGCCTGGCGGTCTTCCTGATTTCCTGGGTGGAGGCGCCGTCGAACGTGAGGGTGCGCAACTCGGTATTCATTTCCATCAGTTCGTATACGCCCAGCCGTCCCAGGTATCCGGCATGCTTGCAGCGCGCGCAGCCACCCTTGCGGAAAATGGTCCTTCCCTCGATCGTCTCCGGCGTCATTCCGACCGCTCGCATCTCGCTGACGGTGGGCGTGTATGGTTCCTTGCAGTTATCGCAGAGGACTCGCACCAGCCTCTGGGCCAGCACCGCGAGGATGGACGAGGACACCAGGAAGGGCTTCACACCGAGGTCTATCAGTCGCGTCAGGGCGCTGGGGGCGTCGTTGGTGTGAAGGGTAGAGCATACCAGGTGGCCGGTGAGGGCCGCCTGGATGGCGGTTTCGGCGGTTTCATGGTCACGGATTTCGCCCACCAGGATGATGTTCGGCGCCTGTCGCAGCATTGCGCGAAGGATCCTCGCGAAGGACAGTCCTATCTTCGGCTTCACTTCGCACTGGTTGATGCCCTGTATCAGGTATTCCACCGGGTTCTCGGCGGTGATGATCTTGACGTCGGGCCGGTTCAGTTTTTTCAGCGCGGCGTAAAGAGTGGTGGTCTTTCCCGAACCGGTCGGGCCGGTGACAAGCAGAATCCCGTGCGGGCGCTTTATTATTAAATCGAAATGTTTGAGGTCTATCTGATCGAAGCCGAGTTCCTCAAGGTCCTTTAGTCCCTTTTCCTTGTCCAGCAGACGCATCACAATGCTTTCGCCGTTCGTGGCGGGCAGCGCGGAAACACGGATGTCGATGTCCCTCCCCTCGAACGTCAGGTTTATGCGTCCGTCCTGCGGGCGGCGCTTCTCGGCAATGTCGATGCCGGCCATGATCTTTACACGTGAAAGTATCGGCCCCTGGTTTATCTTGGGCTGCGAGTCGACCTCGAAGCATACGCCGTCTATGCGGTACCTTATGCGGAGCCTGTGCGCGAGCGGCTCGATGTGAATATCGCTCGCCCGCTGGCGCAACGCCTCGGCAATGATTAGGTGCACAAGCCGGATGATGGGCGCGTCGTCTCCTTCGCCGGTGTCACGGTCCGTTCCGCCTCTGACCGTGACCTCAACGTTGGCCTTCGCCGCGTCCTCCATTCGGACTTTTGTGTGCTTCTGGTAGTAGGACTCAATCGCCTCCAGCACGTGCGTGCGCGGTGCGAGAGCGCATTCGATATCCATGTTCAGGATGAAGCGCAGGTTATCCAGGGCGAAGAGGTCGTTCGGATTTGTCATTGCCACCTGCAGCCGCCCGTTTTTATGCGCCACGGGGATAATGTTGTATTCCTTGGCTATGTTGTAAGGGACGGTGCGGATGACTTCGTCGGGAATTTCGGTGGTGTTAAGGTCGATGTACGGGAGATTGAACTGCTCAGCAAGGGCCTGGGTGACGGCTTCCTCGGTGGTGTAACCCAACTGTATGACCGTATCGCCAAGCAGCGCGCCGTTCTTCTGCTGCTGGGCGACTGCCGTCTTGAGTTGTTCCTCGGTCAGGAACCCCTTTTCAACAAGGATCCTGCCAAGCAGTTTGCGTTCTTCAGCCATCACGGGGAAACCTGTGTGCAGACCGCCAAAACCCTTAAGGTGTGAGGACTTCTCTCTTAAACAAAATATTATATTTAACTTGCTCGGGAAAGTCAAGTGCAACAGGTCAAATAAATCTGTAGGGTTGGAGCGCAGTGATGTCTTCTGCCCGGAAAGAGCCTGCGGAACGCGATTTTTTTGAGGATAGAACATCTATGGGCGGGAAAGCGTTGAAGTCGCAGAGGGAGGAAAGTGTCCCGCTCAGCGTCATAAGCCGTTAGAGGGAAGCAACTGTTGCCTTTCGTGTGGGATTGCCGTGGTTGTCCGGCGCACGCCGGTACAGGTTTCGCCGCTGCCTTGTACGTCGGGGTTCTTGCACGAACAAATGTGCGTCCTTATGCCATAGGCCGCGGCGAGGGCCGTTATCCTGTCGTAAGCCGCGCGCCTATAAAGCGGGTTCAGCGCCGTGGCGCAGGCCGATCCCTTCTCGACGATTTGCAACAGCACGCCGCCGTTGAAATTATCCAGGACCGCCTTTGAAACGTCGCTCCGGCTTTCCGCTGTAATCAGATTTCTAATGTGATTTCTGAGGAAAAGGTAATTCAGCGTAACGTGGTCAACGCCTACGCTGGACAGGCGCGCGAAAAGCGCGCCGAGGTTCTCGTCCGTATCCGTTATGCCCGGCAGGAGCGGATCAATCCGCGCCTCAACGTGCACGCCAGCCTCGCGCAGCCGCCATATCGCGGCCAGCCGCTCCACCGGCGTGGCAGCCATCGGCTCCGTCATCTTCTGGAGTGTGTCGTCCACCGTGGTAATGCCCACCTGCGCATCCACAAGACCGGCATATTGCGCGAACAGCGCATGGAATCGCGGCGTGATAACGCCCTTGGTAAGAACCCCGACGCGTATGCCTCGCTCAAGAAGGTGGGCCATCGCCCCGTAAGCGATGTCCTGCACTTTCTCGACTGGTTGGAAGGGATCCGTGGCGGGACAGAAATAGGCCACCCGCGGCCATTTCCGGATGTGAGACAGTTCCCCCAGCATCCTTGCAACCAGATTGTCATAGACGGTTACAACACCGTCGCCGGGGTAGTGCGGGTAGCCGCGGGCGTAGCAATAAACGCATTGGTGGGCGCAGCCCGCTGCGACGTTTACCGACGCCACGCCTTCAAGACAGCCCATTGAGGAAGGGGCCAGCACGTTTGACTTTCTCTCACTGCTCTGTATGCGTGCCATCTTCCAACCTGCAATGACGGAACGCGTCGTTGCCTCCTGTAACTTTGCACTCCATCGACTTACAGCACACCTTATTGCGTATTTCCACTTCACAAGAATGAGACGGATAATTGGCGGATTTGTTTCACCAAATCCGAATTTTCATCCAGGGGGTCAGACGCCGAAGAGGAGCGAAGCGACGGGAGGGGTCTGACCCCCGTCGCCCGAAAATTCCGAAAGATTTTTATTCCCCGCTTTGTATTGCGAACATGCAGAAATCGCAGAACGCGCAGAAAACCCCCGCACCCGGGCATGGCACGGTTTCCGCAGTGATAATATCCCTCGCCGCTTCCGCCTCAACCGCGGTCCGGCTTGGTTCCAGCGCCGCAACCTTTACCGGCGTGGCCTTAAAACATTCCTTTTTCCTTCGGCGAAAGAGCGACCGCAGCGAATTCTTTGCGATTAACGTGATTTCCATCGCGATGCTCCATAAGCATATAAATATACGGATTGCCCCTCGTTGCTGTGAGTATAGCACACAGGTGTGACAGGAAATTCGCTGGAATGCGCCGCAACTTGACAATGCGGCGGCGCGGCGGTTATCCTTCCTGCATGGACACTTTCACACACGGCGTTTTGGGCGCTGTCACGGCGCAACTTGGCTTCAGGCAGCGGATCGGCCGCGAAGCCGCATGGGTCGCGGCGGCGGTTGCTCTCCTGCCCGATTTGGACATGACCGCCGTATCGGTGAAGTCGTTGTTCGGCCTGCCGCGGATGTCGCTCGACATGATGGTGATCCACCGCGGGCTTAGCCATTCGCTTTTCCTGATGCCGCTGCTGGCGCTTCCGCTGGCCTTCCTGTGGCGAGTCGTGAGGCGGCGCTTTGCAAAAGGCGCACAGCCGTCATTCCGGCTCTTATATTTCTGCGTCCTCACGGCACTCTGCAGCCAGCCCTTGCTGGACATTTTCACCAGTTACGGCACGCAGATTTTTTCTCCCTTCACGCACAAACGCTTCGCCATCGACGCCCTCCCCATCGTGGACATAATCTATACGCCCATTCTGCTCCTCACGCTTCTCGCTTGCCTCATCGCGCGCCTGACGAAGCGCCGTGGCACGCTGAAAGTTGCGTGGCTCGGCTTCCTCATTTCCGTCGCATACATCGCCGCGGGCTTCGGCATTCACGAGATGGTTCTGCATCAGGCGAAAATCCAGATTGGCGACTGCGGGGAAGACCGCGCCGCCCCCGCGGAATTCCGCGCCTATCCGCAGATAGGCACCATATTCGTCTGGCGCGTGACGCGGCAATGCCCGCACTCGTGGTTCGCCGCGCGCGTGAATGTTCTCTTCGGCATCGATTTCCGAAACGCCGCGCAAAGCGAAACCGAGATCATCGACAACGAATGGGTCCGCAAGGCGCGGCAACTGCCGGAAATCAAAACATTCGACTGGTTCGCCCTCGGACAACTTCGCGCGGCGTACATCGAGGACAGTGGAAAGCACATGGTTGACTTCTATGACATGCGCTACGCCATGCGGCCCGAAGGACTGACGAGCATCTGGTCGATCCGCGCGGTTTTCGACGAATCCGGCAAACTTGTTGAGGTCGGATTGGCGCAGCAGTACGGCAGAGGATCGCGCTGGCAGACCCTCGGCGAAATGTGGCGCTATATTACACATCCTTCACTAAAAAATGAGGAGACAGAAAAATGAGAGCAGGAAAGGGTAAGGACACGGATAAGATCGTGGGCCATGCGCTTAACCTTGGCGATTTGCTCCAGTACCAGGACGGCGCGGTCGTCAGCAGGACCTTGCTGGACAAGGACGCCGGGACGGTAACGCTCTTCGCCTTCGACAAGGGCGAGGGCCTGAGCGAGCACACTGCGCCGTATGATGCGATGGTTCAGGTGCTCGACGGCGAGGCCGAGATAAAGATTTCCGGCAAGGCCAACCGCGTGAAAGCGGGCGAGTTAATCATCATGCCCGCGAACAAACCCCACGCGCTCCGCGCCGTGGAGAAATTCAAAATGCTCCTCATCATGATCCGCTCATGAGAATTTTCGAGAAAGGAAGGTATTCATGGTTGAGAACAAGAAGACCGTATGGGCAATCATTCTATTCGTGGCCGGCAATGCAGTCGCAATTGGCGGATTATATCTTTCACTTACATTTGCGTTTCTCATCATCTCTGAGTTGTTGCATACCTTTGTTGTTACTGATTACAATCTGTCAGAGTTGGGGAAAGAATTCCACTCGATTTATCAGTTGGCTTCGTTGCCGGGGCTTCTCAGTTTTTACATCCCGATCACCGCACTGCTGTTAGTCATTTCGGAAAGCTTGGTTTACTGGCAGAATAGGTTCCGCCGTATTTTGCCGGTCGTTTTCGCCGCCTGCCTTCTGGGAATGTTGGCACTTAATGTAATCTTGTCAATTACGGATTTATATCGCATGCCAGACCGTTTTGTGGAACCTTATCTGCTGGCGCGTATATTGTCACTTGCAGTATATGCGCTTGGGGGTTCGTTTGTATTGCTGTTCTGTCTGTTCAGGCGGCGTGTTTACGCATACATCGCTGTTGCGCTGCCGCTATTGTTTTCAATTCCATTGGTTGAGTTTGTGTGGCGATTTGCAGCCACAGAAACTCACGGCGACTGGATCTTCCAGGTGGACTATCCTTTCCCAGGGCGTATCACATCTTATCTTGGGGTGATGATAGCAGTGTATCTGTTTCTCGCGATACTTTCTTGGTTCTCAAGAATCGAAAAGAACCCGGGGGGATATGCCTTCGCTTACGGCGGTGTTATGTCGTACGTTTTGTTTCTATGCATATGTCTAAGCATTCTCTTTCCTTTCCATTATTCGTTATACAGATGGACAGACAAAGTCCAACATTCTTGTGCGCCTATTGTAGGAGATGTTTTCTATATTCTCTGGGCCGTAATTATTGTAGTGCAGGCGGTAAGATTTTTCCGGCGGCGCAGGCATTCCCGGCCGCAAGAGCGGATAGCGGAGTCTTGCTAGTGAAGCCCAGACTATTTTCCCATGAGGGCCGACGCGACCGTGTTGCGAATGGCATCCGTCTTGATGTTCATGTCGCTCAGGACTCTTGAAACGAGGCCGTCGTTGACGCGGGAAAGCGCAATCAACAGGTGCTCCGGGCCGATATAATCGTGCTTCAACTGGTTTGCCTCCTCCATGCTGAGTTCCAGCGTGCGTTTTGCATCCGGCGTGAAGGGCAGTTGCATGGAGATTTCGGCTGGACCGGTCGGGGGAAGGGACTCCTCGATCCTTTTCCTGAGCAGAGAGTAATCCACCCGGAAACTCGCCAGGACAGTCGGCAGGACGCCGGTCTGCTGTTGGAGCAACCCCAGGAGAATATGTTCCGTGCCGATGAAATCATGCCTTCGCGCTATTGCCTCTTGACGGGCCACGTTCATCACCTTGCGCGCCTCTTTGTTAAATCTGTCAAACATGTTCTCCTCCTAGCGAAGTAATAGTTTGCTCAGCGCCTTTTCCGCGGCGATGATGGTGCGATCGATGTCCGCGTCGCTGTGCGCGGCGGAGACGAACATCGCCTCGTACTGGCTCGGCGCGAGGTATATGCCTTCCTCGAGCATCATCGTGAAGTACCGCGCGTATTTTTCCGCGTTCGACGCGAGCGCCGTGCGGTAGTCCTTCACAGGGCCGGGCGTGAAGAAGAGGCAGAGCATTGACGCGACGCGGTTGACGCAGCAGGGGACTCCCGCCTTTCTCGCGGCGTTGCATAGGCCTTCCTCAAACCGCGCGGATTTCCTTTCGAGGTTTTCATAAAAGCCGGGAGCGCGCAACTGTCTGAGCGTTGCAATTCCTGCCGCCATCGCCGCGGGGTTGCCGGAAAGCGTGCCCGCCTGGTAGATTGTGCCGACGGGACTGACGCGGTCCATGATGTGTGCCTCGCCGCCGTATGCGCCGACGGGCAGGCCGCCGCCGATGATCTTGCCCAGCGTCGTGAGGTCGGGCTGAATGTTGTAGCGGCCCTGCGCGCCCGCTGGGCCGACGCGAAAGCCGGTCATTACCTCGTCGAAGATGAGAACGATGTCTTCCTTCGCCGTGATTTCGCGCAGCCCTTCCAGGAACCCCGGCTGCGGTGGGACGACGCCCATGTTCCCCGCGACAGGCTCCACAATCACGCACGCGATTTTTCCCTTGAATCTTTCGGCGGCGGTCCTGACGGCGTCCAGGTCGTTGTATGGCAACGATATCGTGTTCTTCGCGAAATCCTCCGGCACGCCGGGGCTTGTGGGCTGGCCGAGCGTTGTGGGGCCGGAGCCTGCCTTTACGAGCAGGCCGTCAACGTGGCCGTGGTAACAGCCGTCGAACTTGACGACCATGTCGCGCTGCGTGTATCCGCGCGCGAGGCGGATTGCGCTCATCGTGGCCTCCGTGCCGGAGTTCACCATGCGAACCTTTTGGACGGAGGGGACCATTTCGACGATGAGTGTGGCGAGTTCCGTTTCAAGCGTGGTCGGCGCGCCGAAGGATGAGCCGCGGTCCAGCGCCTCTTTGACGGACTGCATGACGTCAGGGTTGCAGTGTCCAAGGATCATCGGCCCCCATGAGCCGACATAGTCGATGAATTCGTTGCCGTCGATGTCGGTGACGTGGCTGCCGGAGGCGTGATGGATGAAGAGCGGATTTCCGCCGACAGCGCCGAATGCGCGCGCCGGGCTGTTGACTCCGCCGGGGATGTACTTGCGTGCATCTTCAAACGCGGCAATGGATTTTTCCGTTTTCACGGCGATCCTTTCGCATGTGGGCTGAAAACCTCGCCGCCGACGGGAAAGCGGGCGGCGCTGTTTGTGAAATAATTTCGCGGAGCCTTGCGGGCAATTTTAACCTGCTGGCGGGCAAAGTCAAGCGCGGCGAGATCCCGCAGGATTTTTCATTAAATCATCTCCATGCTGCAAAATACTTGTGGAAAAATCGGTGAGCGGTTTTGTATAATGATTTATGATCGATCGTGGAAAGTTGCTGTGTTTCACGGCGTCCGATCATAACGCCATATGGCCCGGCATTGGGCGGCCAAAAATCCATTCAAACAGGAGAGTGACCTATGGCATGTGGAAAATGCGGAAAACCAGCAAAGAAGAAACCGGCTAAGAAGGCCTCGAAGAAGAAATAGGACGGGAGAATTCCAGACGCAAGGCCGGGGAACTGAAGAAAGTGTCCCCGGTCTGTCTTTTCCAAACGTCATTTGGTAACTAATGCGCAAAGGAGGTGAAATAACATGTGTGACACTTGTGGTTGCAGAAATAAGCCGCCGAAAAAGGAGGAACCCAAGAAGGACCAACCAAAGAAGAAATAGCGCCGCGCACGCAACGAGGCCGGAAAGTCCATTTGGCTTCCCGGCCTTTTTATGTACGTAAAAGTAAAACTTGGTTGCGCATGCCGGAAGGGAAAGGAGGAATGGAATTATTCGGAACAGATTCCGCCGCAACGGCTGGCGCCGAATTTCCATCCGGAGGCCGGGACCCCCTAGGAACCTGCGCCTCGGTTTCAGGGACAGCAGGCTTGGGCCGGAGGCGCGCAGCAGGCTGCTCCGCCGCGGATCGTTGTGGATTTCAGGACGCGTACGTTTGGGAAAGCCCAATTCATTTCGGCGGGGGATTTTGTGCCTTATGGCAACACCATCAAAGCCAAGTGCAAGCGTTTCAAAATGAACATTCTTGCAAGGAATGCGGAAGGAAAGAAGGCATGGTACCTCATGCAATATTCTCAGCAACTCGTGCCTTTCATGGATTGGGTGATACAGAATTACTTTTCTGCTGACGGCCGTGTCCTGAGCAAGTAATTATGAGGGAAGTGATAGCCGGTGTTTCGCGGCGTGTTTGATAAAAAGTTGAGGCAACCGGAGCGGCTACGCTGTCTTGTGACACGTCTGCTTGTTACAGTATCTTGACCACAAACGGGTCCATGTAGATTGGCATCTTGCCCGGACGTGAGCCGGCCGTCGGTTTCCAGTTGAATGTGGTGTTGGTGGTCGTCTCGGTCGATGCCAGCGAAGTAATTTCCTTGCCGGTGATGGCGGTGGCGGTGCCGGCATTGCGCGCGAACAGTCCGAACTCGTTGCCGCCGTGCGTAATGTCGATGTTTTTCAGTGTGATGGTTCCGAGCGAGGCGGCGGAGAGGTTGCTGTCCACGAAGAAGCGCG
>Ga0315291_10003061_pt1 | contig 21625 bp, 24 predicted proteins | sample YL17G12_20_MG_FD_203070 | JGI IMG/M metagenome (GOLD analysis project Ga0315291, IMG submission 203070) | Sediment microbial communities from Yellowstone Lake, YNP, Wyoming, USA - YL17G12_20 | ecosystem: Environmental > Aquatic > Freshwater > Lake > Sediment | place: USA: Wyoming | collected... | reverse complement strand
TGTTGGCTGTCTTGCAGTCGTTTTACCTCGAGGGTGTGATCCGTTGCCTTTCGCTTAGAACGTTCTGCTCAAGATCAAACTCCCAACACCAAGGAGGTAGATTGACCGTGGCAGAGCGTGAGACCGGCAAGGTCAAGTGGTTCAACGATGCCAAGGGGTTCGGCTTCATCGAGCGAGCGCAAGGTGGAGACGTGTTTGTCCACTTCAGCTCCATTCGCGGTGCGGGATTCAAGTCGCTGAGCGAGGGGCAGAAGGTGGAGTACCTCGTGGCAGACGGGCCGAGGGGCCCCCAGGCGCAGGACGTGAGTCCCGTCGCTGACACCCAGGCAGGCCCTCAGGCGTAGATAGAGAGCTTCATCGGTACGACGAGAGCGGCGCAGGCAGAGTGCCTGCGCCGTTTCTCTTCATGGCTCCCAGCGGCGGAAGGCGGCGACCGCCCCCACGAAGGAGAGAACGACGAGGGCCCCGCTCCCGACGAGCGGCTCCCAGGGGAGCGGGCCTCCTGCGGCGGCCGCTGCGGCCGCGGAGAGGAGCCTGCCAGGCAGGAATTCGGTCGCGTACCCCAGGCCACCGAGCGACGCGAGCAGGATCCAGGCAAAGAAGGAGAGGACCCCGGCCACGACCTGAGAGCGCGCCGCCGCGCTGAAGGCCACCGTGGTCGTGACGAAGGTCAGGAGGTGGAGGAGGAGGGCGAGGCTCGCGAGGGCGAACGCCGTGACGTCCAAAGGAAGGAAGAGGACGGCCGTGTAGGCGTAGGCGCAGAGGGCGGAAAGGACGACCGCTGCGGCCACCGACGCCCAGGAGACGGCAAGCTTCGCCCCGAGGAAGGCGAGGCGCGAGACCGGCTTCACGAGGACGAACGCCGCCGTCCCGCGCTCCTTCTCCGCGGCGACTGCGCCCATGGTGAGGAAGATGAGGACGAAGAGCGCGATCTGCGAGAGGTTCTTCACGTACTGCGCCACCGCATCGAGCGCCGTCGGCTCTGGGATCTCGATCACCACGCCCTGTCCCGTCCCGACCGTCCTCAGGATCTCCGGGGTGAGCTTGGCGAGGAGCGGCGAGGCCAGGCCGAGGAAGACGAACAGGAGAAGGATCACGAGGAGGCGGTAGCTTCGGACCTGCTCGCGCAGCTCCTTGCGCAGGAGGACTCCGAGAACACGCGCGCTCACGAGGCGCCTCCCACGAGCCGGACGAAGATCTCTTCGAGCGAGGCGGAGCGGATCTCCAGGCGTGCGAGGGGGAGCGCGTGATCGGCGACGAGCCGCAGCGCCGCGGAACGGGCTTCGGCAAGGTCCGCCGCGCTCACCCGGATCTGCGCTCCCTCACGGGCGAGCGGTGCTCTGGTGGGCGCCGCGGCCCAGAGAGCAGCGAAGGTCTCCGCTGCCTCCGCCGTTTCGAACTCAAGGACGAGGGCCGGCGGGGCGAACCGCCGGACGAGGCCCTCCATCCGCTCGACGGCGACCATCCGCCCGCGGTCGATGATCCCGACCGTGTCGCAGACCCGCTCCACGTCCTCCAGGATGTGCGTCGACATGAGGACCGTCGTCCCGCCCCGCAGCCGAGCGATGAACTCGAGCACGTCCCGCCGGCCGAGCGGGTCGAGGGAAGCACACGGCTCGTCGAGGAAGAGGACCCGCGGGGCGCTCACGAGGGCCTGGGCGACGCCCAGCCGCTGGACCATCCCGCCCGAGTAGCCTCCGATCCGGCGCCGTGCGGCGCGGGAGAGGCCGGACATCTCGAGGAGCTCGTCCGCCCGCCGCGCCGCATCTGCCCGCCTGGCGCCGAACAGCTCGCCGGCGAAGACGAGGAGCTCCCGCCCCGACATCCATGAGTAGAAGCGCGGACCCTGGCCGAGGTAGCCGATGAGGGAGCGCAGACGCGTCGACGACCGTGTCACCGGCTCCCCGGCCACCCAGGCCTCTCCGGAGGAGGGCTCGATGAGACCCGTCAGGACCTTGATCGCCGTGGTCTTGCCCGCGCCGTTCGGGCCGAGGAAGCCGAAGACTGACCCCTCCAGCACGGAGAAGTCCAGGCCGGCGAGGGCGAGGACCTTCCCGCGCTCGTAGCGCTTGGTCAGTCCGCTACACCGAATCGCGTCCATCCGGCTCGGCGCGCTCCTCGCCTCGGCCCAGGGCCAGGTAGATGACCGGGCCGACGATCTCCACGAACACGATCACGACGAACCAGCCCCACCGCGGCAGGAACCGGTACGTCCGCCGCTTCGCCCAATCGACCAGCGCCACGATCGCAAGCGCGATCTCGATCAGGACAAGCGGGACGACGAGCAGGATCATCTTTCCGCTCATGAACCAGGACCTCCCTTCCCAGCGGCCAATGGAACCGCGACCTCAGCGTGGCGCCAGCCCGGGCAGTCGCGGCAAGCTCCCCGTCCCTGCCCATTGACCGGTCGCCGGCGCCTGTCCTTCCAGGTCGCGCGGCCTCGAGGCCTGCTTGGGTACCCCGAGTGGGGAACTAGCTCTTCTTCCCGCCCTTCTTTCCGGGTCTCTTGCTGCCTGTCTTCCCGCCTGCCTTCCTGAACATCCTTCTCACCTCCCCGACGAGCCTACCTCATGTAGCGCGGGCCCGCCAATCGCTCGACCGGCGGTGGGCGACCCGCCGAGCGGTGAGGCCGTGTTCCGTATCCATGAGGATGGATGCCCAGGCCCGGACGGCTCGATACGCAACGCCCCCGAAGCGTCGCGCTCCTGAAGGGGTTTCTCGCGCCCAGGCTCCGCGGCTTGCCCCGACACCACAAGACCCTCATCGCGCCTTCACGGGAGACACATACGCGCCGGGTACCTTTCTCATCGCTCGAGAGGCGGAGCCTCTCACAGCGTACCTCCTTACGCAAGCCGAGAAAGCGGCTGGGAAGGTCCCGCAACCTGAGAGCCTGTGGGACCTTCCTATTTCTGGGGCGGCACACAGCGCGCCCGGTGCGGCGGGTCACGGAGCCGGAGGGTCGCGTCTTGCGATGATCCATCCCGTTCCGACTTCGGGGCCGCAGGCCGCGAAGCGGTCCGTGCCGACGTCTCTCCGGGTCGAGGGACAGCATCACCTACCTGTCACTTCCTCTCCGCGCCGACTTCACACCCCTAGCGTAGAGTCCTGTCCTGAAAGGGAGAACGGGCCTTGGGGGTCGATGGAGGACCTTCCAACGGAAGACGGACAGGGACTTTCAGCGGAGGTGGACGTGAAGAATGCGGTGCTCTTCTTCGTGATGGGGGCTGTCGCCGTGGCGGCGTTGGCTGGAGGGGTGCTTGCCCTTCGTGGAGGTGCCGCGGCTTCCTCTGCCGCACCCGTGGCGATCGCCCCGGGGGCAGCAGGGGCGATGGCCGCCCCGTCGGGCGTGGCTCTGCGGACGACGGGCAGTGCCCTGGGGGCTGTGGCGTCGCAGGTCGTGGCAGGTGGGCCGAGCGCGGATGGCGTCATCTGGGACGGGGAGTACCGCCACAAGGTCGTCGATCCGGAGACCCGGATGGCTCTCTCTTGGCAGAACGACAGCACGACCCTCTGCGTCGGCCTTTCGAGCCCCGGCACGGGGTGGGCGGCCGTTGGCTTCAGTTCCCAGGACGGGAAGAAGGGGTCCAACATTCTCATCGGGGCCGTGCGAGATGGGAAGGTGGTCCTGCAGGACCACCTTGGCGAGAACCGGATCGACCACCGCCAGGACAAGGTCTCCTCGATTCTGACCGCTGGCGGGAGTGAGGCCGGAGGGGGAACGACCCTGGAGTTCTCGATCCCGCTTTCGAGCGGGGACGCGGAGGACGTGGCCCTCGTGCCTGGGCAGAACGTAGCCGTCATCCTCGCGTTCCAGGCCAGTTCCGATGACTTCAGCCGGGAGCACTCGGGCCGCCCCTCTCTCTCGATCACGCTCGACTAGACAGGGCACGGCGGACGAGGCGAGCCTTCGCGTCTCTCTTGAGACGCGGGGGCTCGCGGGTTGCCTCGTCTCCACGGTCCGACCTGCCGCTACCTCCCAGCGGCGCCCTCTCCCGTCCCGCCACAGGATGCTCATCTTCCCTTCACGGCTGCTCCACAGAGGGCGCGTATCCTTCGACTTGCTGGAGAAGAGGTTATGGCTCTTCGCGGCTTACCTCCTTACAGAAGCCGGATAGGCAACGGCCAGGAAGGTCCCACAATGCGAGAGCCTGTGGGGCCTTCTTGCTTTTCGGGTCGGCGGCGAAGGTCGGCTATCCTTGCGGCGCAAGGTGCCGTAGCGTCAGGAGAGTGCGGGAGGGGAGATGCCTGAGGAGAAGAGGACGGAGGAGTTCAAGGTCACAGGGGATGAGGTCCTGGCGAAGCTCAAGGAGCTCGTCCGCGAGGGGAACGTCCGGCACGTCGTGATCAAGAACGAGAAGGGGCAGACGCTCATCGAAGTCCCGCTCACGGTGGGTGCGGTCGGAGCGATTCTGCTCCCCGTCTGGGCGGCCATCGGGACGATTGCGGCGCTCGTGGCCAAGTGCACGATCGTCGTCGAGCGGGTCGACCGCTCGTAGGTCCTCCGGAGAGTCTCCTGGACGAACGGGCCTTCCTCGCCGGAGCGGGGCGGCGGAGGTCCCGGGAGGCACCTACCGGGAGGCCGAGGACGGCCGGGTTCGCTCGAGGAGCCGGGGGACGAGCATCCCGAGGAGGATCAGGAACGCGCCTGCACCTTGGAGCGGTGTGAGGGTCTCTCGCAGGAGAAGGAAGCCGCACAGGCCCGCGAAGACGGGCTCCATCGTGAACAGGATCGCGCTGTAGGTCGGGGTCGAGTAGACCTGGAAGCGGTTGTACAGCCAGAAGCACAGGACGGTCGCGAGCAGGCTGGTCACGAGGACAGCCTCAACGAGCTTCCCTGGCCAGGCGGTGGGGATCGTCTCGAAGACGAGGGTTCCGACGGTCGAAAGCAGGGCGACGACGGCGACTTGGACGAAGAGGAGTCCGCGGTAGTCGTCCGTCCTGACGAAACGGTCGACGAGGAGGAGGTGGACGGCGAAGGCGACCGCGCAGCCCACCGTGAGCAGATCGCCGACGTTGAACCCCGAGACCCCTCCCCGCGCGAGGACGAACGTGACGAGGCCTCCGGCGGCGAGGAGGGCGCCGGCCCAGTGCCACGGGCGGACCCGCTCGCGGCCCGTCCCCCGGGCGAGGAGCGGGACGAGAGCGACGCTGAGTCCCGTCAGGAGCCCGCTCTTCGTCGCGGTCGTGTGGACCAGTCCCCACGTCTGCAGCAGGTAGCCGGCGAAGAGGGCGAGGCCGACCAGAGCGCCCCGCGCGAGGGTCCTTCGGTCGGTCCGCGCGATCGCCCGCGGGAAGAGGAGCCCGAGGACGACCGTGGCGAGGAGGAAGCGCGCGGCTAGGAAGGCGAGCGGCCCGACGAGCCCCATTCCCTCCTTGACGAGGACGAAGGTCCAGCCCCAGATCGCGGTCGCGAGGAGAAGGGCGAGCGGGGCCAGACGCTTCACCCGAGGTCCTTCGGCAGTTCCCCTCGCACGGCGCGCGGCGGGGTGGTCGTGAGGTCAAGAATCGCGGAGGGAACGCCCCGCCCGCCGTGGGGGTCCGAGACGACGAGGTCGACCTCGGGGAAGGCGCGCGCGATCTCCTCAACTGTCAGCAGAGGCGGCTCGCCCGCGCGGTTCGCGCTCGTGCCGAAGAGAGGGCTGCCCACCCGACGCAGGACGTCGCCGAAGAAGGGGTGATCGGGGACGCGCACCCCGACCTTCCCCTCGCGCACCGCGGAGACGGGCGCGTCGTCCCCTGCCGGGAGAAGCAGGGTGTAGGGACCTGGCAGGAGGCGCGCGACGATCTCCCGCGTCCGCTCGTCCAGCCGGGCGACGCGCCCTACGTCCTCGACCGAGGCGAGGTGGACGGTGAACGGCTGGTCGTCTCCGCGTCCCTTCAGAGCTCGCACGCGGGCGACGGCGCGCTCGCTCCACGGATCCCCGCCCAGGCCGTAGACCGTGTCCGTGGGGAAGGCGACGACGCCTGCCCGGGCGAGGAGGTCACCGAGCCAGACCACGAGGCGCGGCTCCGCGATCGACACGACGCTTGCGCTCATGCGCAGATGAAGTGGACGACGTCCGCGTCGCGGATGATGAAGTCGCGCCCGGCTCTCTGGACGTGTCCCCGATCGCGGAGGACCTTCTCCGACCCGGCGGCGACGAGCTCCTCGAGGTTCATCACCTCGGCCAGGACGAAGCGAGCCTCGAAGTCCGTGTGGATCCTCGCCCCGGCCTTGGGGGCGGTTGTCCCCTGGGGGATGGTCCAGGCGCGGACTTCTGGCCCCTCGACCGTGAAGAACGTGACCAGGCCAAGGAGCTTGTACCCGGTGCGGACGAGCTTCGCGAGGCCGGTCTCCGCAAGGCCGTACTCCGCGAGGTACGCCCGCCGTTCCTCCTCGCTCCCCGCGGCCTCGACGATCTCCGCCTCCAGGCGTCCGCGGACCACGATCGCCTCCGTCCCCCGCTCGCTCGCGATCCGCTCCACCTCGCGGGAGGCTTCGGTCTCGCCGGCGTCGCCGGCGTTCGCCACGTAGAAGAGCGGCTTCCCGGTGAGAGGCGCGCTCTCCTTCAGGAGGTCTTCCACCTCGCGCTCGTGCGGCAGGGCGCGGAGCGGCGTCCCGGCGGCAACCCCGTCCTGAAGGTGCTCCCAGGCTGCAAGGCGGGCCTGGGCGTGCTTGTCTCCGCTCTTCACCTCGCGCAGCAGGCGCTCCCGCACCCGGCCCAGGGTCTCGAAGTCCTTCAACAGGAGCTCGGTCTCGACGACCTCGATATCGCGCTTCGGGTCAATGTCCCCGGCGACGTGGGCGACGTTTTGGTCCTCAAAGCAACGCACGACGTGGAGGATGACGTCGACGGCGCGAATCTCGGATAGGAACTGGTTCCCCATCCCCTCGCCCTGGCTTGCTCCGGCCACGAGGCCGGCGACGTCGATGAACTGGAGGTTCGTGGGGACCCGCTTCTTCTCTCGGAACAGCGCAGCCAGCCGGTCGAGGCGGTCGTCTGGGACCGGGATCGTCCCCACGTTCGCCTCGATCGTTGAGAAGGGGTAGCTCTCCACCTTGGCCCCCCCGCCGGCCAGGGCGTTGAATAGGGTCGACTTCCCGGCGTTGGGAAGCCCGACAAGACCGCAAGAGAACCCCATCGCCCCTCCTTTGTCCGTACTATAGGCGGCCCGGCGGGGCCAGGCAAGGTGCGGTCGGAAGGTCGATCGGATAGGATGGCCCGCAAGGAGGAAAGATGGGTGAGGTGAGGCTCCCCGACCTCGGGGAGGTCGAAGACGTGACGCTCGTCGCCTGGCTCGTGGCGGAAGGGGACCGGGTCACTGCGGGCGAGGAGCTCGTGGAGGTGGAGACGGAGAAGACGACGTTCGTCGTCGAGGCGCCGGCCGCGGGGCGCGTCGTCCGGATCGCGAAGCGGGCAGGGGAGAAGGTAGAGCGCGATGAGGTCCTCGCCGAGCTCGGCTAGCCTCCTGCCTGCCGTTCACCTGGCCCTGGGGAGGGTCGAGTACGGCGAGGTCCTCGCTTTGCAGCGCTCCCTGCACGGGGCGCGTGTCCGGGGCGAGATCCCGGACACCGTCCTCACCGTGGAGCATGACCCCGTCGTGACGATCGGCCGGAGCGGCTCGGAGGAGGAGCTTCTCGTCTCCGAGGAGGCGCTCCGCGGCGAGGGGATCTCCCTCTTCCGCGTCGAGCGCGGGGGGCGGATCACCTACCACGGGCCCGGTCAGCTTGTGTTGTATCCGATCGTCGACCTGCGGGCGCAGGGTGGCGACGTGAAGGCGTACATCCGGGTCTTGGAGGAGGCGATAATCGACCTCTTGGGGGAGTGCGGCGTCGAGGCGGCGCGGCGCGAGGGGTTCCCTGGCGTGTGGGTCGGGGCGCGGAAGATCGCCTCCGTCGGGGTTGCGGTCAAGAGATGGGTGACCTTCCACGGGCTCGCCCTGAACGTGCGCGTGGACCGGCGGCACTTCGGGATGATCCGCCCCTGCGGCCTTGAGATCGAGGTCGTCTCCCTGGACGACCTCGTGCCGGAGAGCCATGCGCTCGACCTCTTGGGGGAGCGACTGGTGGGCCACCTCGCGGCCGCGTTCCACTGGCAGGTGCGCGCCGGAGACCCAACCGCGGCCTGGGAGGGTGTGCGATGAGCGGGCTTCCGAGCTGGGTCCGCGCTCGGGCACCGTCTCCGCATGAGGCCGAGGGGATGCGCGCCGTGCGCGGCGTCCTGGAACGCCATCGCCTGACGACCGTCTGCCAGGGGGCGCTCTGCCCGAACGCCGCGGAGTGCTGGGGACGCAGGACGGCGACGTTCCTCTTGCTCGGGGACGTCTGCACCCGCGCCTGCCGGTTCTGCGGCGTGCGGACCGGAAACCCTGGCGGCGCGGTGGATGTCGACGAGCCGGAGCGCCTGGCGGCCGCAGTCGAGGAGCTCGGCCTCTCCTACGTCGTCCTCACCTCCGTCGACCGGGACGACCTCGAGGACGGAGGCGCTCTTCTCTTCGCGGCCTCCGTGAAAGCAGTCCGGGCCCGGGTGCCGGACGCGCGGATCGAGGTCCTCGTCCCGGACTTCTCCGGGCGTGAGGCGTCCATCGAGGCGATCGCCTCGTGCGGCGCAGACGTCCTCGGCCACAACCTGGAGACCGTCCGCCGCCTGACCCCGATCTGGCGCGATCGACGGGCCGGGTACGACCTCTCCCTTTCGGTCCTCGCGCGATTGCACGCTCTGGCGCCGCAGGCCGCCCTGAAGGGCTCGCTCATCCTCGGTCTCGGTGAGGAGCGGGGGGAGGTCCTCGAGGCGCTCCGCGACCTGCGTCAAGCGGGGGTCGAGATCGTGGCGATCGGCCAGTACCTCCGGCCGGACCGGACGAGCCTCCCGGTCGTGCGCTACGTCGAGCCGGCGGAGTTCGAGGAACTGGCGCAAGAGGCGCGGGGGATGGGGTTTCGCTCGGTCCTTGCCGGGCCCCTCGTCCGAAGCTCGTACCACGCCGAGTGGCTCGTCCCGTGATCCGCCTTCTTCTCGACCTCTCTTCGTGCGAGCCGGCCTTCGGGCTCGCCCTGGACGAGGTCCTCTTCGAGTCGGCGCGTCTGGCAGGGGTGAGCACGCTCCGCGCCTGGGTGAACGACCGGGCGGTCGTGGTCGGGCGGTCCCAGTCTGTGGCCGCCGAGGTCGACCTCGAGCGTGCCCGCGCCCTTCGCGTCCGGGTCGTCCGGCGGATCTCCGGAGGCGGGACGGTCGTTCACTACCCAGGCAATCTCAACCTTTCGCTCGCCGTCTCGGACAGCCGGACGCTCGGCGGCGTCGAGGAGGCGTTCGCTCGGGTCGGGGCGGTCCTCGTGCTCGGTCTCGGCGCACTGGGCGTCGCGGCGGAGGTCGACGGAAACGCGATCCTCGTCTCGGGGAGGAAGGTCGCCGGCGCGGCCCAGGCCCGACGGGGCGGAGCCGTCCTGTACCACACGACTCTCCTCGTCTTAAGGGATCGAGAGGGTCTGGGGGATCTCCTCCTCGCCCCCCGGCCGGGCTACCGGCCGTCTGCCGTCCCCTCCCGTCCCCGTCCGACGACGACCCTCGCCGACGCCGCGGGCCGCCGCCTTTGCCTGAGAGCGGTGGCAAAGAGGCTTGCCCCGAGGCTGGCGGCCGTCGTTGGCGAGCAGCCGGTTCGCGGGCGCCTCACGAGGGAAGAGGTTGAGCGGGCGCGGGACGTCGCGCGGATGAAGTACGGGAGCCCCGAGTGGAACCTGTCTCTCTAGCGGATGAACGCGCGATCGCCTGGCAGCTCGGGAGAGAGCCGCGCGCCCTGCTCGGGGTCGAGCGGCGTTGCCCGCACGGCTACCCTCAAGTCGTCCGCGTCCACCCGCTGATGGAGGGGAAGCCGTTCCCCACCCTCTTCTGGCTCTCCTGTCCGTTCCTCGTCCGTGCCGTCTCGGAACTCGAGGCGCGGGGGGAGATCGACCGATGGGAGAGGGAGGTGACGAAGGACCCGGACCTGGCGACTGCGCTTCGTGAGGCCCACCGCGCCTACGCGCTTGAGCGGGCCTCCCATCTCTCGGAGGACGAGCGGGAGCGGCTCGCAGCAGCGGGGATCCTCAGCAGCCTCACCGAGCGCGGGATCGGCGGGATTGCCGACTTCACCCGCATCAAGTGCCTTCACCTCCACGTCGCCCACGCCCTCGCGCGCGGCAATCCGATCGGCAAGCGAGTCCTCGCCTCGCTTCCCGCCCTCGCCTGCGCGCCCGACGCACCCCGATGCGCTGCGGGCGTCGCCCGTCCGCAGAAGTGACCTGGTCGGGGGTCCTGCGCCGGGACTGAGTCCGTCACTCGCGGCACCGGGCGTGCCATTGCCCGGAACCTCGAGTGCTTGGCCCGCAGCGCTCCCCTCTCACTTGCCGGAACAGACCGAGTTGAGCCGCACCGCGATCTCGTGGCTCAGCTTGCCGACCATGTCCTGAGGGCTGAAACCAAAACGGATCCCGAAGATCTCGATTCCAGAGACCATGTCACGGATCTGGAAGGCCTTCAGCTCGGAGGTCCGGAGATCGAAGGCTTGGACGTCGACGGTCATCCACATGGTTCCCATGCGGAAGAGGAGGTCGAAGATCGGAATTGGGATCGCCGGCGTCAGGACCTGGTTCCAGTCGGTGATCACACCCGTCACCACCACATCCGTGGCCATCAGTTGGACCGTGGCGCACCCGTGCTCAGAGAGTTCAGTCGAGACCTTCGTAGCGAAGAGCTCGCCGATCCCTGACATCCGCAGTTGGCTCTGGTTCTCGAAGGGGGAAGTTGCGACATTCACCTTGACACGACATTTGTCGGGGACCTTCACCGGGCACTGCCGAGGCATCGCTGTGGCAAGCTTCCGGGCCAGCGGGCACGCGATTCCGTCTCCCGCTCTCTGGAGCGCCTTCTTGGCCGCCGTGTTCAGGGTCAAGTCAATTCCGCCAGTGTGGTACGCCTCGGCCGCGAGGATTCTCCCCGTCTTCGACTCGATTGCCCGGAGTTCCACACGGGCACGGGCGGACTGGATCGTACCGCGCACTTCGTTCTCCTCGGCGAAGGCCTCTCCCAAGACGAGGATGTCTGCGGAGAATCGCTCCGAGAGCTGGAGGAGGGACGCCGGGTCGCCGGCCAAGCCGTTCTTCACTAGGTCTGAGTAGCGCACGAGCGCAACTTGCGTCTGGTCGACCACGTGAAACCCATACTCAAGGAACCAGTGGATGATTGCCGTCTCGGCTGCAGGATCGGGGACCTGCCTGGGCAATGGCCCGATGGTGACCGTCTCTGGGATGATGACGACAACAGTGGGGCAGCTCTGTGCGTACGACGCAAGCGCGGGCGAAAGCAGAGCGGCGGCAAGGAGGAGCAGGACGGAGAATCTCATGGGTGGAACCTCCTCTTAGATTCGCTCACGGATACCTCCAGTTCGTGGCTTGGGCAACGGCGGCAAGCTAGGTCACGTGCGCCTCCCGCAGGAGTCCTCCTCGGCTCCGCGGGCAGCTTGGCGGCGGGGAGCAGTCCCCTCGGGAGGAGCTTAGAAGCTCAGGGCAATCTTCCATCGTCCGTTCTCCTTCACAAGAGTCTCGGAGGTCTCCTGATCCGCCGATCCATCGGCGTGATGGAGGACGTAGCTGACCTCTGCTGCGTCTCCTCGGATCGTCTCGCGGGTGATCTCCACTCGTCCGATTGGAATAGCACCGAGCTCCTCTCCAGCGAACTCCGAGAGGCCGGCGGCTAGTGTCATTCCGAACGTGAACATCATCCTGGCCTCGGCGCTCAGGTGGCGGCTGGCGGACTCGTACTTTCCATTGGCCATCAGTCCGTAGAAGTCACGCACCACGGCGCCTGGCGACTGCGGAGCCCCGCACCCGAAGAGCCCCAGGAAGACGGCGCCAGTCAGCAGGAGAAGGAGAACCGCGCCCGTGAGTCGCCCGTGAGTTGTCACGGGTTCCCTCCTGCCTCGGCCGCGCTAGCCCTCTCGATGGCCGGTGAGGCAGGCAGGAGACGTTGGGCCTGCAGCCCGTCCGCCCCGTCGATCAGGATTCCCTTCTCTGTCTCGGCTGCTGGTTCCGGTGTGGTCGGCGAGATCGCCTCCGTTGAGTCGGCCGGGAGGCTCATGGACTCCCCGAACGTACCGGCGGCGTGCTCGACGAGGACGAGGTTGGGAACTCGGTTCGTCTCTCCGGCGAGCGTCGCGGAAGATGCCCCTAGTGGGAAGGCGAACATCCCTTCCGCATGCTCCGACAGGACGAGTGCGCCGCCATCGGCGGTCCAAGCCGCCGCAGGTCCCGCATCCAGCGACCCTCCGAACAGCCCCGCTGCATGCTCGATGCAGACCGACAGGGAGCTCGCGGCTGCCAGGTCGGCGAGGTCGGCCGGATAGTCGAGTCTCCCGCCCGACACACCAGCCGCGTCGCTTGTGCTCACAGAAGGGCCCGCCTCGCCGGGTCGGGCGAGCGACGTCGGGATTGGGGGGATTGCCATCTCGAGAGTCCCGCCCGCGTCCTGGATCAGAATCGGTTGCGCGGGAGCCATCAGCGAGGGCCGCAGGAGGAAGAGGACGAGCGCAAGGGCCAGGCCCGCGACGAGGAGAGGAACGAGAAACCTGTCCATTCGATGCCCCTCCTAGCGGTAGATGAAGGCGACGGCCACGCCGGAGCGGCCTGAGATCCACGGATTGCTGCAATCGCCCGTTGTCATCACGAGGTCCACCTTGTGCGGGATCTCGGGCGTCAAGAAGGGACCCTCGATCAGGTTGAAGAGGTACTTGGCTCCCTCTTTGCACTCCGACTTCTCCTTGCTGTCGAAGAGCGCCACAGCCCTCGGGCATCTGCCTCTTATCTCCACGCAGCAATGGGCCCAGGACGCTTCGAAGACCTCGACGCTGAGAGGGATGGCGTAGCGAAAGCTGTCCTGTCCAGCGTCCTTGACGCTATCCACCGCGAGCACGAACCGGGTCGCGCTCGGGTAGCGGAAGTCGTAGTACGCAAGCTGAGGCGTGACGGTGTCGAGGGAGAAGGCTGCGGAGAAGAGTCCCGTGGTGAAGCGGAGAAGCGCATCGCGGAGCGTCGTCGTCTCGACCTTGCCGCCTTCGTAGTCGTTCCAGGGCATGAGCTTGCTGGCCGGGTCGTACTTCGAGTAGTAGGCAAGGAGCCAGCCGTCGGTGTTCACATAGAGGTGGGGCCAGACCTCCTCCGGGAGCCCGTCGAGCTCCACGGTCCCGATCAGGTAAGCGTCGCCCTCTGCCTGAATGCCTCGGAAACACGTGCGCGCCTTCGCCAAGTCGATGGCCTGTCTGACCTTCACGTACGCCGAGATCCCGGCCTCGCTCGCCGGAGACGTCGAGAGGGCGCCCGCCTGCCCGGCAGCGGGTTGGGCGAGGGCGATGACCGTCCCGATGCTCCCCTCTGGGGTGCTTGCGGGCGGTTCGCCGAAGACCTGGGCGAAGAGTAGCCCCCACGCGAGGACTGCGGCGACCATGACCACTAGCTGGAACCTTCTAAGCATCGTACCTTCTTCACCGCTTGAGCCGGGGATCACCGGCGCGCGAAGAGCCACGCGGCGATGCCCCCCACCAGCGCGCCCAGAATGACCCAGAGCCAAACGGGCAATGTTCCGCCATCGACGGGAACCGGCGGGGGCTCGACCGGTTGCGCCAGCGTGAGCCCGACGCCCGTGGCCGCAGCCTGGGCGAGGATGCGCGGAGCCAAGGCGGGGCTCGCTGCCGGGAAAGCTGACGGGTCGCCGGGGAGCACGAGCGCGGAGGCAGCCGCTCCCTGCACGAGGATCCTCGGTTCCGTGCTGCCGACCGGCTCCGCAGATGTCCGAAGCTCGGCACGCCAGCCTGTGGCTGCTCCCTGAACCAGCAGTCTTGGCACCGCCTGCGTGGTCTCGGCGGGAGCGACGAGCTCAAGGGGGTACCTGGCCTTCGCTCCCTCCAGCAGGATCGCCGCTTCGTCAGAGCAAGTGGCGTGGACGGAGAGCCCAGTCAAGAGGGCGCCGACCATCAGGAGAGTGACCAGGCACCGTCTGACCCCGTGGCCTCGCATCACGTCCTCACCGGTAGAGGAACACGAGGGCAAGACCCACCCAGGCTCCACAGTCCCGCGCGATCGATGCACGATGGGCAGAGCCTGGCGTGCGATGCTTCCCTTGGAGCGCTCCACAGAGGACGTAGGTCCCTTTCCCACTGCGGGCGATCTCCTCCCCATCGATCCACGAAGCGGAGGCATCTGAGGAATAGCAGCCTCCTATCCCCTCACCGCGGTGAGAGAACGACGCATCGAAGACCGTGAGGTCGTTGGGAATCGTGTAGGAGAACTCATCCGATCCCTCAGCAGTGTCGGCGACGATCAGGAGCTTCGTGGCCTGGGAGTACTGGAAGTGGTAGTACTGGAGGCCTGCATCGACCTTGGAGACGTCGAGGGTGAGGTCGCGGGTGAGGGAGATGACAGCGTCGCGGAGCGTCGTTGTCCGGATGACATCTCGCTCGTACCCGTACCACTGCACCATCTTGCTCGCTGGGTCGGACTTCGGGTAGTAGACGAGGATCCAACCGGTCTTCGCGATGTAGGCGTGGGGCCACATGTCCTCGGCGTGCCCCAGGAGCTCCACGATGCCGACGACGTAGTCCTTGGTCACGGCCTCCACGACACGGAAGAGGCTCTCAGCCTTCTCGAGATCGATCTCCTGTCCGGCCTGAGCGTAGGCGGAGATCCCGGCCTCGCTCGACGGGAACGAGCCCTTCGGGCCCTCCTGCGCGAAGGCGGGTGCAACCAGGGAGAGGCTTCCGCCAACGTTCGCGCTGAGACTCGGCTCCTCTTCAGGTGGTTGCCAGAGGAGCGTTGTCACGGCGCCCGCTGCGCCCACCAGAATCGCCAGTCCCACAACCAGGATCGCCTTCCTGAGCACGCGCCCTCCTTCGCTCTGGTCCGGTTCTCTCCTTCGGCTTCTCGCGTCAGAGCCGTGAGCCGCAGCCACAGGGAAGCCCCGCAGCCGCGGCCCAACGGATTCCAAGAGCAGGTCTCGGCCTACTCCGGCATGGTCAGATAGACCTCCAGGACGCCCGACGTCCCCATCAGGGCGAGCGCATCTCCAAGGCCGTTCCCGTCGACGTCCGCGATGCGGATGACCGTCGGCTTGGCCGGGCACGGCGATGACCTCTCTAGCGCGAGAGGCGTCCCGTCCTTGCTCAGCTTCCAGACGATCTGGCCTGATTCGTAGTACACGAGGTCTGGGACCGAGTCCCCGTTCACGTCCGCGACGCAGGTCGTTCTGTCGGCTCCCTCTGGCGGGAGTGGGAAAGCAGTCCCCTCAGCCGCTGGCTGCCAAGCGGCGAGCTGCTTGTAGCAGTCGGCAGCACTTGCGGCGCGCGTGGAGGTCCGCGTTCCCAGGTCCCTCACTGTCAAGCCCTCCGCTCCATACAGGTGAACCTGCGACTTCCCCGTCTCACAAACAACGAACAGAGGGCCCGTGCTTGTGTCGACCCGGAACACCGCGAACGTCGCGGCAGGGGCGATTGCCTGTGAGACGTTGACGATCAACGGGAAGAAGAGAGAGACCGTCCCCTCTGAGCCGACCAGGAAGACGCCGTTCTGGGTCTCCAGCTCGGAGCCGAGCGAGACGGCGCCGGCTGGGCGGAAGGGAAGATCGAAGCTGGGGCCCTCCGTGAACAGGCCGTTTCCGATCCCCGCCGCACCATACCCGTTGCTGATCCTGGAGTTCAGCGCGAGGACGTCCAGATGGCCGTCTTGGTTGTAGTCGCAGGTCACCACATCCGTGAAGCTGATGAACTTGACGAGGTCGACGGTCGTCCTTGTGATGGCGATGTCGCGAGCCTGTGGAGACGAGCCTGGGGGAGTTGCGGAGGGCGCGCTTGGCGCAATGGCAACCTCCGGTGCGTGCTCCTGTTCCGCTGGGCTTCCTCCTTCCAGTGTTCCCGCTGGTGGAGCTGGCTCGCTCACTGGTGGGACAGAGGGCGACTCGCTGAGGCTTGAGAGCTCGGGACTCCCCAGGACCTCTGCGACAGCTGCCGCGGCGCGTGCCTGGGCATTCTCTGGTCCGGGCGGGACCCCGGGGGAGGCCCCTCCTGGTACCTCCTCCATCCCTTGAAGGGGCGTCCCTGGTTGGAGCATTGCCGCTGAGACCGTCTCAGCGCCCGTCTCGCCCCCCGCTGTCGGGGGGCTCAGCCTTTTTTTGGTTCGCCTGCAGACGGAATCTCCTCAGGACACTGTCCGCAGGACGGGCAGTAGTTCATCTCGCCTGTCGGCTTCGGCTGCACACTGTTGTGCGGCGGCTGCAATGAGGTGAACCCGCAGGCGACGTCGAAGATGATCTCTATGCAGGACGGCTTCTGAGCGTCGAGCTTCTCGGTTGCCGACTCCAGAGCCACGGCAAGATCTATCTTCCCGTTGTGGTCGAAGTCGCCTGCGGTCAGGCTGACCGGGAAGTGGCCGCACTGGACTTCGATTTTGAAGAGCTTGAACTTGATCGTCAACAGGTCTCTCTTCAGCTGCTCCCTGCAGAGACACCAGTCTTCGCGCCACGGGCGCAGGTCCTCCATGAGGTCCTGCGCGTCGGTCAGGAACACCGTCACCGAGTCGCTCCCCTTGTTGGCGACGGCGAAGTCATCGCGCCCGTTGCGGTCCGCGTCCAGGACCTCGACGTCAGCGCTCTGGAAGCCCCAGGTCCACATTGGACCTTGGGGTACGAAGGGCGCTCCGTTGAAGGCGACCTGACCTCCAATGGAAAGGTTGTTCAGCAGGACTTCGGCGACACCCTGAGTGAGGTTCTTGATCTGCACGTTTCCAACGACGACGAGATCCGCCAGGCCGTCCGCGTTGAAGTCGCCCGTCTCCATGTCAACCGGCGGATTGCCGAACAGGATGGGACCGACCGACGGCTGCTGGACGAAGTCGACGGCCCCGGCGTTCAGAGGAGCATTGTTGAGGAAGAGAGCCACAGCCGGTCCGGTAGAGACGGCGAAGTCCGACCATCCATTCCCGTCGAAGTCGGCGATCGCGACCTGATTCGCGGCCAAAGGCTGCTGCCAGACCAAGATGTACCCGCCGAGGGTGAAGAGGTAGACGCGGAGATCCGGCGCCGCCGTCGAGACGACAAAATCGGTTCTCCCGTCGTTGTCAAAGTCGCCACCTGCGATATCGAGTGCCTGGGTACCAGCGGCGAGAAGAGCAAACGCTAGCGGGAAGGCGGGAGGGGGCGTTGTCACGTTGGCGTTACTGTTGAGAGGAAGTGGGATAGCCCCGGGCCAGCCTGGGGTGCCGTTCACATTCCCGGTCAGACCGTCGAGCACTGCGACGTCGGGATACCCATCAAAGCCGAGCGCCGGTGTCTTGTTGACTGGCGTGTAGGCGAGGAACTGGCCCCTGACGAGCTGCGCCGGCGAGGGCGGAAGGGAGATCGTTCCGGTTGGCGGCGGAAGCGGCGGGGTTGGCGGGGTAGGCGGGACATTGAAGACGCCGGGGTTCCCTTTGCCCTGGTTCGCGTAGAACCAAACCGGCCCGGTCGCGCAAGCGACCGCGAGGTCGAGCCACCCATCGACGTTCAGATCTGCTGCCATGATCGATTGAGGAAGGACGCACGCTGGATAGCATGCATAGGAGCCCGGGCTGGGGACGTTCGCTGGTGGCGGGCCATCGTTGCTCGGAACGGGCGGAGCAAACGCTACAAGACACGTAGCCACAACAACAAACGCGAGGAGCCTAGCGACTGACGCCATTGAACACCGCCTCCCTTATCCTGTGGCCTCTGCACGCATAGACAGAGGATCCCATCGTGCACAGATCATACTGCACTCAATAGACAGGGTCTGTAATCTGAATTACCGATCTGCGTCCGCGCGAGAGCACGGCAGCGGTAGCACCCGCCGACGAGGGCAACCAAGGTGCCGACCTAGATTCTGGAAGGCCAGAAGCGAGGGGGAGCCGCCTGCAGCGCGGAGCGCCTTGCGGTCCGTACGACCTGAAGCTGTCGCGGCTCGCGCTTCAGGAGGAGGAGGAGGGCGTCGAAGCGAACCGGATCTGCCGCTCGCGGGCTCACCGCAGGCTGCACCCCGCGACGGTCAAGGCCTCCCAGATCAGGGAGCCGACCGGGGCTGGATCAAGAGCAGCAAGGTTAGCCAGGTTCCACAGCTTGACGGTCTGGTCGACGGAGCCCGAAGCAAGCCATTGACCATCCCGCGAGAAGGCCACGCAGGTGACCCAGTCCGTGTGGTCTACGAGCGTCGCGGCGGGCAGCCCATTCTGTGCGTGCCATAACCGGACCGTCCCGTCTGCACCCCCCGACGCGACGAACTGGCCGTCTGGGGAGAAAGCGACGGAGAAGACGCTGCTCGTGTGCCCTTTGAGTGTTCGCGCCAGGGTCCGGCTCGTCGCGTCCCAGAGCCGGATCTCGGCATCATCGGAGCCGGAGGCGATCAGCCGGCCATCTGGCGAGAAGCACACCGCGTCGACCGAGCCCGTGTGGCCTTCGAGAGTGGACAACAGGGCTCGCCCCGCTGGGTCCCACACCTTGACCGTATGGTCACTTGACCCCGAGGCGAGGGATCTTCCGTCCGGCGAAAAGGCGATCGCGTTGACCGCGCCCTTGTGCCCCTCGAGCCTCTCCACCAGCGCTCCAGATACCGCCTGCCACAGCGCGACCGTGTTGTCCCATGCCCCCGATGCAAGGAGCCGGCCGTCCGGGGAGAAGGCAACAGAAACAACGCCGAGGTCCTGCCCCGCCAGGGTCCGGACAAGGACCCCCTCCGCTGCGTCCCAAAGCTTGACGGTGCTGTCCCAAGAGCCGGAGGCGAGCAAGCGCCCGTCAGGAGAGAACGCGACCGAGCTGACGGCGTACCGGTGCCCTGCGAGAGTGCTCACGGGAAGCTGCGTTTCCAGATCGCACACCTTGATCGTGCTGTCCGAGGACCCCACGGCGAGGGAGTCGCTGTCTGGGGCGAAGGCGAGGGCCCAGACGTCTCCGAGGCTTCCCTCGAGCGTCCTCGTTGGCGCCCCGCTTGCGACGTCCCAGACCCTGACGGTGGCGTCACCCCCTCCCGACACCAGGTGTCGCCCGTCCGAGGAGAAGGCGACCGAGTTCACGGATTTCGAGTGTCCGTGCAGGGTGCGCACGAGGGTCCCACTCGTCATACTCCATAGCTTGGCCGTCTGGTCGGTTGAGCCGGAGGCCAGGAGGAGACCGTCGGGGGAGAAGGCAACTGAAGTCACGTAGTGCGTGTGTCCTACCAGGTCGCGTACGCTCTCTCCGGTTGCCACCCTCCAGACCTTGACGCTGTTGCTAGGGAAGTCGTAGCCCCCCGATGCAAGAAGCTTGCCATCCGGGGAGAAGGCGAGGGAGGAGACGTTCCCCGCGTGCCCCGCCCAGGTGCTTAGGAGAGACCCACTCGCAGCGTCCCACAGCTTCACCGTCTCGTCGTACGAGCCCGAAGCGACGATCCGGCCGTCTGGCGAAAAGGCGACAGCGTGCACGCCGCTCGTGTGTCCAACCAGAATGTGGACGAGATTCCCGCTTGTCGCGTCCCAGAGTCTAACCGTGTTGTCCCACGACGTGGAGGCGACGAGTCGACCATCGGGCGAGAACGCAACCGAGCCGACTGCGTAGGTGTGCCCCACCAGCGTGCGCAGGAGGGCGCCGGATCCTACGTCCCATACCCTGACTGTCTTGTCGTAGGACCCCGAAGCGAGGAATCGGCTGTCTGGCGAGAACGCGAGCGAGCGGACGTAGTCCGTATGCCCCCGGAGAGTCCGCACGAGGCTTCCGCTTTCGGCGTTCCAGAGCTTGACCGTCTTGTCAGCGGATCCGGAGGCCAGGAACCGGCCGTCGGCCGAGAAGGCCACGCTGGTGACACCGTCCGAATGGCCGCCCCCGATGCTGCGGACAAGGGGCACGTCAGAAGGCTCGCCAGCGAGCGGGCAGACGAAGAGGGCGACGAGAACAAGGGCGAGGATCGCCCGGCGCTTGGCATGAGACCTGGCTCGGAGCAAGCCCAAACACCCTACCCGCTGCAACGTCCCACCTGACCTCAGCAAGGGACCTCTGGCGCGCCTACTTCGGTTGAGCCAACCTCACGGCTTCCTGGATCTTGTCCGTCATCTGGGGGTGCTGCTTGGGGTAGTTCGCTGGAACGTGCGTTGCCGAATACAGGTAGGCCTCCTGGGCGGTCACCCACCGGTCGCCATTTGTATCTCCCTTTCCTGCCAAGGCCTGGAGGAGGTAGTAGGTCAGGACGCCGCTTTGGAGACCCGAGTCTTCGTACGACGACTCGTTGGGCTTGCAGCCCGTGATCACGAGCTGCTTCCACCACGTTCCCCGCGCTCCCGTCCCCGTCCCGAAGTCTTCTGCCATCCCATCGGTGAGCGGCGGCTCCACCGTCCGCGCTCCTGTCGTCAGCAGGCGCGCTGTGTAAGCGTTCCTCTCCATCGTCCCCGAATGGCACGAGTCGAAGATGAGGATGACGCGATCTGCCTTCAGCGTCGAGGTCCAGCGGCTGATCTCGTCGTCCACGATGAACCGGTGCTTGCTTCCGTAGTCCCAGGGCACGATCGTCTCGTCGTAGTTGTCCGCTTCGTCTCCACTCGTATCCTTCATGCGTGACCCGTGTCCGGAGAAGTAGATCAACACCGTCGCCCCTTCCGGAGCTTGGGCTAGCCACTGCGTGATCGCTTCCTCGACCGCGTTGTGTGTCACCTCGGTGTCCAGGAGGAGCTTCTGCGTCGGGAATGTGCTCTTGAGTGCTGTAGCCATGTCTCGCGCTCCCTTGGCGCAGTAGCGGAGCTTAGGGAAGTAGTACTTGAGTCCGTCCTCTCCCGTGTACGGGGTCTCGTCGTACGCGTCAACTCCCGCGAAGAGCGCCCAGCCCTCGCCGCCGGGCGTCGTCGTGGGCGTCGTGACCGTCGCGGTGGGTTGGACGTTGAACCAGCACATCGCGGCGGCCCACCAGGTTCCTGTGGGGATGACTCCGACCCCCCGCACAAGATCGTGAGCGGTCTCTTCGTGGGTTCCGGGCAGCTGTGGGAAGGCCTTGGCGAAGTCGACGTACTGCTCGGGAAGGAGGTCCACCTTGCTCTCCGTCACCACGGCAAACAGGGTCTCCTCTCCGTCCGGGGGCTGGATGCGAAACCGGAACGGAAGGATCTCACCGGGGATCTTGACCGTCGTCTCCCCCTGGATCTGCGCGTCTTGATGATACTGGTTCGGGAAGATCAGTTGGACCTTTCCATCCGGCATGAAGTCGAACAGAGTCAGGTACCCGGCGCGATCGGACCGCACAGTGACCGTTAGCAGCTCGTCGTGGACGTACGTTGCGCCGCAACCCTTGTCTACCGCCAGGGTCAGTCCCGGCCGCAGGGTCTCGACCAGGATCCCTCTTGCGCCACCCTGTCCCCAGCTGGCATAGCCAAGGACCGACAGGCAGACGGCAACCCAGAGAACCATCCTTCTCGCCATGCGAACCGACCTCCCGCTCTGCGTCTCGCTGCGTGCTGCGCTCCTGAGCTACGTGGCCGGGCGGACCGCGTCGTGGATCTCTACCGGGAAGTGCGACGCTGTGATCGCGCAGACGGCCCTGTCCGGCCCCAGCAAGCCCACCACTTCGATCACGGCGCGCACTTCGCTCACCGAGGCCCCGCTGGGGA
>Ga0315291_10003060_pt1 | contig 21627 bp, 23 predicted proteins | sample YL17G12_20_MG_FD_203070 | JGI IMG/M metagenome (GOLD analysis project Ga0315291, IMG submission 203070) | Sediment microbial communities from Yellowstone Lake, YNP, Wyoming, USA - YL17G12_20 | ecosystem: Environmental > Aquatic > Freshwater > Lake > Sediment | place: USA: Wyoming | collected... | reverse complement strand
GCGTACAAAGCGGCAGGCGGCTTGATTCGCGTGACCGCGCGCGTGCGCGAGCAACGCATTGACGATCTCACGCTCTCGGGAGATTTCACGATGCTCCCGAAATTCGCGCTCGGCGCGCTCGAACTCGCGCTGCGCGGTGCCGCGCTCGACGCGGATGCAATCAAGGCACGCATCGTGGAAGTATATCGCGGCGTTGGAATTCAATCGCCTGGCGTGACCGCGGATGACGTGACGCGCGCGGTGAGGATGTTAGTGCAAGGATGATTTGACACCGTATCTAAAGCGTGTATCATATTACTAATGCATGAACTCCCCGTGACCGAAGGAATCCTCAACACGGCTATTGAGGCATCCGAACGCAACGGCGCGCACCGTATCACCACGATCAATGTCGTCATCGGCGAATTCTCTTCCATCGTGGACGATTCGGTGCAGTTTTATTTTGATGTGCTGAGCAAAGGTACGCTTGCGGAAAACGCAACGTTGCGTTTTCGCCGCGAGCCGTCTATCGCGATTTGTCTCGATTGCGCGCATCAGTTCAACGCGAGCGCGCCGCTCGAGCCGAAATGTCCCAAGTGCGGCAGTGTGCGCTTGCAAGTCAAAGGGAGCCGCGACTTTTTCATCGAGAGCATCGAGGTCGAGGATGAAGATACCCGTCGTTAAGAAGATTTTGAGCGCGAACGATCAAATCGCCGCCGATAATCGTGCGACCTTCGACGAATTGGGCGTGTTCGTCGTCAACTTTATGGCATCGCCTGGCGCGGGCAAGACAAGCGCGATTCTCGCGACGACTGAACGTTTGCCGAAGAATGTGCGCCCTGGTGTGATCGAAGGTGATCTCGCGTCGCGCATTGACGCGGACACGATTGCCGCGCGCAATATTCCTGTTGTGCAGATCAACACGGGCAGCGGCTGTCATCTTGACGCGCCGATGATCCGCACGGCACTACCGCAACTGCCGCTCCAAAATATTGATTTGCTTCTCATCGAAAACGTTGGCAACCTGGTTTGTCCCGCCGAATTTGCGCTCGGTGCGAATCTGGCAGTGGTCGTCGCGAGCGCGCCCGAAGGTCACGACAAATCGTACAAATACCCAGGGATGTTCGCCGCCGCCGACGCGGTGATTCTGAACAAAGCCGACTTGCTCCAAGTTTTCGAATTCGACGTGGACTATTTTCGGCGCGGCATTGAGATGGTGAATCCAGGTGTGCCGTTCTTTCCGCTTTCGTGCCGCACGGGCGCGGGTGTGGACGCGTGGATGAGTTGGCTGTTGGAAAAACAAAATTCGTTTGCCGAACATCGCAAGCAATCGGTCATCGTTTGATCCGCGAATAACGCGAATGTCGCGAATGAAAAACGTGAAACGTGAATCATAAATCGAAAATCGAAAAACTTGTCCTGAGCAAAGCGAAGGATCGCAAATCGAAAACCCGCCGATTGCGAATTGAAATTCACGGCGCGGTGCAAGGCGTCGGCTTCCGCCCATTCGTCTATCGCCTCGCGACCGAACTCGCGCTCAATGGCTGGGTCATCAACGACACGCGCGGCGTCTTCATCGAAGTCGAAGGGGATGAAGCAGCGCTCGCGCGTTTCCTCGAACGTTTGCCGAACGAGAAGCCGCCGCGCGCAATCATTCATTCGCTTGATTCGGGCTGGCTTGATCCGATTGGATTCACGCGCTTTGAGATTCGCCACAGCGACGACGCGGGCGCGAAAACCGTCCTTGTCTTGCCCGACATCGCGACGTGCGATGATTGCCTCACCGAAGTTTTCAATCCCGCTGATCGCCGCGCGCGTTTTCCGTTCACGAATTGCACAAATTGTGGTCCCCGCTTTACGATCATCGAAGCATTGCCGTACGACCGTCCGAACACGACGATGCGAAAATTTGCGATGTGCCCTGATTGCCAACGCGAGTATGAAAATCCGCTCGACCGCCGCTTTCACGCGCAACCGAACGCGTGCCCGACGTGCGGTCCCCAACTCGCGCTGTGGTCAGCGCGCGGTGACGTGATCGCGGCGCGCGACGATGCGTTACACAAGACGGCTGAATCGCTGTGCGAGGGGAAAATTGTCGCCGTCAAAGGTCTCGGTGGATTTTTGCTGATGGTGGACGCGCGCAACGCGGGCACACTCGCGCGTCTGCGCGAACGCAAACCGCGCCGCGACAAACCCTTCGCGCTGATGGCGCGAGATCTCGCGCAAGCACGCGCCCTCGTCGAAATGGACGCACAGGCAGAAGCGTTGCTCACGTCGCCTGAAGCGCCCATCGTTTTGCTGCGCCGCAAACAAGGCGCACCCGTCGCGGAAAACGTCGCGCCAGAGAATCCATATCTCGGTGTGATGCTGCCGTACACGCCACTTTATCATTTACTTCTGCGCGCGAATGATTTCCCTGTCGTCGCGACGAGTGGTAACCTGAGCGACGAGCCGATTTGCACCGACGAAAACGAAGCGGTGCAACGTCTTGGCGGTATCGCCGATTTGTTCCTCGTCCACAATCGTCCGATTGCGCGGCACGTGGATGACAGTGTGCTGACCGTGATGTCGGGCGAGCCGCGCTTTCTTCGTCGCGCGCGCGGTTACGCGCCGTTGCCTGTTTTGCTCGCGCACGAAATTCCGACGATTCTCGGCGTCGGCGCGCATCTGAAAAATACTATCGCGCTCAGCGTGTGTAATCAAGTTGTCATCAGCCAGCACATCGGTGATCTCGAAGCGCCCGAAGCGATGAGCGCGTTCGAACGCGTGATTGCGGATTTCCTCAAACTGTACGAAGCAACGCCGGTTGCAATCGCGCATGACTTGCATCCCGATTATCTTTCGACTCGGTGGGTTGTCGAGCAAGGGCGCAAGCGTGCAGAGGAGCAGGGGAGAATCCCTTCGTCAGCGGTCGGCGGTCAGCGGTCGTTGGTCGCCGTTCAACATCACCACGCACATCTCGCCGCGTGTCTCGCGGAGAATGGTGTAGCGCGCGCGCTCGGCGTGACGTGGGACGGCACAGGGTACGGTACCGATGGCACGATTTGGGGCGGGGAGTTTTTGCTTGGCGATGCAAAAGATTTCGCGCGCGTCGCACACCTGCGTCCGTTTCGGTTGCCTGGCGGTGAGGCGGCGGTCAAAGAACCGCGCCGCGTCGCGCTCGCGCTGCTGTGGGAATTGTACGGCGACGCCGCGCTCGACCGTGATGACCTCGCCCCGATTCGCACGTTCAGTTGCGCGGAACGCAAAACGCTCGCGCAAATGCTGCGCCAAAACATCAACGCGCCAATCACGACGAGCGCGGGACGATTATTCGATGGCATCGCCGCGCTGATCGGTTTGCATCAACACGTTTCGTTTGAAGGGCAAGCCGCGATGGCGCTGGAGTACACGGCGGACGCGGCGGTTGGGGATGCGTATCCGATTGCTCTCGACCGCAGACCGCAGGCCGCGGACAGTGGAAATGGGGCGGTCAGCGGTCGGCAGTCGGCTGTCGTCCTCGACTGGCAACCCCTCGTCGAATCCGTGCTTGGGGACTTGTCACGCGGCGTCGAACGGAGTATCCTATCGGCACGCTTTCATAACGCGCTCATTGATGCTATCGTCGCGGTTGCACAAAAAGTCGGCGAGAAGAATGTCGCGCTGAGCGGCGGCTGTTTCCAAAATCGTTTGCTGACTGAACGCGCGGCAACGCGGCTCGCGCAAGCAGGATTCCGCGTGCTGTTGCATCGTCACGTCCCGCCGAATGATGGATGTATCAGTTTGGGGCAGGTCGTGGTCGCGGCAGCGCGCCTGAATAGTGAACAGTCAACAATCAACAGTCAACAGTAGACTGTTCACTGCTCACTGTTCACTGTTTACTGAACGGGGGTAACAATGTGTGTTGGTGTTCCAGGCAAAGTTATAGAGATTCAACCTAACGCCGCGGGCGTAACGATGGGCAAAGTGGATTTCGCAGGCATCGTCAAAGAAATCTGTCTTGCGTATGTGCCCGAAGTCAAGGTGGGCGAATACGTCATCGCGCACGCAGGTTTCGCGATCAACACGCTGGACGAAACCGAAGCGATGGAAGTGTTTGAGACGTTGAAGCAGATTGACGATTTGTCGGAGCTGGAGATTCCACAGCCGTGAAAGAAAGGCGGAAGGATGAAGGCAGAGAGCAGAAGAATTTCTTCATCCTTCTGACTTCTGCCTTCGTTGGGAACAGGAATCGGATGATAGAAAATGAAATACATTGACGAGTACCGTCGAGAGGCGGACGCGCAAAAATTTATCGCGGCGATTCAACGCGTCGTCACGCGCCCGTGGGCGATTATGGAGATTTGCGGCGGGCAGACGCATACGCTGATCAAATTCGGGATTGATCGTCTATTACCCCAGCAAGTTACGCTCGTTCACGGACCCGGGTGTCCCGTCTGCGTCACACCGCTCGAATTGATTGACAGGGCAATTGCGATTGCGCGCCGACCCGAAGTGATCTTCACGTCGTTCGGCGATATGCTGCGCGTCCCCGGTTCGCGCGACGATTTGCTCTCCGTCAAAGCGCGCGGCGGCGACGTGCGAATGGTCTACTCACCGCTCGACGCGGTGAAACTCGCGCAGAAAAATCCTGAGCGCCAAGTTGTATTCTTCGCGGTCGGATTTGAAACGACCGCGCCAGGCAACGCGATGGCGGTGTGGCAAGCGAAGCAGCTTGGCTTGCAGAATTTTTCGATTCTCACGTCGCACGTTCTCGTGCCGCCCGCGATGGAAGCGATCCTGGGTTCGCCAAGTAATCGCGTGCAAGGATTTCTCGCGGCGGGTCACGTCTGCACGGTGATGGGTTACTGGGAGTACGAACCGATTGCCACAAAATATCGCGTGCCGATTGTCGTCACGGGATTCGAGCCGCTCGATTTGTTGCAAGGCATTTACATGATGCTCCAGCAACTCGAAGCAGGGCGCGCGCAAGTCGAGAATCAGTACACGCGCGCGGTCAAGCGCGCGGGCAACGTGCCCGCGCAGAAACTGATCGCGCAAGTGTTCGAAGTGACGGATCGCAAATGGCGCGGCATCGGCGAGATTCCGCGCAGTGGTTATCGTCTGCGCGAGGAGTTTGCCGCGTTCGACGCGGAAAAACGATTCGATGTTGGATCGCTCACCGCGCAGGAATCGCCGCTGTGCATCGCAGGGCAAATTTTGCAGGGGCTGAAAAAGCCGCGCGATTGTTCGGCGTTCGGAACGAAATGTACTCCCGAACATCCACTCGGCGCGCCGATGGTTTCCTCCGAAGGCGCGTGCGCAGCCTATTTTAGTTACGGGAGAGCGTAATGGCAGACGGAATCGCAGAGGGGCAGGGGGGTAAGAAAGCAGGGGAGCAACTTGCGATGGGCTTGCAATGCCCCATCCCCATCAGCGAATATCCGCACATCACGCTCGCGCACGGCGGCGGCGGACGCTTGACGCAAATGCTCATCGAGAAAATGTTCGTTCCATCGTTCGCGAATCCCGCGCTCCAAACATTGCACGATGGCGCGATTCTCGACGCGCCTAGCGTGCACCTCGCGTTCTCAACTGATTCGTTCGTCGTTCATCCGATTTTTTTCCCAGGCGGTGACATCGGTTCGCTCGCAGTGCACGGCACGGTGAACGATCTCGCGATGTGCGGCGCGCGTCCGCTCGCGCTATCGTCCGCGCTGATTCTCGAAGAAGGATTGCCGATGCAAGACCTGTGGCGCGTCATCCAATCAATGCAGAATGCCGCGCGCGCGGTCGGCGTGCCCATTGTCACGGGCGATACCAAGGTTGTTGATCGCGGCAAAGGCGACGGCGTGTACATCAATACCGCAGGCATTGGCGTCATTTCGCCGAATATTCGCGTCGCGCCGACGCGCGCACAACCAGGCGATGTCGTTCTCATCAACGGCGCGATTGCGGTGCACGGCATCGCGATTATGTCGGTGCGCGAAGGACTCGAATTTGAAACCGCGCTGCAATCCGATTCCGCGCCGCTGCATGATATTGTTGCGCGCGTGCTCGATGTTGCAGGCGAGCGCGTGCATGTCTTGCGCGATCCGACGCGCGGCGGACTCGCGAGCACGCTGAACGAAATCGCAGCATCGGCAAAGGTTGGCATTCGCTTGAACGAGGCGCAGATTCCGCTCGACGATGCGGTGCGCGGCGCGTGCGAGATTCTCGGACTCGATCCGCTCTACGTCGCGAACGAAGGCAAATTTCTCGCGATTGTCGCGCGTGAGAGCGCGGAGCAAGTGCTGGCGGCAATGCGCGCACATCCGCTCGGCAAAGCCGCGGCAATCATCGGCGAAGTGGTCGCGGAGCATCCAGGCAAGGTGTACTTGCGAAGCCGCATTGGTGGAATGAGGGTGGTGGATATGCTCAGCGGCGAGCAGTTGCCGAGGATTTGTTGACCGCCCCCTGTCATTTCGAGGTGCGGTGTCTGCGCCGAGAAATCTCATCTGTTACTGCGAGCGGGATTTCTCGCTCCGCTCGAAATGACAGGCATGTTTGAACGACAAATTGGAGAACGCGGAGATGATGACCGAAGTACCTTCCCGCAAGCGATTTGAAACCCAACTTGCCGCGCTCGTCGAGAAATTTTCGCGGCGGAAGGATGAATACAAACGCGCCGACTATGCGGAATTGCAAGCGCGGATTGATTTTATCGATCCGTTCTTTGAGGCGTTAGGCTGGGATGTGCGAAACACTCAGGAATTGCCCAGACACGAGCGCCAAGTCATCGTCGAGAGTGGTCAGACCAGCGGTCGTCCTGATTACAATTTCCGCTTGAACGGGGAGACGCAATTCTTTGTCGAAGCGAAAGCGCCGCATGTGCCGTTGGAAAGCAGCCGCGTAATCCTGCAAGCGAAAAAGTACGCGTTCAACGAAACGAGCCAGATGGTCATGCTTGCCGCCACGACCGACTTTGAAGAGTTTCGCCTCTACGAAGTGCGCGATATTTCCTATCTGCGCCGTGTCAACAAGGGCTTGATTTTCGCCTATCGCTATGACGAGTACTTGTCCCCCAAAGCATTTGACGATTTGTGGAAGTTGTCGCGCGAGTCAGTTGCTGCTGGCAGTCTCGATGCGCTGATTACGCCCGCCGCGCGTCGCGAACGCCAACGCATTCCACTCGACCAGCAATTTCTTTCTGATTTGGTTGAGTGGCGCGGAAAACTAGCGAAAGCAGTCTACAAGGCGCATGCCGAGCTGGATGCCGACGATCTAAACAACGTGGTGCAGGTTTTCCTCGACCGCTTGATTTTCATCCGCGTCGCCGAAGATCGCGGCGTTCTGCCAGAGAATCAACTGCGCGAGATTGCGCGGCATTGGACGGAGAGTGGTAAATCCAAATCGCTCCTTGCCGAGTTGTTGCCGCTCTTTCGCTTGGTCAATCAGAAACTGAACGGCGAAATCTTCAAGCCGCACAAATGCGAAGAGATGAAATGGGACTCGGCGCTTGTTGCGGAAATCATTGACGAGGGGTTAGAGCCGTACAATTTTGCTCAGATTGGCGTCGAACTGCTCGGCTCGATTTACGAACGCTATCTCGGCAAGACAATCCGCGTCACCGAGACGCGCGCGATTGTCGAAGAAAAGCCAGAGGTGCGCAAGGCGGGCGGCGTTTACTACACGCCCAAGTACATCGTGGATTACATCGTCGCGCAGACGGTCGGCAAATTGATTGAAGGCAAGACGCCGAAGCAAATTGAAAAACCGCGCGTGCTCGATCCCGCGTGTGGTTCTGGTTCGTTCCTGCTCGGCGCGTACCAAGTGTTGCTTGATTTTCACACACGGTATTACGCCGACGAAGCGAAAAAGAAAGAGGCGAACCAGGCGCGCTTGATTGACGCGGGCGAAGGCGGCGAGTTCAAATTGTCGCTGGAGCAGAAAGCGCAGATTCTGCGCAACAACATTTTCGACGTAGACATTGACCCGCAAGCGGTCGAGATCACGATGATGAGTTTGTACATCAAGATGCTGGAAGGCGAGCGCGGCGCGATTACGGGGCAGGGCGTACTGCCGCGCCTGCGCGACAATATCAAATGCGGCAACTCGCTCCTTGATGACTTTGTTTGGGAGAGCAAGCGCGAGGGGTTTGGCGAGATCATGGAAGCGGGTGGATTTGACGCGGTGATTGGTAACCCGCCGTATATCAAGGAGTACGTAAATCACCAACCGTTTCATGATCTTCGTGGTACAAAATTGGCAAAATACTACCAGGGCAAAATGGATATCTGGTATATCTTTGCCTGTTTAGCGATTGATCTGCTCAAGGACGGCGGCTTGCATAGTTTTATCGCAACCAACAACTGGATTACAAATAGTGGTGCAAGTATTCTGCGACAAAAGATTCTGACAGATACACAATTGCACGAGTTTCTTGACTTTGGTGAGTTTCGCGTATTTCAATCTGCCGGAATTCAAACGATGATCTATCTTCTCCAGAAAACCAAAACACAGCACAGAGGGAGAGTCCGATATCTACGCATTAAGAATGCCGACGTGGCCGCTCACGAGGTAGCAGAGTGCTTGTCCAAAGGGGATTGCGATGATTTCGTGACCTCTTTCAAAGCGGCGCTCCAAGGCGGAACGAAAGGCGGAGTCTTTACTTTTGTTGATGACCGCGAAATTCAGGTGTTGAGACGCATTGAGAAGAATGGTCGCTACCATCTTCGTTCCCAAGAAGTGGCTCAAGGTATAGTCTCACCACAAGACTATACTCTGGAAAGCCATCTCCCACGATTGCGAGATAGGAACGTCCACACAGGAGACGGCATATTTGTGTTATCAGATCGGGAGAAGCGAATACTACACCCGACCGAATCAGAACAAAGCATAATCAAACCCTACTATACCACAAACGAACTGGGGCGATACTACGGCAACGCGCATAACCAGTGTTGGGTTATCTACACCGATACTCAAACAATTAGGCGGATCAAGGATTACCCGCATATCAAATTCCATTTGGACACATTTGCGCCGGTTATTACTTCAGACAATCGTCCTTATGGCTTGCATCGAGCGCGTGACGAACAGTTTTTCCTCGGAGAGAAGATTGTATCTCTGAGAAAGACGGACAAGCCCCAATTTACCTACACTGATTTTCCTTGTTACGTTTCGCAGACCTTCTTTGTTCTCAAGTCAACAGACATTAATCTCAAATATCTTGTTGGTGTTTTGAACTCGCGGCTTTGCCATTTTTGGCTAGATAGAAAGGGCAAAAAACAGGGGAATGCTTTACAAGTAGACAAGGCCCCACTGTTGGCGATTCCCATTCGCGTGATCAACTTCGCCGACCTCGCCGACAAAGCGCTTCACGACAAAATGGTCGCGCTCGTGGAGCGGATTTTGGAACTGCACAAGCAAAAGCACGCCGCCCAAAGCGACGCCGCGCGCGAGCGCATCGAACGCGAGATCAACGTGACAGACGAGCAGATCGACGCGCTGGTGTATGAATTGTACGGGCTGACGAAAGAGGAAATCAAAATCGTCGAAGGGAAGTGAATAACAGACCTGCTAGGTTTCCAAAACCTGACAGGTCTTTTTTTGTCAAAGACTAAAATCTCAGCAAAGATTGAACAAACCATTGACAAACAATAGATATTCGTGTATAATGTTTGACGAGGAAACTTGAGGAGGAATGTGTGAAACGCTTCTTGCCGTGCATCAATATCGCGGCGGTATTCGCCGCGCTGGCGGTCAATGTGCTGGCGAATGCGCTGCCGTTGAACGGGCAGAACACGGGTGCGATCTCGGATAAATTCAAGGTTTTCTTTGTTCCAGCGGGGTATGTGTTTGCGATCTGGGGTGTGATCTACATCGGCTGGCTCGCGTTCACCGTGTATCAAGCGTTGCCCGCCCAACGCAACGATCCGCGCCTTCAACGCATCGGCGGGCTGTTTGCGCTGAGCGCGCTGGCGAACGCGGGATGGTTGTTCACCTGGCATTACGAACTCTTTCCCTTATCGGTGGTTGTGATGCTTTCACTCCTGTCATTGCTGATTGCAATTTACTTGCGATTGGACATCGGGCGCGCGCATGTGCCAACAATCGAGAAATGGTGTGTGGACATTCCGTTCAGCATCTACCTCGGCTGGATTAGCGTCGCGACGATTGCGAACATCACCGATTTGCTCTACTACTGGAAGTGGGATGGTTGGGGCATCGCGCCGCAGGTTTGGGCGGTGATTATGCTCGTCGTCGCTTCGGCGCTTGCGCTGGCGATGGCTTGGACGCGCGGTGATGTGGCGTATCTGTTGGTGATTGTCTGGTCGTTCGTCGGCATTGCGGTCAAACAGTCTGCCGCGCCGCTGGTTGCGAATACGGCTTGGCTGCTGACTGTGGTTGTTGCATTGATGATTCCGCTGAGCGTTTGGCATCGCGGAAAGAAATCGGTGATTGCACGGTTGTAAAGTGTTGACGATGAACGAAACAGAACTCGGATTGACGATCAAAGTCGTCGCGGAACGCACAGGCGTGTCGGCGCACACGCTGCGCGCGTGGGAACGGCGTTACGGCGTGCCCAAGCCGCGGCGCGGCGCGGAGAATCGCTATCGCCTGTACGACGAGCAAGACATCGCTGATGTGCTGTGGCTGAAACAGCGAGTCGAGTCGGGCATTCCGCCCGCGCAGGCGAGCGCGATGCTGCGGCAGCGGCGCGAGCAACCGCGCGCGTTTGCAATCGCCGAAGTGACGCAACCGATCACGGCAGCGCAGACCGCGCTGCAAAACGCGTTCGCAGAATCGGACGAAGCGGCGCGGCAAATTCTCGACGAAGCGTTCGCGCTGTTCACGCCCGAGCAGGTCGCGGTGCAAATCATCGAACCGACGATGAAGGAAATTGGCGAGCGCTGGATGCGTAACGAAACGACCGTGTGGCAGGAACACATCGCGAGCAGCGTCGTGCAGCAAAAATTGTGCGCCGTTTTGCAATCACAGCCCGCGCAGATGATTGCTGCGCCCTACCTCGTCGCCGCGTGCGCGCCGAACGAAGAGCACGCGCTTGGTCTCCTGATTTTCTCGCTCTTCGCGCAACGACAGGGTTGGCGCGTCGTTTTTCTCGGACAAGGCACGCCACTCGCCGAGATCAACGATTTGGTGCGTGCCTCGAAACCGAATGTCGTCGTCGTTTCCGTGACGACGGTGATTGGCTTGACAGGACTCATTCCCTGGCTCGACGCGGCGAATCGTCTGCCGTGCAAGTTGGTATTCGGCGGGCGGATGTTGAACCGATTACCGACTCTGCGCGCGCACATGCCTGGGGAGTATCTGGGGGATGACGTACTCACGGCGATTCGCAATCTCGTCGCACTCAAACCGCGCGGCGAGTACTGGTCGCCGAGCAAGCGCGTGTGGAACGCGGTGGATGTGTTACGCGCGCAACGTCTCAAAATCGCAGGCGATACCGTCGCGCGGTTCATGGCGACGCTTCCGTCCAATCTGCAGCGCAAGTGGAACGCCACCGACATCAATTCTGCGACCTTGTTTCTTGTGGACGCACTGGCGTCGGCGCTCGCGTTCAATGTGCCCGAGGTGATGGATGCAGAGCGGGTGTGGTTGCACGAAGCGATGCCGCCGCGCGCGGTGCAATACGATTTGGTCGTGAAGCATCTTCAGATGTTTGCAAGTGTTTTGGTAAGAACGTTCTCAAAAGAACAGAATCGTTTGTATCATCCACTCGTCGAGCGGATGAAGAATCACAGTTGAGTGTTCAGCGTTGAACGCCCGCAATGTTCTGCGGGCGTTCCGATTGTCAGGAGGTTGCATTGAAACGCGTAGTAATTACAGGCGGTTCGGGTTTCATCGGGCGCACGTTGACGGATGAATTATTGAAAGCGGGATACGAAATCATTTGGCTCAGTCGCAATCCCGATAAAACGCGCAATGTGCCGAACGGCATGCGCGTCGAAAAGTGGGATGCGCGCACCGCGCAAGGTTGGGGCGCGCTTGCTGATGGCGCGGAGGCGATTGTGAATCTCGCGGGTGAGAGCATCGGCATTCCGCCGATTCCCTGGACGGTGGAACGCAAACGCCGCATCCGTGACAGTCGCGTCAACGCGGGCAAAGCGATTGTCGAAGCGGCGCGCGCCGCGCACGAAAGACCGCGCGTCGTCATCCAGTCGTCGGCGGTTGGTTACTATGGCGCGCGCGGCGACGAAATCATCGTCGAGAAAGATTCGGCGGGCAGCGATTTTCTTTCGCAAGTCGCAGTAGAGTGGGAGGCGTCAACTGCCGAAGTTGAGTCGCTCGGTGTGCGACGCGTCGTCATTCGCACAGGATTGCCTTTGCACAAAACAGGCGGTGTGTTTCCGTTTTTGGTTCTGCCGTTCAAATTACTTTTCGGTGGACGCATCGGGAGCGGCAAACAATTTCTGGCGTGGATTCATCTTGCCGATGCGGTGCGGGCGATAAAATTTCTCATTGAGAACGAAAACGTGCACGGCGCGTTCAACTTGACCGCGCCCAATCCCTTGACAAACGCCGATTTCGGTCGCGTGTTGGCGCGCGTCTTGCGACGACCGTTCTGGTTCCCTGTTCCTGCGTTCGCGCTGAAACTCGCACTCGGCGAGATGGCGGAATTGCTTTTGCTCAATGGTCAGCGCGTTGTGCCCGAACGATTTTTGCGCGCGGGGTTCAAATTCCAATTTGCGGACGCGGAAGGCGCGTTGAGGGATGTGTTGAAATGATGGCATTTGTCACAGGCGCGACGGGATACGTTGGCGGACGACTTGTGCCGCAGTTGCTCGACGCAGGCTATCGCGTGCGAGTTCTCGCGCGCGATCCCGAACGCTTGCAAGGCAGACCCTGGTTCACGCGCGTCGAAGTCGCTCAAGGCGATGTGCTGAAACCCGAAACGCTTGTGCGTGCGCTGAACGGTGTCAGCGCGGCGTACTATCTCGTCCGCGGCATGAGCGAACTCGCCGATTTTTGTAATCGTGATTTGACCGCCGCGCGCAATTTCGGTCGCGCCGCGCAAGCGGCGAACGTTCAGCGCATCATTTATCTGGGTGGGTTGGGCGACCCCGATGCGGGATTGTCAAAGCATTTGCGTTCGCGGCAAGAGACAGGCGACGCGTTGCGCGAGTCGGGTGTGCCGGTCACTGAATTCCGCGCGGCGATTATCGTCGGGTCAGGCAGTGTGTCGTTTGAAATCATTCGCACGATGACGGAACGCGTACCGCTGATGATTTGTCCGCGTTGGGTGTACACGCGTGTTCAGCCGATTGCAATTCGCGACGTGCTCGATTATCTGGTTGCCGCGTTGCGTGTGCCAGAGAGCGCGGGACGCATCATCGAAATTGGTGGCGCGGATGTGCAGACGTACGGCGATATGATGCTCGGTTATGCGGGCGCGCGCGATTTGAAACGCTGGTTGATTCCTGTGCCCGTGCTGACGCCCAGACTTTCCGCATACTGGGTGCACTGGATGACGCCGATTTCGGCGAATATCGCGCATCCGTTGATTGAGGGATTGCGGAACGAAGTGATTGTGCGCGATGATGCCGCGCGTAAAATTTTCCCGATCATTCAGCCGCTCGATTACGCGCACGCGTTGAAGCAGGCGCTCGCGCAATTGAACGCGGGTCAAGTCGAAACATCGTGGAGCGATGCACTGCTGAGCAGCAAGGGTGATACGCCCCAAGCCAAGTTCACATATTGCGAAGGTGTCATCACCGAAGCGCGTCAACGTATCGTCGCCGCGAATCCCGATGCCGTGTATCGTGTTGTATCTGGACTCGGCGGCGAGCGCGGTTGGTTGTACGCGAATTGGTTGTGGAAGGTGCGTGGCATGCTCGACCGACTCGTGGGCGGCGTCGGTTTTCGGCGCGGGCGGTGGCATCCTGACGATGTGCATGTCGGCGATGCGCTTGATTTTTGGCGCGTGGAAAAAATCGAGCCGAATCACCTGTTACGCCTGCGCCGGGTCCGGTTGAAATCGGGGCGCCCGACGAGTACGCGATTGGCTCGTTGACGCACATTGAGAACGCGCGCGCGTACCTGGGGCGGGATGAGCGTGGTTTTTACGCTATCATCGCGATTTGCACTCACCTTGGTTGCACGCCGCGCCTTGACGCGAATGAATTTGCGTGCCCCTGCCATGGTAGTCGCTTTGCGCGGGATGGACAAGTTATTTCCGCGCCGGCAGCGCGCCCGTTAAATCGGGCCTTTGTGGGACGCGCGGCAAGCGGCAAGTTGTTTGTTGATCGCAGCCGCGTAGTAGGGACGGATTATCGCTTGGGAGTTTGATCGAGTTCCCCTCCATGAAGCGTCTTTCCTTGTCCCATTTTGCTCTGCACAGCGGCTCGTCCACCATTTTGCTGGCTGTTTCCCCTATTTGTCTATGCGTAGAGAACCGTCTAGCATCGCTGATAGGTTTCGACGGGATATTGACTTGCCTCTGTTCTGAACTATAATACCGGGCAGAACCCCAAATTACTGGTGATGACATGCCTACACAAACGTCGCGTCGTCTTAGAAACCGAAAACGTGATCAGCGAACCGTGACAATTTCGAATGGATCACAGCCAGCTCTCGAAGTTGATGTTGGAAGCAGATTACGCGAACTGCGAACCGAACGCGATTTATCCATTCGCGCCCTGGCCGAAAAAAGCAGTTTATCCATCAATACCCTGGGACTCATCGAGCATGGAAAGACCTCACCAAGTGTCAGCACACTGCAACAAGTCGCCCTTGCCCTCGAAGTGCCGATAACGGCGTTTTTTGAAACGAATGTGCCCAAGAGCAGAATTGCTCATATCAAGACAATCCATCGCCCGCGTGTAGCATTTGAACACGGTACGCTGGAAGACTTGGGGGCCGGGTTGACGGACCGCGCAGTGGAGCCGTTTGTTGTCCGGCTTGAACCCTTTGCCAACAGCGGCCCCAATCCGATTGTCCACACCGGTTACGAGTTCGTTTTCTGTCTCGAGGGACGCATCGCATACACTATCGAGGCTCAGACCTATCTGTTAGAGCCAGGTGACAGTCTTCTGTTTGAGTCTCATTTGCCACATCGTTGGCAAAATGTCGGAGAGGTTCCTTCTCAATCCTTGCTTGTGCTCTTTCCTACTGATGCGCGTGATCGTCCGACAAAACATCACTTTGGATTGTGAAGGACATCGGCTGCGAGTGGGCTATCAGGCGTTGGCACCGATCCGTGTGGGGAAGAGAGCAACACGGGATAGGCGTTTCACCTTTGAGTGGGAAGGGTATCAACTCTTCCCACTCTTGTATTATCTCGGATTATTCTCTACCAAAGCGATCATGCTGGAATCTTCTCTGGGGTGCAGAGCGCATCCAAAGTGAACGCATCGCCCCCAAAAGCCGACGCGATCTGTGGCCGGTTCTCCGAAAGCATGCGGGGTTTCTCGATAGCGTCCTGACTTCAGGGGAGAGGCATTGCTATCGTGTGATCACAGAATACCGTGATTATTTTAACTACACCCGTCTCACCAAGGAATTGAACAGAGGATTCCGCGAAGAACTGTGGTTGAAGAGCAGAGGGAAGCAAGATTATTGCGTTTCCAGTACTGAAGGGTTCACATCATGACTACTGGCGCGTGGCGTGAACTATAGCACGAGGCAAAATTCTCGCGGATGGGTTTCCAGCGAAGTCAACCCGATTTCGTGCTTGGGTTTTTCATCGGGCATGTCGAATCCCTGGTACAGCATTGACGCTACAATCCGTGCAGGTCTAGTTCAGGGTTTTCGGCAAATTCACGCTCACGCAGGACACGGCGTTTCCACGTTGCGATATCGGGAACGACGAAAGGCAGGAGTCTCATGGCATAGTACGGCGGAATGACCGGCAATCCGACCAAGTCGCCAAAGGTGACCGCCATGAACAGCGACCCCATTGAGGACCAAATCTCGACTGCATGCGCCTCGAATTCATAGCCGATCATACCGTACACGAATTCACGTATCTTCGTCAGCAAACTCTTGTCACCCCATTCTTCCCGCCAAGCCCGTGATTGTGGTCACCGGTTGCGCTCCTAGACCCATTACATCATCAGGAACTGCGCCTATTACTTCGATACCGGGAATGCGCAGGCGTCCTTGCCGGCGAGCGTCACTTTGGGCACGATTCAAATCGGCGTTCCGGTTTCGCTGCTCAGATAGCACGATCTAATGTTTGGGCGACAGTTTGAGCGCACCAACAGGCAGCGTTTCACACATCTTGGATACTTCCGTTGCGGGCGGCACCCGGTACAATGCTGTGAGAGTCACCAACAATTCCAGTGATATGCCTTCAATTCCGGTAAAGCCTGGGAAATGGGTCCCCAGCCCTAAAGCATGAGCGAGTTCATGTTCGGCAATCGAACAGCATTGAAACCCCTCCCGGGCAGGATCGCACTCGACAGAACCCAGATGGACGTAGAGGCATGAATTGACGACGCCATCACTTGTCACAGAAAAGGCGAAACCAGATTGAGGGTCTCTGCCAGACGTTACGTGTCCACAACCCGGCTCTCCATCCCGATCTAGTGCGTCTCCTTCGATGAAGACTATCCCGACCTGTGGATCGGAATCCACGATCCTGAAAGTGATCAAGTCCCCCGTCATCGCCTCGTAATTTCGGATTGCTTCGAGAACTTGTGGTACTTGATTGGGGTTCACAGCGATCGGAGTCTGGAATCGGATGGTTTTCCCCGGCAACGGATTCCCCGCGTAGTAGGCATTGCTCTCGCAGAGGAATTTGCGTGTCCAAGCCGGATAGAGCATCAGTGTGGCGTCTGGCGTCACTGTGGGTATTGTGACAGATGGCGCGGGAGCCGGCGCTAACCTGCCGACGCGGCTTGGGGGATCGGCTAGTACGGGGGCGTCAATGGGCGCAACTGTTTGCGCGCTGGACGCAGTGCACGCCAAAAACACGAGCGCGATCAAAGTGAGAATCGGAAATTGCAAAATCAACCAATGGCGCTGCGTTATTGTCCGGCACCGATCCATCCCTGAATTGAGTCGGCTGGAAAATTGCCGGATCACCGCGAAACTTGAAAACGAGGGCAAGCGGTTCCTGACAGTTGGTCGCTCCATTTCTTCCTCTCAATTGCCGTGACAGCCTGCGGCGTTTCGTTCCGTTAACGCCCCAAGCCGTCCGAGGCTCGGCTGCGGCGTACGTCTCCGACAAGCAGCTATGTGACAAGTTCTCTGCTCAAGTCTCCTGAAGCGCCTCTGGCAAAAAGTGTCGCTGAGACGGCTGATCGCGCGAATCGGTTGGACAAAGAACCAGAATCATCCGAGCGGGTACTGTCTCCACATTTTGCCAGCGATGTGGCAGGTGTGATTCAAACAGGAGGCTATCGCCCGGCTCAAGCAGATAGGCGCGGTCTTCGATGGTGTACACAATTCGTCCCTCTAAGCAAAAGACGAACTCGTGCCCCGTATGGACAATCGGCTGCGTCCCACTGTTGGCATTGGGCTTCATGGTGATAACGAACGGTTCGACGGTACAATCCGCAAATCCAGCACCCAGGTCTTCCAGCGTGCCGTGAGCAAATGCCACGCCAGAGTGATCACTGGCTTTGATGTACGCCACCCGATTTTTGGGTGAGCCATTCGCAAAGAATGCCGTGATGGGCATCTCCAGCGCGACGGCTAGTTGTTGCAAAGTCGCAACACTGGGTGAGGTCTTGTCATTCTCGATGAGGCTGAGCGTGTTTACTGCCAATCCGCTTTTTTCCGCCAATGCCCGGATAGACAAGTCGTGTTTGGTGCGTAGAGCGCGCAATGCACGTCCGATGTTCACCTCGTGGTTGGGCACTGATCTTGCACTTGCGTGTCCATCGTCCTCACCGGTGCGCCGTCGGAATCGCTTTGTGCGGCCGAACCGAGCGTGCGTGGGAAGGTGTTCTTCAGCCATAGTCAACTCCAACAATATATTGACTTTCAACCAATATTATAGTATAATTGTAGCAGAATGTCAAGAGATTCAACTAATATTATGTGACATAATGCTATTTAATTGCGCCATGATCTATGTGTGAATTTCGTGCTCCAACGGCTTGTCAAGTCTGCCAGAAAACGCAGCCCGACGAGCAGATCCCATAATCCACTGGAGAAAAAGAAAATGAAAATTGCTGCGATCACCGATGATGGGCAAACCATCAGCCAACATTTTGGGCGCGCGGCGTACTATCTCGTCGTGACGGTCGAGAACGGGCAAATCGTCAGCCGCGAAAAGCGCGACAAACTTGGACACGCGCATTTCGCCAACGACCCGCACGAAGAAGACCAGCCCGGTCAGCCACACGGATTTGGTCCTGCCGCGCAGAATCGGCACGTGCAGATGGCGGAGGCGATTGCCGATTGTCAGGCACTCTTGTGCGGCGGGATGGGCATGGGCGCATACGAGAGTATGCGCGCGCGCGGCATCCAGCCCATCGTCACTGACATCGCTTCGATTGACGAGGCAGTGAAGGCGTACATCGAAGGGAGAATCGTAGATCGCGTGGACCGATTGCATTAAGGAGACTTGAAACAATGAGCACGACGATTGCCATTGCAGGCAAAGGCGGCACAGGCAAGACCTTGATCTCCGCGCTGCTCATTCGCTTCATCCTGGATCGCCGCCTTGGGTCAGTTCTCGCGGTGGACGCCGACCCCAGTACGAACCTACACTTGGCTCTGGGCACGATGGTGGAGGGCACTGTTGGCGACATCCGCGAGGATATGCTCACGCTCACGCAATCGGGTCAATTTCCCGCGGGGATGAGCAAGAACGAATATCTCGATTATCACCTGCAATTGCTTCTCACCGAAGCAGCGGGGTTTGATCTGTTAGCGATGGGACGGCCGGAAGGTCCCGGCTGTTACTGCGCGGTCAACAACTTACTGCGCCTTTTGATTGACCATCTGTCGCAGCGTTACGATTTCGTAGTGATTGACAACGAGGCGGGCATGGAACATCTGAGCCGCCGTACGACGCGGGATGTGGATTTGCTGCTGTTGGTCAGCGATCCGACGGTGCGCGGGATTATCAGCGCGGCAGACATGCAGCGGTTGGCAGGGAAACTGCAAATCCACGTCGGACGGACGCAGTTAATCGTCAACCGCGTGGTGGGACGCAATGCTGAACTGAACCAGGACGCTCTGCCGCCCGCTGTGCGCGAGACAATTGCGGCGCGCGGGCTGGATGTGATCGGTCTGGTGCCGCGGGACGAAAACGTAGTGGAGTACGACGCGCAAGGCAAGCCACTTTTCAATTTGCCGTCGGATGCGCCGGCGCAGCGTGCCGTTTCCGCAATTTGCGCGGCGCTCCCCGAATTGAATTCACATGCGCCGAAAGCATGATGAAAACAAGCGCAGAGTTGTCTCGGAAATGCAGTGCTGAAATCTGAGAGATTGAGTGGTTTCGGGGTGGATGAAAACCAAGCGTGTGGAAAATCAACTGCTACACAGTTGCTGCACTTGTAAGCCCAGGAGACAGGCGTGCGCCAGTAACGCTTCATCCCAGGAAAAACAGCTATTGGTGATTATTCAGTTAGCCAAGGTTTTACGAGTCTCCGGAGTTCCCGAGAGAACTCTTGTGGGCAAAAAGGAGGTGTTTTATGCCTGAAGCAAAAGATGGTTGCGTCAAACCGGCTCGCGGGCCGATTTTGGCGTCAGCCGAACCTGCGACTCCATCCGGAGCCGTCACACCCCAGGAGGTGAGGAAGATGTTAGCCCGTGTAGGAAAACCCGCACCCGATTTTGAAGCCAATGCTTTTGTCGGCGAAGGGTTCAAACCGATCAAACTCTCGGACTACAAGGGCAAGTGGGTTGTCCTTTGTTTCTACCCCGGTGACTTTACCTTTGTCTGACCGACCGAATTAGCGGCGGTCGCCGCTCGGTACGCTGAATTCAAAGCACTGGGAGTTGAAGTCCTGTCAATGAGTACGGACAGTCGCTTCGTTCACAAAATCTGGCAAGAGCAAGAACTGTCGAAGATGGTGAAAGGCGGCGTGCCTTTCCCGATGCTCTCGGATGGCGGGGGCAAGATCGGCGCGGCGTACGGCGTGTACGATGAAGACGCCGGCGTGGACATTCGCGGACGCTTCATCATTGATCCCGATGGCGTGATTCTCGCGATGGAAGTCCTGACGCCCGAAGTCGGTCGCAATCCCGACGAGTTGATCCGACAGGTCAAAGCGTATCAGCACGTCAAAGCAACCGGTGAAGTGACACCCTCCGGCTGGCAACCCGGACAGGTCACGCTGAAACCGGGTCCAGCACTGGTCGGCAAAGTCTGGGAAGTTTGGAAACCATAATGAACGATGTTGAAAGGAGGTGAAAAATATGCAACGTGGAGATGGAACGGGACCGATGGGTACTGGTCCGATGACCGGACGCGGCGCGGGTTACTGCGCTGGCTACGGTGCGCCTGGGTTCGCGATTCCTACCGCGCCGCGGCTTGGGCTGCGACGCGGATTTTCGGGAGGCGGGCGCGGCTGGCGGCACATGTTCTACGCGACCGGCTTGCCAGGGTGGATGCGTTTTGGCGTTACGCCACCGACACCGCAACAAGAAAGCGATGCACTCAAGGCGCAAGCCGAATCGCTCAGGCAAGAACTTGATGCGATCAACAAGCGCATCGAAGACCTGGAAGGCAAGTCGTAGGTGTTTGAAATGTGCGGCGCGCTCGCAAGGTGCGTCGCACATTTCACCAGTCTGAGAAAGGAACGAATGATGTACGTGGACGAGACGCGCTGCACGAGTTGCGGCGCATGTCTGCAAGTTTGTCCGTCCAACGCGATTCGCTTGGTAGACGACAAAACGCGGATTGACGCGGCATTGTGCAATGACTGCCGGGCGTGCGTGGAGGTTTGCCCTTCCGACGCGATCATCGCCGCATTGCCGGCAATCGTCCCAGCCGCGCGCACGACCCGCGCGCCTTTGCCGATACGCTCCGCGCAAATTCTACTTACCCCGATCGGCGAGACGAAAGCATTGACCACACGCGCGCGCGTGATCGCGCCAGCTGTCGGTGCTGCGCTGACGTTTCTGGGACGCGAGGTTGCCCCACGTGTCGCTTCGGCGGTTGTAGAGACGCTACTCAACCATGCCGCAGAGCGAACGGGATCGCAATCAACCCCGTCCATTCGGAAAGATCGCCAACGTCGCTTGCGCCGGCGTACCAGAGGAACTGAACGATAGTCACGAGGAACGATCAAATGGAGACAAGAAAGGAGACGAAGAGATGAGTAATCAATTCTTGCGCGGTGGACGCGGACAAGGCGGTGGAGGCCGCGGACGCGGCGGCGGCACAAAGCCCGGCTCCGGTCCCAGCGGCAACTGCGTTTGCCCCAAATGCAGCCACAAGGTGCCGCATCAAGCCGGTCAACGTTGCATTGATGTCAAGTGTCCCAAGTGCGGGACAAGAATGATTCGAGAATAAGGGGAATATGAAGATCATCATTACGACTGTTTCGCCCACCATCGAATCAGAGATAGACCCGCGTTTTGGGCGCGGCGCATACTTGCTCGTCGTTGACCCCAACACGCTCGAATGGCAAGCCCATCCGAATCCCGGTGTCAACGCGCCGGGCGGCGCGGGGATCAAGGCGGCGCAATTCGTCGTCGAACAAAAAGTGCACGCGGTCATCAGCGGCGATTTCGGTCCGCATGCTTTCGACGCGCTCAACGCGGCGAGCGTGCCGATGTACG
>Ga0315291_10003059_pt1 | contig 21628 bp, 19 predicted proteins | sample YL17G12_20_MG_FD_203070 | JGI IMG/M metagenome (GOLD analysis project Ga0315291, IMG submission 203070) | Sediment microbial communities from Yellowstone Lake, YNP, Wyoming, USA - YL17G12_20 | ecosystem: Environmental > Aquatic > Freshwater > Lake > Sediment | place: USA: Wyoming | collected... | reverse complement strand
TATTATCACCAATATTGTGAGCTCTTTTAAATTTTTGAATTATTTTTTGTAGAAATGAAGTGGGTCTTCCTTGAGTCTCTACATTTGGCTTTAAATCACTAAGATGTCTTTTTGTCCATTTATTAATTTCACCATCTGAAATATAGTCTTCATAATTGTGATACCATGTACCTTTATACCATAAATAAAGAGGGTGTTGTTCTCCATATGAATAAGCTACATACATGTGTCCTAACCCTCCTATATCTTCACCATAAGTATGTGAGCCAACAAAATTCTCTCTTTTGTTTACATGCTCAGCAGCCTTTTTATTTGTAATTCTTTCTTCATCAATAATTACCTCATCTATCATAGATGAAATTTCGTCCAGTGACTCTGTTATTAATTTCCTTAAAGAATTTTTCATTGTAAAATTTTTATTATAAATATCTCATAAAAACAAAAAACCCCTCATAATCGAGGGGTTTTAACTATATAAATGAGCTCAAATATTTAGAACGGTAGGTCTTCGTTGTTATTATTTGGTACAAATTCATTTGAACCTGTTGAGTTAGAGGTAGCATACTCTTCAGCTTGTTTAGCTGCTGTGTTTACGCCTTCTGTTTTAGCTGTAGCATCAGCGCCATTAGTTCCGCTATCCTTTTTTGGGAATAATTGAATTCTGTCTGCAACGATTTTGGCTCTTTCTTTAGGAAGTCCGTCTTTACCAGTATATTTGTCATATCTGATTTGGCCTTGTACAAGTACTAGACTTCCTTTTTTTACGAAATTTCCAGCGAAAACAGCTGTTTCGGCCCATACTTCGATGTTGTGCCATTCGGTTTGTGTTTTTTTCTCGCCATTTTTGTCTTTATAAGACCTGTTAGTGGCTAAAGAGAATGTAGCAACTTGGCTATTTTCTCCAACTAATTTTGTTTCGGCATCTTTGCCTGCTGACCCGATTAGGGTGACTTGATTTAATCCGTCCATAGTGTTTTTATTTTTTTGGTTTTAAGTTATACAAATATAGATATTTTAACGCCTAAAATCAACTTTTTTTGACTATTTATTAGAAAACTTATTAACATTATTACACATGAAAAATAGCCTACAGAATTTAATAAGAGAAGCTTTTAATACGGCTTATAAAACTCATAAAAAAAGCAAATTAAATGAAGGCGCTGAGGCTTTTACTAATGGCTTAAGCCCTGAACAAATAGCTATTGCTGACGAAAAATTAAACACCCTGGTTAATAAGGGTCCAGGTTATGAAAATATAACATGGTCTCCTGATGGTACTGGCGGACTTAATCAAGCACAGCAAAATTACATGATTGAAAAATTGTTTGAACTTTATAAATCAACAAGGGATAAAAAATACAAAAATGCTGTTGCTCAAATGTATCCATATGGAAGTACTTATAAAAATGGAAAATTTGATAAATCTCCTCTATTCAAATTAGCTAACCAAAGATTTGGTAGCACAACTGCATTACAAAGACTTAGAGAAAAAAACCCAGAAGTGCTTGAGAATTTTCTTGGAGATATTTGGTTAAGAGTTTTTGGTGGACATAAATTATCAAAAGGTAATAATTCTGGACAGGATATGTTTGACACTATCATTAATACATATAAAGGTACTGCAGAAGATAAACAAAAAAGACCAACTGGTTTTGGAGCTTATTTAGCAACATGGTTAATAAATCAAGTACCAAACGAAATACAAAACGCAACTACTAAAGGTTCAGAATTTTCGGCAGGTGTAACATCTTTAGATGCACCTATTGATGCTACTGGTAAAACTCGTGAAGTTGGAGATAAAGAAAGTCCAGAAGAAAAAAGAGAAAGAGAAAGAGCAGAAAAAGAAGATAAAGAAAACAAAGATAGAGAAAGAGAAGATATTGAAGGTTCTATAGAAGATTCTGGAGATGAAGAAGGTTCTGATTCAGAATCAGAATTAGATGCAACAGAATTAGCTGGTATGGGAACCGACACTGAAATTAGTGATGAGCCAACAGATGAACCAGATAATGAAGTTGGTGGTGGTTATGAAGAAAAACACGCAACAGAGAAAACTAAACGTGCATTAGAAACAGTTCATTTGTTTATAAATTTAGTTAATCAATCAATTAGTGCAGCAAAAGCAGAAGGGGTTTATAACAAACAACCTTTATTTTTTGATATGCTTGGATGGATGGTTAATGATTCTATGGACTATGAAGAAATGTTGGCAACACACCCAGAAAGATTCACATACACAAATAAAGAAGGGAAGCCAACAACACTTGCTCCAGCAACATATTTTAGCAGTGTAATCAAAAAAGACTTAGGTAAAGCAGCTTCATTTATTGATACATATTTAGATTTAAAATGGCCAGTTAGTAAAGGCATAGCTCCAGATTTCTTTTGCGGAGGTAGAGCAAATTGTAGTGAATTCCAAGCTTCTAATTTTTTCAAAGCAGCAAAAGCAGCAAAGCAAATTGGAATGTTAGAAGAACAAAAATTCTTATCTGAAAACTTAGATAAAATAATGGACCGAGTTTACAGAAGATTATCAAAAAACTTAAACGGATAAAAAGAAAGCCCCAAATTTGGGGCTTTTTTATTCTTGTCTCATTACAACAGTTTCAAAATTATCATTGTCAACTGCTTCAATATTTCCTTCTTTATTTATTTTGTACATATTCAAATCTGAGTCAAAAAAAACTTTTGAATAGTTCATATCCTTTTCAGTCAAAATTACATCTTTAGATATATTTCTAACTCTTAATTGTAAGCTATCTTTTTTTGGTGTTAAGTAACTTTCAAAAAGGAACTTTATCTCTTGGAAAAATTTTGTGTCATTCATAATGACAAATCTAACAATTTCCTGAATAAAAACAAATTATATTTTTAAGAGTTTTATGTTTTTTTTCTAGCGTATCTTTAAATCCTGGAAGAAGACCTTCTGGAGTTTCGTCTAAATTAAACCAACCATAATCCATAGCCTCACCTGCAGCTTCTAAGTCTGGAGTAAACTCCTCATCAAAAATTCCAATGTAAGTGTAAAATGCAGAGTGATTATCTTTATTAACGTGAAGTGGAGTCTTTGAAATTTTGTATTTTCCTATATATTTGCTTTCTTCTACAAACTCTCTCTTAGCTGTATCTTTGGGTCCATTATCTATTTCTTTATCAAACTTACCACCAAAGCATGCCCACGTGCCTGGTTTAGGTTGATGCATACCTCTTCTGATTATAAGAATCCTACCAGTTTTAGTACAAATAGGCAATACGCCTGCCGCTATTTTCTTTCCTATTTCCATCTATTAATAAATATTAGGAAAAAACAACTACATCAACAATACCATAAAATATAACTTATGTTTACTCCTTGATACAGCTACGTAATGGATATTCCTAGGCTCTATATCTTCTTGCTCGTCTGGGTCAAACGTAATTTTCTCCAATTGCTTTTTACTTAGCTTGGTATAGTTTGGGTTTTGCATTAATAATTCTGGTGCGATTGAATTTACAACCACACAAGACTCAAATTCTCTACCTTTACTTTTATGAATTGAAGTGATGAATTTATTTGAGCTTTTGTGCATTTCAATGAAGTGTACAATATCTTTATCGCTATCAAAATAGTCTTTAAGTTTTGAAAACTTTCCTTTTAATGTAGGGTGAACTTCTCCTTTATGGAAATTTTTCAAATCAGCTGATGTTATAAAATTAAAATACTTCATTGGCAACTTCCTTTTAAGCATCATCAATTCTATCTTTTTAATTATATCATTCGTTCTGACAAGAACAGCTACTTCATCAGGCATTTTTAATAGTTCGGCCAACTCATCAACTTTAAGCATTAGTTTATCATCTACAAACCCTTCTTCCTGGCTATTTGCAACAGCTTTTAAATTTGAATATTTATTTGAGTTTTCTACTATTTTTTTATCACTCCTAAAATTAACTGACAATGACATTTCAACTGTCTCTCGTCTTTCTTTTATCATTTCTTCTAGCTTTGTACAATTAGCACCAGAGTAACCATAAATAGATTGATTCCTGTCTCCTATTAAATAATAATATTGAGCATTTAAAGAAAGTAATATTTGAAGTTGGATTGTGGATGTGTCTTGATACTCATCTACAAATATATAGTCATATTTTCCCCTGAACATTTTAAGCCACTTGTCTTCTCTGAATAAATCACGAACCTCAATTAGCATATCAGAAAAATCTCTAGATTTTTTATCTCTTAAAAAAGTATTATACTCAACTATATATGATGGGACTTTACTTTTTACTCCATCAGCAGACTGTAATTTAAACGCAGCAATTGCAGAAGACAAGAAGTCAGCCTCTTCATATAAAGTACTTACAGTATTATAATAGAAATCTTTTGTTTCAGCATCAGCACTTGGCTTTGGTTTATATTTTTCCTGGAACCACTGAATGAAATCATAGAATGTAGCAATGTTTTTAAACTTACCAGTCTTTGCCAAAATACCAAGGCAAAAAGCATGAATTGTAGTTATTTTAATATCATCATTTCCAATACGCTTTTGCAACTCTTCTGTGGCTGCTTTTGTAAATGAAAAGAATATTATTTTAGAAGGGTCTACACCTCTCTTTAATAATTCTCTTAACCTTTGAACGCATGAATATGTTTTACCAGAACCAGCCGTAGCTGCTAATACCACAGAAGAATCACCAGAATATGTAACAAATTCTTCTTGTTCTTTTGTATATTTTGGTTTGTCTATTTCAGTCAATAGACTTAACTGAGGAGAGTCTTCTACCGACTTCCTTTTAACAATTCTTCTCTTTGCCATTAATAAATTTTACTTTGCAACCGCTGCAGCTGATTTTGCCTTAGCGAATATTTTTTTAATTACAAGTTTTGTGTCTGCTGGTAATGTAGAAACATTTACCAACCAATCATAATAAGGCTCATCTTTTAATAATGCTTCAGCAACTATTTGATTGTTTGCTTTACCAAAAGTGAATATTGGTCTTCCAGCTTCGTTCAATACAATTTTACCTTCAATGTCTAATTGTTTTTTATGTTTATTAAACCCTTCGTTAATTGCATCAATACTTGGTTCTACCTTTCTAACAACACCTTCTTTATCAGAATATTCTTTTCCTTTATATTTTTCCATCATACCATTAATGATTCCAAAATACATTTCAGTAGTTTTTTCTGAACTTACACTTCCAGAATTTGTCTTTCCGCAATAGAAAGAATATGCAGAACTTAAATCTCTTGGTTCCATAGTGTGATAGATGTTTGAAATATCTAATACTTTTCTTCCAAGTAAAGTAAATTCTACTTCAGCTCTATTGAACTCTTCTGATAAGAATCTCAAATCAAATCTACCTATTGTAAATCCAACAAAATCACAACCTTCAACAAACTTACTTAAATTTTCAGCCATCTCTTTGAATGTTGGTTTATCTTTAACCATTTCGTTTGTAATTCCGTTTAATTTGGTAGCCTCTGCAGGAATTGGCATTCCTGGATTAACCAATCTGGTTCCAGTTTTTGTTTTTCCGTCTGGCTCTACTCTTGTGATAGATAGCTCTACTATTCTATCTGTTTCTGGGTTCAATCCAGTTGTTTGGATTTTAATGAAAGCCAAAGGCTTTGTGTGTGTTAGGTTTAATTTTTCCATTTTTTTTCTTTTTTAGTTTATAACCACTGTCCGTTAATTTCTTTTTCTCTTTTATTTATTTTTTCTTCAGACCAATCTTCTTCTTTCTCTTCTAAAAATTCAACTTCATCATTACTGGCCCAGAAGATACGCTTTATATCAGTATTATCAAATGTTTCAAACTGCATTTTATTTTCTTCGGTGCAAATATATAACAATTTTTGTTTAGAAGAAATAAAATGTCCATCTTCCATTCTTTTTTCTTCTTTTAACTCAAAATATTTACAATTTACTATCACGATATTTTACAGTTTAAAAATTCTCTTAATTTAGAACTCTTACCATACATTCTTAATTTCTTAAGCGCTAGTTCTTTAATTTGTCTAACTCTTTCATTTGTAAGTTCCAGTTTGTCGCCTATTTCTTTTAAGCCCAATTCCTTAGAACCATTCAAGCCGAAGTACATGTTTAAAATTTGAGTTTCTCGGTCAGTCAGAGTTGTTAGCACATTATTAATCTCATGCTTCAAAGACTCTCCATTTAATTTACCTTCAATATCTTCCATTGTTTCTCCTGGAATAATATCTATCATCTCAGTATCTGAATCTTCGTTGATTTTTTGGTCAATAGAAATACATCTTGTATTATCCATGTATGAAGACTTGATATCTTCTACAGAAAAATCTGTAATCGCCTGTATTTCTTCAACAGTAGGCTCTCTGTCTAATTGATGGTGTAGTCGTTCTACGGCCTTATTTACTTTTCCAATTACATTAATTTTATTAATTGGAAGTCTAACCATATTTCCATGCTCATAGATAAATTGCATGATTGATTGTCTTACCCACCATACAGCATAAGAAATAAATTTAAATCCTCTGCTGGGGTCAAATTTTTCTACAGCTTTTATTAGGCCGATATTTCCTTCGTTAATTAAATCTTTGACATCAACACTCCCATATTGATAATCTTTTGCGATTGTTAACACGAATCTTAAATTACACTCAATCAATTTATCCATTGCTTTTTTATCCCCAGCTTTGGCTTTTAGAGCTAATTCGTTTTGTTCATCAGAACTTACTTGTTCTATTTTTCTTAAATCTTTAAAGTAATTTTTTATAGAAATACTATTTCCACTTATTGTTAAATCACTCATTTTTCCCATTTTTCCCATTTTCTATTTTTTTTAGTTGTTCCGTTTGTTTTATTTTCCCATTTTAATCGTTCCAGTTAAGTTTTTCTACAAAGGCTTTAAATTTTTTAAAACTTTCTTCGTTTTTTATTTTTACTTCGCATTCAACAATTTCATTATTTTTGTCAAATCCAATAGTTGTAAAAGAAATTAATCTTTCTTCTGCTCCTCTTTCTTTTCTAATCCTTAAATCCAATTCTATAGTACCATCATCTGTAGAACCTACTCTACAATATGTTTTATTTTCCTCAAATATTAATTCATTTGGGGTCAATGCCGTTATGTTTTCATTCTCTTCCATAAATTCATGTTTTTTGTTTGAACCAAATATACTTAAAACTAACTTATAATGCAAAAAAAGTTATGCACTTTAAAGTTGTCTAAAAGGCGCTATTAAGTGTGGATAAAACGCTACATTTGGGTACTTTTCTTGTACTGCTTTTTGAGCAGCTTCAAGCCAATCTTTTCTATCTTCATAAAAGTGAATTTCATCCCATCCATTCTCTTCTATTGTTTTTAGAATTGTGTCCATCTTGAAGGTTTGGACAGACTGGCCAGAGCCAGGAAATAACATAAGTCCGTAATTAGGCAAATCAAGCCCAAGTTCTTTTAATCTGGCTTCTATTACACCTCTTAGTTTGGTGCCTCTTCCAGTTAAAATCATTTTATTTGAAGCGTTGGCATATGCCTTGAAAACTTCATCATTAACTGAAGCTCCAACTGTATCAGGATTTTCATGAAATCCAGCCATGTTTTTTATTACAACATGACCAGACTCTTCTCCTATAGCTCTTATTAAATCTTTAACAGAACCTCTTTTTAGGCCATATGAGGCCATTGAATCTGGGTTTAGTTCTTGGATATAAGAAATATAATCCAAGCTCAATGGTGCCTTTGTTTTGGCATCAAAAATAACTATAAAATCACCAATAGTTTTAAAGTATATTTCTTTTGAAAATACAATGTAAAAAAATGATTTAATTTTATTTAAAAATTCTTTGAAACGTTCATTGAAATTCGCCTCTCTCTTTTCATCCGTTTCAGGATAAATAGGGACTTCAGTGTTAACAATGTTGTCTTGGTCTTTTTCAGCGAAATCGCTAAAGGTTGGAGTAATTAAAAGCGTATCGTCTAAATCGAACACGCTGAGTGTTGTTTTGTTCATCAAGTAAAAGTTTAAAGTTAATCAAGTAAAGGTACTCTTTTTTTTTGTTTTTTTCTAATATAAATCTTTGTATTTTAAAATTTTTTGCATTTTTACAGCATCCAAAACCAGCCCATCTCCATGGTTTAAGACAATGTTATATTTTTTTGAAATGGCTGTCTCAAGCTCCTCAAAGCTCATTCTAGTATCTTCTATAAGAAAACCTCTCTCAGAAAAAATAACAGAAAATGGTTGACTGCTTTTATCAAAAGTAACTTTAGTAGGCTTTCGCTCAACAACTGGAGCTTGACCTGGGTTAGCTCCTAATTCTGCTTGCTCAGATAAACTCTTTTTTACGGTAAGTAAAAAATCTACTAATTCTTTATTAAATGGTGCCCTTTTCATTTAATATAAATAGTAGATTTTTTCAAAAAAACGAGCCCATTATAATATTATAATGGGCTCATTTTCAACACCTTTTTAAATGCTTGCTCTTGATTGCAAGACCTTATTAATCATCTCATTGTACTTTCTTGCTTTTTCCTTTTTTTCAAGTTGTAAGGCTAGTTTTTTTGTACCTTTTTCGGCCTGTGTTTTCTTTAATCTCAAACTTCTTTTTTCGCCTCTTTTAGTGGCTGCAAGTCTTTTCTTTTTGCTTTGTTCTGGTTTTTTCATAATAGTATTTTTAAATTAATAAAATCTAATACTATTATTTCAAAAAACAAACCTTTTTTCAAAAATTATCCACACTTAGCACTTCCGCAGTCTTTACATTTAAGACAACCCTCTTCAAATACGATACCACCTTCAACACCACAATTTGTACAAGTTGCCCCTTTTACTTTGGTGCCATCCATAACGTATTTTTTTATGCCACGAACTATACCAGCTTTCCATGTGGTTAATGCTTCTTCTCCAAGGTTTAAACTCTCAACAAGGTCAATTACATAAGGGAGAGGCATACCATGTCTTAAAATGCCTGAAACTAATCTTGCGTAGTTATGATAATCTTGGTTGAATGCTGTTGATAAACCTTCTACAATCATTACATCATCAGTTTTATGATTGATGATGAAATCATATCTGGTTTTACCATCAATTTTTAATCTTCTGATTACACCATTATCAACTGATTTTGGAATTTCAAACTCATCTTCTTTACCAGTGAATATTTCATAAGGTCGCCCTTCTAATAACCCTACGAAAGCTATCCATCTTTCTTTGTTGTTAACAAATCTATGGACTTCAGCATCTAAAAATTTTGGTCTTTTTGGAGCATGACTATCTTCAAACAGTTTTTGTTTTTCTTTTTCTTTCTTTTCAGATTCACTGATAAGAACTCCGCTTCTTGAACCGTCTCTATAAACGGTCATTCCTTTACAACCACTTTTCCAACCTGCTTCATAAACTTTAGCAACCATCTCTTCAGAAATATCTTCTGGTAAATTTACAGTTACAGATATAGAATGGTCAATATGTTTTTGAACTCTTCCTTGCATCTCAACTTTTTTCACCCAATCAACATCATTTGAAGTTGCTTTGTAATATGGAGATTTTTTAATAATCTTTTCGATTTCATCTCTAGTCATATTTAAAACCTCTTCTACATTATATCCATTAGCCTCTAAAAAAACTAAAAACTTAGAATGGAAAACTGGATATTCTTGCCAACAATCTCCAACGCTATCTGTAAAATCAATCCTAGTACTCTTATCATTAGGATTTATTTTTTTTCTCCTGATATAATAAATACTAAATGCAGGTTCTATACCAGATGTAGTCTGTGTTAAAATACTAACAGAACCAGTTGGTGCAATAGTTAAGAGTGCAATATTTCTTCTGCCATACTTAACCATGTTTTCATACAACTCTGGATTTTCTTTTTTTATTCTTAAAATAAATGGATTATTTTCTTCTCTCTTAGAATCATATAATGGAAACGCACCTCTTTCTTTTGCTAATTCAACAGATGAAGCATATGCTGCAAGTTTAAGATTTTTATGAACTTTTTCTGCAAATGCATTACTCTCATCGGTTCCATAAGTTAAACCAAGAGCTGCCATCATATCACCTTCAGCTGTAATCCCAAGACCAGTTCTTCTACCTTGAACACATTTGTCTTTAATGTTTTTCCAAAGATTTAATTCTGCTCTTTTTATTTCAGCATCTTCTGGGTCATTTTTTATTTTGTTTATAATCTTATCAATCTTTTCAAATTCAAGTTCAATAAGGTCATCCATTAAACGCTGTGCAATACCAACATGCTTCTTAAATAATTCCATGTTAAATTTAGCCTTATCAGTAAATGGATTTTCTACATAAGAATATAAATTTAAAATCAATAATCTACAAGAATCATTTGGGCATAATGTAATTTCTCCGCAAGGATTTGTAGATGTTGTTTTAAATCCAAGGTCAGCATAACAATCAGGAATTGATTCTCTGATGATTGTGTCCCAGAATAAAACTCCTGGCTCAGCTCTCTTCCATGCATTGTGTATAATTTTATTCCACAATGGGGCTGCTTCTATTTCTTTTGTAAACTTTGGTTCAGCTGAATCAATTGGGTATTTTTGTGTAAACATTTTTTCAGCAAGCGCTGCTTTCATAAAATCATCAGACATTCTAACTGATACATTTGCTCCAGTAACTTTTTTCTCATCCATCTTTGCATCAATAAATGCTTCAGAGTCTGGGTGATTAATTGATATTGATTCCATCAAAGCTCCTCTTCTTCCGTCTTGAGCAACTTCTCTTGTTGAATTTGAAAATCTTTCCATAAACGGAACAACACCAGTTGATGTTAATGCAGAATTTTTTACTGGAGAACCTTTTGGTCTTACAAAAGATAAATCTAAACCAACACCAGCTCTTCTTTTCATTAATTGAACAAGCTCTTGGTCTAGTTTTAAAATTCCACCATAAGAATCTGAATCTTTTTCGTTTCCAATTACGAAACAATTTGATAAAGATACAAACTGATAATCATTACCAATTCCAGCCATTGGACTTCCTTGAGGAACAATGTATTTAAAATCTTTCATTAATTCAAAAATCTCATCTTCACTTAATCCGTTTGGATTTTTAGACTCAATTCTAGCAAATTCTTTTGCGATTCTTTTATGCATATCATTTGGCGTAAGTTCAAATATATTCTCATTTGAATCTTTGAGAGCATATTTATTTACCCAAACATCTGCAGCCAAACCATCTCCTTTAAAATACTCTAACGATGCTGCTATCGCCTCTTCTCTTGTGTAGGTATTTAATTCCATTTTTTTTGTTTCTTTCATAATCGCACTTTCTTGCATAAATTGTATATTTTTATTTGTTATTAATTTTAATTGTGGGTAAAAATAAATAAAACTAAAAAAGGGTTTCCCCAAAAAACTTATTCACTTAATCAATCTAATAAAATACTATCAATTGCATTTTCTACATCATCCGCTGAATTTTCTGATTTTTTGTTGGTTGAGCCATTTGGATTATTTTTTGGTCTACTTTTTTGTACTCCAACATCACCTGGCTTAACCTCAGTAAGTTCAATGTGAATTTTAGATGTGTCAAAAATAGCAGGTCTATAAAACCCATCTCCGCCATTTCTATTTTTTAAAACTCCAATAGTCGCTGTATTATTTTCTTTATCTTCTGGAGTTCTACCAACACCAATAACAATGTCAGCCGCTCTTGCATTACCAAGAGATTCTCCAATTGAACTTAGTGAAATTTGTTCTTGGTCCATACCAGTTCTATTAGTTTGAGCAGCATTCCATATAGGAACTTTCAATTGAGTAGCCATACCTCTGATACCTACGTATATACTATCTAATGAATGTCTCTTCTCAGAATAGCTATCCAATGGCTTTAAAAGGTCACCATAATCAATAAAAATAATATCTGGTATAAAGTTATCGTTTGTTTGAAGAGTCTTTACGTGTGACATTAAAGTATTAATAGAAGCAAATCCACTATCGAATCCTTTTATAATTAATGAACCTCCGTTTTTAGCTATCTCTTCTGTTGTTTCTTTAATTACATCTGGAAAATCCCAAACCTCTTTTATTCTTATCTGATTTATACACGCATCAATTCTATTACCAACAGCTTCTTCCGAAAGCTCTAATGTATAATACAAAACTTTTTTACCCAAAAGAAATGCAGTGCATGCAAATTTAACTAACATCATTGATTTACCTCCACCAGTTGGAGCTAATATAATACCCATTTCTCCTGGAGATAATCCGCCACCAATAAGCTTGTCCAATTCTGGCATAGCTGATATTGGCCTTCTAAAATCTCCAACAAGACGCTTATTAATATCTGTAACATAGTTGTGGCCAGTCTCTCTTAATTCTCCAGCTCTAAGTGCGTCCTCCAATTTTTGTTTCATCGAATCATAATTGTGCTTTTTCAAATCAAGCGCCATTTGATAAATACAATTCTTAACACTTCTTTCTTTGAAGTATCTGTATGAGGAATCTTTTATATGAGGAATGTTATCAACGGAGGTTTGTTCTATTTTTTCAATCAAACCTAATAGGTGGTCTTTCGCTAAGCCTTTTTCTTTTTCATTTACGATATCTCTAAGCGTAGAAAATTTAGCAATATCTCTATACTTCTCAAAAAACTTTAATTCGTAATCCAATAATATTTTTTGATAAGAGTCGAAATAGTCTACTTGGACTATATCCTGAATTCTTTCAGAGAAACCTTCTTTATCAGAAATAAAAACTTTTAAGAATTTATTTTGATAATCGGGGTCAAACGGTTCTACGTTCTCATCCTTAAAAACATTTAAAAAACTATCTAGCTCTTTATTGTTCTGCTCTGTCAGTTGTGTTGTTTGTCCCATTTTTCCCATTATTTAGTTCGTCCCAAATTTTTTTCTTATGCACTTCTTGTATTTTATCTTCGAGCTTATTTGCCATATCTTTAAAAAAATAAAACAAACTCAAATCACCATCATCAATTATTTCCTGGGCATAATCTAAAACTTCAATATCTGCTTGTTGTATAACTTTCCCTTTATACTCAAGCTTAAAAACAACTTTTTGTTTTTCAGAATTGACCTTTTCTAGTTTTTCAAATATTCTTTTGTCGCCCATATTATAATTTCATTTTTTTTGTATATTCTTTTTCTTTTGACATCAACATATAAAAAGGAGAAAAATAATTGTCAGCAAATTCCTGTCCAACATAAACAATTAATCCTTCTTGTGTAAACAAAGAAATGGCACTTATAATTTCTCTTGTATCATCTAAAGTACCATGCTTTACTATATCTACCAACTTCTTTGCTTCAGCATTTAAAAAAGGTTTTCTCAAATTAATTAATTGAGCATTTCTATATAAAACATCTTGAGCTTCTATGATTTTATCATATATTTTTCTCTTACCGATTTTCTTATCTTTCTTTGCTTCATAACATTCTTCAATTAATTGCTTATAAAGATACTTTTCTTTTTTCATATTAGGAAAATATTTTATTAAAGTTTCTCTAGTAATACCAAAAACTCCGCCTATTCCATCACCATCATCACCATCAAAACACTTAAACAGCAGCTCGTTATCAACAGTATAACCATATTTTTCTTCATACGTTTTTCTGTCTAATGCCCATAAATTATCTGGGCTTATTACAAAAACTTTATCAGAAATTAATTGCAAAAAATCTCTATCTCTACTGTAGATATAAATCTGCTCATCATCTTCTTCACTTTTAAGTACATACTGAGCTATCAAATCATCGGCTTCTATATAATCTACTTCCATTTGCCTTACAAAAAGTTCATCAAGAATATTTTTTAGTAAAATTTTTTGTTTAAAAATCTCAAATTTCTCCCTCTCTTTTTCATCCATCGTCATGCCTTCATTAGCAATCATTCTTTCTTCACTTTCCCAATTCTTATTTCTGTTTGCTTTGTATGGAGCATATATATTATATCTTAATTTACCTGCATTAAAGCCATCCCAGGCAACGACAACCCTATCTGGAAGTACTTTATTCATAACGGCCTTCATGCTCATTATAAAGCCCATAATACCTCCACAAAGGTGACCAGTACTGCTTTTTAAATTCTTTTGTGAATGAAAATTCCTTCTAAGATTCCATTGTCCATCTATAATAAGTGTTTTCATGACTGCAAATATATAATTAAAATTGACATTTAAAAAAGTTTTTTTTAACATAATAAAAAAAAGACCCTTTTGGGTCTTTTTAATTAGTTATTCGTTAGAAAGGGTTGCCCAATATTCATCATATTTTAAATCCCAATCTGAAGCATATTCTTTTTTATATGCAGCTATAGCATCTTTATCATCTAAGATAAATCCATGGTCAGTACATAAAATTTTAGCCTTACTTGTAGATACGTTTGTAATGTGGTTCTTTTGTACAACCAAATCAGTTTTTAACGCAAATGCAAATTCGTCTCCAGCTTTTGTAGCCGTCACTTTAGAAGAGCGACCAACTATACCGCCAGTTCTAAACACAAGTGTTGAAACGTAGTAAATTCCATCTCCACCATAAGCCACAAGACTTGGAGGTGCCCCTGGCATTGATGGAGGTGCAGTATAAGCATGATTAATAAACATCAAAGTTGATGTGTATGGGAAATTTTCATTTCTTGTAGCGTTAATTCTTGGACCAAGATATCTGGTGATTTCTTCTCTGATTACTCTTGCTGTAACCATCATACCTCCCCCACTTTCTCCGTCTTCTTTCTTACCAAGTTCTTTTTCAGATGGTGTTCCACCAATTGAATCCCATAAAAATAAAATATCCCATGGTGCTTCTCCTTTTTCTTGTGCATCCAACATCTCTTTTATGTACTTACATCCTTCTTCAATAGTAGAAACACCATTGTGAACAATTGCTTCATCAAAATTGATGCCCATCTTTTCTCCTCTTTCGAAACTGAATTTATTTTCTGTAATTATAAACACAGGTAGAATACCTTGTTTTTGAGCAAATGCAGCAGCTTCTAGTGCCATCGTACTCTTACCAGTATCTGACTTACCATAGTTCATTATAACGTGTCCTGTAGGTATTCCTGGTAACTTTGTAACTTCTTTAAATGCGGGAGACATATTTATCCATTCTTGTCTCTTGTATTTTACATCTTTGAAATTGATTTTAGCTTTATAGTCAGCTAATTTACCAAACTTTTTACTAAGAACTGGAGTCTCGCCATCTACAGCGTCTTCAGATTTTTTAGATTTTTTGTTTTCTTTTTTTTCTTCTGTTGTCTCAGGATTTTCACTTTGACCTTCTGTGTTTGCAGACAATTCTTCATCGTCTTTTAATTTTTTCTTTGCCATTTTTTTTAGTTTAAATTGTTAATGATAAAAAATAGCATAGTTAGGCTCTAATTTAAATAGTTATTTAAAGTCTTTTTTAAAATGTTAATAACCCATTATTTGGATTATATACAATAGAAATTTCAGGACACTTTTTGAGTATCCTGAAATTTAAAAACATAGTTTTGTGATTTTTTAGTTGGTCTCAGCTCCGAATGGCTTCCAGTCTAAAACTTTCTTTCCATTGTCATCTTTTGTTGAAAGATAGAAAACCTCTGGATTTTCTACTTGTTGACCAAAATTTACAGATGCTTTACATTTTTTGCACTTCACTGTAACATACTTGAATTTTTTCTGAGCGATATGAGCACCTAACATTAAGTCATCACTTCCGCAGCAACCACATTTGTCAACGTCATAAAATGACAGATTTTTAGATGTCATTACAACATCAAAAAAGTTCTCACCTTCTACTTGGAACTGGTGAACGTCCTTACCGATTTTTTTCTTTACGAAATAGCTAATTTTTCCCATTTTTTTTATTTTATTAAGTTATAGTAAAATATAAGGGATATGAATGAGATTATCAAGAAAAACAAAAAAAAGTTATTAACATTTTATTCGGAGATAACATTATCAACCTCATCCAAATCTTGATAGTTTGGGCCCAAGCTATATGCCATTCCAAAAAACATGTTTTTATGATGCGAAAGAATTGTTGATATTTTGTCTATTAGGAAGTGTTCTGAAGGATGCAAATCAAATACCAGAGAATCATGCACCTGAAACAAGAACTCTGTCTTATATAGCTTTAAAAGCTCTCTAATCTCAAATAATTTATCTACCACAATCTCTGAGGCAAATGATTGAATGTAGTTATTAAAGCTGGCATGGGCCTTATTTGATTTAATTATAGAACCCCATGGATTTATTATATACTCATTTTCTTTAAATAGAGCTTTAATCTCTTCGGACTTATCAATAATAGGCTTTAACAATATCCTTACTTTATATAGCTGTTCTTCTGGGTTGCTAAAATGAATTGCTAATTTATTTAACAAAGTATCTTCGCCAGCACCATATAAAAGAGAGTGGTTTAATATTTTTGCAAAATCCCTTTGTTCTCTTGTGATATCTGGAGTATCAAATAAAACAATAGCTGTTTCGTAGTGTAAGTCTTCGTTATAATACTCTTCAATATATTCTTTATCTTCAGAAAGGTATAATGATATTTTAGTTTCAAAAGAAACGTAGTCAAATACCAATATTTTTCCTTCGTCAAATCTAGATATAATATCTTTTCTTTCACCCGATTCTCTTTCTAGATTTTGTGGATTATAACCATCCCTTGCAGAAATACGGCCCGTAATGGTTCTTTTGTTAGAATAATTTATCTTTGCTAATTTATAATCTCTTCTTGTTTTGAAGTTCAGTTTTTTATTATCAAAAGACGGAACAAATGCAATCTCCCTACTAGAAAGCCAACAAGTAATCTTATCTCTCTGGCACATTCTTTTATAAAACAGCTTCTCTTCAGAGTCCAATTCAATAGAATTGAGCTTGCTCATTAAAAAAGGAATATATTTGTTAATATCAAAATTTGGTATAATATTAAAATATGACTCTGGAGTTTCTACTCCATATTTTACCCACCTAAGACTATCTATTGCTATAATATCTCCAATTTTATCAAAGTCTACATATCCAGAAAAATTATTATAAGAGAATGCAATAGTTTCATATTCATTTAACACATCTGTAATTAACTCCCTAAAATTACTATGCATTGTAGATAATGATTTTATATTTATAACAAAATTTTTATTATCATTATAAATATATAAAGCGCCTTCATGAAAAAACACAAACACTTTTTTATCTTTGTTTATATTTTCTTTTAAAAACGAATCAAGACTTTCTTTATTAAGGTACGAATCAAATAACTTAAATTTACTTGGCAACCATTCTTTTACTGATTTTATAAAAAAAGATTCAGTTTCATTTTTAAATTCCTTTTCTTCTTCTGACTTGCTAAAAGACCAAAAAAGATTTGTACTTATTTCTTTATTGAATATGTTTTGTTTTGGAAATTTGTTCTTAATGAAATTCCATCCAACGACCAAAGTGGGGTTATCAAAATATAATTCATCTGGTAAGGTCTTTGATATAGACACAGGATAGTTACCCAAATATTCAAGAAGTGTTTTATAATCTTCTTCTTTTTCGGCAATTATATTACAGATGGAAAAAAGCTTTTGGCTCATATAGCCACAAAGATACAAAAAAATATTAAACTGTTAATATAATTTGTGCTGGTGTTACTCCAGGAGGAACATATTGATTGGTTCTATTTAACTTACAACTTCTATTGGTTTTATCATCCGTGAACCTTAAAAATTGTTTTCTATTGTCATTTCTTCTATATGACCAGTGAATCCAGCTTTTATCTGACTTTCTTGTCTCCCAAAGAATTTGGTCGTATCCAATTGGATTTTGTTGATACCAAGTCATCATAACATTAAATAAATCTAAATTAGATTGCATAGTCTCTTGAACACTTTTACCTCCAACAATTTGGCTATCAACTGCCTGACCAGTTTGATGTTGAGATACACTAGAACCTCCAGCTGGAACATATCCTCTTACCGCACTTGTAAAATACCAATTTTTATAAAGCTTTGGATGATTCGCCTTTAAATAAGTTGCAAATGGGCCAAGAATATCTTGTATAAAATAATTCATATCTCTGATAATATCCTCTTTTTTGTATAATATGCCATTTGAACTTTTGAAATCCTGAATTTGAGTTGGACCATTAGCATCAGAAGATTGAGTCAATCTTATTGAATTTCTGACAGCCTTAAGGTCTGGTGGTAATATAACTGCCAATGTAGTAACAGTAGTATTAGGAACAACATCAGACCCTCCCTTGTTTACTGTTGAGGAATTTACTTGTGCAGTAGAACCAGCTGAATCTGTACCTGTCGTACCATCCTTAGTGCCGCTTCCTTGGTCTAATACAGCATTTGCAAAATCGCCAGGATTTAAATCTTGAGATTCTGTAATTTCTAATCTAACTGGTAAATCTGCCAATGTTTCCAATGTAATTGGTGGAACTCCGCCAAGCTTTCCTGTTTGAAAGTCTTGTCTCATCCTAATACCTTCAGCGCTAGTTGACATATCATTAGGCTTAATACTATGTTTTACTTTCATGATTTGATATAGCCCATTAAATAATGGAATAGAATCAAGATAAAAGAATTGCATTGGAAAAATTTGAGCATTACCTAACATATCAGCAGTTGCTTTATAACTTCTTCCTTCCATAACTGGAAGCATAGAACAATCGGTTGTAACCTTTTTATTTTGATTTTCATTATCAACCAATCTTTGAAGGTTTATAATACTCTCCGCTGTTGTTTTGCTTTCTTGTGTATCAACAGTAATATTTTTTACTATTTGATTGTCTGGTGAACCAAATCTTATTGGAAGAGTTGCTTCTGGCAAATCATTTGTAGCATTTTCTGAAGATGACATTGGAGAACTATCATCATTTCTTAAAGTAGAACGTGTTTCTGGAGTTGGGGCAAATTGTACGTAAAAGAAATTTTTAACTCTTGCTCCATCAGTTACGTGTGGAGTAAATATATCTTCAGTTGAAAAAGAACCAGCCTCTCCAGGCATTGGAATAAATATAAAATTATTCTTTGTGCATATTTGTTGAATAATATTTAATATAGTTGTGTTTCCATTTGGTTTGTATAGTGATTCAATATTAATAAGAGAATTTTTTACTTGAACGTTGTTTGCTTTATTGTTATTATTCAATGGGTATCCATATAAAAAAGTATTATCAGCCGCTTCATTAGCAATTGATTGTGACATATTAAAATTTGTGTGCTTTGAGTACCTGTCACTCATTTCGCTTGTAATAGCTCCTGGGCTTGTACCAGCTGTATTTTGTCCATTTGCTGAATCAGAATCTTTTATTATAAGAACCTCCCATTGTTGATACAAAGTATGCATTTGTTTGTACAACAAATCTTTTTGCTCTCCAGCTTTTCCTAAAACATCAGAAATTATTTGATTCTTTTTTTCTTCTAATCCATTAATTTTTTCTTTTAATTTTGAAGACATTCTTTTTATATAAGCTCTATGTATTATAGAATCATCTTCTCCGTTAACAAATGGTCCAAAAATCAATTCATTATCATTATTAGATGCATATGCAACAGAAATAGTTATATTTTTTGCAGGTAACTCATTTGGTTGCAAATTGTCTGGGTCTCCTAATTTTACGGTTTTTGGTATTATAAAATAACCATCAATATCTACTAAAGTATTTGGATTTTGAAAAAATGAAGTACTTGGATTTAATAATCTAGAATAATTCAAAAGTAATCCTTGTTTTATCCTATCATCATTCATGCCGTTTATAATATCTAAATAATTTCCATTATCTTTTTTTGGATTTTGTATGTTTATAAATCCAAGTGGTTGTGTTTCATCTTTTTGTTTTTCTGCTTCATTTTTTATTTCTGCATCACTTTCTGCAGACATTACACTTTGTGTTTTATTGGCATTAGGACCATCAAACATCACAAAAGTATAACTATTTTTTATTCCAGTTACTGATGCTGGAGTTTTAAAATAAGCCAATCCGTTATTTACAAGTTTTTTTGATTGCAGAAAATCTGGATTAATAAAATTAGAATTTGTATTATCTCCAGAACCTGATTTTTTATTAAATAACTCTTTAGCTAATTGCCTAAGTGTTAAAACTTGTAATCCTTCAACTTTAACATATGTTAATGGAGATAAACTAGTAGTAGCACCGTCCCAATTGGCTGGCTTTTCTATTAAAACCTCATAATCAAGCAAGGCGGCAGGGAGAGGATTTCCTGGAGTGCTCATATAAGTCCCATTTAACTCTGGCCCTTTAATTAATTTACCTTTTTCAGCGGAATCTGTTGATGGCTTTTTAAGATTTTTACAATCCTCCGTCAATAAATTATCCCAAAATATAGAAAATGTTTTAAGACTTCTAGCTTCTCCTTCTGAAATTGAAGATACAATCGAGTCTGTTATATTTTCAAGGTCTGCATCAGCTAATGAAATCACATCTTCCGCATCAGTTGCTCTATCTCCCCCAAAATATGAATCGTAATCACCAGGTTTATTTGGGTCTGGGCTTCTTGTTAAATATGCAACAATACCACCTCTAACCATTATATTCTCTGCAATACTCCTATAAAAAGGTTTATAAGGATTTGGTCTTAACGCTTCTAAGTTTGATATTCTTTTTTTAATAAAATTATCCCCAGTAGTATTTTGTGCTGCACTATCTGCTCCAGTTTCATCTGCAAGTTCTGTGGCTATACCCTCACCAATCGCATCAATAAAATCATTTACAAATTGTAATTCATTTGTTTCAATTCCAACACTTTGCCCAACCACTTCTGAAGTTGCTGGTTTCTCTTCTTTTTTATCATCAGAAGTTATCCACATAGGAAAGCTCTTTCCTATTAATCCACCTTTTAAATTATCTCTAACAGATTGATTTTTGTGATATCCCTGATAACCAGCCTCTAAAATTCTTCCCATTATATATCCAGAATCTTCAGCAAGTTGTCTGAATATTTCTCCTATTGTAATTTTTTCAAGCTGGTCTTTACTTGAGTCATATGTTTTCTTTTTTATTGCGTTTTCAATACTTAAAATATTACTTTCAATCATTTTAATTCTTTCTGATTTTAAAGAATCAACATTTGGTAAAACATTTCTAATATCTCCTTTAGCAATTTGACTATACGTCAATATGGCTCCATTTACTTTTACTGGTTCTAAATTTCCTATTTTAGAAGTAAGTAATAAAAAAGTATTTATTCTATTTAAACTATCAGAACTAATAGCAAGTTGTTTTATTTTCTCTGGAGAATCTATATCAGTATTACCAGTTCCTTTTGGGGAATTAATTGTAATCGAATTAAAACTTCCTGTAGTTGGCACAATTGTTTGATTTCCTACCTGCCCAGTTATTACTTCATCATAATTTACGACCTTACTTATAAAAACTGCATCATAAACTCTCAATGATTTCAACAATGTCATTTGCTTTAATATATTATCAAATTCTTTTGTTGTCTCTTGAGTTTTTACCTCTACTTGTTTACCAATTTTTATAAGGTCAAATATTGTTTGTATTTTTTGAAGTTCACTTGGTTGTGCGCTTTTTTGTTTTAAAGATTTAACTGCTAATAAATAAAGAAATGGAAGGTCCGAAAGAAAACCCCATTGATTTGGTACAAACTCACATTTAATATCATAACTACCATCACTTGAATCATATGAAATAGAAGATTTCTTCATGTTTAA
>Ga0315291_10003058_pt1 | contig 21630 bp, 18 predicted proteins | sample YL17G12_20_MG_FD_203070 | JGI IMG/M metagenome (GOLD analysis project Ga0315291, IMG submission 203070) | Sediment microbial communities from Yellowstone Lake, YNP, Wyoming, USA - YL17G12_20 | ecosystem: Environmental > Aquatic > Freshwater > Lake > Sediment | place: USA: Wyoming | collected... | reverse complement strand
TACTTCTCGATCAGATGGGCGAGTACCTCTGTGTCCGTCTCGGTTGTGAAAACGTGACCCTCGCTCTGAAGCCTCTCCTTGAGGACGGCGTAGTTCTCGATTATTCCGTTGTGCACGACGGCAATTTTACGGCTGCAGTCCAGATGCGGATGAGCATTCTCCGTTGAAGGCTCTCCGTGGGTCGCCCATCTCGTGTGCGCTATTCCGGCGTAACCGCTGGGCCGAGCATACTTCACTCTTTCCTCAAGAAGACCAATCTTACCCGCAGTCTTCTCGACGATCACGCCGTTCTTCGTGAGGATCGCTAGACCAGAAGAATCATAGCCTCTGTATTCCAGCCTTCTCAAACCCTCAAGAAGTATTGGAACACAGTCTTTCTTTCCGATGTATCCAACTATGCCACACATAATGCACCCACCATGTTACCAAAATCCCGGCGCTCTCACACTCTTGCCGCACGCACGAGCGTGGACACTTCCTCCGCGAGAGAAGCAGCTTTATCCAGAGAAGACGACTCCACGATGACCCTGACCACGGGTTCCGTGCGAGACTTTCTCACGTGTAACCATTTGTCTGGCCAGGAGATACGTATGCCGTCTATATAACTTATCGTCCCATCTTTGAATCTATTGAGCAGAATCTTCTTTAACGTTTCCAGTACAATTCCTGCCGCGTCGACTTTCTTCTTGACCATATGATACCTGGGAAACGATCCGTCCAACGCCGAGAGTTTCCTTCCGCTCTCGGCCATGAATTGAAGTGTGAGAGCCATGGCCAAGAGCCCGTCTCTTCCGTAATGCAGAGCCGGCAAAATGGTACCACCGTTTCCCTCACCCCCAACAATGCTGCCCGTCTTCTTCATCTTTTCCACGACATGCGCTTCGCCAACCTTTGTTCTGTAAAGCTTGCTTCCGTGGGAACGAGCGATATCCTCCAGAGCAGCAGTCGTTGAGACGTTAGTCGAGACATGTCCCTTCTCCCTGCTCAAGACAAACGCGGTCGAAAGACACACCGTTCTTTCCTCGCCCAGGGGGTTTCCGTTCTCATCTATGAGCGACATCCTGTCTGCATCGGGATCGAACGCAAAACCAGCATCAACGCCTTCTCTGCAAACTTTGTCAGCCAGGGCCGAGAGGTTTTCCGCCAGAGGTTCTGCCCCGCGTGGGAATATACCGGTTGGTTCGCAGTTGATTTCGTGAGCCTCGCACCCCAGAGCTTGCGCCAGCAGCTTTGCACCTTCACAGCCAGCACCGTTGCAGCAATCTATTGCTACACGGAACCGCCGTTCGGCGATTTTTTTCCCGTCAATAAGACGCAGGGCGAGAATTCTTGAAACGTGTCGCTTGGTGGCATCGCAGTCTCTGGAAACGTGACCAAGTTCGCGATAACCTGCGTAGTTTATCAAACCCTTTTTGTAAAACCTCAGAAGCTCTGCTCCCTGAACATCGTTCAAGAAGACACCGCTTGAAGAAACAAATTTCAGCGCGTTCCACTCTTCCGGATTGTGACTTGCAGTGACAGCAATCCCGCCGGCTGCACCAAGCTCCTCAACGGCAAGTTGGATTGTCGGTGTCGCGCATATGTCTACGTCCACGACATCCGAACCCCCCGCCACTAGGCCAGACATGACTGCATGCTTGAGCATCTCCCCCGACGGCCTCGAGTCCCTCCCTACCACGACCCTTCCACGTTTGACAAACGTAGAGAACGCAGAGCCAAAACGGCTGGCCAACTCGGGGGTGAAACTCTTCCCTACGACTCCCCTGACGCCAGATATGCCTATCATCAATCCTTCCAACTATCACTCCTTGTTGAATTCGCCCACATCACGGCACCGACGGGCCTCCAGAACAGCGGTTTAAATTCTCATGAATGCAGGGCAGCGCCGAATCTGGCCCGCCACGCAACGGCTGCCACGGAGCGACCTCAGCAATATGGTACAACCTGAAAGGACGTCTGTCAAAGAAGATAGTGGGGTACGACCACACTATCGTTGCGCTTGACAGTTTCCAGGCTTTCTGAAATTCTCAGTTGCAGTCTAGCCCTGTGTAACTAAGACACTCCCTTCGTGAATCAAAACGTTTTTCAAACGTTTGACCTCAAGCATGCAGGGCTAAGTGATGTCCCAACACACGAGGTTTCCACATGTCTAGACAAAAGAGTTATCACATGACACCAGAGGATTTCCGGAGACACGGTCGCGCCGTCGTTGATTGGATTGCCGATTACTACGAACGCGTTGAATCGTTGCCTGTCTTGTCAAAGGCGGCACCAGGGCAGATCCGCGCCTCGCTTCCACCGGCACCGCCAACGCACGGAGAGCCATTCGAGCGCATCCTCGAGGATATGCGTACGCTCATAGTCCCCGGTCTCACCCATTGGCAGTCACCCAATTTCTTTGCCTACTTTCCCAGTAACACTTCGGGCCCTTCTATCCTGGGAGAGCTTCTCTCGGCGGGCCTCGGTGTGCAAGGAATGCTCTGGATCACGAGTCCGGCCTGTACCGAGCTCGAGACACACGTGTTGGATTGGCTTGTAGATATGCTGGGGCTACCGCCAAAGTTCAAGTCAGATGGACCCGGCGGTGGCGTCCTTCAGGACACGGCTTCGAGCGCATCGCTGTGTGCCCTACTGGCGGCTCGCGAGCGCATCACCGACTACGCTACCAACGAACGCGGCTGCGACGGTCGTCTCGTGGCCTACGCTTCTACGCAAGCTCACTCGTCCATCGAGAAGGCGGTCAAAATAGCCGGTCTCGGCCGTCAGAGCTTGCATCTTATAGACGTTGATGACCACTTCGCCCTTCGTCCTGAAGAGCTGACGAAACAGATCAGGGAAGATCGCAAGACCGGTCTGGTTCCGTTCTTCGTCTGTGCCACCGTGGGTACTACCTCTTCCAATGCCATTGACCCGCTGCCGGAAGTTGGACGCATCTGCGACGGCGAAGGGCTCTGGTTCCACGTCGATGGAGCGATGTCCGGTACCGCGGCCATCTGCCCTGAGTTTCGACACATCCACACAGGAATCGAGTTTGCTGATAGCTATTGTTTCAACCCACACAAGTGGATGTTCACCAATTTCGATTGCGATTGCTTTTACGTGTCCGACCGGTCGGCCTTGATAAAGACTTTGAGCGTGCTGCCGGAGTACTTGCGCAACAAGGCAACGGAATCTGGCGCCGTCGTCGACTATCGTGACTGGCACGTACAGCTCGGTCGCCGCTTTCGTTCGTTGAAACTCTGGTTCGTCATACGGCACTACGGAGTCGAGGGTCTCCGTTTTCATATCAGACGCCACGTAGAGCTGGCGCAGATGTTCGCCAAGTGGGTGGACGAAACGGACGGCTTCGAACTTGCAGTATCACCGGTATTAAATCTCGTTTGCTTCAGACACATTGCTGGAGACGCATTCAACCAACAATTGCTCGACCGTATCAATGCCAGCGGTAACCTCTACATGACCCACACTACGCTCAACGGCAAGTATACGCTCCGCCTCTGCGTCGGTCAGACTCAAACGGAAGAGCGCCACGTCAAGCGGGCCTGGCAACTGCTTCAGGAGACGGCGGTAGAGCTAGCGCGACGTGCGTGACGCGGAAGAGCCCGTACGGCGGCATCAACTGGATCAAACTCAACTCTTGCAATTCCCCATGCCGTTTTGATAGATTGTTGGGGCCAACGTCGCGAGAGCAACTGCTCGCATTGTTCATTCAGCATTCAGTTACATTCTTTGTTCTGTGTCCGTCCGCACGAACAAGGGGGGCAGTATGAAGAGAATCTACGTATTTCTCGCTATTGTAATCCTGTTTGTTCCGCTTCTGCTACTTGCTGCCGACACTTCTCCCCAACCCCTCACCGGGGTGGAAGTGCATTCGCTGGGGCCGCAGAAAGTCGGCAACCTACCTCAAGTGCCTGTCCCGGCCAATAATCCCCAGACAGGCCTGAAAATCATGCTGGGCAAACAGCTCTATTTTGACACCCGTCTCTCAAGCGACAACACGATCAGTTGCGCCACGTGTCACAACCCGCTCATGGGCTGGTCTGACAAGGGCCCGACGAGCGAAGGAATAGGTTCGCAGCGCGGCGGACGTCGAGCTCCGCCAGTCTCTAACGCCGCCTACCTGCCCCTGCAATTCTGGGACGGAAGAGCCCCGAGTCTCGAGGAACAAGCCAAGGGGCCGATCCAGAATCCAGTCGAGATGGGCAATACTCATGAGCACATGCTGAGGACGGTAGGTGATATTCCAGGTTATGTGGAAGAGTTCAAGAATGTGTTCGGAACGACACCCGTCACGATTGACCAGGTCGCGGAGGCCGTAGCTGCATTCGAGCGCACCGTCGTCACGACGGATTCACCTTTTGACAGGTTCGTCAGAGGCGACGAGACTGCCCTGACCCCACTCGAGAAGCAAGGATTGGAAATATTCAACGGAAAGGCACATTGCACTGCGTGTCACTGGGGCAGTCATTTCACGGATGGGAGATTCCACAATCTAGGTGTCACGCAGAGTGGTCCCCTCAAAGTAGACGATGGTAGATCCGAAATCACAAAGAGACCCAGGGACACGAGAGCCTTCAAAACGCCGACAATTAGAGACGCTGCACTACGCCCGCCATACATGCATACGGGCGGTGAAAAGACTCTGACAGACGTGGTCAATTTCTACAATAAGGGCGGCGGCACGCACGACGCCTACCTCGACCGGCTCATGGTACCCCTTGGACTCACTGACCAGGAGGTGGGTGCACTGGTCGCATTCATGACGCGTGCCATGACGAGTCTCAATACTGAAGTCGCAAACGTAACGCCCATCCCAACCTCAGAATTGCCCAAGTAGAGGAGGAGATGAGAATGAAAAAGTTGTGTCTTCTTTTGCTCGTTCTCTTCGTTTTACAACTCATGATGCCTGCCAGCGGCCACGCGATTCCCGCACTCGCCAGGAAGCACGGCTTCAACTGTAACATGTGCCATACTGCTTACCCCAAACTCAATGATTTCGGGCAGCGTTTCAGGGACAGCGGCTACCAGATTCCCGGTCAGGAAGGAAAAGAGAAAAACGTATTTGACACTCCTCCCCCGATTGCCGTCAGAACATCTACCGGGCTCTCAGGATACAACACTAAGAATGCTACCACTTCCGGGTTTGACATGTTGGGGCTAGACTTGCTTGCGGCTGGAGTTATGCACAAGAACATATCGTTTCTTTTCATATATACGCCGAGGATAGACGAGCCTTCAGCCGACTACACCGGCTCTCAAGACGGCACGAACCCATTACAATTGGGGGCCTTCGAGTCGGGAAACGTCGTGTTCAGCAACCTCATCCAGGATGCGCTGAACGTCAGGGTCGGCAGATTCGAGCCGGCGTATCACGCAATCAGCTCGAAACGTTCGTTCTATTTGATGGAGCCTTACGAGATCTATTCGTTCTCAACGCCAGGGAATAATTTCGTGTTCGACGACAACCAGATTGGCGTTGAAGCGACTGGCCGTTGTAGATGCGGGTTCAAGTATGGGTTGGGTGTCGTTAACGGCACCGGAGCAAGCCCGGACAACAACAGATACAAAGACGTCTACGTGGACGCTTCACAAACCATGGGCGCGGGGGACGGACAGAGTGCAGGACAAACAATAGGTGCGTTCGTGTACTACGGCTGGCAACCGCTCACGTTCTCGGGTGCTACCCCCTCCCCTACCGGTGAAGTCGGCGGCGGCCGCAACAAGCCGTTCTACAGATTCGGTGGGCATGCCGGTCTGAATTGGAAAACGCTCAATCTTCAAGGGTTGTACATGAAGGGTGTTGATGACAAATCTATAAATGTTCTTACCCCGACAAAAGACTATGAGTTCGACGGTGGGCTGGCGGAGCTGGATTACGCGGGCCTGAAGAACAACAGGCTGATCGCCTCGGTACTCTATAACTGGGTTTCCACGCCATCGTACGACTGTGACAGAGAGGTGAAAGCCTATTCTGGGGTTCTTAGGTACTACTTCGGCGACTGGACAGCCGTCAACGTGGCCTTGCACGCCGAATACACGCACAGGGAAACGGGAGAGACCGACCCTCTTAAGGAGAGTGTTTACGCCTTGGTTGTAGATTTTGCTTTCTAGTGTGTGACGCTGGCAGCATCCGCGTAATACAAAACCGGCCGGAGTGAGCAGTATGGCTCCTCCGGCCTTAACGTTGGCTGCCGCCTACTCAAGCGTTCTCGTCTCTCTCGGGGAAACATGCTGAAGAGAAGATCTGATACCCCGATTCCCTCGCACTGTGCTTGCGCTTGCCAGCGAGCTTCTCTTGAACGGATTCCGGAATGTGCTATTCTTATCGGACGCTCGCCATTCCATCTATTCGAGCATGAGAAATGGCGTTGCTACAATACGTTTAACTGCGTTTAACCTATACGGACTGCTCTTTTCTGAGGAGACTAAGATGGCAATAACTCTTGATGGTTCCGGACTGACGGTTGAGAAACTTGAGCGAATTGCGCGGCACGGCGAGAAAGTTGAGCTTCACCCGGAAGCTCTGGAACGTATCAGAGTGTGCCGTACCATGCTGGAGGAAAAGATCCGCGCCCGTGAGATCATGTACGGCATTAACACCGGTATTGGCGAGTTGTCGGAGGTCGTTCTGGACGATGACCAGGTGAAGGAATTCCAGAAATACCTAATATACAATCACGCCGCGGGCATTGGCGACCCGGCACCCATCGATTATGTGAGGGGAGCCATGGCCGCCAGGATCAACGTGCACGCCCACGGTAATTCCGGGTGTCGACCCGAGATTACTCTGACCCTACTGGAAATGTTGAACAAAGACGTGACCCCTCTTGTGTGTCAGAAGGGTTCGGTGGGCGCGTGTGGGGACCTGGCCCCAATGTCGCAGATAGCCCTCCTTCTTATGGGAGAAGGAGACGCTTACTACAAAGGCAAGATTCTGCGAGGCAAGGAAGCGATGGACCAGGCCGGTATTCAGATCCCGGGTCTCGAGGCCAGAGACGGTCTGGCCGTGATCAACGGTTCCAACCTTCTTACAGCCATGAGTGCCCTTCATGTCTACGACATGAACCGGTGGTTGAAACAGGCCGAGATTGCATGCGCCATGACCCTCGAAGCACTCTACGCCAACTTGAAACCCTACGACACACGTCTTCACGCATTGCGCGGTTTCGGAGGAGCCGTACGAAGTGCCAAGGCCCTCATGACGTGCATAGAGGGCAGCGATCTTCTGTCCGGCAAGATAAAGACCAAGGTGCAGGACGCATATTCCATGCGTTCGTCTCCCCAGGTAATTGGCGCCGCTCACGACGCGATCGCTTTCGCAAAGAAACAGGTGGAGATAGAATTGAACGGCGTGGGTGATAACCCCGTTTTCCTGCCTGAGTACAAGCTCACTCTGACGGGTGCCAATTTTCAGGGTTCACCGGTTTCGCTACCCATGGACATGGCCGGGACTGCCATAACAATGGTGTGCGTTCTCTCGGAACGCCGCCTCAATCGCTTGACTAATCCTGCCCTGAGCGTCGGGCTGCCGGCTTTTCTGACAAAAGGGGCCGGCATGTTCTCAGGCATGATGCTGAGCCAGTACACGGCGGACATGCTCATCGTGGAGCAAAGAATACTCTCTGCCCCTGCCAGCATCTGTTCCATCCCGGCAGCGGCAGACCAGGAGGATTTCGTTTCTATGGGTATGAACACAGCCATTAAGAACGGGCAAATACTAGAGAACGCATACGGAGTGCTGGGAATCGAATTCATGGCAGCCGCACAGGCTTTGGATTTTCGCGATTTCACGCCGGGCCGCGGCGTGTCGGCAGCGAAGAGTGTCGTACGTAAGTATGTGAAGCACCTTGAGGAGGACCGCCCGCTGTATCCGGACCACACCAAGATGATGGAAGTAGTGAAGACGTTCGAGATTCTGGACAAAGTGGAAGATCTGGTCGGTAGCTTGGGATAATCTCTTCCCCGCACAGGTTCTCTGGTCCATGAAAAAGGGAATTCTTTACGGAATCGCTGCCTACGGTCTATGGGGTCTCTTTCCTCTCTACTGGAGATATCTGAGCCCGATCCCTGCGACCGAAATCCTGTGCCATAGAGTCGTGTGGTCATTTTTGTTCCTGAGTGCAATCCTGATCCGCCGGAATCGGGTGAGATCGTGGGCACACAAATCAATAAAAGCCGTCACTATTTTGTACTTTCTCTTGACCTCGTGCCTCCTTGGTCTAAACTGGCTCATTTTTATCTGGGCAGTGAATCGCAATTACGTAGTTGAGGCAAGCCTCGGATACTTCATCAATCCACTCGTGAATGTGCTGTTGGGAGTTGTTTTTCTGAAGGAAAGGCCGCACTCCTGGCAGTGGCTGGCAATCGGGATAGCGGCCGCGGCAGTGATTTTTCTGACGTTTGCCCATGGTTCATTTCCATGGATAGCCCTGACCCTGGCGTTTTCTTTCGGCTTCTATGCCCTGCTCCGCAAGACCGCTGCCTTGAGTTCCCTCGAGGGCTTGTCCCTCGAGATGGCAATTCTGTTTGTCCCGGCGTTGATTTATCTTCTATATCTTCAGCACTTAGGTGCGGGGGCGTTCTGGCACGTGGGTGCGATGAAAACCGTTTTTCTGGTCATGGCAGGAGTCGTAACTACAGTGCCCTTGCTCTTGTTTGGCTCTGCAGCAAGGAGAATCAGCCTCACAAATGTCGGCCTTCTGCAGTACATTTCACCCACGTTTCAGTTCCTGATAGGGATACTTGTTTTCGGCGAGGCTCTGACGAGTGTGCGTCTGATAGGTTTTGTCGCGGTTTGGATTTCCTTGGCTTTGTACACTGTCGAGAGTCTTAGGACTAGAGCACCGGTTCCTGAGTTGGAAAAAAGGAGGTAACCATGCGTTTTCCCGTTGTTCTGAGCATAGTCCTGCTCCTCTCTGCAGCGGCTGGGTACGGACAGGCAGATCTGTTACATCTTCGTACTCTCAGCGGTGTGCCGTGTAGCCATGCCCATACAATTTTCCCGCTTGTGCATGCTCTCACGGGCTCACCGCTTCGGCCAGTCTCCACCTACTCTATTGTTGCTCGCGACTCAGTCACAGGCGAGATGGGCGTCGCAGTTCAGTCTCACTGGTTCTCTGTGGGCTCGGCCGTACCTTGGGCAGAAGCGGGCGTTGGAGCAGTCGCCACTCAGTCTTTCACAGAGCCGGCCTACGGTCCTCTTGGTTTGGAGCTCATGCGACTCGGCAGGAGCGCACCCGAGGCGCTCAAAGCGCTCGTTTCAACTGATTCCGATGAAGCTGTTCGGCAAGTTGCAATGATAGACGCGAACGGACACGTGGCCGCCCATACAGGCAGCCGTGCCATATATGCAGCGGGTCATAATGTAGGTAGTCAGTATTCCGTTCAGGCCAACCTGATGGAGAAGCCCTCCGTGTGGCCAGCCATGGCCAACGCCTACGAAAATACCAAGGGTGACCTGGCAGAGAGATTGCTTGCTGCGCTCGAAGCAGCACAAGGGGAAGGTGGCGACATTCGGGGAATGCAGTCCGCTGCAATCCTGGTTGTGTCCGACAAGAACACAGGTCGGCCCTGGGCGGATCGCATATTCGATCTCCGTGTCGAAGACCATCCCACTCCGGTTGCCGAACTGCGCAGACTGGTGAAGCTCCAGCGTGCTTATCTAAGGCTCAATGAAGGTGACGAATGGGTCACAAAAAAAGATATGAAAAAGGCAATGGACGCCTATCTTGACGCGACCAGTATAGTGCCAGATAGCGCCACAAATGGAGAGGCCGTGTTCTGGGTGGGGGTCACGCTTGCGAATTCTGGACGTGTTGAGGATGCAATCCCCTACCTCGCTCGGGCGTACGCCCGGGACCATCGCTGGGCCGAACTCGTGCGGCGTCTTCCAAAGGCAGGGCTTCTTCCGGACGATGAGAGGCTAATTGCAGAGCTGGTCAAGGAGATGAAGAAAGGGAATTAGAGAGACGGAGGTTAAATATGGGTCAGAAGAAACTCACGCAATTCCTCATGCATTTCCCAGTGGAGCTGGTGAGCGGAATTGAACCGCTGACCTACGCATTACGAGTGCGTTGCTCTACCTGCTGAGCTACACCAGCCCCGGAAGGCGCAATGTTACGTTAAGACGACGTCCCGCTCACGCGACATCGGATTCACAAATGGAACTGATGCCACTCGTGCCCTTCTGGTCCCTTGTGCGCGTGCCGACGTGCAATATGGGACACACAAATACAACTGGTGCGACCCCGCAGAATTGAACTGCGGACACCCAGATTTTCAGTCTGGTGCTCTACCAACTGAGCTAGGGTCGCACCTCATATGAAAGAAATACCACAAAACCGGGGTGGGAGTCAACGAAAAGAGGGCCAGATCGCATGTCGACCAGGGCTCTGGCCACGCCACGGCCGCGTGCGTGCCGACGCGTACCACCGCGTATGAGATTGCCCTTCCCGACGTCAGCACTCAACGCGAGCAGGTCTTTTGTTCAAGGATAGATTTTACCGTGCGCTTCAGCTCCTCGAGATTAGAAGACTTTACCACGTAGGCCTCGGCGTTCCATGTCGTGAAGTTGCTCTTGAAGGTATCGTAAGCAGAGTTAATCACGACAGGAAGATTTCTCTTAGTCTTCATGATCTCGCAGAGGGTTTCCAATCCGTTCATGCCTGGCATCTTCACGTCGAGGATAACGAGGTCGAATTTCGACTCCTCGAGCATTTTCAAGGCCTCGGGACCACTCGATGCCCCGGCAACAACGTACCCTTCGTCGGAGAACTCGCTCTCATACAGCTTCCGGCAACTTCCATCATCATCAACTACCAAAAGTGCTCTCAATTCTGCTCACCCCCCGAGAATCTCTGGCCTAGAAGTCATCCTCTGATGATCTGCGTCTGTCGGCGCGCCGAACCCGTCTGTCAATCGGGCTCCTTCTTCTGTCCTGATTCGCGCTAACCGGCAGACAAACACAGAAAACTGTACCCCACTCCTTATCGCTTTTTACCTTTATCTCTCCTCCGTGTTCCCTGACGATTTGATAGGCCACCGCCAGACCGAGACCAGTTCCGTCCTTGCCAGAAGTGAAGAAAGGCACAAAAAGGCGATCCATCAGTTCGCCGGGGATTCTCTCGCCTTCGTTTGCTATTATGACGTTAACACTATCTCCGACTTTCTTTGTTTCCACCCGCATTTTTCCACCCACGGGAAGAAACTTAAGAGCGTTCTGCAGGATGTTTATCACCACTTGCTTAATCTTGTCGTAGTCGAGAAGAAGCTTGGGCAGGTCCATCGAGAGTTTCTTCAGAACCTTTGCCTTCCTCGCCAATGCCTCCTCACTCACCAGCTGGAGCGATTCCTCCACAACGGCGTTTATCTCCTCCAGCTGTAACCGAGGCCTCGAGAGCTGGGCAAACTGAAGCTGCTCGTTGAGGATTCTCTCGAGTCTCTCGGTCTCCTTTATGATTATGTCTAGATAATCGCGATTCGGGTCATTTGTTCTCAGGCTCTTGTTCACTCTTCTCGCAAAGCCGCCGATTGAGGTGAGTGGATTTCGGATTTCGTGGGCCACCTTTGCGCTCATCTCACCCAGAGCAGCCAGTTTCTCCGTCCGGAGAAGAAGTGCCTGGGTTTCTCTCAGTCTCTTCTCGGTTTGCTTGACGGCTTCAAAGAGCCTGGCGTTCTGCACTGCTATCGCTGCCTGATCGGCCAGGATTGCGAGAAACTTCTCATCGTCGCGCTCAAACAAGCTAGAGTCAAAATCCGAGCGAGCCACCTTGTCGTAGACCGTTATGGCCCCGACTATGTTGCCGAGGGCAGCAAGGGGCACTCCCATGACAGATGTGGCAAGACCTTTCTCCGTTTCAGAGAACCTGGGATCAGAACTGCAGTCTGGCACTAGCACCGGAGCCCTCTCCGCTATGGCCCATCTCGCCAGTTTCTCGCCCAGCTCCGTGAAACTCTTCTGGACTATGCTCTCCCCTGTTCCGAAGCGCGCGCCCGGTGTTAGCCTATCCTCTCCCTCTTCGTAGAGCCAGAGAACGCTGCCCCTGGCGCCGATGACCTGGGCCGAGATTCTGGCGATTAGCTCTAGAACTTCGACCAGGCTCGTCGTCGAGAGGATTCCTTTCCCTACCTCTTGAAGAGTGGCAACCTCGGAGAGGCGCAGTTTCATACTCTCATAGACGGCGGCGTTTTCAATCGCAAGACCCGCCTGATAAGCAAGACTCAACAGAAGGTCCACCTCGTCCTCCGTGATCGGCCTTCTGCTGAACACATTGTCGGCAATGAGAGCCCCCATTGCCCTACCCTTGGTCATGATGGGAACCACAACGAATTCGTACCGGACAAAACTGTCGCGTAGTTTCTCGCTAATGATGCCGGTGTACGAATCTATATCTTTTATGTGAAGAGCTCGTTTCTCAAGGACGCTGTCAACCGTTACATCGATGCCGGGTTTGAGCGGAAACACAAGTGACTTCGCCGCGCGTGCGAGCGCCTCATCGCGGCCCCCTCGCTCCTCCGTCGCCATTCGCACCACGGTCTCGAAGGAAACGTTGCTCGCTTCAAGCTCGCTCCAGATGCGTGCTGCCTCTTCCATACTGGACGGACCGGTCCCCATGCGCCCGCTGAGCACACCCTTTTCTTCATCGACGAGAAAGATCATCGCCCGATTGAATCCAAGCGCGTTCCCGGATGTCACGGAAGCAAGGATGATCTTGAGAATTTTCTCAATCTCCATCGTCCCGTGCATTACATTGCATATCTTAAACAGTATCGAGAACTCGCGGATCCTCGTCTCAAGGCTCAGATGCTCCACCCTCAATCCCTCGCAAGCTTTCTGCAAAGCCTCCTGGTAAACACGCATTTCTTGGGCGATAAACCTGACCGTGTCCGCAACCGCTCCGTCCGAAACCCTTCTTCCAATCGATCGCTCGAGGTGGGAAAGAAAAACACTGCACAGTGCACAATTCTCAATGAATTTGTCCTCCGCACCAGACACCACGGGGCTGAAATCGCGCGAAACGATCCAGCACCTTCCATCCGTCGCACCGCGCGCAGGACAGTCAACCTTGCTGCAATCGCGATGCTCCCAACACTTCAGTACAGACGAGACTTCCACTCCGTCACTGCCGGCGGCCTTGCCTTCGGTCATCTGCTGCTCCATCTAACTAGAAACAAGCAATGTTCATGCCAGGGCCTGAGGGGTTATCCTTCGGGGCCAATATAGCAATCCGGTCACCCTTGTCAACAGAAATTGGGTCAGTTGCGGCTCTTGACATTCGCCAATCTCTCCATTAGCGTCTCTCTCAGCAGGCGTTGATTAGGTCACATTCTGCAAGGATGGTACTGCAAATGGAAAAGAAACAAACCCCGATCAGTATCGAACTCGGAGAAAAGGAAGGCGAAGGAATCTATTCGAACATGGTTGTCATCACGCATTCCCCGGCAGAGTTCATACTGGATTTCGCAAGGGTACTGCCGGGCGTACCGAAGAGCAAGGTGTTCGCGAGAATTGTGATGACCCCTCCACACATCAAAGGATTACTCGATGCCCTGAAGGAGAACGTTACCAAGTATGAAGCCCAGCACGGGGCCATCAAGGCGTTTTCCCAGGGCGACAAACCTAGAGACATCGGGTTCTGACGGTGGCTGTCAGGGAAGCCGAAATCGGAGGTCGTGAGGACCGAAACAGATTTTCCGGTACGGTTATGGATTAAACAAGATCAGACCTTTGGCCTGACGAGCGGTCTAGTTTTCCATCTCCTGTGAAGCCACAACCAGTGATCTGGTTTCTCCCTCACGTATTTCTCAACTAAGTTGGTGTAGGCTTGTGTGAAACGCGTAACATCAGTTTCCTTGTCCCCACTACGGTTGGGCAAGACTGGTCCCTCAAGGACTACAAGATGATGAGTCAGGTCTTGCCTCAGAATGAATCCCGCAATCAGGCATGCACCGGTCCTCAGAGCGAAACTCGCGGGACCGAAAGGCGTTGATGCCGGCCGTCCCAGAAAGTCCACGAACACCCCATGTGAGCCCGCGTCTTGGTCAGATAACATGGCCACAAATTGATTCTTCTTCAGCGCTTCGAGCACTCTTCTCATCGAAGCCCCCATCTTGATGATCCCGATTCCCTTTGAGCGACGAAGCTGATTCATGAGATCGTCCACGCTCTTATTCTTTTGCTCGCCAACCAGAAAATTGACCGGATAGCCAAGCGCCCTGAGACTGGCGCCCATGAGCTCCCAGCTTCCGAAATGACCCGTCACGAGCACCGCTCCTTTTGAACATCGGAGCGCCTCGTCGAGGCTCTCGAGGCCCTTAAAAGTGATTCGTTCTCTCAGTTCTTCTTCAGATGTCACCGGCAGACGCGCGTACTCGACGAGCGACATGGCAAGGTTCCGGTAAGTGTCACGCGCGATTCTAAGAAGCTCAGATCCGTCCTTGTCAGGAAACGCATTCTTCAGATTCTCAAGGACGACCCTCCTCCTGAGTCTCGCAACGCTGAAAGTAAAGCCTCCAAGAGAATCCCCAAAACGCAAGGCTGTTTCGTGAGGAAGAACCTGGGACAATCGCACGAGCACAATTGTGAGTAGGTATTCAAAAGGATGCGACAGCCACCTCTTCATCACGAAATCCTCTTTGCAATCCAACTCATTTCAAATTCAATCGCTTCGTGCGGGCAGATCTCGTGGCAACATAGACATGTGATGCAACGCGTGTAGTCGAATCTGAGCGAGGTCCCGCTGTTCCTTATGGCCTCAACCGGACAGCTCTCCACGCAGAGATTGCATAGCTGGCACTTGGCCTCATTCTCCAACGGGTGTATCCAAACGTGTTTTCGCAACAAGCGAAGCAGTCCTTTGGGCACAAGCCTGTGTAGGAAATTGGATGGAACTTGGAAGTCGCTGACCGAAACCTCTTCCAGACTCACGCCGCTGATTTCCACTTCGTCGAGGCTCGAAGCTCCCAATTTCCTAATCGCCGCCACCCTGTTTGTAGGTATCTCTGCCGGATCAGCCCCGATGAGCTTGCAAGCCACCGTGTCCATTGCAACACCGTCTATGCTGACAAGCAAGACCCCCAACCATCGCGGCGTTCCTGAAGAAGGACCATGTCCCTCCATGGATAGTATCCCGTCCATAATGCTGAGACCTGGTTTCGTGAGCGAGAAAATGTCCACCAGAACCTCTGCAAACTCGTAGGGTTTTGGATAACGCTTGTGCAACTCTCCCTTTGCAAAGCCAGGTACCGAACCAAACATGTTTTTCACGGCACCCGTGTACACTTCAAGTGTGTGCGTCTTGAGCTTAGGTAGATTTATCACAAAATCCACGTCAAACACTGGTTTCGAAATGCTGTACGTGTTTCCGTTTATGCTCCTCGCATAGCTGCCCGAGGCCTCAAACCCGAGAAGAGCAACACTCTTCTTTCTGCACACCTCTTCCATTCCGGTATTTCGCCACACCCTGCTCACGCCTCTCAAGGCTCCCCCAGGGCTGTCACCGACTACAGGAATGGCGCCGCAACGCTTGACTTCCTCGATCACCATGCCGACCAACGAGGGATGCGTCGTCACGGCCCTCTCGGGCTGCCGCGCGGAGAGAAGGTTCGGCTTGATGAGAACTCGCCACCCGGGCCGTATGAGCTCGCCCAGCCCCCCAACTGCCTCGAGCCCTCTCCCCAGTGAGCTCCTCAATCGTTCTTCGGAATAGTCCGGGCATTTCTCGATGTGGACGAGACGCTTCACTACAACGTGCTCCTCACAAAACGGTTTCCGGGTGCCTGCTTCACGAATCCCTTCAGCTCGAGCGAAAGAAGAAGGGAAAGAACAGTGGGTGCCTTGCGTCCAAGCTCATCACAGACCTGGTCCACGTGGGTTGGGACGCAAGATAAACAGCTCAGTACTGTCTGTTCCTCACCGGAGAGAGTCTCGGCCATTACTTGACCTTGGGAAACGGGTTGTAGCCTGTCGCCAAACCTGGGTACGAGTTCATCCAATATGTCCTCCGCACCCGTGATCGGTCTAGCGCCTTCCTTAAGCAGTCTGTTTGAACCAATAGTTGAAGCAAGCGTAGTATCTCCTGGAACTACAAACACTTCCCTTCCTTGCGCAAGGGCATACGCCACGGTGACCAGAGCACCGCTGGCCTCACCGGCTTCGACTACGACCAACGCCTCACTTATACCGCTTATGAGGCGGTTTCGAAGGGGAAAGTTCTGCTTTAGAGGCGGCGTGCCGAACACAAACTCAGAGACCACCGCGCCACTCTCAAGAATGTCTTTGAGGAGTCTCTTGTTCTCCGGCGGATAACAAACGTCAACACCGCACCCCAGGACCGCAATCGTAGAGCCACCCACAGCCAGCGCTCCCCTGTGGGCGGCGGAGTCTATGCCTCTCGCCAGTCCACTCACAACAACGAAACCTCGAGCGGCGATATCTCGGGCCAGTTTTTCAGCCACGTATTTCCCCGAGGGCGAACATCTTCGAGAGCCAACAATGGCCACGGCAGGCCCCGAGGCGACTCTTACATCGCCCCTGAAGAAGATCACGGGAGGTGCGTATTCGATGTGTCTTAGAAGGCTTGGGTATTCTTCGTCAGTCCATGCCACGATGTTGCTTTCGGTCAGACCGGCGAAGACGAGTTGTTCATCGAGATCGCGGGTGTGGCCCTGTACCAATGCCGACATCTCGTCAGGGCTCAAGCTCTTCGAGATTCTCTCCAACTCTGTCGAGAAAAGCCCTTCGGGCGAACCCGCCATTTTAATGAGTTCGATTAGTCGGGCTCTGGGGATTCCCTTTAGCAGAGCCAGCGTCAACCTGGCCTTACAAGCTTCCGTGTTCTCCAGCCTCACCGCCACCCTCTTTTGCTCCCGGACTCTCCTTCGCTTCCGCTCCGCTCGTACGGCCAGTTTTCTTGCCTCTCGGCCCCGTCAGTTCTTCCCACACCAGGTCCTGGGCCTCAGAGGATCTGAGCATTTCCTCGGCTATCTTCTCCACCTGCTCCGGTGGAGCCTTCATAAGATCGACGTCCTTTGCCAAAGACAAGAAATTCTGCGCCAGTTCGTTGTCGAGCCTTTCAAGGACGGCGTAGACCTTCTTCAAAGTTCCCTCACCACCTGAGACACCTGCACGTGCGACCCAGACAGTATCCCCACCCAGACATATCTTGACCAGGGCTTTTGCCGCATTTTCTCTCACCGTCGCGTTGCAGTCGTCCACAAGGTCAACCAGGCAACCGATTCCTGCCCTGCTCTTGATATTTCCCAGTACCTCTGCGCTACAAGCCCGGGTGTACCAGAGTGAGCCCGGCACGGTGACTATCACGTATTGCTCTATGTCTTTTCCCAATTCGCTCAAGGCTCGCACGGCCAGTTCTCTCAAGTGCCAGCTATCGTCTGTTAGTTTCTCGGTCAGCTCCACAATAGAGGCCTCGTCTCTTTTCGACTTCAGTTCGGAGATGACTCTGGCCTTTTCTTCCAGTTCAAGTTCCTTGATTCTGAGATCGATCAGAGTTTTACTGAGTGGGATTCGTTCGTCAACCATTGCACAACCCTTTCCTCGCAGTCCTGCTCTTACAATTATCTTCTGACTATATGGTTGTTACAAGCACTTTATTGAACGGTCTTCCGAGGGCCTCCGTCACACCTTCGAGAGACGTCCTTTCTCTTCGTGCAGCCGGGGCGTTCGCGTCAGGCAGAGTTTTGATCACTCATGTGTCTGGCGACGTATCCGCGAGGCCGCTATCTAAACGTCCTGCGTTTCGAGAAGTTGCCAGAGCCTGTCAATCAGCGCTCCGAGCCCCTCTCCTCTGAGAGCCGAGATTCTCAAAACCTCTCTTCCATCAATCTCTCTAGGAAGTCCGTCGAGTTTCACTACATCAAGGAGGTCCACTTTATTGAAACAGAGTAAGCGAGGTTTAGTAACGAGGTCCTTCCCATGGAGTTCGATTTCTCTGAGCAATAACTGATAGTCACTTCCGGAATCATTTTCGCTTGCGTCGAGCAAAAAGAGAACAACCTTTGTGCGCTCTATATGACGCAGAAACTCATGACCCAGACCCTTCCCCAAATGTGACCCTTCGATGAGTCCAGGTATATCAGCGGCCACGAAATCGTGTCGCTCACCGACTCGGACCAAGCCCAGGTTGGGTGTGAGAGTAGTGAACGGATAACTATCGATTTTCGGTCTCGCTCTCGAGATCTTTGAAAGAAGAGTGGATTTCCCAACGTTCGGGACCCCCACGATTCCAACGTCGGCGATCAGCTTGAGCTCAAGCGCAAGGATTCTCTTTTCCCCGTCCCGTCCCAGTTCCCTTTTTCTTGGAGCCCTGTCGGTCGAGGTCGCAAATCTCGCGTTACCTTTTCCACCACGACCTGCCTTCGCAACTATCAGGCTCTGACCGGGAGAAACGAGATCGCCGAGAATCTCTTGGGTTTCTGCATCCCTCACCAAAGTTCCCGTCGGCACTTGAAGAACAGTGTCCTCCCCACCCTTCCCGGCCATGTTCTTGCCTTTGCCGTGGTCTCCGTCTTCCGCTGTGAAGCTGCTCTTGAACTTGAAATCCAGAAGAGTCCTGAGGTGCTTGCTAGCCTCGAGAATAACACTCCCCCCGTCACCACCGTCGCCACCATCGGGCCCACCCCTTGGGACGTATTTCTCTCGGCGAAAGCTGACGCATCCGTTCCCGCCGCGGCCAGCAACGACCTCGATCTTTACCCTATCTATGAACATTGAGCCGCATCGATTCAGTCAAATTTGAAGCCACCGTGCCTCTCTATGTGGGCCAGCAACCCACCGTCGTTCAGTATCTTGATCATGGCATCCGGGAGTGGGACAAACGTCAGCTTGTCTCCCGTGGTCTTGTTTTCAACAACTCCGGCGCCCAGGTCCACGCGTAGGACGTCGCCCTGGTTGATCTTGTCCGTGTCGCATTCAAGGACTGGCAGACCAACGTTTATGGAGTTTCTGAAGAAGATTCGAGCAAACGACTTTGCCAGAACGGCGCTCACCCCGGCCATCTTTATGATTGTGGGTGCATGCTCCCTGCTGGATCCGAGTCCAAAGTTGTTACCCCCCACTACGAAATCACCTTTCTGCACCTTCTTGGCAAACTCAGGGTCTGCGTCCTCCAATACGTGTTTGGCGAGCTCTTCAAGGTTCGAACGAAGGTGGAAGAGCCGGCCAGGGGCGATATGGTCCGTGCTTATGTCGTCACCAAATTTCCAAGTCTTGCCTTCGAGAATCATCTATAGCACCTCCCTTGGATCAGCTATCTCACCTTTGATCGCAGAAGCAGCAGCGGTCGCAGGAGAAGCAAGATATATGAAAGCTTCTGGGTTGCCCATTCTTCCCTTGAAGTTCCTGTTCTGGGTCGAGAGGCATACTTCCTTGTCTCCGAGAGCCCCCTCGTGCACACCCACACAGGGGCCGCAACCGGGGCCGAGCACCGTAGCGCCTGCCTCCACGAACGTCTGAACGTATCCAGCCTTCAGCGTCTCGAGGTAGACTTGCTTGGAAGCCGGGATCACGATAAGACGAGTGTCAGGATGCCTCTTTTTCCCCTCAAGTATCCGAGCGGCAATCTCCAGATCTTCAGTTCTGCCATTCGTGCAACTGCCAATGAAGACCTGATTGATTTTGATACCTCTCAGCTCCCGCGCCCATTTTGTGTTGTCGACCGTGTGCGGACAGGACACAACGGGTTCAAGTTTGCTCACGTCGATGTCTATTACTCTCTCGTACGAAGCATCGGGGTCAGGTCTGATCTCCTTAAAATCAGATTCTCTGCCATTTTTCTTGAGAAATGCACGCGTCATCTGGTCGGAAGCGATAAGTCCCACCTTCGCCCCAGCCTCCACGGCCATGTTGCTCAAAGTGAGCCTCTCGGACATCTGCATTTTCTCGATGGCGGGTCCGCCAAACTCCAAGGCCCTGTACGTCGCGCCATCAGCACCTATCATTCCTATGAGGTGCAAGATGAGGTCCTTCGAGTAGACACCTTTTGGAAACTCGCCGACCGCAACCACTCTGAGTGTTGAAGGCACCCTGAACCACGTCTTCCCCAAAGCCATGCCCACGGCGATATCGGTTGATCCCATTCCCGTCGCAAAGGCGCACAGAGCGCCCGCGGTACACGAATGCGAGTCGGCGCCGATGACCACGTCGCCGGGTCTCGCGAACGTCTCGATCACGCGCTGGTGGCACACCCCCTCGTTTATCTCGGACAGTACGGCTCCTGTCTTGGCGGCGAATTCCCTCAAAAGCATGTGATCGTTTGAGAGTTCTCTGCGTGGACTTGGAGCAGCGTGGTCGATGAATAAGATGGAACGCGCAGGATTCGCAACTCTCTCCAGACTTATCTTTCTGAGCTGCCTCACTGCAAGAGGTCCGGTCCCGTCCTGAAAGAACGCGACGTCCACGCCTGCAATGGCAAGCTCTCCCGCGACTACATCCTTACCGGATTTGGCACCCAGTAGTTTCTCTGCTAAAGTTTTTCCCATTGCGGCCTCCACTATTACAAAGAAGTGTTTCGCTGGACTCTGGATTTCCTGGACATTCCGTTGCATCCAAAGAGCATTTCACACTACCAGATGCACGCTAGCCTGTCAAACGGACGCAGGACCAAGACCACGATTGCGGCTTTGGTGCCTCTAAACCTGGCCGACGATCTTTCCCGGATTCAGAATGCCCGCGGGGTCAAACACACGCTTGACCCTGCGGAGAACTTCCATTCCCACGGGCCCACGCTCGTCCGGCAGGTACTTAGACTTTGCCATTCCGATGCCGTGTTCACCGCTTGTGGTACCCCCCAGAGAGAGAGTGACTTCGAACAAGGAGGCAACGCACGAGTAGACCCGTTCCATCTCTTCGCCGTTCCTGGCGTCGGTCATTATGTTCACGTGAAAATTCCCGTCGCCTATGTGCCCGAACGTGTATATCTTTAGCTCATAACGGCTCGCCAAGGCCTCTATGCTTCTGACGAGCTCCGGCAGACGGCTCCTCGGAACGCACACGTCTTCGTTTATCTTGGTGGGCGCCACGCGCGACAGCGCGGGCGACACCGAGCGTCTCAAGGCCCAGAGCTTGTCCCTCTCAGCCTGAGACGTTGCGAATTCCTGGTTTAACTTGTTCATTTTATTGAGGCTTACGGCAATTCTCTCAGAAAGCGCTCGAACCTCGGCCTCGCTTCCCATCACTTCGACGAAAAGCACCGCACCGACCCCACCCTGCGAGGAACGACCGAGGTATTCCTCGACGCACCGCAGAGTGACCTGATCCATCACCTCCAAGACGGTCGGAAGAACACCGTGCGAGCTCAGTTCGATAACGGCTCTCGAAGCATCTTCCAGACTCGCAAAATAGACCATGAAGGTTGACCAGGACTCCGGTAAAGCAACAACCCTTAACCCCACTGCGGTGAAAACCCCCAGTGTACCCTCGCTTCCAACAAGCAACGAAATCAAGTCATATCCTGCGGTCTTCTCTGGTAGCGACCAGACGCGCCCGTCGCTGCCTACGACCTCAAGACCGACAACGTAGTCTTTTGTTGATCCAAACTTGAGAGCCCTGGGTCCGCTTGCGCACTGGGCAACGTTTCCTCCTATCGTGCAGACGTCCAGACTGGAAGGATCGGG
>Ga0315291_10003056_pt1 | contig 21639 bp, 19 predicted proteins | sample YL17G12_20_MG_FD_203070 | JGI IMG/M metagenome (GOLD analysis project Ga0315291, IMG submission 203070) | Sediment microbial communities from Yellowstone Lake, YNP, Wyoming, USA - YL17G12_20 | ecosystem: Environmental > Aquatic > Freshwater > Lake > Sediment | place: USA: Wyoming | collected... | reverse complement strand
TAGAAGAAATGTTCTACAAGTTCTCTTCATCCCTTAGTTTTGCAAAATCCTGGATACAAAAATTCCTCAAACCATCATCATTCACTACATCGAGTTGATTCGAAAATCATTTAGTCAAAGACTATAATTTGGTACTTTATCTACTGGAATAATAAATTAAGCTCTTTATGTTCGATTGACAAATTGATTAGACCGATATTACTTTATTCCCATCTGGAGATATGTCAGTTTGAAGCTATTTTTACGATTAGTTAACATTGGATAAACTACTATTTAATATAAAATTATATTACAGAAAATTGTAAAATGATAATAAAAATTTTAATTAATTTAAAAGATAATTCTACAGAATATAACTGGAGTAATTATCTAAATTCACCTGATATTTTTCGTATTATCTAATAATAAAATATCATTTTTTATATGATAAGTATTAATGTATAGAAAAAATATATATTTTTATTAACAGTGTATTACATAAAATTTATTAACTACATTAACATACTAATATAAAACAAAATACTCAAAGGTAATAAAATGACTAAAGAATTAGAGAATTTGGAGAAACAATTCATATTGAATGAAGATATGGAGCATGAAGATATAAAAGGATTCATTACTCGATTAATGAAATTTTGTAAAATCGATAATAATGGGTTTGTGATAATTCAAAGCAGTAAACTCAGAACCGTAGATAAATTACTCATTATCCTAAGTGCAAGATATCTCGCAAATAGACTTCAACAAAAATTAGGTAAGGAATCTACCATCGCGGAAACCATTACCATAAAGGATTTAGCCAACATGATAAAAGAAAAAGATGCTGTAATTATTGCTCGTCTTAAAGATCTGAAAGATAGTAAAAAAATTATACCCCGCGGAAGGGGAATCTATCAAATTGCACCATATGCGATTAATGATTTTCTAAACGAATTAGAAGGGACAAAAATATGAACGATGAAGAAATCCGATTGTTAAAAGAAAAAATACAAGACCACGATAAACGAATAATCGAACTGGAAAATATCTTGAAGGAAAAAAAAGAAATACCTTGTACCGAAGAAAAATCAAGTATTAAAAAAATTGCTTCAAAACTAGGTATCACTGAGGATAAAATTTATGAAATTTTCGATAAAGAAGAAACCTCACTTACGGTTATAAAGACTATAGGTACAAATGATAGAGATAAAACACAAAATATAGCATTACTAACCCTATACGGATATAAAATATTTTTTGGAAATGAGGAATTACTATCTCAGGAAATTCGCAGAAATGTTGCTGAAAACAATGTGCTTCTAAACAATTTTGCCACGTATCTCAATGAGCTAACTCCTACTTTTTTGCGAAAAAAAGGTGAAATAAGAAGTCCAAAAACCACTTACAGACTAACTATATCTGGAGCGGTAAAGGCAAAAGAATTAATAAAAAATATCGTCGATTTGACCAATGAGGTATAATATGAAAATAAAAATCACTCTGCTGGACGATGATGGATCGGAATACGAATGTGAGGCTTTTCTTAATAAAATTGGCAAACCTCAAAAATCTAAAAATATACAATCGGTTGAGAAAACATGGTATAAAAAGGGGAGTACCATCGAAAAGATCATAAAATTGATTGACGAAGAATTTTTTCATACTCCAAGATCAATAAATGAAATCATTCAAAAGCTTGCAGAAAAAGATTATCATTTTAAAGCTCCGGACTTGACATTGCCCTTAAGAAATATCGTTCGGAAGGACATGTTGAAGAAGGTAAAGGATCTTCCTGATGGCACAAAGTCCAAAGTTTGGAGATATGTGAGATGATATGAAAATAAACGAAGCCATCAAAGAATTATGGAAAAAAAATTATTTTAATGTCCATAGGAGTCCAAAAGAGGTGAAAGTAGAATTATTTAATAAATATGGAATTACCTGTTCGAATATTTCAATGCAATTAATATCGTGTAAAACCTTTTTAAGAAAAGAAAATAAAGGTTGGATACAAAAAACAAAATATTCTATTGAAGATAAAAAAATTGATTCAAAAAAAGATAGTATAAAATATTTGTTGGATAACAACAATTTATGGTCTGCATGCGAATCTTCTTTTGTGAATAAAGATTATTGGGATGCTTGTTTACATGCATTTCGACATCTTGAAATTAAAATACGTGAGAAATGTGAACTTACTGCAACGGATCACGGCATTGATTTGGTAAATAAAGCTTTCAACCCAACTAATGGTCTTTTAAAAATTCCTTCTTGTGCGACCCGATCTGAAGAAGAAGGTTTTCATTCGATCAATAGAGGAATTGTCTTATTTCATAGAAATGTCAAGGGACATAGAGAAGGTACTATTGATAGAAATAATGCTATCAAAATCATTTGCTATGTTGATTATCTTTTAGAAATTCTTAAAACTGCTCAAAAAAGATCTAGCCCATAAAATTCTATCTTTTTTCAGTAAAATTCTTTTAAATATTTAATCAATTCTTGGGTCAATGTTCAATTTTTCAAGAAGGTGGTTTCTTAATTGGACAAGAATAAGTACACAATACGAACGTGCATTTGATCTTATCGAATATTTTTTAAGTTTAGGTGTAGGTTTAATTAAATTGTTATTTGTATCATAAAAAAATAAATCAGTTATTTGTAAGTTATATCTATAGTCATGTGCATATTTATTTCTTATTTCATTTAGATTTTCAATATTTGAAAATAAATATTTTGGTATAAAATCTAAAGAATATAGTATTTCCAATTTTTTATAAAAATTATACTTGAGAATTTTACTTGGTTTACTGAATTTATCATTAACGATTTTATCGAGCATATACTCGACAATTAAATGTCCTTTGAGAATTATCGTTAATTCATCGGCATGCTTTCCATGACTCATTACAAATTCCATAGTTGGATCAAACATTAAATAAAGATTGAGGGAATGGTTATTTAAATATTACCAAATAACTCTATAGATCTCCAAATTGGAAATCAACCCTCCAATCGTGCTATGACCTATTTTTATAGGATAATACCAAATAAATAATATTACATCCCTCTCATTGTATAGGCATTCATAGGTATGATGAGGGCATCGTATGAGCATTAGAGATTATTCGCTGTTGATCATAGTAACAACGATTTGATGGGTCATTCATGAGGTCATTATGTATCCAGCATGGGGAACTCATATGGCTTTATTATGGCATACTCATATGGGATTTCTATGTAGTTTTTAATAAAAAAATCGATGGGTATAATTCCTACTTAATCAGGGTTTTGATAAAACGATAGACCCATAGATGAGGGCATATGGGGGGTCATTAGGACCTCTGGGATGCATTTTATGGGGTATGCAAACCATGGAGTTCAGAAGTTATAGATAAGTATCCGTCATCGACATCTGATCTAGGTAAAATTCCTTTCACATTTTGTTACATTTTTTTTACAAATTTTCTTCCTTTGTATATATAAAAATATATCTTTTGTCATTTTTTCGGTTAGTGTTAATTGGAAAATAATTATTGTTACGTAGTAACAATGATTCTTTTTCATTCAACACGTTAGACCGAAAGTGAAAAAGAACTTCTATATACTATACGCATGAGTAATAAAAAAATAGTAAATCCAAATTACATCACATCAAAAAAGTTGACTCGATTAGAAGAATTTCAGGAAGTCGTTGGTGTTCTGAACCGTGTCTACGAAGAAGAAGGAGAACTTATCGCTGTTTTTCAAATCGATTATGAGATTATCTTATCTAATGATCGCAAACTCAGTAAACAGCTTGAACAGATGATTGGAAAACGGATCGGTATTCTGCGGACAGATTATAATCGAAAACCTTTTTTACTACGGGATGCAGACAAAACTACCAAACCAAAAAACGCCCACGGATTCTCAAGGGGATAAAAGACAAAGGGGTAATTTGATATTTTTCAGGTATTGTTCAATGCATTAAGTGGATTTAAATTGTAACAATTTTAAAGCAAATTCTTATGTAACAATTATCTATTTTATATTTTAATACCAATATGTTCAGGTAATATTATTGCGAAAAATTGAAATAATACAACTATTATAAGGAATCTTATACCTAAGCAACCATATATCGAAAAGGGAGGCAAATGTCGAGATCAGTTGTCAGAATTGATACCGTTAATAAGCAAATGGAAATTGCGAGATCTCTTTCTAGTATTGACCGCGAGATTGGTTCTGTTAAAGAAAGAGCTGATTTTATCCGACGAAGAACAAACGAGGTGAGGATACCCGATCCTGTCAAAGTGCTTGATTTACATGAAGGTGCACATCCGATTCTTAAATTAACCGGAGAGTATGATTTACAAAAAACGAGGGAAATAATTCGAGAACAACCCTCGGAGATATCGAAAAAACTTAATGACTATTGTCAGAATATTGCCATCAACCCAATTACCATACAAAAAGAACAACAATTAAGTACTGAGGAGAAGCAAAAATTAGCGGAAATACGGGTAGTGACATGTGATACAATCAGTAAAGTGCTTAAGTGTGTCCCGATAGAAGGAGTCAAACTTGAGGGATTTACGCTTATTAAACAAGATGGAAATATCTATGATTTAGAAAGCGAAGTTCAAAGTGATGGTTCATCAAAAAAAATTCGTGTAAGATCTAAAGTAACGATATTACCGGATGGATCGGTGACAGTCCATCAAATCGATGATCATCCCTCATCAATTTGTGATAAAGTAAACAGACGTATCGCAGGTATCATTGATATAGCGCTCAATAAGGTCTATGAGAAAGAGTTCATGGTTACTAGTCAAAGAAGACAGATTACCGGAACGACATATGTAGGGAAGGAAAAAATTGTCGTGGGCAGAGAAATATGTGGTTAATGATAAATAGGTATATGAACGAGACGACAAATCGTTTACGGGGGAATGAGTAGTGGTTGTTGATTCACCAAAACTGCCGAGAGATTGGGATGAACTACCCTTTCTTTCTGAATCCATTCAGAAGAGACTTCGAGATGTCTTTGAGACATCTTTTGGCCCCAAACGAAGAATATTGCAGGATAAAATTAAAAAAGGGCGAAGCAACCAGGAACCAGCTATATTGCAGCCTCGTTTAGTGTTTCTCTTTGGTCCTCAAGACATGGGCGTCAGAGATATTGTTGATGTTATTAAAGAGAGGATACAAAGTGGGTATTGGGATGCTCATATTTACAATGACGGTGAAAATCTTAATATTTTTGAGGATTTAAACAAGGCTCTTTCTTTTGCTGCGACACGGGAAAGACCTATTTTTATTTTTCTTGGAGATATGGATAGTATCCCACGAGGTCCTCAGGATACGTATGACAATTGGGAGAATATCATCCGCTTTGTGGTGAATGCTTCACAAAATGCGACAAAAAACGTTACCTTAGTATGGTGGTGCACCTCTCCCGATATCCAACACCTGTCAAGCGATATGTGTGCAAGACTCAGAAATGCTTCAGAATGTATTATGATTATGGAGCCCGAGGATCTTAAGACGTATGAGCATTGGATCACAGACATCATGAAGGACCAACGATTCACTGGAATGAAAAAATTAAATGTTTGTAAATTTGCTCCTATCTGTGACGGATTAGGTTATTATAATATCTATGATGCATTTGAGAAAGTAACTCGGAAAACAGTAGGTGATGCCGGAGAAGTGACTGAACAACAAATCGAAGATGAATTGTTTCAACAGGCGAGAATAAACTGGAATGATTTTCAGGGGGCTGCAGTGAAACTTGGCGCACCGCCTCCACCAAGACCGTTACCGACACGAACATGGGATGAAATTGTTGGTTTAGATGCAGCAAAAATTACATTTTATTATATGTGGGAGAAAATCAAGCAAGGGAAGGGGAGTAAATTTAATGCAATGATGTTATGGGGAACACCAGGTTGTGGAAAGACAGAATTTGGTACAATCGTTGCTGACATCTCTGGATTCGAGCCTATTATCACCACAGGAAATAAATTAATTAAAGGATATGTGGGTCAGACCGAGGGAATGGTGAACAATTTCTTTGATGACATTGAATCAAAGGCTGAAAAAACCCCGGTTATTGTTTTCTTAGATGAAGCAGAAAAGGTAATGGTTGCGCGTGATGCCAATATAGAAAGTGCACATGTTTTCGATAGAGACGCGGTAAATACGTTGATAAGCAGACTGGGGGGTGCTAAACCGTTAAAAAATGTTATTTTTATCGCATCAACCAATCTTCCAGAAGCAATCGATGATGCTGTGAAAAGACGTTTTGTCTATAAAGTCTTTGTCGGACCTCCCAATCAAAAAGGGTATAAGAAATTATGGAAAACATTTCTCGAAAAAAGAGCGGCTGAGAATGATTTAAAAATAACAATAAGCGACACGGAATATGACCAACTCGCTAAAAGTACATCAGGAAAATTTCTCCCGTCAAAAATAAATGGCCCTCATGGGATGATTGATGAGATAATCGAAAGCTGCGAGCACGGAGTAATCGATTATGATCTCTGTATGAGCATCGTAAATAACAAAAACCCTGGTGAAGATCAAGCAACTATTAGGAAATATATGAGGCGTCGGGCTGAACTTCCTGATAATATCCCAATAACCCGTGAATCAATACTTACCGATTTTATTAAGATACATGGTCAAGAACTTTGTATCACGGCAACTGCTCCGGAGATATTAGAACTGGAGGCTGTGGAGCAAACCACACCTGTCTTTAAAGATGTTGTAAACTTGTCTTTCGAAAAGGTCAATATCTATCTTATTTGTGAAAAACTCCTTGATGCCAATGAGTGGAAAAAATTGAAAAAGGAACAACCACCTGTTCTTTTACTGTGGGGACCTCCAGGTACAGGAAAAACATACCTTATTAGAGCAGCGACGAACACCTTTACAAGTCGACAGGGAACGAAGATCAGATTTCATCAGATTCCTGCTGGAGAAACTCTCTCTGCAGAAGATCTTAGTAAGATATTTGAAAAAGCGGAGAATTCCGCCCCCTCAATTCTGTTCATTGACGAAGCAGAGAGACTTCTTCCAGATGAGGCAATGAATCCGTTTAAAACAGATGTGGTCTCGCGATATTTAGAGCTTGTGGATGGGGTTGAAAAACATGAGTCCAGAATCTTTATTGTGTTAGCTACGAATAAACCCGAACAGCTCGATAAGAGCGTGATGAGTAGATCCTTCGCAGCCTTATATTTCCCCTTACCATCAAGAGAGATGAGACGTCAGCTATGGGAGCGTGTTCTCACAGATCATTTAGAAGATATTGATTTATCCGACGTCGACTATGCCGCAATAACAGATGAAGCAGAAGGTGTTTCACCTAGAAACATTGTTAGTGATATATGTCCGAAACTGCGTCTCAAATGCATTGTGACAAATAGGAAAAAAATTACTACTTCAGATATCATGAAACTTCTGTCTAAAGTGCAACGAGAAACTGATCTCTCGAAATACGAGGAATTGTTGAATGAATTTGATAATCCAGTGGTCAGTAGAGAAGACGTCAATGTGTATCTCTCTCAGAATCCAAAAATACGAGATATTCTAGGGTGTGACCCTATTGTTGTCATTAAAGACCCGCTTGGACTTAAAGCAAAACAGGAGAATAATCCCCCTCCAATCAAACATCCACCAATCGAAACAACCCACCTGTTAAAAGGATTTAATTGGTATACTATTGAACTATCCAGGTATGCTGAGATTAGCGAGAAAGACGTTATTGGATTTGGTATTCAACTATCTGAGAAGAAGTTGAAAGGAAAAATTAAGTTATGGGATGGGGAAAAAATACATAGCTTCGAAGAAGAGTTACAATTCTTTGTAAAACGGAGCTTACCAAAGGGAACGGTCCTTCTCCCGAATACGTTTATGCGTGACAATAGGCAAGAAATCAAACCAGGGAGACAGAAACTGAAATTAGATTTTTTGATTAATCAAATAAAAAAAATAGAAGATTCAACTGATCTTCAAGATCAGTTGGATGATGGGGGTATATAGAATGTCTATTGAAACTGGGCAATTAAGAACGTGGTATCTGATTGGAGTTGGTGGTGGCGGCTGTAATATCATAGATGATTTTTTCAGCCAGTTTGAAAATAATTTTATTAATATTAAAAAAATGACAACTTCATTTAAGGATGATTCGGGTTTACTGATACCACGTACCTTGGCTGAACATGTATTAACAAAAAGTGTACCAGGTCATTCTGGGTGGTGGGTTTTTAACACATCTTATCAAGATTTGGATAAAATGCATATATTAGGTAAGAAACTTGATGATTATCGAACACAAATGAAACCAGTATTAACCAGTGAAAACTCGGAGATTACGCAGAAGATTCAGTCTGATCCGGATGTCGGGACTTTTGAAGCTGATGACGATATATATACCAAAATGAAAAAAGAGTTAAATCCAAGAAAACGTAATGTGGGCCCCTCAACAATTACCGAACGCTATGCTTTTACTGAAAAACACTTCATGCAAGGGAGAGAAGGAGCAGGGAAATGGTGGATTCTTGGAGAGGAGAATGTATTTAACCTCTTAGATGAGGAAGAAGGAATCCCAAGGATTCAGAGAATTTTAGATGATTATGAAAAAGGTGCCTGGCGAAATTCGAATGCAGTGTTAATCGTCCATGCGCTAGGACGAGGAACAGGATCAGGTTCCACAGGCAGAATAATTGACGCGATTAAACAAATTCGGTATAAACCCAGACCGGTTGATGTCGTCACCATATCAGTCCTTCCAGACTATCATAAGGCCGATACTCGATATCGACTGACAGTTGTCAACGCATTGTTTGGTTTAATCTCTATTCTCCAGACAAAGGAGGGACAACGATTAGCGGATAATATTATTCTTGTCCATAATGTAATGCTTGAAGAACTGAGTAAACGAAAAAGACCTGCATTTGTCTATTCGGATAAATTACCACTCATCGGCAACAGGCTATTCCGCAGGGTCAATCCTAAAAAAATCAACACTCAAGCGTATAATGGATTAATTGTTGATCTTATCGGCCTTCTCTGCTCAGGGAATCTCCTCACGAAGGATTCACGAGCCTTTGATGTCAACAATTTAATAGAATGGACAAACAATCTTCCCAACCGGATTGAACCTGATATACCAACGATTCTGATACCAGCGGTCTATATTTCATCGAATAAAAAATCAAAGCCATCAGACCTTATCTCATCTATCTTACAGAGAGAAAATCAATGGATTTATATGGATTGTGATCCAGAGTCTGCAAAAGGATTATACCCATTACTATTTTTTAATAACAAGAGAAATCGACTCAGTTCTGGACAGATATTCGACGAAGTTGAGAATACAGTAAAAGAGTTATATCCGAAGTTCAAAGGAGAGTTATGTGAACCGGACTATATTGATACTGCTGGTTCGTTTTCTGCGTGTCTACTCTTCCTTGTCGAACCCAAAATCCCCATCCTTGACACCTATTTTGAAATCACAAATGCTGTCTTTGAACAGACTGCAAATTATAAATCATATACGGTTCATGAAGCTTCATCGAACATTTTAGAAATGAAAAAAATGTGGGATAAATCATACAAAAAACGTGCACAGCTGTTAATCGACATCATTAATAATCGAAGGGGAGAGTAAACATGTTATTTCGTCAAAAAGAAGACAAAGAAGATATAAGTGAATCATTACGAAAGGTACTTCAAAATTTTTTCTTCTCCACCGAAAGTGATAAATCGTTACAATGTCCATTGGCTAAAAAATATAAAGACGAACGAATCGATGCTGAAAACCGTGCGCAAGCAGCAAACGCTGCATATAATAAGATGAAGATGGAAAATGATAAACTTATCGGAGAACGGAACGACCTTAAATTAAAGATTTCTGACTTATCTACTCAAATTACACAACTCTCTACTGATCGAACAAAACTAAGCGAGGAATTGAATAAACTGCGAACTCAATTAGATTCAACAACCTCAAATTTAAAAGAAACGACCAAGGCAAATGAGGACAAGAAAGCCATCTTAGACAAATATAACAATGTACTAGAAAAAACCAAGGAACAACTACCACAACTAGACCTCCTGTTACAGCAATTCAAGGACTACGAACAATCTGGTGTCTATGGAAAATATACAACAGCATTAATTAAAAACATACGTACTAGTATTGAAAAAATAAAAGAGTTTGATGATATACGACTCTCAGGAGCATTACCGACACTCCTGGACCTTGGTAAGCATGTCTCCACCACGTTATCTTCCGTACCAAAAATACGAGCAGATTCACTGAGAGAAACAGAGAAATCAGTAGAATCTGTGAGATCATTAATACGAAGTAATGATTCATGTGATTTTCGCATACCCTCTCATTTTCTCTCAGTATGTGACGTACTTCTTGACAAAGCACAAGACCATACAAAGGAGAACGCTCAAGATACCGCTCAAGGGGAAGAACAAGCATGCATCGAGATAGTGAATGCGATAAAAACGCTTTATCAGGATCCCACATATCGACTTCAACTAAGTATCCTACGGGAACATTAAGATTTGAACCCGTTAATCATGTTGACATCGTAATCTCTTGACTCCATCCGACGCAAATCTTCAGAATCTCGTTGATTCAAAAATTCTTTTCAACACAAGGAGATGAGATATGTATTCCTTGTTTAAAATCGAACAGACTATTGAGGAGGTTTTCTCAGATGTATTTTGTCAAATCCTGCAACAAGAGCTTCTTGGTATAAGAAGGTTAATCCCTTATTTATCGTAATCAGTTCTTTTGGTTTTTTCAGATAATTCTGTATCCGCCCCATCTTCTTCAGTTGTTTATAGTCTACCTTTGGCATAAGAAGCAAGATCTTTTGGAAATAACTGTTCATAGAGTGCTTTGACAATGCATCAATAGAAAGAGGTAACGAACAGGGAATAGTAAATAAATACCTCCTCTGCAATCCACCAAACCTCCTTTTCTGAACAAAAAAAAGTGAGAGATAGAAAAGTCGTATCGATACCTTCATTCCAAGAGTGGAAAATTGTTCTCCTTCATCGCAGAGTTGTAATGTATTCTGAAGGCTGAGTAGTGAACTTCGAAGATCTTGTTGGGCTGACTGTATTTGTTCAAGATTATGTTGAATGTCGTCTTTTAACTTTTTCAGAGTATCTAGGTCCTGCCCATGGAGTATCAAATCATCTGGTAACATATCTCGAGCTCTCGCAATCTCAACATCGATCTTATTTATTTCTTCCTGTTCACTATGCATCTGAGACCTATCAGATGAAATCTGCTTCTCGAGATGATGTTGTTGTGAGGTTACATTATCTCTTTGTCGTTCAAGGTCAGAAACCTGTAAATCAATCTGATATCTATTTGAAGCATCAGCATTTACTCGCATGACTCGTAAACGGTTAATATTACTATTGATATCATCTAAAACTCTTTGGTTTTGTCTTTGTAGATTCTGACGTGTTTCCAGATTCTCTGCATGTCCTGACATCTTGTTCTCATGGGATAATCGATTTTCTGACAGCTCATCAATACGTTGTGTTTTCCATTTCTCAAGGTCCTCAAAATTCTCATCGAGTTGTCTCTGAAAAACGCTGAGCACTTCGACAGCAACACTGTTAAACATTGAACAGATGTTTTCGAAAATTTGTATCTCCTCATCAAGGCCAATAAGTCTATTGACATTACAAAGAATATCTTCCTGTTTTACACTGGGTTCTAGATGCACCGTCCAGAGGATGTTTTCAGATGAATATTGTCCCGTGAAGGGAAGAAGAGAGAAAGTGAAATCATGATTTAAGACACCTTTTATTCCCTGGCCTTCATCTACGCGTGTTATCGTCTTGAGATCTTCCCAAAGTTTTACCACTTTACTGCGATTTGCTGTTACAGAAAATTTATCCACCGTTTCATTAATTGTCCGAAGCGTCTCGGGTGTTGGTATGTTATAGGAATGAGCATTTGGAAGATATGCATCATAAAAATATATCCGTGTTTCCCCAGTAGGCATCTCAATCTGAATTGCGTATATAGGATATAAACATCGAAATAACCACTTTATTTTCCCAGCCGAATATACATGGGCTTGTACCCAGGTAAGAGCAGGACCAAGATCATACGGAGAAACACCGTTGTAGTGGTAGAATGGAACCACAGGATAATTTTCTTTTCTTTGCATTGTATTTTCCTCCCACACCCCCCTATCCTAATATATCGGTTGTTTACGCAAGAATGAAATATTCAAGCCTTTTTTAAACATTATGAAGTAATACACAGAGAAGACTATCCAAATGAAGCCGCACATATACTATGGACTCTCCTCTCTTCATTAAGAAATGAAGTTTATCTCTCCTACAAATTGTATTTCCTCGAGATTATTTTGAAAAAAGAAGAATTAATAAACTACGAAATAATTATAAATCTGGAGGTAGAAGTTATGGAAGAATATACGTTATGCGCTGTATCAGATACCAGCAAGAGATGCCCAAAGCTTCTTCTCCATTCTGACTTTGTAGAAATTGGAGAAAAAAACAATAAATGTAGATTAAGCAAAGACCAATGGAACAATCTCGTAGAAATTGTCAAAAATAAATTATAACAAATTTTCATGAATTCTATACCCGCATCAGCAGTTATCGAAATAACACCACATTGTAATTGGAATTGTTTCTACTGTGCAAATCTCTGGAAAATTAAAAACGACTATAGTGAACATTTACCAACCAAGAATCCATTTGATATTCTCAACAAGTTACTAGACGTAGGGGTAGATACTCTAAAAATTACTGGAGGAGAGCCTCTTCTTTATGATAAAATAGTTGATTTTTGTCAATATGCCTATCACGAAGTAAAGTATCTTATTCTCAGTACAAATGGTAGTCTAATTTCTAAGTATCAACACACATCATTATTCAAAAACATTGACCGCTGGGACGTCAGTTTTAACTCCAATAATAAACAAACTTTTAAACAAATGTGCCAAGGACCAGGAGAATATGAAAAAACTCGAAAAGGAATCGACCTTCTGGAATCAAATGAATATACATTTGGAATTTCTTTAACAGCTATGAGTACAAATTATTCAGATATTTATCCGACATGTCTATTTTTCAAAAATTTTCAATATATCACAGATATAGGAATAAATTTCTTTCGAACAATCGGAAAAGGAAAATCAAATGAAGATAAATCCTTAACGCTTCAAGAATTACGATCTCTACTCGAAACAGTAAAAACAATTAAAACTATTTGCACCTTCGATATATCTGTCGATGTATTTCCAAAATGTTTAGTAGATGAAAAATCAAGGGAGTTAATACCAGATTGCAGCATGGGAGAAATGTTTGCTATCGATGCTTGGGGGAATTTTAAGTTATGTCCCTCTTCTGTTCCTTTAGGAAATATCTTTGATAAAGAGATTGAAGAATTTTGGAGCTCACCTCAGGTAAGAAACCTTCAAAAAGTATCATGGTTACCAGAGTTATGCATGAACTGTCCGTTACCGGGAAAATGCAAAGGCGGATGTAAGGTTTCAACCGATCCCCTCTTTGGATGTGATTCTTACCTTTTAAAGTACAAAGAAAAAAGAAACGAGACCAACCTCAATTGCCAGTAACTATTCATCTGATAAAATAACCTATAGATTAGCGACAACCTTTTAAACAATAAATCCCTAATCACTTTCTGTAAGATATATTCAATAAAAAGGAGCAAGTGAATAACGATGGGAAAAAGATGCCCACATTGTAATGGAAGCGGTAAGTGCAAACGATGTAATGGTTATGGAAAAATCTTAGGATTTATCAGCGATGCTGAATGCAGTATTTGTCATGGCTCTGGAAAATGCCCAGCATGTGATGGCACCGGCGAAATGCTCTAACTACACCGATACAAACCCCTTCCTTTTATCACATCATAAGCTACTTTTGTCCAGGAATGTTTGTTTCAGTGATATGCGTAATAGACGAGAAAACCAAGAACTAAAAAAATAATTACAGCATAAAACACACTTTCAAAGCGATAGACAAAAATCAATAATACAAGCAGAGGGATGCCGAATCGTAAGATATATCCAATGTATCTTTTCGTTTTTCCTCTGAAGAATTGACCACAGAGAATCGAAATCATAGTAATAAGAAGGATAACGACCCCGGTGTCTGCTGAGATGGAGTGATTCATTATTGCATTTACTATTAAACCACAGGCACCGATGATTGTGATGCAATCAAAGAAAAACGATGTTCTGTTGAATTCTTCACGCGAAAAGAGTCTTAATAGTAAATAGAAAAGGGTAAGAACCATAAAAATCAATGTCAGCATCACGGTAAACGCTAGGGCTGAATAGTAATAATCGCCACTCGTGTAGATGATGACTAAAATGATTATACTTACAATCGGGAGGGCGATGCGGAAGGTGGTTCGAACCACGCGGCTGGTTCCTTCATTGGCTCGATAGCGAGCTAGTATGATAATGCTGAATAAAATGATGATGAATCCTATACCCATATAATAGGACATGTACCCATCGATCACGAGTTTTCCATGAGCAGAAAGGTTGTGACGATTACAGGGAGATCATAAATGATTTGCGGCATCGAATTTTCCTTTTTATTTTCGCCATTTTATATTTTTTCATTAACTAAGATTTTGATATCCACTATATGCAATGGCATCGGGGGCTATATGATTGTCTTTGAACTCTTTGAGGTTTCTTTGATTTAGATCAATCCATAACCTTCGTACTCTGTTTAGGGGAAATCTTCCTTTTTCATTATAATTTTTTAATAGTTTATCCCATCCATCATAATCCTTATAATATTCAATAATAAGATCTTTATATAACCAGTATTCAATGTCTTCGCCTTTACTATCACTTTTTATAAAGATGTTTCCGCCATCCCATTCAATTTTTATCATCCCAAACTCAACTGCAAGTTCGTATATGAGAGATCCAAGTGGAATACTAAAATTAATAGATGATTTTATAGGAGGTATATTAGGATCTTCAGACTGGATTATTTTACATTCAATTTTTGGAGGTGTAATTATTTTCCAATTTCGTTTCGACCATTCCTGTGTTTCTTCAAGCAGAGAAGATCTATTTCCTGGTCTAAATAAAATGGAATGCAACCCTTCTGTTCTTGCAAGAGATGCATTAGATTTGTCTGCGGTTAAAAAAAATGAGTTTTTATGAAAATCCATTTGTCGTAAAAATTGTTTAAATTGATCTCGAATTAACATATCTCCACTAGAAGATTTTTGATCACTTGTTGTTGATTTTTCAGATTTTTGATCACTTGTTGTTGATTTTTCTGAGGATTCTTTTTTTTCAAAATAATGTCTAGAAAATTTTGAGAGTTCCTTATTCATCTTTTTTAGTTCAAAGTCGGTATCTAAGATAGGATTAGCTTGTCCTGCAATAGAAAGACTTACTCCCATATAATCTTCACTTGAATCTAACTCTTGAATTTCCTGCATTGCTCTAAAACCTGCCCTTCCAATAGACGTTAAGAATTCTTTGTTTCTCAAATTACAGCTATGTTCAATTTCGGTCATCACCGAACTTGGGATAATAAAAAATATCCAATTAGGTAATTGAACATAATGTTTTGTATTAATCACCGCCATCAAATCAAGAAGTTGAGAAGTGATAGAAGCATAATACAAAATATTTGTATCTAAACCTATAATAACATCATCTGACATTGAAAGAGTTTTTGCTGCTCTTACGCCATCCTCAGATAAAATAAGACCGCAACGACTATATGCTGTTACCAATCTTTCTACCGGGTTCTGTCTATATGTATCGTATGTTTTTGGATTAATATCTAATAATGTCTTACAAGAAATTTCCTTATTATTTTTTTTAATTTCAATGAGTGGAAATGGCTGTTTGTACTCTATAGGAATAAAAATCCTAAGAGACTTTTTTGTATTAAGCATCATATCAAGAAGTAAATGGTATAGGGGAAAATCTATAAATGTCAATTCATTTTGTTCAAATTGTTTCAATTCAACTGGATAGCTATCTTTAGATGGAGTTTTTTTTAGTAGGATTCCTAGATTATTAGATTTAATATCATATACAGATAATTTCGCCATTTCCATAGATTGGTATTCGATATTTAGTTCGGGATAATCGCATAGAAGTTGGGAAACATGCATTGCTTTAATCGCGTTTCCTCCAAGACTACATATTTTAACAAAATTTATTCCTTGGTTAAATTTGCTTAAACAATCCGCAATATAATCCAAATTTCTTTTGTAACCAACATCTAAGGCTATAGCTTCTTCTTGGTCTTGATGATTTAACAATAGTGTTCCTCCTTTTTATAAAACAAATAAATAAGATGTTAATAAAATTTATTATAAGAAATTATGAAACAAAAAAATCACTCGATGAATACAACAAAGTTAAACTTATACCTATTCAAGAATCACATCGCCAACGATTACTAGGTTGGTGTAATTATTATTTAGGTAAGAAAAATCTGAGAGAACTAAAGCACATCGGAAATGAAGCCCGTAAAGCATTTATAAAAGTCCTTCAAATAGGACAATCAAGGATTGATATTGACTCTGCTTTAAATGGGCTTTCATTGGTCTATTATTATCTTCTGAATGAACCAAAAAAAGCCTTTAGAGTTAAAGAAAAAACAATCAATAAAGTGCACAATAAAGCACAATTACTCAACACCCAAGGTCTTCTGAAAAGAGATGAAGGTCAGATTATCGAAGCTCTGAATACATTTTCGGATGCATATAATGAGGCAAGAATGACCAAGGACTATCGAACCTCTGGACATGCGCTAAATAATAAAGCACGTACCTTAATGTTACTGTTTCTAAAGCTTGAACTAAAAAATGAACTGAAAAAGGAGATACTAACTTTATTTGAAAAAGCAAAAATCGAGTATCATGAGTATGAAAAATCAACCGGAGATTCTGCAAATTTCCATCTTGATGGAATAGAAGAGCAGATTCGAGATTTGAACTCCCGGTATCCATGGAATTAAAAAGAGATTACAAATAATAATGGAAAAACTGTAGATCGAAGACCAGTCGTGCCTATTTTAAGCCCCATTGAATGTTCGTCTCCGTCATATTCACGACGACGGATCGTTCCCTAAGGACTGTCTTTGCTGCCACATCGTCGAATGATTTACCAATGTCTCCGGAAAGCATGTTCGTGATACTTGAGAGGTAGTTTGCTTTTTGCCGTCCCTTGCTTGTGAAAAGCATAACATATTTCAGAGGCCAGCTGAACTCCTCGTCCCAGAAGACGATCTCTGTGTTCTTCCCAACAGTATATTGTTCTATGATGCATTTTCTGACCCCAAGGTTATCAACACGAAGTACGCCTTTCGATTCAGATTCTAGTATTGCATTATCCTCAAAAATGACCCTATCTCCTATTCGTAACCATTCTTCCATCTTTCGTTCCCCAGAATCCTTGGTGATTGGTTTCATTGCTAACGCAAACATGCCAGCGTGGATTGGTTTTTGTTGTGTTATCATGCGAGCCTTTGATTGAATCTTGACCCGATTATTGTTCTGATCGATCTCAGCCACTTCTAGATGCAAAAATAACTCCATGGTTGCTTTGACGTCCTGAAAAGTTGATGCCCCATAGTACTTCGCAAATGCCCCGTTGAAAAGCCAGGGATATCGTGGCACTTCTTTCTTCGTTTCACTGCTTCCGGTTTCTCCTTGGAGCGGATGTCCGCATTCATTACAAAATTTTGGTCTTCCCTCAATTTTTTTTCCACATTCTGGGCAAAAATTTGGCATAATTAATTCCTCCATTTAAAAATTTCATAATATCTCTTTCTTTAAAAAACCAACCTATGACTGAAAAAACGAAACAAACGAACATATAGATGTATTGAAAATCATATTTTTTAAGGTGACATAAAAAGCTTATAATAACTATTGAAACATGAAAATTTTACCGGTAAAATAGGCTGTCAAATCTCCTCCCCAGCGCTAATATTTAGCACGGTTAGTTCAACAGAAAGAAAATCAGTCGAATCCAATTTTTATTACAACTAATCAAACAATGATAAAAAGAAAAAAAGAAAGATAGGAGAAAATAGGGTTCTCTATTTCTTCACAAACGAGAAGATGATGAGCTGTTGTCCCACTGCGGCCTCTTCCACATCCTTTGCTTTTGCAGTAATGTCGATACCTCCCAGACCAAGGAACAATCCCGTACCTACCGAAACTGATTCCCCCTTTGGAATATTGCTTATCGTATCATTCACCGTAAGATTGATGAACCCAAGAAATCCACCATGTACGGTGATCATCCAATCTACATTCGTTGCATCAGTGATTCCATTGTTTGTAATTCGCATCTTGACCCCTAATCCACTGGTGATTGTGAGACTGAGATCGTAGATCTCCACAGCAAGTGGTAATGACCAATCGCTTTCAGCATCATAAATATCCTTTGCTTTTACTTTCACTAAATACGTTCCAGATGTGTTCCAGGAATGAGACGCAAAAACCTCAACACCAGAGAGATACGGCCCTAACCAATTCGAAGTGGTTCCGTCACCCCAATCAATCGTATAAAAAACATTGTCATCATCAGGGTCATATGCAATGAAATCATAATCATATGATATCCCTACTTTACCATTTATTGGGCCAGTAATTATAGGTATATCTGGTTTATTATTGGTCGTCGGACGTGAAGCAACCGCAAGGTACGTCCGCCTTTTCGAAGGCTCGTTGATATCGAGTCCCGCGTTGTAAGCGAGAATATATCGGCCGTATTCCTCATCGATGAGCAGGGTCGGGGTCCGTTGGAATCCCTCAAACGGCACACCCTCTGGGAACTGACCAGGTGCGATAATTGGATTGTCAGGATGGCTGATCCAGGTATCTCCCCAGTCAGGTGACCAGTAATACGCGATAATTCCGCCACCCGCGTAGTTTTGGTTCGAAACCGTCAGAACCATGTGGACACCATCAGCACGTATATCACCTGTGCAATGTGCCTGCCAAGCACCACGAAACGAAAATCCCTCTGGCCAAGGCAGTGTCCATTGATAGGCGGGATTGCTCGGGTCTGAAGGATCCCACGTCGGCACTGGGTTTTTCACCCAACCGGTTTTACCATCCTCACTATCTGCATAGGAGATCCGCCAGTTCCAGTAGGAACTCGGGGAGCCATGCAGTCCCTCGTAGAAAAGTCGTACCTTTCCCTGCGTTCCTAAGTAGGGTACCCAGACAGGGGTCGGTTCAGAAAGACCGCCCTTGATGACACCATTCTGATTCCAACCTTGTTCCCACCAGTATTCAGCAACCAGCATGTTTTCGTAGGTCTGTTCGAATGGAACGCCGATTGCTGGTGGTGTCTCGCTGGTCGCCACTTGGATTGCGTGCTCCCATCCAGGTAGACCCTCCCACTCTGGATGAAGATACTTCGTTCCAGGCCGCACGGTGTTGTAGATTAGATGTTCACCGGTTAATGGATGTTGAATGTAACCGGGTGTGTCAGTGTGTTCCCATGCAGGGCCGGGATTTGGTCCTCCGGGGCTAACGAGGGGCGTGTATTTGATCTTTGTTACTGGGTCGTATCCAAGCGTCCAATTATCGAGTATATCGTACTCGTGCAATCTCTCGGTCATATAGGTTTCATGATAGCTATGGTATAGCAGCTCAATTTTGTCTTCTTGTAAAAAAATGAACTCTTCACCGACAATGCCTCCCCAGTCACCATATAGGTGTGTCTGGTATTGAGAATTGTCTGGATCAGGCGCTGTAATGAACCCGATAGGAGTAAAATCCGGCCATTCTCCCAGTGGACCGTCTGAACCTTTAATCTTGCTGGAAACTCCCTCAGTCGGGATAAATTCTCCTTTCTCAAGGCTTATGTTATTTTCAATTCCGTTCAAACCATTAATCGAAGGTAAAATACTTGATCCAATGATTAATATTAAAATCCAGGTTACAATTGTTTTTTTCATTACCTTCAATTCCTCACTTTTTCATGTACGATACAATTTGTTTATGATTATTAATTAATATATTTAAACATTCAATATAAATCCTATTTGCTAATTGCTAATTATGCTCTTAATTTATATTTTTTACTATTAAAAATAAAAATTAAGTCAATTCTTAAAGAAAATCGTAATAGTATGAGATTTGAACTTGAAGTTGAAATCTCTTCCCCTGCATTTTTACTTTTTATAGGAGAAACCACAAATTTTTTTACCGGTAAAATGGGCTGTCAAATCTCCTCCTCAGCGCTAATTATTAGCACGGTCATTAAAACAGGAGAAAATCGGATAGATTTTGATCCTCAAGGGTTCAAATCCCTTCCCCTTCATTATTTTCTTTTTTGGAGGGAATCATAACCCCCGGTAAATGAAGCTTGAAAATATGACGGTTGAAACCAACAGACATCGTACACTTCAGATTTTGTAATATTTACCGTATAAAAGTATACCTACCGCCAGTATGGCCACGCAGGATATCGAAACCACAGCTAAATCAAGAAGGACAACCGGGCTGGTTATAGTAGCACCTCTGAGGAAAAGGGAAGTTAGTGCATCTGTGACGTAGTAGCTGGGTACGAATTTTCCCGCAATTTGAGCAGCTGAGGAGAGGGACGCGCCGACAAAGGTGCCAAGAAAAAGTTGTGGAAGTACAAAAATAAATGAGAGGCCTGTTGCTGCACTCGATGATTTTGAGATTGTGGCAATTATGAGACCAAAACCAACGTTGGAAAGCGAGAATATCAGTACGAGTATGAAAGCAAACACATACACGGAGGTTCCCACATTCGGTCGAAATCCCATCAAATACACCATGACAAACACGAGAATGGCTTGAATCAGAGCTATGACCAAGTAGGAGATGACTTGGCTAAGCATGAAATCAGTCGGTGTCGTCGGTGAGATACGAATTCTTTTCATCATCCCATTTTCTCGGTCTTCTGTGAAGGACTGCGCAACGATCATTATGAGGAATATGGAAGCAAAGGTGAACATGCCTGGTGCAAGGAAATCGAGAGTTGACGTTTGCTTCACTTCTAGCGAGGTGGTTTTGAGGTTTATCGGACTTGGAAACGCTTGTTGACTCTGACCAATAAACGCTGTCAGAACCTGTTTAATGATCGGCGGTATCGCTTGGGTCGCGACGATTGACCCTTTGTCTAGGTACAATGAGACGGAAGCGTTTGTCCACTTGCTAGGATCATTGGGCGCTATTCTGTACGACTCAAGGCTTTGGCTAAAAGTTGCTGGGATTATCATAACTGCTTGAATCCTGCCCTGGGAAAGTTCATTCTGGGCGGTCTGATTATCACCATACGTCTGGATATTAAGGATATCAATGTCTTTTAGTGCATCAATGAACAGTAGTGAGGATTGAGGCGGTGCTGCCTGGTCCATGTTGACTACCCCTATTTGATAGACCGGCTGTCCACCTCCTAAACCACCGAAGGAGGCGCCAAAAGCAAAGACAAAGACGATAGGGAACAGGAAAATCAGGAATAGTGCAGCGGGCTGTCGAATGGTTTTTTTCATTTCTTTTTTCGTTAAAGCGACCATTCGTTGAAACTTCATCTATACCTCCTCCCGAATCTTCCGTCCAGTAAGTTTGATGAAGACGTCTTC
>Ga0315291_10003053_pt1 | contig 21647 bp, 33 predicted proteins | sample YL17G12_20_MG_FD_203070 | JGI IMG/M metagenome (GOLD analysis project Ga0315291, IMG submission 203070) | Sediment microbial communities from Yellowstone Lake, YNP, Wyoming, USA - YL17G12_20 | ecosystem: Environmental > Aquatic > Freshwater > Lake > Sediment | place: USA: Wyoming | collected... | reverse complement strand
GTCCTCCGCACCTTGAACTGCACCCAGATCAGTTCCGCAGCCGCCGCCAACGTGTCCCCGGCATCCGTGGCGTCGCGCAAGAACTTGAACAGCAACGTCTCGCCCGCCGCGCATCCGGTGGTGGTCAATCCCGTCAACTGGGTGACATCGTTCCACTGGAGCGTGGTCCCCTTTGCGACGTCCGCCGCGAACGCCTGCGCCGCGTTCCACGCCGGATCCCCCGTCTCGCCGTCGGCCACGCAGGCGGTCTGGATCTGCCACACCACGTCACCCGCGATGGCCGAGGTCCGCCAAGTCGCGTTCACGTCAATCCCGCCCGTCCAGTCGTTCGCCAAGCGAAACCGCCCTTGGATCGACTGGGCCGCGCCAGCGCCGTTCTCGGCGAAAGCCAGAGTCCCGTAGACGCTGTTGGTCCCCTCGACGCACGTAGCGCTCGGGTAATTCGTCGAGCCAAGCGCGAACCCCGTCGAAGCCACCCCCATCTGGCAGGTGGCGGTCACATACCCCAGCAGTTGCACGGTGGTGATGTTGTTTCCCGTCCCCTCCACGTCGAGCGTCTTGTTGGTCAGCGTGTCCGTGCTTGATTCGGTGTGGCTCCCGCCACCCGCCGCCGTGCAACTCTCCACCGCGCCGGAAGCATCCACCCCCAGCGGATAGTAGCCGGCCGAGCAATTCGCTCCGTTCGCCGCCAACGCCGTGGCCGTCGCAGCATTTCCGGTGGTGCTCTGATTCAACGTCGGGAAGTCGCCCGCCACGGCGATACTGAGTATTCCCGTCGTCGTCGTGTTTTTGAGAATGCCCGTCGCCAGCGCCGACAACGCCTGCTCGGCGGAGAGCGTCGCGTCGGGAGTCTGCGTGATGTAGCTCGCGTCAGTCGGGGCGCCCCCCCCGCCGCCCCCTCCCCCCGGGGTGTCTGCCCGCACCCAGGAGGCCAAGGCCGTGTTGTAGGCCAGCAGCAGCGACCCGCGGGCGACGATGGTGACGTTGCTGCCACCCAGCCGCAAGTTGGAGTTGGCCAGGAAGCTTTCGTCCTGAAGGGTCACGGAGTAGCTGGCGCTGTTGTTCGAGATCACCAGCAACTGCCCGTCCACCCCGTCCGCAATGGTGGGCGCGGAGGTGAGGGTGTAATCGGCGTCGGGCGCGATGCGCACATTCAGGGCGTCCGCCGCGATCGCGTCGCTGGCCGCGTCGATGGTCTGCACAGCGGAGGGTATCAGGTTGAGGAAAGCGGTCCAAGTAGCCGCGCTTCCGTCCGTCTTGAGGACTTTGCCCGCGTGCCCGGTCTGGTTCGGCAGCGCGCACAGCGCCGCGATGGCCTCAGAAACAGCGTCGGTCCAGGTGTTGGTAGCCGTGCAGTAGAGGTACACCCCGGCCGCCGGACAGCCCGCCCCGTTGCACAGGTAGACGCTGCGGTTCGCGGTGCAGGTGGCCGGCAGATCGGCCAGCGGTCCCACGGCAACGGTCCGCCAACGCGGGTCCCGCTGGACGAACACCTGGCCCTGCAACGCCCCGGCCAGTGCCGCCAGCGCCAGCCACTTCCTCATCGAGCGCCTCCTAGCGGGCTTCCACCGTGATCGAGTACGCGATTGCTGACACGCCGGAGCGCCGGCGGTCTAGACGATCGCGATCTCTTCCCAGGCCATGTACCCGGAAATGACGTGGGTGGTCCCGACCGCGTGCGCCGACACCACCAGGGCCGCGCCCGGCGGCACCACGATGAGTCCACCGACGTCCTCGTCGATGCTGTAGACTCCGGCGCCGGCTGCCACAGCCGCCAACCCTCCCAGTGGCCGCAGCATCACCGCTACCACGGTTTGGGCGACAACTTGGGCGTTCAGCGTCCGACTGCTCGATCCCGCCGCCAGCAAGGTGAGCAGGTTCGTGGGCACCCCGCCGATTCCAGCCACGATCCCGGAAGGAGCCGCGATGTAGTCGAGATAGAACGGCCCCCCGGGCGTTCCCGAGACCGTCGCAATCCCGATCTTCAGCACCACCAGGTTCTTCCCTGAAGTCGCCGGGTTGAAGACCCCCAGCAAGGAACGGCCCGTGGTTGCGGGCAGCGGAGAAATGTCCGTCGTCACCGTCACGGTCGCCGACTTCACCGCTGTGATGAAGCAGTTTCCCCGCAGGACGGCCTCCGTGTATCGGCCGTGTGCGTCGGTGACGACCTGAGCTCCGGTCTTGTCGCCGCGCAAAAACGTCAAGTTACCGTCCGCAATCGCCTGCGGTCCGATTCGCATGTCAAGCATCTGAGATGTTCTCCTTCCTCTTGGTCGATCTGCCTTTAGTCGTCGTCCACCTCGCAACTGAGCGAGTAGGTGTAGCTGGAGGCATCGCCGTGCTTCACCAGAACGTCCCACTGGTTCGGCAGCCAGTCATTCACCCGCTCGAGAACGCACCCGAACGGGTCGGGCAAGGGACCGGGGCGCATCTCGTAGACGTACAGGCCCGTCTGGGTCACCGGCGCCACTCCCCCGGTGGTCATCTGGAAGGTCTGGCCGGACACTGGGTCGTATCCGCGAATCACCGGCCGCAGGCCACCCGACCCACTCGCCGCCGTCACATTGAGATACAGGCGGACGCGCATGCTCCGCCTGTCGGCCTGGACGGGGCTGGCGGTATCCGCCAGCCGCGCGCCGCTGGCCAGTAAAACTCGACATCCCTTGAGCGCCATTTGCTCCTCCTACGCGGTTTGGCCGCAGCCTCTCCTGTAGAGTCCGGGCCCGGCGCTACGGAATGCGCGTCAAACTGACCCGCACCGTCACGCCGTCCACGGCGGTCAGCGTGCCGGTCGGCACCACGCCCAAGGCGTCGCCGATGGCCAGTTGCAGGTTCGCCGCAGTGCCGTGCAGCGTGCCGGCCTGGTTCGTGTCCGCCGTCGCCTTCAGGCTCAACCCCGCGCTGAGGACGTCCGTTCCCGCTGCCTTCGCCGTCCCGGACGGCACCTTCTTCACCATCAGCGTCACTGCGCCGCCGTCCGTGCCCAGTACCGCGTGCCGCTCGACCACCGCGGTGACTTGGTACGCTGCATCCGCGATGAAAAACAGGCCATCGTAGTCCGTCGCCGCCGCACCCGCTAGCGTGTTGAACACGGCCAGTTGCGTCTTCGGCACGACCGCAATCGTGCCCTCGATCTGTGTGACTCCTCTCGTCGCCACTGTTCACCTCTCTCTTGGGGGAGGGGCCCCCTTCGGGCCCCTCCGCGGTTTCAGTTGCCAGTTTGCCGGCGGCTTACGCCCCCGGCGTCCCGTACACGCCGTAGAAGCTCGACCAGCCGCTCGAGCAGCGGTACCACATCGCCGTCTTGATGCTTCGGCTGTCGAAGTCCACTTCGTGGACCGTGTTGGGCTTCTCGCGCCAGTAGAACCGAAGTTCGGTGTCCTCCGGCTCCGCCTGGATGAACCAGGCGTCGGGATCGGTCAGGTAGTCCCACACGAAGGCGTCTTCGAACCCCGGCATCCCCGAGCGGTTCTGGAACGCGTTGATCGACCGGTTGGCCGTGTCGCTGCGCGTCGGACTCTTCAGGATCTCAGCCGCCGCGAACTCCAGTTCCGGCGGAATGATCAGCCTCCGAGGCCGCACCCGGATCTTCTTCGCGGAGGGGTCTTTCATCCTCCGGAAATCCGTCAGCGCGATCTCGAGCGAGCTGATATCCAGATCAGCCGCCGAGGTCAGGCAGTTCTGTTGGACTAGCCCGCTCTTCACCATCGGGTGACTGAGCGAGAACAACGGTTGGCCGTCCGGACCCACGTAGGCGCCCCCGGCGAACCCGTTGATAAAGTGCGAGGCGACGGCCAGTTCGACCGTCTCCTTGGCGCTCCTGCCGAGCTCGCTGGCCAGTTTCTGGATGATGGCGAACCGGTCGTCATCGACCATCACTCGCGTCATCCGGAAACCCAGCCCGTACTGCTCGTGGAGGTAGGTCTTGTCGAATCCCGGCACCGCGGTGTCGTAGTGCATCGGGCCGCCTTCGGGAATCTGCACGAAAGTCCCGAGCCCGGCGATCTCCGTAGTCTGTTCGATCGACTTGCCGGAGCTCATCATCCGAAAGACCTGGGTGTATTGCGGAGGGAAGCGGTCGTAGCGCTGGAAGATCACTTCGTCCAGCGCCGGCAGCATGGATGCCAGGAAGAGGTCGGGAAATTGTGCTCGTATTAACATGACTCAATTGCCTCCTAGACCCCCACCGCGTCGCTCGCCATGCGGTGCTTGTTGATCAGGACCTCGAGGCGCACGTTCGCCCCGTAGGCGTTCTCCTCGACGCGCAACCTGCCGAGCAGGTGAACGTCCAGGGTCGCGGTCTCGGCCTCGGTCGCCGAGTCGATCTCGTGAGCGCTTTTGAGGGCCACCGCGTCGCCGGCGCCGTAGAGCAGGTTCGCGTTCAGGCCCATGTCGGCTTCGAGCAGCGAGCCGTCCGCCTGCCCCTCGAAGACCTGGTCCGGCCCGACTACCACCAGGTGCTTGGTGGCGGCGGCGTAACTGGCCACGCAATGCACCAGGTTGACCCCGGAGATTCGAGTGGTTCCCGGCGTCGCCGGGATGGTGATTGTGTGGTCGTTGATCCGTCCGACTACGTCGCCCCTGTAGAGCGCGGTGCCGTAGGCGGCGGCCCGAGTGAATTCCTCCAGAACCATGGCCCCCCCGAACAGGGAATACACGGGAAGCAGTCCGTGGGGGTTGTCAACGTTCGCCATGAAAGACAGTCCTCCAGTTCGTCAATTCCGCGGGAACTACTTGGAGGGCTTACTCTTCCACGCCCGGCTACGGGTCCGTAACCGGATCGCGGCTGTTGCCGCGGTGCATTCGCAGACCAACGGAAGCGGTACGAGTGCGGTCTCTCGAATCGCGCAGCACATCGTGGGGACGCAGGGGCGCGAGCCCCACAGCTTTCCCGTCCGCGATGAGCTTTTCCTGCTGCTCCTGGAGCAAAGCCTCAGACTCGCGCAACTGAGCATTCCCTTCTTCGCGGTAGTGCTCGTTGCGCCTTTTGGCGAGGGCCTTGGGCATGCGCGCCAAGGTCATCCCGCCCACTTTGATTAACTCGCCCTGTTCGTCGCGGCACGGTTCGAACCCGCGCATCCCGCGGCGTTTCACCACCGTGTCCGACAGCAACTTGTGCGTCATATCCGGGCGCGGATCGCCGTCGCGCGCCACGGCTTCTGCTATCGGATCCGGAGCCGACCATGGCTCGATCAGGTCCTTGGCCGCCGCCTCGCGCGCCTCGATCTGCCTGGCGAACCCGTCCCTCACACTGACCCGATGGCCTTTCTTGTGCGGTTTCGCGTTCTCTTCGTCAATGCCCTCGTCGGTGAGTCGATGCGGAATCGCGTGCTCGAGGTGTGTCGGCACGGGTTTCCCCTGCACGGTCCTCGCCTTCACGGGCGTCCCTTTCGGGTCTGCCGTGGGGCCGGCTTCAACCGGCCGCTTTGTCTTCTTCATCCCCATCCTCACTGCCTGGGCAGGCCGGAGATTCTTACCCCGGCTTTCGCCCGTTTCCGGTAGGCCTCCTCGGAGACCCCCAGCCGGCCCGCGATCCTCTTCTGGAGTGGGCTCAGATCATCGCTGGGCTCCGCCTCACGCGCCGGTCGGCGGCCTCGACTGCCGGCCTGCGCCCGAACCCGCTCGATGCGATCCTCTTCATTCTCCGGTTCATCGGGTCCGGCGCCGTCGTCGCTGTAGCCCCCGTCATCGTCCTGGTCGCCCTTTGGTTCCCGCCGGCGGCCGCCAGAGGGTTCCTTCTTGCCGATTCCCAGGTCCTTCTCCGCGAGTTCCGCCGCCAGTTCCATCAGCATCCCCGACTCCCGAATCCCCTTGTTCCCCTTGAGCTGCTCGTACCGCTTCGCGGTCGCCGCGAAGAACTCGCTCTTCTCGTCGGCCAGTTCCGGGAACCTGCCCAGGAGCCGGGCATCCTGCGTGATCTGGCCCCGCGTCCGCTCGATCTTCTGGTCGATCTCCTCGACTCGGGCGTACCCGAGCTTCCGGAGGACTCTGTCGAGCCCCTTTGCCCCGTCGCTGGTGAGCGCCTCGATGACGTCGATCTCCTCCTCCGCCGACGCGCCCGTGGCACCGGCTTCAGCCGGTGGATGCTCCTGCCTCTGGCCGGCGCGTGCCACCTCGCTCCAGTGCCGTTCCGAGGCCTCGAGTTCCCCGATCCGGCCCCTGGCTTGCCTCAGTTCCCGGCGCAGCGCCTTCGCTTCGCGCGTCGCTGCATCGCCCTCGGGTTTCTTCTCCTTGTCTGGTTCCCCTTCGCCGGCCGCTTCGACCTCCACCACCGCTTCAGGTTCACCCTCCGCGCCGGGTTCCGCCAGGAAAGTCGCCTCTCCCGCGTCGCGGTCCTGTTCTTTGTCCTTCGCCACTAGCGCCTCCTAGAGTCCTTTGGCGGCCCCGTAACGGGTCGCCCGATACAGATCCAGCCGCTTGCGTTCGTATGCGTCCGAGCACGCGCCGCACAGGAGCTGGTAGATCCCATCCTTCGGCTGCACGAACATCCTCACGTTCTCCCCCGGCGTGTCCCGCCGCAGGTCCTCCCAGGTTCGCCGGCAGGGTCCCTGGCATCCCGGCGGCGCACACCCGGCCAGCACGGCCAGCGCCGCCCGGTGCCAGTAGTAGCAGTCCCAGCACGGCGCCACCGCCGGCGGTCCGACAAATTCCCGCGGGTCCCGCCACTTCGAGCAGAAGCGGCAACGCACCCGCGGCAGCACGTTCATCGCACCGGGTTAGTCGGCGCCGCCTAGGGTAGCCTTCACCGCCGCTTCCGGCTGGCCTTCGTGTGCTCCGGCAACGATTTCATGCTCCTGCCGTGCATCTTCTCGACCACCTCGCGGGCGTAACCCTTCCTCATCCCGCTGTCCTTCGCCTTCCCGGCGACCACCGCGTGCGCCAACCGCACCTCAGCTCTCGACCTGGGCATGGTGCTTCCTCTCTTTCCTCTGCTCTCGCGCCCGAATCTCCTGCGCGAGTATCCCTGGCACTTCGAGCACCCGCCGCAAGGCCGCCAACTGGCCCTGCGCGCGGTACAGTTCGGGCCCGGCGTCCTGGATCTCAAGCTGCGCCTGCGCCTGCGTAGCCATCTCGGCGATCCGGGCCCCGATCATCTGCCACCCCCGCGTCTCAAGGGTCTGGCGCAGGTGCTCGAGATCCACCCGGTCGGCGGGTATCCGGATCCTCATGGCTCCGCTTCCGAGCCGCGACCGTCAGGGAGCGGTTGCCCGCCGCCGCCGCCTTGCATCCCCGCCAGCAGACCCTGCATCTGCTCCGCCGGCAGAGGGCCGCCAGGCATCTGCCCCGGCCCCGCCGCGCCCTTCAGCGACTCGACCAAACGTTCCATCAGGGCGCCCATCAGCTTCTTCTGCTGCCACTGGTTCATGTGGTCCAGTGTGTGGCTGACCATCGTGTGGAAAGCGCCCTCGTCGCGCTGCGGATCCACTCGCGCCTCGCGTAGCCGTTTGTTGTGGTCCAACAAGTGGAGGTCGTCATTGTCCTCCGGATGAACCGGAATGTCCTCCCCTTGGAGCGCCATCGTCCACTCTTCCCGGGGGTTCTTGGGCAGCCCCATGTCCGGCGGCTCTGGAATCAGGTCGCAGAACCGGTCGTCGCCGAACGCCCGATGCACCTCCTGGGTGATCCGGTAGAGCGCTCGCGGGTTCTGGGCCACCAGCGGGTTCTGCAGGTCGAGCTGGTACAGCGCCAGTTGGCGATCTCGCTTCGCCTCGCGCGCCCAGTAACTCGTGGCGAACCGGATGTCGAAGTCGTACCGGCCGCCGCGTTCCTGCTGGGTCATTTGCGCCCCGCCGTTTTTGGTCTCGAACAACCCGCCAGCGTCCTCCTCGGTCACCCGGAAAAACACCGAGTCCGGCGCGTACATCGAATCCAGCAGCCAGACCCGCGCCGCGATCGCCGCCCAATCCTCGCGCAGGCAGGCGATGTCGAGACTGGCCCTGATGTTGCCCTCTTCCAGCAGCGCCAGGGTCTGGCGCGCCGTCCTGGGAGCGTTCGGGCGATCGCTCGCCCGGCCCAGGTTCATTTCTGTCCGACCCGTCAGCCGCTCAGCATGGGCCAGATAAGTTTGCACCGCCATGACCGGGTACTCGAGGTTCGCGCGGACCTCGATCGCCCTGACACTGGACGGGTCCGCAGTCGGAATCGCCTGTCCCGGTTCGTAGGGTGTGGTTTCCGGGTCGTAGCCCTCCCCTGGTCGATAGAAGAGTACCGGCCAGACCGAAAGTTGGCCAGCTTCCGTCCCCAGATTGTGGGCCACTGACGCCCCCGCCTCGACCTTCTCGAGGAGTTCACCAAAGGATGGGCACCAGTAACTTCCATCGCGGACTAACGCGCTCTCGACGAACGGCCGGCGTTGCGCCATCAGCGGGTACATCTCGGCCAGGTCCTGGACCCCGATCACCCGGTGCAGATCGGGCTGGTACCGCACCACCAGTTCACTCTCGAACCGCTCGCGGCCGCCCAAGTTCCCCGCGCTAGCGTCCTTCCGGCCTTTCAACCGCCGCCACTTCCCGTACCATTCCCAGATACGCACGGCGCCGCGCGCGCTCAAGTTACTCTCGCGGTTCACTCCCTCCGCGAGGTCCAACTCGCGCTTCAACTCGTCGCCCTGCCAGTCCCGGTCCCTGCGCTGCTCGCCCAGCTTGACCAGCTCCTCGAACAGGTCCTCGATGCCCTGGTACAAGACACCATCCGCCCGCAGGAGCGCGTCCGGAGTGTCCTGGTACTTGCGGAGCACGAAACTGAAATCGTGGATTGTGTCCGCGTCCTCCCCCGGCACGATCAAGTCGTCTGGTTGGAGCGGCTCGAACCCCGGCCCCTCGTAATCGACTAACTCGACTTCCCCGCCATCCTCAGTAGGCGCCCAGAAAGTCTCACGCCGCCACGGCGCGTAAGCGTGCGCCCGGCCGAAGAGGATTCTACGAAAACTGAACGCACAGGCCTTGTGCCGGATCCGCATCGACTGGAACAGCCGCCACCACGTGTATAGGGCAACCTTGCGCACCTGACGCTGATCGGAGGGCCCCGTGGGTTTGGCGACGATCTCCGAATCGTCGCCAAACAGCGCCGCAAACTCGTTCGCCCACTCGCTGAAGACATGCCACTGGGTCATGGGCACGCGAAAGTTCGGGACATCCTCCTCGCCGGCGATCGGCTCGTCGGTCAAGTCGCGCCAGCGGCGCAGGTAGCGCCGAAACCGCTCGATCCGCGCGTCGTGATCGCTCCGCGCCGCGTGGTAGTCCTCCTGGATCCGGTCGGCCAGCCGCCCCAACTCGTTCCGCGACAACGCGAGCTGCCGCCCATGCGCCCGTCGAATCGAGGACCCGTTCATTCCGTGTCGCCTACTTGGCCTGAGTCTCGAATGGACCGGTCTTCTTCAGCGCCTCAAGTTGCCGTTCGATCGCCCCGTCCACTACCCTGTCCAGCACCTCGACGGGGATGCCCTCGAACGAGGGATCCTCACGCAGGGCCTCGATCACCGTGCTCTTGACCACGTCTTTCTTGACCGCCCCGGTGCCGCCGCCGAACACGCGCTCGACCGCTTTGATCAGCTCGGTAAGTCCCGGCAGAAGTCCGGCCATGAGACCGATAATTCGCAGAAACAGTTGCATCGTTTCCTCTCCTGTCACTTGTTCTTGTCCGGCGCCCGCCCCCGCGCCATCACTTTGAGTTGGCGCGGTCCGGTGAGGCTCTCTTCGATGTACTTGGCGTGCTCCGGCAGTGGCACGTTCTCGTCCACCGCACTGAGCGGGAACGAGCACAGTCCCAAAAACGTCTTCCTGCCCAGCCGGTCAAGCACTTTCCCGAGGTCCTTGATCGTGCGAGCCTTCTGGCAGGCGGTCACCACCACCAGCCAGCGGTTGCCATCAAACGTGCCTTCCGCGGCCGGTTTCGCGCGCGCCATCCAGCCCAGGATCTGCTCCCGGATGACCCCGGCGCGAGCTTGCACCTTCTTCAGTCGTGCGATCTCGGCCTGTAAGTCCCCCAGTTCGTCGATCAATTCCGCCGATGTCGGCGCCTTCAAAGGTTCCTGTTTCATCTATCCCCTATCCCCCTGCGGCCATCACGTGGAGTTGTGTGAGGGTCCCTTTGGCGATCTGCTCCCGGTCCACGAAGTGGCCCCGGTAGTAGTCCCCGGTCGGGTAGACGGCGTACGGCTTCATCTCCAGGTAGGCTCGCCCCAAGCTGTTCTCGATCCGATAGACGGCGTGAAAGAAGTTCCCGCGATCGACGTGCGGAAAACCATCCACGCCGGCCGCGCGTGCCATCCGAACCCAGCGCGCCAACAGCGGCAGGCAGTCCCGCCACTCCATCTCGCACAAGAAGTGCAGGCGAAACACCTGGAACTCGAAATCATTGAGCAGTCGCCGGGCGATCAGGACGAAATCCGCGCAAAACTCGGCGTCTTTGTTCCCGAAGTTGAATCCCATGCGCCGGCAGACCTCGGCCCTACTGGCGCGGTACAACCAGAGTCCCACCGCCTGAGCGTACCGATACCGGCCCAGCGCTCCCCGGAAGGCCGCCCGCAGCGCACATCCGCAGAGGGCGACCTCGTTCCGGGCTTGATAGGTCCCGAGACCGTAGCACTGGGCGCACCCGCGACGTGCGTTCCCCAGCGCGACCCCTCGCATCGCGTCCGTCATAGCCTGATCGTCGGCGCCCTCTCTCCGGTGGTTCGTCGGCGGCGCCCGTACCGGACTGCACCCCCGGCCGCGCTCCTGGGTGGCGCTGGCCGCTTCAGCCCCAGCAACCGCGCATCCGCCGGCGGTTGCTCCAGCCCCACCACCCCCAGGCCGAGCGCAAACACCTCGTCGTCGTGACAGCCGGCTTGCGCCGCCGGCTTCCCCGACGGATGGACCACGAACGTCCGGCACTCTGCCAGCGTGTTCGGATCCCGGATCACCACCGCCAACTCCCGGATCGCGGTGTCCAACTTGCTCACCAGTTGGAGCCGGGTGACCGTGGTGGTCAGCCACCCGAGGTGCGACAGAACGTTGTGCGCTTCCGGCGCGTACAGGTCGTCTGGCTGCGGCTGCCGGTGGTAGATCAGCGCCGGCGGATACCCCTGGTGCTGAAGTTCGGTAAGTAGCGCCAGGCCGGCGCCGTTCGCCTCCGGCACCAAAAAGGCCCAGTTGTACCACCGCGCCAGCAGTGCCAGATAGACTCCCGCCGGCGACGGCTCCAACCGAGCCCGCAGTTTGCAGACCTGCTCTCCGGTGTCTCGATCGAGCACCGTGCAGACGGTGTAGTCCCGGTCCGACGCTCCTGTGGCCTGCGGTCCCGCCGCGTCAATCCCCTCCGCCACGTCCACCCCGATGACGTACAACCGCTCACGCCCAGGCTTCTTGTACAACGTGACCGCGCCGCGCTGGCGCATCTCGAACTGGATGTGCGTCTTCGGGCCCAGAGCGACTTCCACGAGTTCGCCCACCGGGGCGTCCCGAATGATCGGCATTCTCGCCAGATGAACGTGCGAGAACCGCGGCCGGCCACTGAATAGGAAGGCTTCCTCGGGGCAACTGGGGTACTCCTGCCGGTAGGTGTCGGGGTTGTTGTCGCACTTGTTCCGGATGCACCAGCCGCGCCAATTGAGTTGCTCGAGGCTCAGCCCGTACCGCTCGGCCAGCTCGTACTCTTCATCGGTGAGCGAGCGCTGGAACTCGTCTGCCGGCACATCTAGGGCGCGCCGGTACTCCGGATGCTCCCACCACCCGCAGAAGATGGCCGTCCACTCGCATTCGCCCGCTGGGTCGTTCGCGCGTTGCCAGAGCTGGTAAAACTCGTTTCCGATCCCGTTCGCCGTGCTCTCGACCACCACCATCGTGTCCGGATCGTCGGGCACCGACTGCATCAGGGCGGCCATCAACGTCCGGGCGTCCCGCCAGAACGCGAACTCGCTTAGGTGCAGGTACCGCAGCGAGAACGCGCGGCCCTTCCGCACGTTGTTCGCGGTGGAGACCTTGATGTAGGATTTGTTGGCCCACCGCAGGATGCCCCGGTTGTCCTGTTTCAACTTCGGTAGGCCGATCACGCCTCGGAACGGCTGGTAGCTCTCCTGGAAGAACTTGTAGTAACCGAAAATCTCCTCGGCGGCTTCCTTGTCATGCGCAACTACCATCCCCTTCTGACCGGCCTGGAAGGGGATCTCGTGGAAGAACCGCGCCGCGGTCGCCGTCGAGACGAAGACCTGCCGCGCCTTCAGGTAGATGATCCGAATCGGCTGCCGCTTCTTGCGCAGCTCCTCGACCGCCAACCGCAGCTTCTCCGGCGCCGGCGCGAAGCTGAAAGGAATGATCTGGCCCTGCTTGTCCTGGACGGAGAGACACTCCTCCGCAAAGGTGCGGTGAACCTGGAAGTCTCGGTAGGCCTCGGCCAGCGCTGCCCGCGTGAGTGGCACTACTGTACTGTCGGCGCCCGTGGGACAGGCTTCAGCCTGTCGCCGTCCTGGAGTACCCGGCCTGCTCGAGCGCTCGGCGCATGCGCACCAACATCCGCTTGTTCAATTGGCAGGTGCGACTCTCATTCACCCCGAGGCGCTTCCCTACCGCTTTCAAATACAGTCCATCGGTGTAGTAGAGCCGCGCCAACTCCCGATCCCGCGCCGGCAACGTCGCCAACGCCCTGGCGAGTAGCGCGCGTTCTTTCTGCCGATCCAGGTCTTCATCCACGGTCGGGTACTCAACTGCCCCCGACGACCCAACACCGATCCGGGGTGCGAGTTCCTCAGCGTAGTGCGACCGCCGGTAGTGGTCCCACACGGCTCCACGCACCCGCCGCCAGGCGTAGCACGGGAAAGGGACGCCACGCGCCGCATCGTACGTCTCCGCCACCTGTAGGAGGGCCACCAAGGCCCAGGCCTCCAGATCGTCGAGCTCGATCCACGGCGGCATGCGCCGCTTGACGCTCAGCGCGACCAGCCGGGCCAGCCCACGGTACCGGACTACCAGTTCGTTACGCTCGTCGAGGTCCACCGCGGTTGCCTCGCTCGAAGACGGCTCGGAGGCGATCCATGGTGAGGAGGGTCGGATCGCTCGGCTGATCGCCGCCGGTTGGGACCCGTGCCTGCCCGGCGGTGACTAACTCAATCAACCGCTTCACCGCTTGCAGGCGCGCGTAGTGGTCCGGGCCGAGATCCAGGGCGCCGCCCTCTTTCGTCGCCACCACCTTTGTGGCGCCCAACCCCTCGCCGATCACACTCACCGCGCGCGCCACCAGCCCGCGCAGCGCGAGTTGGTGCTCGGCCAGGAAGGTAGCCAACTCCACCTGCGTCTCCGGCTGCTGCGCCTCCCGCGACGCCCACTGCCGGGAGATCCCCGTCTCGCGCGCCACTTCCGCTACGGCCTTGCCTGCCACGAGCCCCGCCGCGATCTTGCGCCGCCTGGCCGTGGTACGAGCCTTCGCCGGCCGTGAGATCTTTTTCGGCACGCCACCATACGTCGTCGCGAGCCGACGACGCCTGCAGACCTCTGCGGGCTGGTGCGCCCACGCCCGCAGCGCATCCCCACATCCCTCTATAGGAGAAGTATAGGCGAAAACCCACGTGGGTGGGTGGGTTGCCGGAACACCCACTCACCCACTGGATGTCCTTTCTTCTTCATTCTGTATCAATAGTGATACGACACCCTCTGACCGGAACTCCCGTTCTGGTTCAACCGGAACCCCAGTTCCTGTGTCCCCACCGGAACTCCAGTTCCGGTTTCCACCCGACTAAAAATACTTCTTGACATGTTTCGTAGTTTTGCGCTTAAATCAGAAACATGCGGGCTCCTCTAACCCTGGCTGAGGCTGCCCGCACCTTACGCACCGGTCGGCCTCGCTCCCGAGTACGCGAGGCCGCTCGCCTCCTAAAGTCAGCCGTCCGCCACTGCCGCGGCGGCCGCCCACGCACTCGCAAGCACCTCGTCGGTCGCTACTGCGAGTGCCCTGACTGTCGTCTCCGCCGCAAGGCGGCTCTGAAGCCCAAACCCCCGGCCTGAGGGGCTTCAGACACACTATCTGTTATCGGAAGTTGCGGGCCGGGAGAAGGAGAATGGGCCCGTGGCATCGCCAGCCCGGAAGCCCCTCGAGGCCGTGTCTGAGCGCCGGCCAACAGGCCTTCCGGACTGGCTGACCGCGCAGGGCTACACGCCGGTCCCGCGCGGCCTGTTCCGCGAACTGGGCCGCCGCCTCGACTATGCGGCCTTCCTCTGCCTGGGCATCATTTTCGAGGAGACCGTCGGCAAACCTCGTGCTGCGGGCTCCGCGCCACCGGAAATGTCCGAGCCCATCAGCGAGACGCAATTCGCGCGCTGGACCGGGCTTAGCACGCGCGGCGTCCGCCAGGCCCTCGCCCAACTCGATAGTCTCGGCGTCATCCGCCGCCAGAAACGCGGCCGCGAGTACTGCTACGCGGTCGAACCCCAGCGACTCTTCGCCCTGCCTGAGAGAGCCAGCCGCACCCTCGATCGTTCGGCGAAGTCGGCGCCGGCAGCGCCGGTGCCCGTGGTCCTCACCTGTCCGCTGGGCTCCGAATGCCCGGTCCACGAGGTCTATGATGGGCCGGACGGCCTGACCAACGTCCCTCTCCCGGACGAACAGAAGGCGAAGGATACCGGAACCCGGGTTCCGGTATCGTTCGCCTCGTCTTCGCCCTCCCCGAACGGCGATCTGCGCTCGATGCTTGAGCGCACGTTGAGTGCCAAACTGCACTCGGTGCCTGATCAGGCCGTCTTGAACCTCATCGCCAAGTGCCTCGGCGAGGCCCCGATCGGCGACCTCGAGGCCGCCATCGAGTTGAAGCGGGACAAGGTCCGTAGCTGGCCGTTCGTCCCGCTGCTCGCCAAGGACTGCCGGGTGGCCTGGGAGCGCCTGGGCCGCCCGGCCTCCTACGACGCGCTGCTCGACGAGCTGGTCGATGCCAGCGGCGATGCCGCCGTCGCCGTCGCCCGGAAGATCCTGGCGCATCCCGCCTGCGCCGCACAGCAGCGCACGCAGCTCCTGCGCATGTTCCCCGGCCTCCACTGGGAGGCCCACAACCCGGAGGTTCCCCATGCCCATCCGCCCTGACCTCCGCCAGTACTACGGCCGCGAGTGGCGCACCGTCATCCGCCCGCGCATCCTGGCCCGCGCAGGTAACCAGTGCGAAGACTGCCACGTGCCCGACCGGGCCACCGTGGCTCGGTCGGGAGGTGGATGGCGGCACGCGGACAACTGGTATGCCCCGGACGGTAGGAGTCCCTGGAACTGGGGCCGCAAGAGTGTGCGCCACGTCCGCATCGTCCTCACCGTCGCCCACCTCAACCACGATCCCGCCGACAACCGCGACGAGAACCTGATGGCGCTCTGCCAGTGGTGTCACCTCCACCACGACCGCAGCCACCACAAGGATACGCGGTGCGTGCGCAAAGACGCTCGCCGGCCGCTCCTGGCCGGCCAGGAGGCCGCATGAGACCGCACGTGGACAACCGCGCTCGTTGCCCCGCCTCCTTCTTCCGTCGGCAACCGCCGCGTCGCCGAGGTATCACAACACCCGAAGGCATCGGCTTCCGCGACGGCCGGTATGACCGCCACTGCCTTCCCGCGCTCCAGTTCCGCCGATCCGAGGACTGGCTCGCCTGGCTGCGTGGCTGGCGCGCCGGCCAGGAGGACCTGCGCCAGGCGGACCTCAAGAACTTCGGCGCGACCCTGCGCCTGCCCTCCCCCGAAAACCGTCAACTAACGTCAAGTGCAGGAGGTGCCGCCGCATGAGCTGGGAAGCGAAAATCCTGCCAGTCTCCCCTCGGGCCCGCGAATGGATGGAGGTGCTCGGGAGCCTCACCGTGCGCGTCCTCGAGCCGTTCCCCGTCCGCAACTGCGCCTGCGGTGGCTACGCCGATTTCTATCGCTTGGACGTCGCCAGTCTGACCGTCGAGCAGCGCGACCGTTTATGCGCGCACCTCACCGAGCAGTTCGATCTGCCCATGCCCTTCGTCCAGCACTTGATGGACAACCCCGACCACGGCGTCCCCATCCTCGCCGAGGACGTCTACCTGCCTCTGCCCCTGGCCTACGTGGTGTGAGTCATGCGGACACGAACGACCCTCTATCTCGAAACGACGGAGGTCTCCCCAGAGCGCACCGCAGCCGAGGTCGTCGCTCTCCTGGTGCGAACCGGCGCGCGAGAGATTGCGATGTCCTACGACGGGGGCCAGAAAGTGGTCGGTTTGCGCTTCGTCATCCAAGTCGGTCCACATCAATTACTGTTCGCACTGCCGGCGCGCACCGCGCCGGTTTACGACTATCTACTCCGCCAGATCAAGGCGCGACGCACGTGGTACGGCAACCAAGACCAGACCAACAAGCTGCGCGCGAAGGCGGAACGAATCGCCTGGCGGCAACTACTCCGCTGGATACAGGCACAGGTGGCGATGATCCAGACCGGCATGGTGCAGACCCACGAAGTCTTCCTGCCGTATTTGCAACAGGGCGGCCAGACCCTGTTCGAGGCGTTCATTGAGCGCGGTCTGAAAGCGCTTCCGGCACCCGCAGTAGAAACCACTCAACCGAGGGAGGTTGTATGAAGCAGCCACGCGATCCGGAGACCCCCAACGAGTGGCAACTCGCCGTCGATGCCGCCGATGCCTGCCTGGCGCTCGACGCGGCGCGGCAGTACGGGATGGACGAAACGGTCAACGCGATCGCGCAAGCCGCCGACGCCGAGACTCAGCGCCAGGCCCGCATCGCCGCCGGCGTCGAGCACACCTGCGTGGTCTGCGGCTGCTCGGAGTCCCGCGTCTGGGCCAAGCCAAACCTGTGCAGCCGCTGCGCTTCTGCGGCCAGGCAGGCCTACCCATGACCCCCCGCCTCGAGCACTGGCGCTGCGACGTCTGCCGTGAGCGCGGCAGCGTGGTCCCGCCTCGATCAGGTACCGCATTCCTCCTGCGCCTCCTCGCCGACCACCGCGCACGATCGCCCGTATGCGAGCTGGTGCCGGAGAGCGTGCCCATCAGCATCGTCGGCGGCTGCCCTGGCTGGGTCCTCCGCCGCCCACAGTCCACCGGCCCCGCCGCCGACAACCCCGCATGACCATCACCTTGATTGACCTTCGCGCCGCCGGCGGTGCCGGCCAGCTCATCCAGAACACCCAGAAGCTCGACACTCAGCCCGACCTGCTGATCGTCCGCTGGTCGGACGGCTCGATCTCCACCGTCGCCTTCACCCGGCCCGCCGCGCCGGCGCCCGCGCCCGCCCCCGCCGCGTAGCAATGACGACGCACCGCTGCCGAGACGGCGAGTGGGTCCAGCCGGTCCGCAGAGCATACCAGTTGACCTGCTGCGACTGCGGCCTGACGCACAGGCTGGATTTCCGCGTCGTCAACGGCCGCATCCAATATCGTGCCTGGCGGGACAACCGAGCGACCGGACAAGTTCGCCGGTGGCATCGCGCGCCAGTCGCCCGGCGGCCTCGCGCGCAGGTTGTTATACTTGGCCCGTGCCTGAACGCGAACCAATCCTCCAAGTCGAACCCACCGCCGACGTCGTACGAGTCAGCGCTGCGAACTACCTTTTAGTCTGTCTCTGCGAGCATCATCCGGACGGGTCGTACGCACCGACACCCCTCCGCTGCCTCAGCGCTGCAGTCCCTCAGTTGGCAGGGTTAAGGCCAGTCGGTGTAGTCGTTTATGTCCTCGGTGATGACGGCTTATATGTACCACTGACCGTCGACCTCCTGCGTCAGCTCCACATCCGTCCCGACGAGTGAGCCCTCGCGCGCAGGTATAGACGCGCCCGGTGCGGCGCGCGAAGCAGGGCGCCGGGCCCCGCCCGCCGCCATCCCCGCAGAATTATTTCTGCCTGCGAATCAACGGTCTAGCCCCAATCTCACCAGCGCAGTACTTGACAAGTACAGCGCGATGTGCGACCCTGGGATTGTGAGCAAACAAACACAGGCAGCGAGGCAGGCGAGCGAGGCCGCGCGCCTGCTACAGAGCAGGCGCCGGCATCGCCGCGGGGGCCAGCCAGCGATCATGACGCCGTGCCCCTGGTGCCGCCAGGAGTACGGCGCTGCGGCCCTCCGCCGCCACCTGCCCCACTGCCCGCAGCGACCAGGAGCACGTAAATGAAATTACTCGAAATGTTGGGTGCGCGATTTCACGGCGTCTGCGAGTCGGACGCCGAATTACTGGCGGATGATCCGGTGGCTTGGCCGCCAGCTGCGGACACAGAGATCCGCGCAGCCCGCGCTGCATACGCAGCGGACGATTTGACCCAGGCTGCGGACCGCGTGCTGGCAGCACAGTCAATCGTCGACCGGGCGGCCTGAGCCGCCCCTCCACCGCTGCCCACCCCAGGCGGCGGGCAGTGGTGGGGAAAACCCAGCCCGGAAGAGCGAGGGCAACCCGCGCCGGGAACGCACCCCCAGCGAAAAAGGGGAACGGAGGAGATATGCAGATCGGCAGAGAGATTCGGCGGGTGACAGTAGCCCGTCGTGATCCGTCAGACCGGGTGATCGCGCTGCCCGGTATGACGCTACACGAGCTCCTGGAGCTCGCCATCATCACCACCATGGCCCTCCGTGAGGGCCGCATCCCGCTGGAGTACCTGCTACCACCCGAGGCACCGACCCAGTCTGCCGAGGTCCAGACGCTGACTGATCTGGTGGTGCTCGCCACTACCCGGAGGGCGGTCGCATGACGGGGTTGAAGATCATGCGAGTCCACGGCGACACGCTGGTGTCGCCCGCACAGTATATGCGCTGGCCGATAGCGCGCGCCGAAACATTCGGCCCTCCCCAGCCAGCCGAGTCGGGCATCCACGCCTACCACGATCTTGCAGCTCTCCAGGCCGACGCCATCACAGACTGTCAGTCCTCCGATCGCGCCATCGTCGAGGTCTCGCCCGATGGCGAGATCGTGATCGGCGAACATGGCTGGGTAGCGCAGGCAGCCACTATCACGCGGATCTGGGTGCCGCGTGCGCTCTACCTAGGGTGCTACGCCGCCCTACATGACCGCTATCGGGTGCCAGTGGAGGTGATCCGGTGGCCCTGGGCGCGTGCCCCCCGACCCACCCCCCTCGATCTATCGGCCCAGCGCGAGTGGTTCCGCGCGCACGTGGGCGAGGAATACGCCCGTACCCATCTGCCCGCTGTAGTCTACGACGTAGCGTACCGTGACGATCACGCGGGCCGCTGTAATGGGCATCTCCGCCAGGACATCGCGGATGCTCGGGATCGACTGCTGCACCCTGCCGCTTATGATTACCGCGGCGTCCGAACGTCACTTATCCTGTGGGCCTCACCACAGGCGGCGCTGTCCCGAGAGTTGCACGCGGCCCATGCCGCCGTGCGAGAAGAAAAGCAGCGGCGACGGGCGAGAGAGGCCCAGCAGGCACGTGACTCGCTGGCCCTGCATATCCGCGCCCATGGCCCTATCCCTTGCGTCCGGGTCAGTTCCGCCAAGACCCACGCATCATACTCCTACTGGGGTGCCGTCCGATATCGCGTGGAGCTGACACGCGACGGCGACCCCACCTACCGCGCGGAGGAGCGAGCATCTAGCGACCGGCGGTCAGTCGCTGGCGCTGAACGCGACGCTAAGGCCCTAGCTCAGCGCACAGGGCGTCACCATCTCCAGGCAGACCCAGGCCGATTGTCGGACGGGGCGTGCATCCAGATATTGCGGATATTGCGGGAGGTGGAACATGCTTAAAATCACCAACCATGGCCCGCTGATCGTGTGGACGAACTACTGGGAGACCGACCTAGCCCGTGCGGGCAAGGTGTTTGCCTCCGTCAACGCTGGCGCCATCCGGGTGTTGCTCCCTCCGGCGCGATACGACGATCTAGCTGACATGCGCGCAGGCACCCATTGTGTGCTGTCGCGCGGGCCATGGCCAGAGGCGGGAGCTTTGCAGGCGGTCGAGATCATGTGGCAGGACGACACCGACTCCCCCTACTCAATGCATCTGACGCCGGAATCCTTCGACCTCTTGCCCGCAAAGCCAGAGGCGGGCCGAGAATGGGTGCTATCGGTGTGGACCCGGAAAGACGGCCAGCCGCACAAGGCGCTGGAGCGTATCTGCCATTGGCGTCGGGCGGCTAAGTTGCCGTGCCTGGCCCCGTGGGAAGGAGATCAGGCTTGAGTAGCTCCACCCCCCGCCCCGTAGTGGGGCGGGCACCTGGCTACACTCCCCGAGCGCAGCCAGATGCCCTGGAGGGGGCTGAAATGTACCATGTCACTGTGACAGTCCACGGCCTTGTCACCTGCATGGCCGAAGTGCGATCTCTGCCAGATGCGCGAGTAGAGCTTGCGCGTCTGGTCGGCGAATGCCAGGATGTCAGGCCCGTCGAAGGCAATCCTGACGACGTGGTGGCACGCTACCCGGATGATGCGCGGTCTATGCGCATCTCGATTACAGAACGCGCCTAACCCCGGCCTGGGCCGGGCTGACTTCCGCGAGTCGAGAGTCAGCCCGCCCCAGCGATCCTCACCCCAACAACCGCACCGGCGCCCGCCGCAACTCTTCCACACACGCCCTACAGGCTACGCGTGAGCCATTCGTCACCCGGTCAGTGATCTCGAACTCCGCATTAAAGTCTCCGTGCTGGTGTTCCGCCATCATGCAGTCGCACGGCACCGAGCACTTCAACCGCCTGATCTTCCACTTCGACAGGTCCGGACCTGGCGGCCTCGATTTCAGACCACCCGCTCCGAATAACGCCGCGAAGAATCCGCGCCTCAGCATCAGTCTCTCTGTCCGGCGGTGTGTATGAGCAGCGCCGCCAAGACGAACAGCCCGACCGGCAGCAACAACCAACCTCTGGCCGCGGCTATCACAGCCAGGCCCGCCATGACCATTGCCGGCACGTTTGCCAACAGGATCTCGACCCCGGAATCTCTGCTCTTCTCCATCATCGCCTCCCAAACACTCGCCGCGCGAAATCGTCGCGCTGCGCGCTCGTGATCTGCGCGTAGATCACCGTGGACTGGATGTTGGCATGCCCGAGCCAGTCCTGCACCCGCCGAATGTCGCTGTCCGGGCGCCCCATCAGCCAAGTCGCCACCGAGTGCTTCAGCACGTGGAAGTGCCGCTTCTCCGGTGCCAGGCCCGCCGCGGCGCCGTACCTCTGCATCAGCCGGTGGAGCTGGTAACGCGAGATCCCCCGTCTCCGCCGGGACGGAAACAGTGGGCCCGGATCGTATCCCCGCACCCTCAACCACGCCCGCAGCGCGCGCAGCTCCTCATCGGATAGCAGGTGCTCCCCGCTCCGCGACCCCTTGAGCCGGTGCACGTAGATCCGGCCGACCTTCAGCCTGACGTCGGCCACCTGGAGCAGCCCCACCTCGCTCGCCCGGAGGCCCCGCCAGAACGCCACCGTCCAGATCGCCCGGTCTCGGAGGCCCTTGATCGCCGAAAACAGCGCCCGTAACTCCTCTTCTGTCAGGTACTTAGGAGTCACCGCGAACTCCACAAATCAGTCATTCTGTTGCGTTCGCGCCCCTGGCTGGACCTAGAATCAATCACTTAGAGGGTGTCGGCAGGGGTCCAGCTTCACTGTAATGTGGAGTTAGACTCGAAATCGGTAGGCGCCGGCGGCCCCAGGCTCCGGAGTGGGCCGATGTGGAGATGCACCAGCCGTCCCAAGGCCGCCTACTCTTGGGTGGGTAGAAGCACGCTACCCTGCACGTC
>Ga0315291_10003051_pt1 | contig 21652 bp, 14 predicted proteins | sample YL17G12_20_MG_FD_203070 | JGI IMG/M metagenome (GOLD analysis project Ga0315291, IMG submission 203070) | Sediment microbial communities from Yellowstone Lake, YNP, Wyoming, USA - YL17G12_20 | ecosystem: Environmental > Aquatic > Freshwater > Lake > Sediment | place: USA: Wyoming | collected... | reverse complement strand
TCATTGCGCTAATGGCGGGAGAGTCCAACATTCGCGAGGTCATCGCGTTTCCCAAGACCGCCAGCGCCGTGGACCTGATGTGCGACGCGCCGGCGACCGTCGACCCCGAGCAGCTTGACGAGCTGGGGCTGGAAATCAAGAAGCCCAGTTGACCTTGCCCGTTGGAGTCCTCGATGGGGGCGGCGTTGAGCGTTCCGAAGCGCCTCAATTGTTCTCAGGGGGTCGGAGCTTTAGCTCCGACGAAAAGAATGCGAAAACAAAGGGGGCTTTAGCCCCTGAAGTTCAGATGGGAAAGCTAAGGCATCGGACGGCTCCTGCGTGCACCTACTTCGTCACCACGAAGACTTGGCAGAATCGTTCGCTCTTCCAAGTGTCCGCGCTCGCGGATATTCTGGTTCGACGCATCATCACTTGTCGAGATCAGGGGGCGTATCTCCTGCACGAATTTGTTGTCATGCCCGACCACCTTCATCTCATTGTGACCCCGACAGAAACGACGGCGCTTGAGAGGGCGGTACAGTTAATCAAAGGCGGTAGCTCGCACGAAATCCATCAGGTTCGGGGTCAGAGAATGCAAATCTGGCAACCCGGCTTTCATGATTGGACGATAAGGGATTCTGCGGACTACGCGGCCAAGCGCGAGTATCTTTGCATGAACCCAGTTCGAGCCGGCTTGATTGAGCAGTCGATGGATTGGCCTTTCGGTTCGGCGAGCGGAAAGTTCCCCTTGGATGGACCTCCGCAGAAATTCAGAATGGCTTCAGGGGCTGAAGCCCCATTAGTTACAGGCTTAAGTGTCGGAGCTAAAGCTCCGACCCCCTGAGTTCGCCTAATGAGCATCATTCGGATTCTTCCCGAAGCCGTTGCCAACAAGATCGCCGCGGGCGAAGTTGTCGAGCGCCCCGCTTCGGTCGTCAAGGAGTTGATGGAGAACTCGCTTGATGCGGGCGCGGGACGCGTCGAAGTCTCCGTCGAAGCGGGCGGGAAGCGGCGCATCGCCATCACCGATGATGGTTGCGGGATGTCGCATGACGACACCCTGCTCGCCTTCGAGCGCCACGCGACGAGCAAGATACGCACTGCTGAAGACCTGTTTGAAATTTCTACTCTGGGATTCCGCGGCGAGGCCCTGCCGTCGATTGCCGCGGTCTCACGCCTGGAGCTCGAGACCCGGCACGCCTCCGAGAACGCCGGGACGCGCATTGAAATCTCCGGCGGCCGGCTGCGCGACGTGAAGGAAACGGCCTGGGCGCAGGGGACGCGGGTGGAGGTTCGCGACCTGTTCTTCAATACGCCCGCGCGCCGGAAGTTTCTGAAATCCGAATCCACCGAACTCGGGCACATCGCGACGCTGGCCACTCACTATGCGCTCGCCCAGCCGCGAAAGAGTTTCCGCCTGAATTCCCTCAGCAATGAAATCCTCAATGTCTCTCCGGTCTCAACCGCGCGCGAGCGGGTTTACCAGGTCCTCGGCGGCCAACTCCTCGAGCAGTTGGTTGAGATTTCGCCGTTCGAGCGCCGCATGCCGGCGTTTTCCGGCCCTGCCTCCGGGGAGGAGGACGAAGGAGCCGCGGAGCCCGTCGTGGTGAGAGTATCAGGGTTCGCCTCGCGGCCGGACGTACAAAAGCTGAATCGCAATCAGATTTACTTTTTTGTGAACCGGCGGCTGGTGCGCGACCGCCTGATTCTGCATGCCATCACGGAAGCCTACCGCAACATTCTTCCCGCGAGCGTTTTCCCGGTGGCGTTGATTTTCCTCGAGCTGCCTGCCGCAGAAGTGGACGTGAATGTTCACCCTTCAAAGACTGAGGTCCGATTTCGGCATTCCGCTTTCATCCACGATCTGGTCCGGGATTCGATTCGACAGGCTCTCATGGCGGCACGGCCAGTGGCGGCCTTCCCGATGTCCAAGACGGCCCGGAGCGCACCTCCTGATTTGGTGGAAGCAGAGGCGGCGGAGAAGCTCGGTGATGAGCGACCGCTGATGAAAGGCCCTGAGATTGGATTGCCACAGGGCGCGCCACGTGGCGGCCGCCGCCCCGGTGATTTTCACCTCACTTCGCCTCAGCCCGAACCGCAGACGGGAACCTTGCCGCTCGACACGTCGGCGATGTCTGTTTACGCTCCCGTGATACCTCCACTCGTCGCGCCGGGCGAGGCGGGCCCGGCGGCCGTCCCCGCGGCGAGCGGCGTTGCAGAGTTCCCAACCGATCTCCAGCCGCTCGGGCAGGTGCAGGACAGTTTCATTGTCGCCACGAACGCCGACGGCCTCTGGATCGTGGACCAGCACGTGGCGCACGAGCGCGTGCTTTTCGAGCATCATCTCCGCCAGCGGCGAGAAAAAAAAGTCGACGGCCAGCGGCTCCTGCTACCGATCATCGTGGAATTGAAGCCCGAGCAGCAGGCGACCTTTCAGGATATCGCGGAGGAATTGACTTCCAACGGCTTCGACGTTGAACCCTTTGGCCAGCGGACGGTGGCCGTCAAGACGGCTCCCGCCGGGATTCGAGCCGACGACGTTGAGCGGCTGTTGATTGAGATCCTGGACGGCGTGGGGCGGGAAGCACGTTCCATTTCGCTCGACGTGTTGCGGCTGAAGATTGCCGCCTCGGTTTCATGCCACGCGGCCATCAAGGTGAACATGCCGCTCGAGCGCAACAAGATGGAATGGCTGCTGCGCGAACTGGGCAAGACCGAGTGCCCGATGACCTGCCCGCACGGCCGGCCGATTATGCTGAAGTATGGCATGAAGGAGATTCAGAAAGCGTTCAAGCGCATCTGACATACCTCCCACATGCACGAAACCACTTTCGCGGAAAGGCGCGAGCGGTTAGCATAGAGTGGCGGAGGCTGCCCATGAGTTACGATGAGCTCCTGGATCGCATTACGGTTGATCCCAGTGTTTGCGGGGGGAAGCCCTGTATTCGCGGCACCCGAATCAACATTGCGGTTATCCTGGATGGTCTCGCCGAAGGCTTGACCCCTGAGCAGATCATTGACCACTACCCCCAGCTCACGCTTGATGATCTTCACGCCGCGCTGGCCTATGCCGCCGAGCTTTCAAAAGAGAACCTCTGGAAGGTTGCTCCTGCCTTATGAAGTTGAAGCTGGACGAGAACCTCTCTCGTCACTTAAAGGCTCCCCTGGAAACACTTCGCCATGACGTCACCACGGCGTTGGAAGAAGGCCTGGTTTCGCAGCCGGACAGCATCATCGCGAGGGCGCCAAAGCGGGAGAGCAGGATGCTGCTGACTCTGGACGTTGAATTCGCTAACCTGAACAAATACGCGCCCGGCGACCATCCTGGCGTTGTTTTGTTCCGGCCTCGCAGCCTGGGGCCTCTGACCGTGAATCGTTTTGTCGAACAGTTCGTAGCATCGACTGATCTAGGGCGTTTGGCGGGATGCGTCGTCATTGTGGAGCCGGCGCGTGTGAGGATCCGATGCCCTGAAGCGAATTCCGCGCCGCCAGAAACGAAGAGGCCTGCCAGGTGACAACTCCACTGGTCATCACCATTGACGGTCCCGCCGGGGCGGGGAAGAGCACGGTAGCGCAGGAATTGGCTGCGCGGCTGGGGCTGAACTATGTGGACAGTGGGGCGACTTATCGCGCGGCGGCGCTGAAAGTGCTCGAAACCGGGGTCTCACCCGAAGACGAGGCAAGCGTGGCGAAAGTGGTTGAGTGCGCCGAGATTCAGTTCACAACCGGCGAGTCGCACTCCCGCGTTTCTCTGGACGGCCGGGATGTTTCCCAGGCGATCCGCACGCCGGAAGTGACCCTGGCCGCCGCCAAGGTTTCGCGTCTGCCGGAAGTTCGGAAAAAGCTGATCGCTTTGCAGCGCAGCCTGGTGCGAAGCCGGGGCGTGGTCATGGAGGGCCGCGACATCGGCACCGTGGTCTTTCCGGATGCGCCGCTCAAAATCTTTCTCAAGGCAGACGTGGAAGAGAGGGCTCGGCGGAGGCTGAAGCAAGACCAGGAAGATAACCGGGGCGCCAGCCTCGAGCAGACCGCCTACGAGATCGGCCGCCGCGACCAGCTCGACGCGGAAAGGAAAATCTCACCGCTGGTTCCGGCTGCTGATGCTGTGGAGATAGATTCCACCAACCTCAATGCCAGCCAGGTGGTCGAGCGCATCCTCGATCTTGTTCGTAAGAGAAAACTAGTCTATGTGTGAAGTGTGAAGGTTGAAGGGTAAAGTGTGAAGCACAGGACGCGGCCTTTCATCCTTCATCCTTCACACTTCAGACTTCCTTGCTTCCTAATCCCTAACCCCTAATCCCCAAACTCACCGCCCGCCGTTGCTCATCGAGGAGAGGAACATCCCATTGCTGGCGGTCTTCGAGAGCTTGTCGATGATGAGCTCCATCGACTCGACCGGCGAAAGCGGGTTCAGGACCTTGCGCAGGACCCAGATGCGGTTCAATTCATCCTTGCCGACCAGCAGTTCTTCCTTGCGCGTGCCGGATTTGTTGATATCGATGGCGGGGAAGACGCGCTTGTCCACGAGCTTCCGGTCGAGGTTAATTTCCATATTGCCGGTGCCCTTGAACTCTTCGAAGATCACATCGTCCATACGGCTGCCGGTGTCGATGAGCGCGGTGGCGATGATGGTGAGGCTGCCGCCCTCTTCGATGTTGCGGGCGGCGCCGAAAAAGCGCTTGGGGCGCTGCAAGGCGTTGGAGTCCACGCCGCCGGAGAGGACCTTGCCGGAGGGCGGGACGACGGTGTTGTAAGCGCGCGCCAGGCGGGTGATGGAGTCGAGCAGGATGACGACGTCGCGCTTATGCTCGACCAGTCGCTTGGCTTTCTCGATGACCATCTCGGCCACCTGGACGTGCCGGGCCGCGGGTTCGTCGAAGGTCGAGCTGATGACCTCGCCCTTCACGGTGCGCTGCATGTCGGTGACTTCCTCCGGCCGCTCGTCGATGAGCAGGACGATGAGCGTAATCTCCGGGTGGTTGGTGCTGACGGAATTGGCGATGGTCTGGAGCAGCATGGTCTTGCCGGTGCGCGGCGGGGCGACGATCAAGCCGCGCTGTCCCTTGCCGAGGGGAGTGAGGAGATCCAGCACGCGCGCCGAGACGTTTTCCTTGATGGTCTCGAGGCGGATGCGCTCCTGCGGATAAAGCGGCGTCAGGTTGTCAAAGAAGATCTTGTTGCGCGACTCATCAGGCGGCTCGAAGTTGATGGCCTCCACCTTGATGAGCGCGAAATACCGCTCGCCGTCCTTGGGCGGACGGATCTGGCCGGAGATCGTGTCGCCGGTGCGCAGGTCGAACTTGCGAATCTGCGAGGGCGAGACGTAGATATCGTCCGGCCCGGGCAGGTAGTTGTAGTCCGGCGCGCGCAGGAAGCCGAAGCCGTCGGGCAGGCACTCGAGCACCCCTTCGGAGAAGATGAGGCCGTTCTTTTCGGTTTGCGCTTGCAGGATCTTGAAAATCAGTTCCTGCTTGCGCAGGCCCGTGGCCCCCACCACGCTCAGGTCTTTGGCGACCTGGGTCAGGGTGGTGATATTCATCTCCTTCAGCTTGGCGATGTCGAGGACTTCGCCTTCTTTCAGTTCAACGATCTTTTCATCTTGCACTTCGTCTTGTACTTGTTTTCTGGCAGGCATAATTTCTCTCTTCAGTTTCTCCTAGAATCTCGACCCGCTCGCGGGTCGGTTGGTGTTAAGCCTTGACCTCCCGGGGCTGGGTTTCGCCGCTGAGTCGTTGATCCAATCGTGGGTTCAAACGAGCAGTTCAATTCGGAATAACGGCGGCGAACAGTGTGGTTAATTCTTTCTACTTGGTACCTGGAAAAATCAACTCTGGACTGTCTGGGTTAGTGAATTGGTTCGGTTATGAAGCTGGAATCTTCTCTACCCACTTTCCTTCGATGCGTCAGTGCGAGGATAGGTTTCCACAGTTCTTCATAGTTTCTCGCTCCGCTTCCGCTCTTAATTGGTCAATGTCTCCCGGCCGGCGTCCCGTGTTGACGGCTCCAGGGGCGGCGGCGCTTCCGGTCCGGGCTCGGCGGTCGCCCGAGAGTCGATCTTCTGCTCCAGCGCCAGGTCCAGCACATCATCCATGGTTTCGACGAACCGAATGGTGAGTTCCTGCTGGATGTTCGCCGGGATATCCGCCAGGTCTTTTTCGTTGTCGCGCGGGAGGATAACGATCTGGTTTCCCGCGCGGTGCGCCGCCAAGAGCTTTTCCTTGACGCCGCCAATGGGCAACACCTTGCCGCGCAAAGTGATCTCGCCGGTCATCGCGACATCCCGTCGCACGGGGATGCGCGTCAACGCGCTTACCACCGCCGTGGCCAGCGTGATGCCGGCGGACGGGCCGTCCTTGGGGATAGCGCCTTCCGGGATGTGGATATGGATATCCACATGACGGTAGAAATCCGATCCCAACCCCAAAGCCGCGGCCCGCGAGCGCACGTAGCTCAGAGCCGCCTGTCCCGATTCCTGCATGACGTCGCCCAGTTTCCCGGTCAGCAGCAGCTTGCCCTTGCCCGGCATGATGGTGGCCTCGATGTTGAGGATCTGGCCACCCACTTCGGTCCACGCCAGGCCGGTGGCGAGGCCGACTTCGTTCTTTTCTTCCGACTTGGTATCCCGGAACTTGATCACGCCCAGGTATTCCTGCAGATCCTCCGGTTTCAAGGCAACCTGCAGCCCCTTGCCTTCCTTGACCACCTTGCGCGCCACCTTGCGGCAGATATTGGCAATCTCGCGCTCCAGGTTTCGGACGCCGGCTTCCCGCGTATAGCCCCGGATGATGCCGACTAGCGCTTCATCGCTGAAGGTAAGGGTCTCCGCCTTCAGTCCCGTCGCCTCGAGCTGTTTGCGGACCAGGAAGCGCTTGGCGATTTCCAACTTTTCCGGCTCGGTGTATCCCGGCAGGCGGAGGGTCTCCATGCGGTCCTGAAGCGGCTGGGGGATGGTGTGGACGACGTTGGCGGTGGTAATGAAGAAAACCTTGGAGAGGTCGTATTCGACGTCCAGGTAGTGGTCCGAGAACATGTGGTTCTGCTCGGGGTCCAGCACCTCGAGCAGCGCGGCCGAGGGGTCACCGCGGAAATCCATGCTCATCTTATCCACTTCGTCGAGCAGGAAGATGGGATTGATCGTCCCGGCCTTCTTCATCATCTGGATGATCTGGCCGGGCAAGGCGCCGATATAGGTCCGCCGATGGCCGCGGATTTCGGCTTCATCGCGCACGCCGCCGAGCGACAGCCGCACGAATTTGCGGCCCGTAGCGCGGGCAATCGACCGGCCCAGCGAGGTCTTGCCCACTCCCGGCGGCCCCACAAAGCAGAGGATTGAGCCCTTCGGGTGCTTGACGAGCTGGCGCACGGCGAGGAATTCCAGGATCCGCTCCTTGATCTTCTCCAGCCCATAGTGGTCTTCTTCTAGGATCTGCTCGGCGCGCCGGAGGTCGCGATTCTCTTTCGACTTCTTTTTCCAGGGCATGGCGAGCAGCCAGTCGAGGTAATTGCGCGAGACGGTGGACTCGGCCGACATGGGCGGCATCATTTCCAACCGCTTCAATTCCGCGTCGGCCTTGTCGCGCGCGTCCTTGGTCATCCCCGAGGCTTCGATTTTCTTCTTCAATTCGTCGATCTCGTTCTTCTCGTTGCGCCCAAGTTCTTTCTGGATGGCCCGGATTTTCTCGTTCAGGTAATACTCGCGCTGCGCCCGTTCCATCTGCCGCTTGACGCGCCCCTGGATGGCCCGGTCAACGTTGAGCTTTTCGATCTCCACGTCGAGGATGTCGGCCAGGCGCGTCAGCCGGTCGACGGGATCGAAGATTCCCAGAAGTTCCTGTTTCTCCTCGATGCTGACGTTGAGGTTCGCGGCCACGGTGTCGGTGAACTTGCCGATCTCGTCCACCTTGACGGCGGCGATCATCGTCTCGTAGTTCAGGCTCTGGGAAAGCTTGACGTATTGCTCGAACAGCCCGGTGACCCGCTGCACAAGCTGCTCCAGGCTCGGGGTGGTGACGGGCCGGTAGGTTGCGGTCTTCACCGTCACGCGGAAGTAGCCTTCATCGTTCGAAATCTTGAGCGTCTTGCCCCGCTCGATGCCTTCCACGAGGACTTTGATGTTGCCGTCGGGGAGCTTCAAGCTCTGGACGATGTTGGAGATGGTCCCGACCTGGTGGATCTCGTTGGGCTTGGGCTCATCCACCGAGGCGTCATGCTGTGTAGCCAGGAAGATCTTCTTGTCGCCCGCCAGCGCGTCTTCGAGCGCCCGGATGGAACTTTCGCGGCCGACGACGAAGGGGGTCATCATGTGCGGAAAAATGACGACATCCCGGATGGGCATCATCGGCAATGCGCGCGTGTCGGATTTTTCTCGTCCGGAGAACATGGGGGAATTCATTAACCTGCCTTTTCCAGCAGCGTGGAACTGAAGCTGATCTCGTGTTTCCTGACCATTTCCTCGGTCACCACGAACTCCCGCAGTTTGCGTTGGCTGGGAAGGTGGTACATCAAGTCCAGCATCAGGTCCTCGAGGATCATCCGCAGCCCGCGGGCCCCGAGCTTGCGCTCGATGGCATGGCCGGCAATCACGACCAGGGCCTTCTCCGTGAACCGCAGCTTGACGTTCTCGAATTCAAACAGCTTCTGGTACTGGCGGATGAGGGCGTTCTTGGGCTGCGTCAAGATCTCCACCAGCGCCGCCGCATCCAGGTCATTCAAAACACTCACCACGGGCAGCCGGCCCACGAACTCCGGAATCAACCCGTACCTGATAAGATCTATCGGCTGAACCTGCTCGAGTATTTCGATGTCTCTGCGGCTTTGGGGAGCTGGGGTGGCCGCGTTGTCGGTGTGGAAGCCCATGGCCTTCCGGCCGCCGCGCCGCTCGATAATCCGCTCCAGGCCCACGAAGGCTCCGCCGCAAACGAACAGAATGTTCGTCGTATCCACGGGCGTGAATTCCTGGTGGGGATGCTTGCGTCCGCCCTGCGGCGGAACGTTGGCGACGGTGCCTTCCAGGATCTTCAGCAGCGCCTGCTGGACACCCTCGCCGGAGACGTCGCGCGTGATCGACGGGTTTTCGTCCTTCTTGGAAATCTTGTCGATCTCGTCGATGTAAATGATACCTTGCTGGGCGCGCTGCACGTCGCCGCCGGCATTCTGCAGCAGTCGCAGGATGACGTTCTCGACGTCCTCGCCGACGTAACCCGCCTCGGTCAGCGTGGTGGCGTCCACAATCGCGAAGGGGACTTCCAGCATGCGGGCCAGGGTCTGCGCCAGGAGTGTCTTGCCGGTGCCGGTTGGGCCGATCAGCAGGATATTGGATTTCGTCAGCTCCACATCGCTGCGCGAGCGCGCCATCATGATGCGCTTGTAATGGTTGTAAACCGCGACGGCCAGCTTCTTCTTGGTCTTTTCCTGCCCGATCACGTACTGGTCGAGGAAATCCTTCACTTCGGCGGGTTTGGGCAACTTGACCTGGGCGGCCGGGAGCTGGTCAGCCTTTTCCTCATCCAGGATCGTCTTGCACACGATCACGCATTCGTTGCAGATGTAGGTGCGCGGCGGGTCACCCGGTGAAGCGATGAGCTTCCGCACCGCGTCCTGACTCTTGTTGCAGAACGAGCAGCGCAAGGCTTCGTCGTTACCGCTGCGTTTCACAGCCATCTCCCGTTCCTACGTGTGCTTGAAGATAATCTCGTCAATGATGCCGTATTCGCGCGCCTGCTGAGCCCCCATCCAGAAATCGCGCTCCATGTCGTGTTCGATCTTTTCCAGCGGCTGGCCGGTATGTTTGGCCATGATTTCGTTCAGACTGGCCCGGATGCGCAGGATTTCGCGGGCGTGGATATCGATGTCGGTCGCCTGCCCGGACAGCCCACCTATGGTAGGTTGATGGATGAGGACTCGGGAGTTGGGCAAGGCGAAGCGTTTGCCGGGCGTTCCGGCGGCAAGCAGCAACGCCGCGATGCTGGCGGCCTGCCCGATGCAGATCGTGGCGACGCTGGGCTTGATGAACTGCATGGTGTCGTAAATCGCCATCCCCGCCGTCACCACGCCCCCCGGCGAGTTGACGTAAAGCGACACATCCTTCTCGGGGTCCTCGGCGGCCAGGAAGAGCAGTTGGGCGGTTACGACGTTGGCGACGTTGTCGTCGATCGGCGTGCCGATAAAAATAATGTTGTCCCGCAACAGCCGCGAATAGATGTCGTAGGCGCGCTCTCCCCGGTTCGTCTGTTCCACTACCATGGGGATGAGCGTCATATTCGGTTGGTTCTTGCTCATGGCTTGTCTTGGGCTTCGGTCCTCAACCCGGCGCTGACTTTCTCTAACTTTTCCGTATGATTTTTGCGTGGCGGTAGATGAATTCAAGCGCTTTCTGGTTGCGGCGAGTAGATTTGATTCTATCCAGCGCGCCATCCTGTGTCAAGCGCGATTTGAGCGTCGCGGGCGCTTCGTGATGCTCCTCCGCCAGGCCACGGACCAATTCGTCCACTTCTTCCTCGGAAACCTCGATCTTCTCGGCCTCGGCAATTCTCGCCAGGATCAACGAGCCACGAACTTCCTTCTCGCCCTCAGGCCTGGCTTCCTCGCGGATCTTGCGCCAGTCGATTTCGGTGGTCCGGGGGTCGATGCCCTGCGCCACGAGTTGCCTCATGATCTTCTCGATCTTGCGTTCGAGCTGAGATTCGACCAGCGTCCCCGGCACCGGAAACGCCTGCCGGTTGACGAGTTGCTCGAGGAGGTTGTTCATGGCGGCGGCTTCAACCTGGCGCTTCCGGCTCGCTTCCAGGCCTTCGCGCAGCTTAGCTCGCAGGTCGCTCAGGGCTTCCGCCTCGCTGACCGATTTGGCCAGCTCGTCGTCAACCGCGGGCAGCACCTTCTTTTTGATACTCTGGACTTCCACGCGGTAGCCCAGGGTTTTGCCCGCCAGCGATTTCTGTGCGTAGTCGCCGGGATAGGTGACTTCAAACTCGCGCACGTCGCCGGATTTGACACCGCGCAGGTTCTCGGTGAAGGCCGGCACGGTCCCTTTCCCCCCCAAGTGAACCACGGCCTCGCGGGCCTCTACCGGCCGGCTCGTGGGGTCTTTCGGGTCGCGTCCCTGGTAAGACACCAGGACGTAGTCATCATCCGTGGCGGGTCGATCCTCGACGGCTTCGTAGGTTGCCGCCCGCTGTCGCAGTTCTTCCAAGGCCTGATCAACGTCCGCGTCGGTCACCGCGGCGGATGCTTCTTCCACTTCCAGACCTTTGTACTCGCCCACTTCGAAGGAAGGAAGGACTTCGAACGTCGCTTTGCAGGTGAGAGGCTGGTCTTCCTCGAACTTCAGTTCTTCAAACTGCGGCTCGCCCACCACCGACAAGTTCCGTTCTTTGACCGCCGTGCTGAAGAACTTGGGAAGGAGCGATTGTACAACTTCGCTGCGGATGTCGTCGCGGAAATGCCGCCGCACCAGCGTGGAAGGCGCGTGGCCCTTGCGGAAACCCGGGATCCGCGCCACGCGTTGATACTGCGTCGTGACGCTTTCGGATTCCTTGCGGACCACGTCCACGGGAATCTCAATCACCAGTTCTTTCTTGCAGGTCTCAGCCTCCACGGCTCCTCGATGGCGGGACTAATGCGTGAAACAAAATGGCGAGATGAATCTTTCTCCTAAAATCCTGCGAGCGACCCGGGGAATGAAGTTGCGCGAATCCCTGACCGGTAGGTAATGATGTCCCCTGCGACCCCAGGATTTTCAGTATAGCACACGGCCCTTGGCTGTCAACGGGACCAAAGTACCATCGCCAGTCGTCAGTTGTCAGTCGCTAGCTTTCGGCTTTCAGCTCTCAGCAATCAGTTCCGGGTGCACAGCCGTGTTGGTTAGCCGGGCAGCCCGACCGCCTAATAGATTGTTTCCGCGAAAGGCAGTTCGTTCATCATTCATCGTTCCGCGTTCTGAATTCTGACTCCTGACTTCTGACTCCTTTTCAAAAATCCTTACCCACTGCCCCCGCCGCTCGAATTGCTGAAGCAGCTTGAGGTGAAATCGCGAGATCAGCTCTTCGTCACTGACCTGCGGCGCGTAACCAAAGTGGCGTTCCTGAGCGCGACGGAAAATCGGCAATCGCGGCAGCCAGTTGTTGGGCGGCTCCCACTTGCGGGAATAAATATAGAGGAGATCGAAATCTTCCGAGGAGACTTTCTCGAAGTCCTTGGCCGTGAAACCCTCCAGCGGGACCACGCGCCGCGGCTGCCGGACGTACCCCAGGAACGGCCGCGCCAGCTCATCGGTGGCGGGCCAGGCCGTCAGAATGCGTTCACCCGCCGGCCGCGATTCCAGGTATCGAGCGGCGTCTTGGTGGAGTCGAATGAAATCCGCGTAAGAGAGGTTGTCTTCATACGGGAACGGGTAGGGCGGATTAAAGAACCAGGCTGCCACAAAGCAGGAGAGCGTGACCCCGCAAGTTGCCCTGGCAAATGCTTTCGGCAGTCGCCATACGAGCGCCACAGTCGCGAGGATGAAGAAGGGAACGATCGGCAGCAGGTAGCGTGGCAGCACCGCGCCTCCCACCACGCTCAACATCAGGACGTAGGCCGCGACCAATCCCGCTGCTAGTAAGAAGTAATGGCTTGATCGCCTCTGTGTCTCTGTGCCTTTGTGGCCTTGCCTTCGGCGCCACCACACTCCTAAAGCCGCACCCACAACCAGCAGCCAGTTGAATCCCCCAATGAAAACCTCGTAGGACCTTCGCAGGAGCGTCCAAAAAAATCTGCCCGGGCTGAGAGTCGAATAGAAATTGAACTGAAGATACTCCGCATTGCCCGTCCAGTAGCCGGTGACGTGATGGTAGTAGAACGTCCAGGCGGCGAGCGGCACCAGGGGCGCTGCCAGAGCAACGCACACTCGCAGGGCCGGGGCTTGCCCCGGCCTTGTGTCTAGTACGGAGGTAGCTTGCCCCGCCCGTACTCGCCGCCAGCAATAAACCCACGCCACCGGCAGCAATACCACCGCTGTCTCCTTGGTCATGACACCGAGCGAGGCCATGATCGCAAACATCACCATCCGCTCTTCAAGCAACGCCAGCATGGCCAGCGTCGTGAACAGCGCCGCCGGCAGATCCAGGAAGACCATCGTGCTCTGCGCGAAAAACATGGGCGAGAGGGCCAGCAGCACGGCAGCCCACGCCGCGGGCTCGCGGTCCGTCACGCGCCGCGCCAGCGCATAGGTCGCTGTCACAGTGGCCGCCGCAATCAAAACCATCGCCGTCCGGGTTACGACCGGCGAAAACCCGAACAACCGCCAAGCCAGCGCCAGGTACACCATCACCAGCGGCGTGTGCCCGGTCGGCAACGTGCTTTCCGGAATCAGCCGCCCCGCATGAAAAATGTCCAGCGCCGCCGGAATGTAATACCCCGCTTCGTCCCAGAAGTAGGGCAAGGAAAGAAGAGGGGTGTGCAAAGCCACCAGTGCCAAGAATACTCCGACGAGGAGGGCCGAAACGTGGGTGACGGCGCGCATCAGGCCAACTCTAGCAGAAGCCGGCCGGCAGGGGTATTCAGGCAAGGCTGGAGCGGCCCCCATTGCCGGGATTACTTTGCCTTATAATGGTGACGCGCGAAAGTGGCGGAATTGGCAGACGCGCCAGACTTAGGATCTGGTCCCGCAAGGGGTGGGGGTTCGAGTCCCCCCTTTCGCACCACAATCTTGGAGGACCAGTAGGCGGTAGACGGTATACAGCATACGGGGCAGGGCAAAAGGCAAAAGGCAAAGGTCCCTTCCTGGATCGTTCCTGCGACTCAGATTTTCACTCCCAATCCTTCCGCGATTCTCGCGCTGGCCGGTGGACACGGCGAGGGGCTGAGCCGTCGCGCCGGGCTCTGGGTGCTCAGAATAGCCCGCGTCGCGAGCGTGGCGGAAGATCGGACCTCTTGACAACGGAAGCCTACTATGGTAGACTAGATGTTGATGAATCGAACCGAGGCAGTTGGCTGCAGGACGCCCAGGGCGCCGCACCTGCAGGAACCGAAAACCCGCCCGGGAGAGCCTAAAACTGCAATCAGCGGTGGCGAATCCGGGGCCCCTCCGACACCGCGGGAGAACGTCGTCGCTGGCATCAAAAAGAGACGCCGCGCCGAGCGCCTTGAGTCTATAAATGAGATTATAGAAAATCGAAGCCATCATGTGTATGAAAACAAATGGCTTTATACGGTTATGTCGGTATGTTTATGAAAAATGATCGGTTAGTTGGTTGACCGGGGGAGAGCGGAGAGGCTCTTAAGGTGCTCAGGAGAGCGACCGTCCTCGTGTTTCCGGCACGCCGAGTGCGATCAGGCCAGCCGCCAAGAACGCCAAGCCGCTGATCCAGAAGGCGGAGCTGAGGCTGCGGTGCGCGGCAACCGTTCCCAAAACCCACGGCGCCGCGGCGCTTCGGCGCGCGCGTACAGTGGCACGAGCGCGGCCGCCAGAAAGAGATAGGCAACGTACGTTTTCTTCCTGCCCAGCGCGTCGCTGACGAATCCGAAGCTGACGTAGCCCAGCCACATGCCCGCCTGCATGACGATAATCCAGACGGACGACGCGGCGACGGTCAACCCGCGTCCGCCTTGCTCGACGGGCAAGGCGAGGTAAGGAGGAATCCACGTGAACAGCCCCCACCAGGCAAATAGCGCCGCGCTGTTCATCAGCAATGTGGCTAGGATCAGTTTGCGATACGGGGCGGAGAGGAAACCGAAGGCAAGAGATGGCGTCGCCGGCGCAGAGGTGTTCCTGGCCAACCACAGGGGTGATTCCTGAACACCATGCCGGATCCAGAGCGTCAGCAGCGCCGGCAGGACACCCACAAGAAACACGGCGCGCCATCCCCAGCGGGGCAGGACCACCGCCGCGACCGCAGCCGCCAGCGCGTAGCCAATGGCGAAGCCACTCTGCATCAGGCCGAGGGCTTTCGCGCGGTGCTCCGCCCGCCAGGTTTCGGCGACCAGCGCCGCGCCGGTGGCCCATTCGCCGCCCATGCCGAGCCCGAGAAAAAACCGGAAGAGGGCAAGTTCCCAGACTGTCTGTGAGAAACCGCACGCCGCAGTGAAGATTGAGTACACGACGATGCTGGCCATCATGGCGCGACGCCGTCCCGCGCGGTCGGCGATGGTGCCGAAGAGAATCCCACCGGCGGCGGACGCGACGAGGGTCACGGAGGCCAGCAATCCGGCCTGGGCGGTCGAGAAATGCAGTTCGCGCAGGAGTTCGGCAATGACCATGGCGTAGAGCGTGACGTCCAGGCCGTCGAGCATCCAGCCCAAAGTACTGGCCAGGAGCGCGCGCCGCTCGGCGGGCGAGGCGGCGAGGAGGAATCGCGTGGGCGTCGGGTGCATGGCTGTGCGAGTGCCGGTGCGACGGGCGGGTGGTCAAGCGGCTCGGTGCGTCGACTCGCGCTCCAAACGCGCGGCCCATCGGAAACTCACCCGTCAACTCCGCTGCCGGGAGTATAACTTACGACAAAGGGCGAAGTTGTTGGCGAGTTATCAAAGCCGGCAGACGCGAATTGCTCATTGTCTCCTTCCCGGGTTTGTGGTATGCAATAGCTCGCTTCCTGAGATTTTTCTTGCTCTTCAATGTTCGGGACTAACGCAAACGGCGAAAGGCGCTCGGTCCAAATCGGTGACCCAATGAACGAAAGACTGAACTTCAGGGGAGGAAATTAGTCATGGCAAATTGCGCGAAATGTGGGGCAGCATTGAGTGCGGGGACGGTCTTTTGCGGTTCGTGCGGCACGCCGGTGGCAGCGGCGGCAGCAGGCACGCCTCCGGCAGCAGCGGCCGCCCCGACGTCGAGTGGGTTGACCTCCAACGTCGCGGGCGCGTTGGCGTATTTCACGATCATTCCCGCGATCATCTTTCTGGTGGTGGAGCCTTACAACAAGGATCGGTTCATTAAATTCCACGCCTTCCAGTCGTTGTTCTTCAACCTGGCGTGGGTGGTGCTGATCATCGGAATGATGATCGTGGGATTCATCTTGGCGTGGATCCCGGTCATCGGGTGGATCCTCGACATCCTGCTTTGGCTGGCGATTGGGCTGGGTGGGTTTGGTTTGTGGGTTTACACGATGTACCAAGCCTATAGCGAGAAGAAATTCATGCTGCCGGTCATCGGCAAGCTCGCCGAGCAGCAGGCGGCGCGTTAGAGCGGCGGGATTACAGAACTCCCCGGGGCGGCGTGAGGTGGGAATAACGAACGGCAGGCGAATGCCTGCCGTTTTTTTTCCTGCGGCGCGGCGGCGCTGGGGCCGCGCGATTGCTTTCCTCTTGACAATTTTCGGCGGCCAGCGCAACTTAGCAGGTTTCGGTTCCAAGAAGGTTGGGTGCAGGAGGATGGTTCGCTAGGCTGGATATACTTATGGCGGTCCGTGTTTGCTTTCATGACCAGTGTTTCGACGGCGCGTGCTCGGCGGCGGTCTTCACGCGTTTCTACAAGGAATGCATCGATCCCCGCGCCGACCTCCACTACCGCGGCCTGGTCCACCGGGCTGGCCAGCTTTTCGACGCGGACATCTTCGACAGCGAGCAGAATGTCATCGTCGATTTCAAGTATTCCCCCAGCGAACGGCTGACCTGGTGGTTCGATCATCACCAGAGCGCTTTCCTCACCGAAGCCGATGGCGAGCATTTTCGCGCCGACCGGACGGGAAGAAAGTTCTACGGGCCGGAATTCCGTTCGTGCACGAAGTTTATTGCGCACATCGGAGCGGCGAAGTTCGGTTTCAAGTGTGCCGACCTCGAGGAGCTGATCTACTGGGCGGATCTGATTGATGGGGCGCAGTACCCCGACCCTCAGACGGCGGTCGAAATGCGCGATCCGGCCACGCAAATCACCCTGGTGATCGAAGGCATGCGATCCAAGAATTTTGTCGCCGGGCTTATTCCCGAGCTGGTTTCCAAGCCGCTGCGGGAGATTGCGGCTCTTCCCAATATCCGCCAGGCGTTCGAGCAGCTCTACGCGCAACATTTGAACACCATGGAAGTGATCCGTGCGCGCGTGGAACTTCAGGACGGTGTCCTGCACTTCGACATCGCGGACCAGGATTCCGAGGGTTTCAACAAGTTCATTCCCTATTACCTGTATCCCGCTGCGGTTTACAGTGTGGCGCTGAGCCGCTCGCCGGAGCGGACAAAGATCGCCGTGGGCAGCAATCCCTGGAATCCCACGCCGAAAAACGCCAATCTGGCCAGCATCTGTGAGCGTTACGGCGGGGGCGGGCACGCCAAGGTGGCAGCCATTTCCCTGCCGCCTGATGACCTCGAGCGCGCGCGCGAGGTGGCGAAGCAGATTGTTTCCCAACTCCGGGCCAGCCTGAAACCAGCTTAGCGCCCTGGGCGGGGAGGGGTAACCCGGGTGGCAGGGCTGCGACCGAGCCGCTTGCCTCGGCCGCAGGGGTATGATAAGAAGGTGTCGCTGCTGCAATCATTGCATGGCCGTTTACTTTTGCTGAAGAGGTGTGCCGGAACACGGCCCGTGGTAAACGATTGAACCATGTCCCTGCCGTCGGCTGGTGCGGAAACACGCGCCGCAGGCCGGCGAGGGAGGGGAGACAAGTCTCCGGCAGAAGTAAGCGAGACGGGGGAAAGTGAAGACCGTGGGCGAAGCGACCGTGACAGACCCGAACGCGATCAACGTCAGCGTGTTCGGCATGTCGGACGTTGGGCGTGTCCGGAAGAACAATGAGGACAACTTCATGGTCTGTAACCTGACCACGGGCGAGGCGAGCCTGACGCCGGCTCTGCGCAACCACCGCCTGGGGCCTCGCGGGACCCTCTTCCTGGTGGCCGACGGGATGGGAGGAGAAGCCTGCGGGGAAGTGGCCAGCCAGATCTGTGCGACCACCATTCCCAAGCGCCTCTATGAGAATCTCAAATCGCTGGGAAACGTCAGCGAGACGAACTTCGTCTTACTGCTGCGCGAAGCCGTTGAATACGCCAACCAGATCATTTATCAGAAAGCCCAGAGCAGCCCGGCCTACCGTGGGATGGGGACCACCACGACCGCCGCGGCGCTTTTCGGCGCGCATCTGTTCGTGGCCCAAGTGGGTGACTCGCGGGCCTACGTGTTGCGCAACAAGCAGTTGGTCCAACTGACGCGCGATCAGACCTATCTGAACTATTTGGCGGACATCGGCGCGGAAATGCCGGCCGAACCGGAGAAGGACAGCCGCAAGAGTATTTTGACCCAGGCCGTGGGTAGCAGCGAAACGGTGGATGTGAAAGTGACTTATACCAAGGCGCGCAATGGTGACAACCTTCTGCTCTGCAGCGATGGGCTCTACAACATGGTGAAGTCGCCGGAGATCCTGACCGCCCTCACACCCGAGGACGCACTGGCTGCGAAGTGCAAAGCGCTGATTGACAAAGCCATCGAGCACGGCGGCACGGACAACATTACCTTGATCCTTGCAGAGCTTGGGGGCTCTGGCCTTCCGCCGACGGAGGATTCGGCCAGCGTGGAATTCCACGAGTTTCACGAGGAAGACTTCAAGACGAGTTCCTGATCGTCCGGACCGGTCTGTTCCCTGGAGGCTGGCCTCTGAGATGGACTTCCAGTGCGGGGCGCCCTCATCCCCGGCTAAGTGCAGAACCACCCCAGGAGAAGGACAGCTATGAGATGCCCGGGGTGCGGAGAAATCAATGAACCCGGCTTCCGCTTTTGCCGCAATTGTGGCAGCGCCCTCTCGGAGAGGGAGGAAACGGCAGCCACCGCGGCCATTAGCATGCCTCCCGCCGCCCCCGCGGCGCCCGCTGAGGTAGTTGCTCCCCAGCCTGAGACTTTTGTTACCTTCAAGCTCCTCGCCACCAAAGGGCTCCTTACCGGCCGGACCTTCACCATCGGACCACGTGGGCTGCTCATCGGCCGCGACCCGGCCAACTGCCAGGTGGTGTTGGCCGATGATGAGATTTCGCGGACCCATGCCTGGGTCGGCTTCGACAATGAGGGGCGCGTCGTTGTCCGCGACCGGAATTCCGCCAACGGGACGTACGTCAATCAGGTGCGTATTCAGGAGCGGGTTCTGCGTCCCACGGACGAATTGGAAGTGGGAACCGACCGGCGCCACCTATTTCGCATCGAGCGCACGGGGGGCGAAGCAGTTTCGTCGCCTCCTCCTGCGCCTGTGACCGAGCGTCTTCCCGTCGCGCGCCCTGCGGCTCCGATCGGGGGTACCTCCATCATGGGAGCCCCGGAGGCTGCGGCGATCCCGCGGGAAGCGAAGGCAACGGGTGGAACCGTCGCCCTCAAGCTGACCGACCTGATGGCGCGACCCCACCTGGAACTGATTGTTGACAAGTACGCCGTCAAAACCTTGGAGGTCCCGTCGGAAGGGCTGAGTGTGGGCCGTGACTCCGGTCGCTGCCAGGTGGTGATGGAGCACCCCTCGGTTTCGGCCATTCACGCCGAATTCGCGCTCAAAGACAGCAAGGTGGTCTTGATCGACCGCTCGACCAACGGCACCTTCGTCAATGGCTCGCGCATCCGGACAGCCGAGCTCGTCGATGGCGACTACATCACCTTCGGGCGATACGCCGGCAAGTCCCTGATCTTCCGCACGGGCCTCGAGCCCCAACTCAAGTTGGAAACCGTGGAGTTGGCCAAGGACCGGATCACCATCGGGCGTGAACCCTCGGGTGACGTGGTGATCGATCATCCCGTGGTTTCCGCACGCCACGCGGAAATTGTGAAGCAGGGGGACAAGTTCTTCATCGTGGACCTCGGGTCTACCAACGGGACCTTCGTCAACGGCATCAAGGTCAAGCGCCACCAGCTTGCGGAGCTGGATCGGATTGTGGTCGGCCCCTCCGAACTGCATTTTTCCGGGGCCAGCTTGTCCCACACCCCGGAGACGCACGTCGTGCGGCTCGACGTCCAGGGCATCAACTTCCAGGTGGCTGATATCGCTTCCGGGAAACCGAAGCTCCTGCTGGACGACGTCTCTCTGGTCATCAAGCCGCGGGAATTGATCGGGTTGCTCGGGCCCAGTGGCGCCGGCAAGTCGACCTTGATGAATGTGCTGAACGGGTTTGTGCGGCCCACGGGTGGCCTCGTGTTGTACAACGGCGTGGATCTGTATCGGAACCTCGACAGCCTGAAGTCCACGATCGGCTTTGTGCCGCAGGAAGACATCATGCACAAGCAGCTCAGCGTGCGCCGATGCCTCTACTACGCGGCCAAGCTGCGATTGCCCGAGGACCTCTCCAACGAGGAAATCAACCGGCGCGTCGATGAGATGCTCAACATTCTGAAAATCGACCCCCAGCGCTGGGACAATCCGGTGGCCACGCTGAGCGGGGGCCAGCGAAAACGCGTCAGCATCGGCATCGAGTTGATCCCCAAGCCCGGCGTGCTCTTTCTCGATGAGCCCACGGCGGGGCTTGACCCGCGCACCGAGACCTTGATGATGATGCTCTTCCGGCAGCTTGCCAATCAGGGCTCAACCATCATCATCACCACCCACCTGCTGGCGTCTTTCGGGGTCCTGGACAGGGTGTGCGTCCTGGTGCAGGGGCGGCTGGCCTTCTATGGGCCGGGCACGAAGTTTTTGGATTACTTCAAGGCCAGCGTGCCGGCGGACGTTTACGATGACCTGACCGACAACAACACCGTTCCCTATGCACAGGAATTAAAGAAACGTTTCGCAGACTCAACTCTCTACAAAGAGCAAATCGGCGGGCCGTCGATGGGGACTCCCGCGGACCTCAAGCCCGCCCCGGGGGTTCAAGAGTCTGCGGTCCGGGAAAAAGGGTTCAGCCTTCACCAGTTCGGAGTTTTGGTGCACCGGACCTGGGATTTGAAGTTCGGCGATCGGGGGCAGACGCTGTTATTGTTCCTGCAGGCGCCGCTCGTCGCACTACTCGTGGCCCTGATGGCGAGTGAGCCCAACCAGATTCAAACCATTTTCATGGCCGTGTTCGCGGCGCTCTGGTTTGGCTGTTCCAACGCCGTGCGCGAGATCGTCGATGAGCAGACGATTTACCGCCGCGAGCGGCAGACCGGCCTCAAGATCCCTTCCTACGTTTTCTCGAAGCTTTTCGTTTTGTCCTTCATCGCGCTGGTGCAATGTGCCTCCGTGGCCGCGATCCTTTTGTTCGTGCGGCGCGCCCTGGTGCTCAGCCCGGGTGAAATCCTCGGCGCCGTCGGCCTCATGTTTCTTGTGGCCGTTAACGGGACATTGATCGGTCTGGTAATCTCCAGCCTCGTCTCCACGCCGGAAAAGGCCTTGACGCTGTTTCCCCTGGTGCTGATTCCCGAACTGCTGTTGTCGGGGCTCTTCCTGCCCGTGAACAAGATTCAGACCTTGATTCCGATTACGGTTGAGCAGCTATTTGAAGGCAAGATGTTCGCGCAACCGGAGGCGCAGGCCAAGGTCAAGCAGATGACGAACCCGCCCGCACCCGCGGCCGCTCCTGCCACGGCGTCTCCTCCGGGCGCAGCGGACGCTGCGGAAGGTACCGCGAAGGAGGGCGAAGCCGCGCACCAGGTGGTGGGCGCGATGGCCCCGTCCCCGGAAGTTGAAAAGGCTTTCCACAAGTACACGCCGCAACCGGTGGCGGGGATGCCCGTCTTCGTGCGCTGGCTTTCGATGCTGGCGGTCTCGCGCTGGGGCATGGAAGCGCTGTCCGATCTCTGCCTGCACGGCCAGCACTCCATGCAGGACTC
>Ga0315291_10003050_pt1 | contig 21657 bp, 18 predicted proteins | sample YL17G12_20_MG_FD_203070 | JGI IMG/M metagenome (GOLD analysis project Ga0315291, IMG submission 203070) | Sediment microbial communities from Yellowstone Lake, YNP, Wyoming, USA - YL17G12_20 | ecosystem: Environmental > Aquatic > Freshwater > Lake > Sediment | place: USA: Wyoming | collected... | reverse complement strand
CCCGTGTCACTTTTACGATCTCTCGTGCAGCGATCAACGAGGCCGGAACAAGCATGGGAAGCATGTAGACGGCGAGCTTTGTCCGCATCACCGAAAACACCAGGAAAAAAAGAAGAAACCACATTCCTAACAACTCCCAGTCCCGCCGCTTCTCTCTCAGTACACGATACAAACCGTGGCCGAACCACGCCACTCCAAATGGAAACAAGACGAAGAGTTGATTGATGAAGTAGAGCACTTCCAGCGGTTTGATGTTCCCTTCCACGCCGTGGATCGTGCGCTCAAAGAGAGCTGACGACTTGATGAAGAAGAGCGGATTACCCTTGCCGTGCTCTATCGTCATATACACATGCCAGGGGGCTGCTACCACGAGCGCAGCAACAAGCAAGATCCCTAGCGCGCTCCAGAGCTTTTTCTTACGGTCTATGTCATACCACGCGAATGTAGGTCGAGCAGTCTGCCCGACCAACTCCGCCGACTTCTTTCGGTCTGACTGGTGCGACACGATCCAGAGGAAGTAGAGAAGAGGAATCCCTAATCCAACATACAGCTTCGTCATCAGTGCGGCCCCAACACAGACGCCCGCAAACAGTGCGTTCCTGAAGCTGCGGTCAGCCGACGGATCAAGCAAGAGAAGGACCGCGAGTGAGAGGAAGAACACCAATGCGGCATCGAATTGACCTTGCCTCGAAAAGAACGTGACGAAAGGGTTCAATCCAAACAGCAGCGCAGCAATGAAGCCCACGTGAGCATCGCCGAGACGCTTGCCCATTCGGTAGATGACAATCAGTGTGAGTCCTCCGAGGACGGCGGAAAAGAATCGCGCGGCGAATTCGGTTACGCCCAAAAATGCGAACGATACCGTGGTGAGCCAGATGTAAAGAGGAGGATGTAACGATGAATAGAGGCCACCGATGGCAAACGGTGTCTGATCGAACCATCCGCCGAAGCGCAGGATCCCTTCAGCACGGACTGCATAGAGCGCCTCATCCCAGGCTTGCAGATCAAGGAAGCCCAGATTCAGGAAGCGCATCAGGGCAACGGCCGTGAGGATGCCGATGGAGAGCCGCTCTTTTTGCGTGTCGGTGAATCGTTCAAACATTCAGAACAATTATCCCTTCAGCAATCCACACCCCGAGAAGTGCAACGATAACGACTGCTGCAATGATTTTGCGGGTCTGTGAAAGTTGGCGAAGACTCCCTCCATAATCAGACAGAAATCGCGCCGAGAAAATCGCAAGGAATGGCATCAGCGGAAAATGAAACCGACCTCCTCCAAAAAACACAAAGTGCGTTATCAGCCAGCTCGTCAAGAGTGCTGCGAAAATCCACCACAATTTCTCGCGTGGAAATGCAAGAAATCCAAAAATGCCAGCAACCATGAAGCCAAAGTAGGGTACGTTCACAAGGACGATGAGTATAACAGGAAGGGATGCGTACTTCGCCGCGTAACGTATTCCGGCATCTTCAGGATTGTCATGAAAAGACCAGACAAGAAGCCCACCTTCACTTTCGAAAAGGTGAGCGATCTTCTTGACTCCGTTCACAAAGAATGCACCCGGATTGCTCACGATGTACCGCACAGCGTAATCGAACGCCAATTGATTCGCTTCGATCTCGTTTCTGGCGGGCTGAAGAACCTCGGGGGGCCAACTGATCGCATAGGCGCCCGTCGTATTGGGATTGTTGCCGATGAGGAGATTGATCCCTCCATTTGTGGAAAGCGAGATGCTTCCGAGTGTGAGATAGTTGCGTGCCAGCCAGGGGGCAATGACGAGGAGTGTACCGACCGCAATTGCCCCGAGGGGTCGTAGCGAGACACGGAACTTGACGAACACCACGGGCAGAAGAACCAGGAACAAGAGAAAGCTTGGTCTCATCAAAACGAGCAGACCAGACAACGCTCCAAGCGCCAGGGGAGCCACAAACCTTGTCAAACTCGATCGTTGTAGGAGAACAACGGAGGCTGTCAACAGAAATGTGAAGACGCTTTCTGACAAAAGGAAATTCGTGTACAGGAACGATGGGGGATAGAAAGCCCACAGGGCGGCCCCCAAGAGCCGGGCTCGCTCTGGAAATCCTGAAAGCAAATGATAGATCATCAAAGCGACGAGGGCATCAAGCAATCCCTGAAGGAACTTCACGGCCATCGGATGCTGACCTGTCAAACCATACACCAGGCTGACAAACGCCGGGTATCCAACTGGACGATATGCTGTTGGGGTTCCGCCGTCGGTGTAGGACCCGAGTGAAACGATGCTGTGAGCAAGTCGCGCGTACTCTTTCTCATCCGATATAAGGGGTCGCTCGTGAACCAAAATGAACAGCGTCCTGAGGATGAGTCCCAGAGCGAGGACGTACAGGAGTGAACGGGGATAGTCCTGCAGCCTAGACAATATGGTGCTCACGGTAGAGCTCCATCAGACGATTGTGGACTGATTCGTAGGAATGGTACTTCTCGACCCATCCTCGTCCGGCCGTTTTTTTTGCCGCGCGGAGCTCCGGTTTGTCGATCAGCTCGATCAACCGGTCGTACAGCGTCTCGGGTGTCGCAAGCACAAACGGATTCTCGGGAAGCCAGGCAACGTAGTCTGGAGTCATCTCCGTAATTGTCGGAATCCCGAGAGCGAGGGTCTCAAGCGAGTTGCGCCCATAGCCGGTCCCACCGAGGTTTCCGACTTGCTCGATCGCAAGATCACAGGTCTCTTTGATTCGAATGACTTCATCGTGCGGTTTGTGCTCGACGAGGACAAATTCAATGTCTCTGACCTTCTTCACCCGTTCGATCACCGGAATGATAAGTTCCGTTCCCTTCGCTGCCCGGTTGCTGGGGGAATGGATGATCCGAAGTCCAGTGTTCTCCGTCATTCTGATCTTGTACGGGGCAACGTCGAACGGCATGTAAATGTAATGAATGTTCGGATGACGGAGAAGATGGTCGCTTTCATTCGTGAGGTTAAGGTCGCTCAGCTTGTCTATGACCGGATCGATTCCGCGTACACGAAGATCGCTCCCCATGTAGTGGCAGATGATCTTTTTGCCTTCTTTCTTCCACCGTTTCGCGATGCGCGCATCGCGAAAGAAATCGAGCCCCCCATCATAATGCACGATCTCGAAGCCATCCAGTTTGTACTTCTCGATTGCCTCCAACACGATGCGCTCGCGTCTGGCATCATCCCATTGAAAATAGAGGCTTTCGAAGATGTTCCTTGGTCTGTGGATGGGAAGGTACGTACCAGGGTTCCCCTCAGAGGAGACCGCAATGCGCTCCGTCTTCCCTTTTTTAACGCTCCTCCAGAGCCGGGCAAGATGATGCCGGGGGAGAGGGAGAGTGAGGCAGATGTCTTCGGGGAAGGTGAAAACGCTACGGTGAAGTGTCACGAGCCGAGCGGTGGCGCCAAACCGGCGCTGCATGTCCATCATGCTGTAGGGGACACCGGCAACGTTGAGCGGTGCGACATGAAGGACATTCATACGCTCAGATGAACCGCTTGTAGAATGTGCTTCGGAGGATCCCGTGCGCGTTGAATTTTTCTTTGAAGCGTATGAGAGTCAGGGCGGGCGTCATGTGGTTTTCTGCGTTTGTATCCTGTGAAACGCCGATGTCCACCCAACCAAAGCCCTTTTCAGTTGCCCACTTCATGACCTCGTACATCACCACGTGAATGGGATTGTATTGCTCGTACTCGTACAACAGCATGTTATAGAAGCAGAGAGCCACCTGAACATTGCACACGAACATCAGGGATCCTGCGATGGGCTTGTTGCCCTTGTACACGAGGAAGAGCACGAGATTTTCTGGCAAGAGCTTTTTCAGCCGGAGCAACTCCTCAAGTGTGTGAGTAGGTTTCACGCCATGGCGCGCCTTATTGTTGGCAAGGATTGGGTAGAACGACTCGTAATCGTCAGAGATCTCGACTCTCAGAGGATGCTCTCGCAGGTACTTGTGGATGTAGCGCCTGGCCGTGCTTTGAAAACCTGTGACGAAGTCGCGGTGATCGAGCCGAATCGCATGCGAGATGTAATGCTTGTCGTATGTGAAGCCACGATACGTGAGGGCGTAATCGATGTTTTGAGAGATGACCTTCTGATAGATGAATGGAGGAGGAGTCAGCAGTGCACGCTCGAAATGCCGGTCACGGCAATAGTCCGAGAACGTATCCACGAGCTCGAGCGCCGTAGCGAAATCGATGTCAGCTGTGACGAATGAACCATACGATGCGCCGATGGGAGATTCGATCGTTGTCCCCATCATGGCTCCGGGGAGCAGTGCGACGATCTCTTTCTTGTTGACGAAAAGAAGGTGGTGCCAGTCGAATCTCCCTTTCTCGTGATATGAGAGAAATCTCTGAAGGTGAAACATGGTCCCATTGTTCGATTTGAGGACAAACTGGTCCCATCGATCCTTCCATTCGTCTGTATAGCGTACGACTTCGAGAGCCATAAGACTCAGAATTGAAATCCCATCGAAAAAATGTGCGCCTCCCCGAGTCCCAGGGAGAAGGGGACGTAGGCATAATCAAGTTGCATAATACTGTAACAAAATCCAAGACCTGCGGTGAATCCACGGGATTCATAGCCCGTCTCGTAGCCCAGCCGCAAGGCGAGCGCGTGATCGTATACTGTCTCCAGACCCAACTGTGCGTGTGTGCGATTCCGATAAAGTTCATTGGCAACTCCGACACTGGGTCCGAACGAAAAATCGCGATATTGAATCTTGTAGCCCACGCCGAGTCGTCCGACGCCGGGAAGCTGAGAAGGGTCAGTGCGAAACTCGCCAAGCTCTCCGATGTTGGTCAAGGAAATGCCCGCGGTCAGACCCTCCACAGGAGTTCGGTAAGCAGCGCCGAGGTCAAGTCCGAAACCCGTTGCTTCATCGACGTACAGCTTTTCGTAGAGATATTTCAGTGCACCCCCGACGAAAAGCGCATCAGAGACCTTTGTAGCGAAGCCCGCTTGGAACGTCGCAAACCGGGCAGTGAATGTTCCGAGCGGAGGTCCTGGAACCTCGCGTATCTCAATCCCGCGCACATTCGAGCTCAAGACCGTGAGCCCAAACGTGCCGAACGAAAAGGGTATTTGAGTCCCCACCAACTCGCTCTGAACATCCTGGATCCACTGAGAATGTGAAAGGAGGACGCCTACAGGTCCTTCCGACCAGAGGTTCGCGGGATTGATAGACGAGGAAGAAAACGTCCCAATATCAGCAACCACTGCTCCGCCCAGTGATGCAGGCCGCGCGCTCATCGGTAAGTTGAGTTGTGACGATCCTGTCGAACTCCCCTGCGCGAAGACCAAGCCGATGGAAAGCCCAAGCAACGACAAAATCTGAATCGTGGTGTTCATCGAAAGCTCAGGTTGAGAGAAAGCATGTGAATTCCGCCGGGCGAGTAGGGCTCGATGACATACGAATAATGAAGAACAGGCTTAAAGATGTCAATCGGGGCTCGGAGCGAAAAGCCGAACGCCGGCTTGGCAGTTATGTCGCCCGCGAAGGAAATCTGATCGATGCCGCCGCGAACGGAAAACTGCTCGTGCAGGTGGATTTCGGCGCCCATCCGAGCCAGCCACATCGAGCCAATCCACTCAAGCTCTCCTGCAACTGTTGCACCGAGAAAGCCGGGCGAGTAGCCGACGCCGATCTTCCTTCTGAGCGGGAAACGATCGACAGTTACATTTCCCTCGCGTCCATACAGCCGAGAGGTGTCCCACTTGTACTTTGAATTAATATCGTGGATGACCACGCCGATTGTCCACTGTTCGTCGACTGCGTAGACAAAACCGACATCAAAACCGACCGTCGTGCTTCTTACATCTTCGAACAACGAATAGTAAAAGATTTTTGTCGAAACTCCAATTGCGGCGTGCTCGGTGACCTTGATTCCAAACGAGAGGAAAAATTCGTTCTCAGACGTCGAATACGTTTCGGTGACGAGGCCATCCCTGTTTCGCCCTTCCAGATTGGAGACGCCGGCGTTGATAATGCCAACGGAAAAGCCTCCCGACGGGCGCAGGCTTTGGCTGTAGCTGGCGAAATTCAGATTTCTGTCGAGAGGCAGAAAACCCACAGCAATCATCGCCGAAGCGTACGTTTGGAACGGAACTAAAGCTGGGTTGTAGTAGCCTGTGATTTCATCCGACCGAAGGGTGGAGAATGCGTTCGCCATGCCGATCCCCCGGGCACCGAATCCCATACGCGTCGGAGCACCAGCCAATCCTCCAAGGGCGTACTTGTTTTGGCCGTTGGCTGTGAACGCAACGAAGCCCCAAGAGAAAGCTACAACCATCGCGAAACAATATGATGCGCGTTTCACCATTCTATTGAAGAATGAAAATCTTCCCCCATATCGGTTCGTTTCCTTCAACCTCGACTCGATAAAAATAGACGCCGTTCGCGACGCGCCGGTCCAAGTCGTCCTTCCCGCTCCAAATCTCGTCGTGTTCCACCGTCCCTGAGCGCGTCGCATACCGGATGAGCGTCTTCACCGGCTGCATTGCGAAATCGAAGATCCTGATGGTTACCGCAGTTGTCCGGCCCTGTGTGCTATAATGAAGACGAACGACTTCATCATCTGGCGAAAAGGGAAGGGGGTAGGAATATGTTTTCGCAGTGCTTTGAACGGGTTGGTAGGTGCGGAAGATCTTCCACGTCTTCCCGAATGACTCAGCTGCTGAATCGATCGTGTACGCGACCCCTTCTGGTCCTCCGACCCAGACTGTGTCGCCCTTGACATCGACGGTGACCACTTGCGCCTCTGTGAATCGTTGACCACTGACCGGGTCATGAATCGTTCCAGCCCTAATGAGAGTCGCACCGAAATCATCGGTTCGGTAGAGACCACCATCCGAGGCTATGTAGGCCACCGAACCCTTGAATGCGACATCCCTCGTGAAGTCGTTGAACAAAATCGTCTTCCAACTTTCCCCGCCATCTTCGGTGTAGCTCACACCACGCTTCTCATCTGGGTCGAACGCGTTATTGCATATTGCCCAAATAATCGTCCGCCCCAGCGATCGTTGTTCTCTTATTGCCCCAACGTAATTGCCGCAGATCGGTTTCGGTTGGTTCTGATGGTTGAACTTCTGCCAACTTGAACCGCCATCGACGGATTTGTTGATCCCTCCAGCCGTTCCGACCCAAATCGTCGAGTCGCTGCTTGTGTGAACCGCAAACACAAGATGATTGAGGTTCTCGCCAAGATTGAGGCTCCCTTGACTGTTGGACAGGTTGAACTTGAGGCTGTCGAAGGGCGAAATGTGGTTTAGATCATCTGGCGGAAGGACAATCCTCTTCCAACTCTTCCCAAAATCATCCGACCTTCGCAGCATCCCTGCCCAGCTTGCGATCCACACTGAAGACTGAGTGAGGGCGATATCGAACGTTACATTCTGCTCAAGGGCTGTGATCGCCAATGCCGGAATCTTGTTCTTGCCGTACAAAAGGGTATCGACTCTTCCCGTGTCAACAGGTTGGCCAACGAAGGTCCAGGTCTGTCCGCGATCCGTAGAGTAATGAAGCCCGCCACCAACGAGAAGAAAATCGTTTTCGAATTTCCTGGAGGATGATGTCGCTGCCCACACCTCGTTGCCTCGAATCGCGAGAGCCGAGACTCCTTTCTCATCAAATGTTGCGGTGTTTGCCAAATTCCTCCACGTTCTTCCTGCATCCGCTGTAAAGCTCAAGCCCCGGCTACTGCCAATCCAGATTGTATCGCCTTTGACGAGAATATTGCTGGCGGAGTTGCTTCGCGGGGGGGAAGGGAGATCACTGGTGGCACCCCTGAATGAGGTCATAAGTTGCCCCGAAGCCGAGAACAGCGAGCAAAGCGCAAATGCCGAGAAGATTGCGGCTTGCCTCATTGCGTTACCGTCATCAGGTGAATGATCATGTTGCTTCCTTCATTGGCCTTGTCAAATGCCTGGAACTCGAATCGATAGGCGCCTGTCGGAGTGTTGGCTGGCAGAACGATTCCCAGGCTATAAACTCCGTCGCCTCCAGTTGCATCACCATGGTTCGGATCACCATCGTCGAACATCTGAAAGGGGTTGCTGGATGATCCCCTCCCGTCGGGACGGAAGGAGTTAAATACTACGCGCTGAATGTCCTCGAGCCCGTTCCGATCGGACGCTTTTACCTGCAGCACAAGAAGCTGGTCCTGGCTTGCCAGCTTGACAGTATCGGGGGCCTGCAAGTCGGACAGTGCAGGCGGTTGATTGGTGCGAATAATCTGAAGAGGAAGGATGACCGCATTGCTGACATAACCCTTGAGGTCCTCAGCACTCACCTCGGCCAAGTATGTTCCAATCTCCACTCGCTGAATCTGAAACGAAGCTCTCCCGGAAAAAATCCCATCTCCCTTGAGCTGATCAGGTTCCGATCCATTGTCGAAAAGCTCTCCGGTGGAGAGAGTCGAGGAACCGCCTTCCCGGCCGATGGCAAAACGCACGGCTGAAATGTTTTGGCTCCCGAGTGGATGGCTCGCGCGTGCGAAGATGGCCACTCGTAGCTGAAGGATGTCATCCGGCTTGCGTGTTGACCCCACTGTGATGGAATCGGTGTTAATTGTGGTGGGGGAAATGGAAACCCCTGAGAGAGTTGGCGTCGCACCGACGCTTTCAAGAACGGAATTCTCTGTCCGCTCGCAGCCAAAGGCAAGGAGCGACGCCAAGGACAAACGAACCCACCAACGCGCACGAGGAACAGAACTCAGAAATCCCACGTCGCTGGAGGCCCAGAATCTGCGTGCGAGGTGTATCGCGGAAGGGAGATTTGAATGAAGCTGACTCAACGATTGCTTTCCTCTAATGCCTGAAGACCCTAAATCGTAGCAACCTTGTCTCTGTCAGCTTCCGGATAGTGAAGGATTGATGATCGGACAAATCTGGTTACAATGATACAAAGCTGAATCAAGAAAGTCAAGTACCGAGTTCAAATGGGGATCGTGAACGGTGCAAAGGAGAAGCAAATCACGAAAATCAGGATCGTCAGCCAGCCAATTTTCATTCGTGTCTCGTCAAGCGGAGATTCATCGGGAACAGGCGGGTGATAGAGCTTGACGAGGTAATATGAGATCAGCGCCCAGATAAACCACCCCGTCCAGCTGTGCTCTGCAAGAGGGATGATTTGTCCCACAGGCGTTGGCGTAAAGTACGTCGCGACAGTGCGAATAAGCGAATCAAGAAATGACGGCAGCCCGAGCAGGAGAAGAATAGCAAAAGACGTTCGTGATATCGTTCGATGCTTCTCTCCAAACATCGTGTAAACGATGTGTCCGCCGTCGAATTGTCCGATCGGGATGAGATTCATCGCCGTGACGAACAGCCCAAACCAACCGACGCAGAGCAAGGGATAGTGATAGATTTCGGACATCGGCGGAACGAATTGCGTGGACGGATCCGTGAACAGCCACGTAAGCGCGCTGTAGAGAATGGTGTTACCGAATTCAAGAGGGATACCGTGCGTCTCGTTCGTGCTCAGGGTGGAAAAGTCGAAATTCGGGTGCATGGAGAGAATGTACTCGCGCCCTGGAAGCGTGAGGAATCCACAAATTAATACGATTACGCAAGCAACAAAGCCTGCTAGCGGTCCTGCCACCCCTATGTCGAACATCACTTTGCGGGATGGAACAGCAGAACGAGTTCGAATGACCGCGCCGAGAGTGCCGAAGTTCAAAAAGAACGGTATGGGAGGGAAGGGGAGAAAGTAGGGAAATGTTGCCTTCACCTTGTGGTATCGGGCAGCAAAGTAATGTCCGAACTCATGGACTCCAAGCACAAAGAGTATTGCGAATGAATATGGCAATCCATAGTGAAAGTTGTTCAGCTCAAAGGGATCCTTCATGACCCACTGTGCACCTGCAACCGCGGCGGTGAAGAACGTCAGCAGGAAGAGAAGGATGTTGATGATGAACCGGAAATCAGTCGTCGCTGGAGGTCGCGCCTCGGATTGCGAAGGTGGGGCAGATTGCGGATCGTAGCTCATTCAGTCCGGTAAGCACGTACGTAGTAATGGGAACGAATCTCTGAAAGAAGATACGAAAAAAAGTGAGGCGAAACAAAGATAGAGTACTCCGACAGCATTCGAGAGGGGGAGATTCGAATGCTGCCGGAGTTGAGGGAGAATCTACACTCGACTACGGCCTTGGATTGTCCGGATTGTTGGGTGTCCCACTTCTGTCCGCGAGTTCAACGCGCGGTCTTGGATTGTCGGGATTGTTGGGTGTCCCACTTTTTGCCGCGTAGGAGATGGCGTAGTTGGCTAAGAACGTGATTGCCAGCGCAACGACGACAGCTCGAAAACGTTTGATGGTGCTTGAGGTGACCATCGAAGACTCCTTTCTGGAAAGGTGATGTACCCGTGATGTGAATCACGTAGAACGCAGTCGGTCACTCACTTATTTTGCGCCAATTTTAGCTAATTTTCTCATAATGTCAAGTCAAATCTTGAAGTAAGCCCGATCATCAAGACCTCCCCTCAATGATATGTCCATAACCTGTTGAATTATATGATGTTGATTGGGTGATTGCTCTCACGTTCTGCAACAGGAATCCAGTTTTTTGCTTGACAAGAGTGGCGATAGATAGTATATTCGTCAGAGACAACGACTGGGAAGACGATGAAGACCTACCAACGAGTTCTTTTCATCTGGATGGTGTTTCTTGCGGTGTTTGTGTCGTGCTGGGTTCTTCTCCCGCACAGAAACTCCCTCACGATGCAGGCGTTTGTCGTTCTGGGCGTCCGCCTTTTGATAGGTATTGTCGCGCTATTGATCTATCTCAAGGAGCCCAGCGACACTCGCAAGCCTGTCTTTCTCAGTTTTTCGCTTTTCTTTCTTGTGTCACTTTTCTGGTTTGTGGAACCCTTTGTTGGAAAGAACGCCCTGCTCTTCTCTGGCGAGAAATACGCGGTGTTCTATGCTAATCAGTACCTGTATGCAATCGATTTCTTCCTGCTCTCGTTTTCCATAGTGTACGTCGTGCTTGATTCTCTCTTTGGAAACTTCAAGTCCTATCAAAAGTTTGTGTTTACATTCTTGATTGTAGGGGGTATGCTCGCCTTCTACTATCATCCGTATTTCGAGGATGCAAAGTACGGCTACAACACTCAGGACATGCGTGACTGGAAGATGGTTGATAATTCCGTTGCCCAGCTCAAAGCCGAAGGAAAAGACTCTCCAGCCGTCGCCGAGATTGCAGCCATTTCACAACTGGGCGTTTGGAGAGACGGAAAGCAAATTGGGGTGTTGCTTGATGAGGAGAAGGCTCGTCGGGTGGCTGAACTTCTTCCCTATCTCGAGGGCCAAAACTACAATGTCCTTCTGTTGAAGCCGCTGTACCTGAACACCGTCTACATGAATGTACTGTGCGTGGTCTTCATCTTCCTCTATTTTGGCTATCAATACAAGAATGATCCACCTCAGGGGGCCTACATCGAGAAGATCGTTTTCCTCTTTCTTCCGTATTGCTCGCTTGAAATCTTGCATCATTACGCGTACATTAAGTCTGTTCAACTCTCGGTGCTAAACGATGTTACTCAGATCGGGCACTACCTGAGCCTGCTGAATCTGGGTGCGCTACTCGTGTTCTTCAGCCTACGCTTGCGCTTTATCACAAGCGTCAAAGGCGAATTTTATGAGCGAGAACTCGTTTCTGACTCTGAACATATTAGTCGTTGGCGCGACGCTTTTGATAATCTTATTGTACGCCATTTTCTTAACCCGCAAGCGCTTCATGGAAGGCTTTTTGCACCGCGCACGCCAAGAACCGAAACCGAACCTGCTGCAAAGAATAATTCTTAAACTGTTTGGATGACCTATAACAAGTAGGTGCCCTGTATGGATGCAACGATCATCGGAAAGAGCAAGTCAATGGAACATCTGAAGAAACAGATGACAAGGCTTGCAAACAGCACAAAGGATGTTCTGATCATCGGAGAGCCGGGAGTGGGCAAGGGTGTTGTCGCAAGGAGGATTCATATCGAGAAATTCGGCGAGGGGGATGAGAGACACCCGTTCATGAGCGTCAACGCGTCCGTCATCGACGACCGGGAATTGGAAGCTGTGCTTTTCGGCTTTGAAAAAGGTGTGCCGGGCATGCCCCCGACGACGAAGCGCGGTCTGTTTGAGCTCGCTGAGGACGGCACTGTGGTGATCGAAGAGATCGAGGAGGCAAGCTTCCGCAACCAGATGAAGATCTTAAACTTCATGTCGGAGCGGACGACAAAACGGCTCGGGGGGGATGAGGGGCGGCGCGTCAACACGCGGATGATCGTCACGATGAAGAGGGCTCCTGAAGAGCTCCTCGCTGCTCATCGCATATACGAGGATCTGGCCAAGAAATTCACGGACTTTGAAACGATCGCGATTGCACCTCTGCGGGATCGGCCTGAGGATATCCCCGTCCTGGTGAAGCATTTTGTCAGGGAAATTTGCAGGGATCTCGGCATTAAGGACGTCGCACTCGACATCAACGCGATCGACGTGTTGGTGCGACACCCATGGAGAGAAAACATTCGCGAGCTCAAAGCGGTTATCGACAAATCGATCTTGTTCTCCTCGGGCGGGAAGTTCACTCTGCCTCCAGAACTGACCGATGAAAAGACAGAAGTAGTGAAGATGATCAACAACGTTATCTCGGGTCAGGAATTCGTTCTCGACAATTCTCTCGATGTCATCGAGAAGGGAATTATCGAGCGTGCACTGACGAGATTCGGGTTCAACCAGTCTCGCGCAGCATCGTTCCTGGGAATGACGGAGCAGACGCTGCGGTACAAGCTGAAACGTCTCGTGATACCAAGCGCACGACAGCGACTCTGAGACGTGGAAGCAAGGATTTCGGAACGACGCCCTCCTGCGAGGGCGTCGGTGTTTTTGGGAGAGTTGAACGGTACCGGGAGTCGAGCAGGCCGCTAGGGGTAAATCCAAATCGGGTTCGTGAAGCACCAATGAGTCTGTTGATCGAAGAGGTTTTCAGTTGACGTAAACGCTTCGACTCTCACATAGCATGGACCTTTTGGGCGAATCACAACCTCCTTGGCCACATCTAAACCCATGCGTTCATTAAAGCTCACAACCGTCTTTTCTTGGTTCTCTTGCAGCTCGCCCAGGATAATCTGCACCGTCGTTACTTCTCCAAACTCGGGTGTGGACACAACTCTGAGCGATAGCCGAGCAGTGTCCTCTCGCGTGGATCCCCCCGGGGGTATTCGTCCGCTGTCGCGAGTGACTATGACCGCCTGAACGACTGGCCCATCCGTGCTGATTGTGTTTCCCTGACGTAGAGCCTCTAGAACAGAGTCCTCTGTGATCGCCCCCTCGACAAACACGCCTGTTCTCATTTTTCCGAAGACCTGACTGTCCATTTCCTTGATCTTGAGGAAGGGCACACCTATCTGTCGGAACCGGTTGAAATTGCCGTGCGCGTCATTTCCCGCGATCGCAAAGAGTCTCTTGCCTGCAAGAAGTGCCCGAATCCAAGCTTGCTTGCCGCTGCTGAATCCGTTCCCGATATTTCCGTTGGCATATTGGATTCCGTGGAGCCCTTCCGTTTGCAGGTCTCCATCTGACCAGTTGCCGCGGCCAAGCAGAAGGCGTTGAAAAAGTGGCACACGCTCCCGAGGGTGTGCGGCGTACGCCGCAGCACCATCTTCCTTTCCCCTCAAGACTTCCGCAATTGAGTGCTCACTTCTGGTCTGAAACCATCGCTCAGCGCCGTCACCCGAACCGGCGAGGAAGATCCTGTTGCCATAAAGGAGCAAGTGCACATTCTTGCCATTTGCGTTTCGGGAGGTCACCTCCTCACCGCGCACGATGGTGAACGCGGAGCTTGAACCATTCAGTTCATCAATTTCTCTCTGAAGTGCATTCCATTTAGGCAAATCCGGGTGATTCGCCAGGTAGGTATCAACGTGATCGTCCAGATCGTACGAGTGATCGGTGACGCAGAAGAAGGACAGTCCCATTGCCTGGCAGAGCTCGCGTGAGGCTTTCAGAGGAGGTCCAAACTCGACCTGATCATCCGTGCAGCTCGAATGCGTGTGTGCATCTCCCAGATGAAGGTTCGCGAAGCGGGGAAGAGGATCGTTTGCGACGAAGACGCGGAGGGGATTGTGGCTCGAGGTACGATGGTTGTCGGAGCGGTATGTCCTCACCTTTCCTCGCCGCTCTAGTGTCATGAACACGTCCAGTTCGAGCCAGCCTGCCCACTTCGATACATCGAGCTTGAAGATCTCCCACCATAGCCGTTCGTTCAAGGGCTTCGGTTTTCTGAGCAATTCTGCCTGATAGACCTTCTTCGACTGCTCTCGAATTTCGACTCTTACTTGCCTCAGCGTACACGGGTACTGATGAGCATCTTTTGCGATGATGAGAAGCGGGAGCGGAGAGCCGGGTTCCAGTCTGTGCGGAGCATCAGCGAGAATTTCGGGTTCGTTCTTTCTCAGAAAACTGATGAAGGAGTGGAACCGATAGTGCGTTTCTGCATAAAGCAGGAAAGGGAGATACCACGGTATGCTCGGGGGATCAATCAATATGTTCTCCCTTTCCAAACAACTCTTCCCCCGAAGAAAACAATGAAGGGAAGCAGCAAGACGTACGAGGCGAAGTAGATTTCAAACCAATAGAAGTGCTTGAGGAGATCGGTGCGCTCGAGCCGGTTCAATATGGTGTAGAGGAAGACGTAATCAGCAATGAGTTTCACCATCAATCCGGTGGCTGCCACGAAGAAGCTTCCGATGAGAAAGGTGAGGAGTATCAAGAAATGAGCCCCAAACCCCGCGGCCATGATGAGCAGGCCGGTCAGTTTCATATCCAATCCACCTCTGCCCCAGCGATGCTTCTGCCGGATCACGTCCCGCAATGCGGAGCAAGGTTCGCTTACGACGAGAACTCGAGGATCGATGGGATACAGGTAGTTCCACCTGTTTGTCCTGACAATCGACTGAAAGAGCATGAAGTCTTCCGTGACGCTAAATGGGATCTTCTTATAACCTCCCACATCTTGGTAGGCTGCTTTTCGGAACGACAGGTTGTTGCCGATGAGGCTTAAAGGATTGCGGAAGGCTACGGCTGATGCTGCAAGCCCTAGCAAGTACACCCAGTCAAGAGACTGCATTCCCTCGAATCCGTTTGAGGCCTTTTGAATGGTTATGCCCCCAACAATTCCAACCTTGTCTCCGTAGCGTTTTGCCGTCCATTCAATCCACGTCGGCGGAACTGTGCAATCGGCGTCGGTGACGAGGATGACATCGCCGCGGGCCTTCTCAATTCCTTGGTCGAGGGCATTGGTTTTCCCCAGGAGGGCCTTGTCCTCATGCGCAAGGACGTACACAAGATTGTCGTGGGCTTCGGCAAATTCCAGGCAGATGGTCTCTGTCCTGTCGGTCGAATTGTCGTTGACGACAATGACTTCGAACTTCTCCTTCGGATAGGACTGTTGGAGGACCGATTCAAGACACGTAGCGATGTGTTGCTCTTCATTCCGTGCGGCAATCACTACCGAGATAAACGGAGATGTGTCGTGAATTTCGTCCCTGAGGCGACGCAGGCCCAACAGCGAGAGCGAGACCTGGAAAAGGTATAGAGCGAGGGCGACGATCAGCAGCGGTTCGAGTGTCATGCCGGAAGAGGGGAGAAGTGGAAGCCGCGTTCTTCGAGCCGATCAAGCGTGCCATCCAGAAGGCTGTCGATCTTCCCTTCTGTAGAGTGGTTGTCATGGAAGAGGACGATCGATCCGTGCGTTGCCATTTTGCCCACCTTTTCGACGACGGCAGAGTTTAGGTGATTATCGAAGTCGCGGGAGTCGACATCCCACATCACGACCTTGTGGGCCATTTCGCGAGCAACGCCCAGAGTGTTGTGATCGAAGTAACCATAGGGAGGACGAAAGCAGAGAGGCCGAACGCCGACGAGATCTGCAATCAGCTTATCTGCTTCACCAATCTCATTTGCTTGCAGTGTCTTTGCCTTCAAGAAGAGAACAGGATGCGAGTACGTGTGATTGCCGATGGAGTGACCTTCTTGCACAATTCGTTGCGCAAGCTCAGGGTATTGGGCGACGTGGGTCCCGACGAGAAAGAACGTTGCCCGAACCTTGCGGTTACGCAGGACATCGAGAACCTTCGGTGTAGCGACGGGATGCGGCCCGTCGTCAAAGGTGAGGTGGATAGATTGCTCATCCGTGCGCCAGAGGACGGACGGAAACAGAACCTGCCCGAGCGTTCTTGTGAGAAGACTCATTTCTCCAGCGTCCGACCTTTCCAACGTATTGTAGCAAGTTGGCCGATCAATCCGGCGAGGGCAATATACGGAACATGGAAAAGCTCTGCAATCAGAAAGTACAGCAGGGAGATTCTCTGTCGCAGCATCTTTGCTCCTCGTTGGAGTACGAGGAGATCGCCAACGGTCTTCAGGAGAAAAATCGGCACGATGAGGGTCCACAGAGCAGGTTCAGACAACGCAAAGACTGCGGAGAGAAGAGCAATAGCGAAGAAGGAGTAGAGCAGAACGAGTCTGAAGAGAATCATCGCGTTCTCATAGCGACCTCTCTTCGCTGCCCACCGTGTCCGTTGACGCCAGAACTCACGGAACGAATTCGGAGATGACGTCACAACCGTTGCCTCGGGATCGCCATTGAACACCACGCGGCCGATGTTACGAGTGACGATCCGTTGCATCAACGTTTCGTCGTCGCAAGAGCTGTCCTGACCGCCGTAGCCGCTCACGTGCAGGAACGCCGATTTCCGATATGCGATGCTCGCCCCGTTGCAGATAATGGGTTTGCCCGATCCAATGAGTCCTGCAGCCGTCGTGATGAGTCCGAGGAACTCGAGACTCTGGAGCCGCGAGAAGATCGACGACGAAGGAAGTTCAAGAACGGGGCCTGCAACGAACGCTACAGAGGGCTCAAAACACCTCATCATTGATCGAATCCATTGGTGCGGGGCGACACAATCTGCATCCGTGCAGAGAATGATCTCACCTCGAGCGTTCTGAATTCCGCGGGAGATAGCCTGAGGCTTGCCGCTCGCTGCTCCTCCACGCAAGGAACTTGCAGAGATCTTGCCCGTTGGCCGCGCATTCGTCATGCTCGTGACGATATCAAACGTGGTGTCGGTCGAATGATCATCGACGACGATGATTTCGTATGCATCAAGTGGATAATCCTGGTCGAGCAGACTGTCCAGGCAACGCTCGATGGTTGAGTCTTCATTGCGCGCGGCGATGATGACACTCACAAAGACCGGAGAAGCAACTGCAGGTTTGCTCAGATGCCCGAGGCCGCGCCAAACTGTCCACAAGAACCAGAGGTAGAACGCGAAAGAAGCACCAAGCGCTATGGCGAGTATGTGGATCATCCTCGCTTCTCCAAGGTTCTGTTCTCTGCGCTGGAACTGCCTCCACGCGATAAGGGGAATTTCGGAATGAACAACAATCCCAGCATCGCAGGGATCACGATATTGACGGCGAACAGCAGAAGCGATGCATTGAGGGCAGCGGCTTGCGGAATTCCGACGAGGGAATAGAAATACACCGAGCTCGCCTCCCGGATCCCCAGGTCGCCAAATGAGATGGGAAGCACTGCTTTGAGAAACATCATTGCAGCAAATCCGAGAAAGGCATCCCATAAAGTGACAGGCGAGAAAGCGCTGAGCAGCAAGTACATCTGAAGATAGATCACTCCGTAGAAGGCGAGAGAGATGAAGAGAGCGAACCGAAGAGCCGCAGGCTGAAACAACGAAAGGGACGAAAGAAAGTCCTCAGCCCATCGCTGGCGGAAGATCTTGAGTCGAACCATACCAGAAACCGTCTTGAGCAACCTGGGCCGGAAAAAGATGTAGAGGAATGTTACCCACACGACGGCGATGATAAGCAGTTGTAGCCACATTGTGATAGAGAGCAGCGTCACGTAGCTCACGATGCCCGCGATTCCCATGACGAGCAACATTTGCAGTTTGTCAACCAGTGTCAGGCCGACGATTGTTGCCGAGGAGAGTGATCGATGCCGCAGCGCGCGTCCGCCAAATTCTCCGAGTTGACCCGGGGTGATGACTCCAAGCGTTATGCCGAAGAGCAGCGAAGCGATCGTTTCGAGATTCGAGCTTGATGGGTCCGCCAGGCGAACGAAGTATCTCCACTTCAGTATCTGAAGTCCGAGGTTCGCGACAGCAAGGAGTGCTGCCCCGACGATGTACTCTACGCGTGCCGAATCAAACGCGCGCACGACTTCAGAAGCAGTGACTGTCTGGACAACCGCATAGAGAATCAGCGCTGCCACGATGATTCGAACGGCGAGAAGAAGCCAAAACCGCAGTCGGCTTTTTCTTCGCTGGATCGCAGGATTGCCTATGTCCGGGGTTCCGGTTTCCATTCGAATCGCTTCAAGAAGCCGAGAGGGCCGATGATCGCGTTATACAGAATGTAGAGTATTTCCATCAGAACGAAGGATGGGGCAAACCGCCAGCCGCTGAAGATCGGCGCAGCGGAAACGAAGAGCACCATGTCAACGACGATCTTCGCCGCGAAGGTCCAGACCGGCAGTGAGCCACCAACGGACGGAAGAACGGAAAAAAAGGCGAGGAAGACGAGAAGATTGGCTGTATGAAAGAGAAAGAAGAAGAGCTTCATGGACGGAGGGAAAAATCTCCCCGCAGAGAAATGTCTCGCCCGTTGCTGCATGAGACTTCGCAGTGTTGTGGGGGGCGCGGTAGGAACGAAGCTCTTGGGGTCCGTGACGTACCGGATTTTCCACTTTGTTTCGCGTCTGACGAGCTGAAGGAACAAATCGTCGTCTCCGCTGATCGAATGCTTGATCTTCTCGAAACCGCCGACTTCTTCGTAGACGGCCTTGCGGTAAGCGAGACTGCGACCAGTGCAGAGCCACCCTTTCCGTAGCCCAATCGCTCCCGCTGACCACACCGTTCCTTTGAACTCTTCGTATTCAAGGAACGAGTGGAAGATGGATGTCAGAAAGCCTTTCTTCTCCGGATGCTGCGGCAAAAGAGACGGATCGTAAGGGGAGTATCCTGCCGCAAGACCCACGTCTGCATCGAAAGCAGAGACGAGCTCGGCGATCCACTCTGGTGGGGGAACGCAGTCCGCATCGGTGAAACAGAGGATTTCGCCGTTGCTCGATGCAATACCATGCGCCAGCGCATTCTTCTTGGCCGGCATGTCTCCTGCGAGGGTCGTGATGTCGACGCTCTTCAGATTGGCGTGCGATTGTAGGTACGAAGCGATGATGTCGCGCGTCCGATCTGTCGATCGATCATTGACGATGATGATTTCGTAGGATGGATAGGCTTGCTGCGTGAGCCGTTGCAGGAGTGTACCGATATTCTCCTCTTCGTCGCGAGCGGCAACGACAATCGAAACTAGTGGCAGGCGTGTTGACTTTTGAAACTTGACGCGACGAAGTCCAAGAGCTAGTCCGAGGACAACGACGCAGTAGTAAACGGTCAGCAGGATCAGGCAAACGTGGAGTATGCTCATGGATCTCGTGTGCCTCATTATCGGAAAATAAGCCCTTTTTATCAACAGGGATTCACGTTGAAACTTCCTCATTTAACGTCTATATTTCCCTTCGATTGCATAGGAGAGAACGGTCGGAGCTGTTGACCGTTGCATTGCTCCACGAACGAACATCAATTCACTCACGCAGACATTTAAGCACATCCGGATGAAAAACTCACTCGTCATTGGAATTGCCGGCGGCACCGGTTCTGGGAAGACAACCGTGACGAACAAAATCCTTGAATCGCTCGACAGGGAGCGTGTTGTCGTCATCCAGCACGATTCATACTACAGGGACATCTCGACCTATCGCGGCATGACGCCTGACAAGATCAATTTCGATCATCCGGATTCGCTCGAGACCGAGCTGCTTATTCGGCATTTGCAGGAGCTCCGAGAGGGAGAGTCCATCGATCAGCCGATCTACAATTTCACAACTCACCAGCGGTTGAAGGAAACTCGCCGTGTGGAGTCGAGAGAAATCATTATCGTTGATGGAATTCTCATCTTCGTTGAGAAGCGGCTGCGCGATCTGATGGATATCAAGATCTTTCTCGATGAGGATGCGGACGAGCGATTGATACGGCGGATACGAAGGGACATCCTTGAACGCGGCCGTTCAGTCGACTCCGTGATGAATCAGTACATGAGCACGGTGAAGCCGATGCATCTTCAATTCGTCGAGCCGAGCAAGCACTGGGCGGATATTATCATTCCCCGGGGCGCGGAGAACAGCGTGGCGATTGATATGGTTGTCACGAAGATCAAATCGATGTCGAGACAAAGGGTCGAAGGGATCGGGTAGGACCGCATCTCGCGTCGGGTCAATTCTCTTCAAAAGCAAGGGCGAGCCGTCCGCGTTTTCTTGACTATCCTCCGAAAAAAAGGTATCTTGACGGCGAAAATCCGAGAATTTTCCAAGGATTCCTGTGGATGATCGGGTCCTGGAAAATCTGCGGAAGAAGAAACGCTTCGAAACCACTCGAGAAACGAAGAACTTCAGCGTGAAGCATCCCACACACAAATCCTTCGTCAATCCGCCCCAGCCTGCAATACGAACAATCGAGTCTTCCTACAAAAAGACAATCTTACCCAGCGGCATTCGGGTTGTGTCTGAGGAGATTCCCCATGTGCGTTCCGTCTCCATCGGAATCTGGATCAATACCGGTTCTCGAGACGAAGACGCGTCCAGCAACGGCATCTCGCACTTCATCGAACACATGGTGTTCAAGGGAACGAGCAATCGCAGCGTGAAGGAGATTGCTCAGAGCCTCGAATCCGTGGGAGGATACCTCAATGCCTTTACCGGCAAAGAGCATACATGCTACTACGCCCGTGTGCTCGACGAATACAGCGAGCTTGCACTCGACGTCCTTTCGGATTTGGTAAAAAACGCGACCTTTCCGGAAAAGGACCTGGAGAAGGAAAAGGGTGTAGTGATCGAGGAACTCAAGAACACCGAGGATGATCCGGATGACATTATCCACGATTATTTTGATAAGGCGCTGTTCGGATCTCATCCGTTGGGATTCCCCGTAATAGGGACGGAACCGAACCTGCGGTCATTTGTGCAGACCGACCTGAAAACTCACTTGAGAAACCACTATATCCCGGGCAGGATGGTGATCGCGGCCGCTGGGAACATTGGTCACACGACGCTTGTCAAGCTTGCGGAAAAGTATCTTGATGGATTGTCCTCCGACTCGACAAATGGCTCATCTGCTCGTGCAAGGCCGCGCCTGCACAAGGCGGAGCGGCAGGAGTTTGCCAAACCCATCCAGCAGGCCCACGTGTGTCTCGGTTCGCAGGCTTTCAGCATCCGCAGTAAGCAACGATATCCGATGCTCGTGCTGAACACTCTGCTTGGAGACGGGATGAGTTCCCGACTCTTCCAGAACATCCGCGAAAAATACGGATTTGCTTACTCGGTGTACAGCTATGTATCGATGATGAGTGACGCAGGTGTCTTCGGTTCCTACATCGGGACTGATCGAAATCATATTTCCGCTTCGATCGATCTCATCATGAGAGAGCTCGAAAAACTCAAGACGAAGCCCGTTTCGCACGCGGAGTTGAAGCGGACGAAGGCTCAGCTCAAAGGAAGCATGATGCTGAGTCTGGAAAGCATTCCCAACCGCATGATGCGGCT
>Ga0315291_10003048_pt1 | contig 21669 bp, 18 predicted proteins | sample YL17G12_20_MG_FD_203070 | JGI IMG/M metagenome (GOLD analysis project Ga0315291, IMG submission 203070) | Sediment microbial communities from Yellowstone Lake, YNP, Wyoming, USA - YL17G12_20 | ecosystem: Environmental > Aquatic > Freshwater > Lake > Sediment | place: USA: Wyoming | collected... | reverse complement strand
TCCCTGATGAGACCTTTCAATGTGTCAATAATGGTGAGAATCTCGAGTTCCCTCAGATAGATGTCATCCGTCGTGGCAGCCGGGCTATCCGGGTTTTTATCAGCGCGATCTTCCCAGTATGCGTGGATGTTATCTCTCATTCTCTCTCATGCGGATACATTCTTCCTGAAGTAGATATTTCTCAGATACCTTCAATAATCGTTTCGATAAGGATGATGGAGGTTTAATACGTTTCAAACAATCCCCAGGGATCAATCGACCATCTCTACCCTGGGAATGGGAATGATGAACCTGCCTCCCCAATCCCGGATATAGGAGAGCTGTTCCATGATCTCTTCCTTGAGGTTCCATGGCAGTACCAGGATGTAATCCGGTTTGCTGATCCGGATCTGTGCCGGATCCACAATGGGAATGTGATTTCCCATCAGGTACCGGCCCTGCTTGAAGGGATTCCGGTCGGCGATAAAATCGATGGTTTCCCTCCCGATGCCATAATAATTGAGCAATGTGCTCCCTTTTGCGGCAGCACCATAGCCTGCGATTTTTTTTCCTTCTCTTTTCAGGGTCCCGAGACATGTCACGGTCTCGCTCTTCAATTTCTCGACAGAACCGGCGAAGTTGAGATAATACTCGGGGGAGAGGAGTCCATCCCTCTTCTCCTCCTCCATGAATGCCTCCCCCACAGGAGATACGGGCGTACCGGTGTTGTGCATCACCGTGAGCCGGAGCGACCCTCCGTGGATGGTCAACCTCTCCACGTCAGCAATCCGCAGCCGGTGCTGTTCGAAGAGGTTCACGAGCGTTGTCACGGAAAAGTAGGAGATATGTTCGTGGTAGATCGTATCAAATTCATTCTTCTCTATCAATTCACGGACGTACGGGAATTCAAAGACTGCAATCCCATCCGGCGCAAGGAGCAACCGGATGCCCTCCAGGAATTCATGGGGATCCGGTGCGTGGGCAAAGACATTGAGGGCAAGGATTACATCAAAACTCTGGCGGTCCCTGTTCAACTGGCGGAAAGTCTCCTGGTTGAAGAATGAACAGAGCGTGGGTATGTTTTTCTGGACCGAGACCTGATGGAGATTCTTTGCAGGTTCGATGCCCAAGATGGGGATGTTCTTCTCCAGGAAATACTGGAGCAGGTAGCCATCGTTGCTCCCGATCTCGAGGACCCGGTTCTCTCGTGATAAACGGCGTGTTCTCACCAGTTGTTCTGCCAGATCCCGGGCATGTCGGAGCATGGTATCAGAAAACGATGAAAAATACGGGTATTCATCGAAAAGCACGATGGGATGAACGGACTCAGCAATCTGGAGGAGAGCACAGTGTGGACAGAAGACCAGGTTCAGGGGATACCTGGCGTCCCCGTCTCCAGGATCCGCATTCCTTGCCAGGGCATTAGCGAGCGGCAGATCCCCCAGGGATAACACAGGAATAAGGTGTGGGTGATCGCAGATACGGCAGCTTCCACCGGTATCGAAGATGGCAGGTCTCCCCGCGCTCGACTGGGAAATGTCACATCCCGCTGTAATACGGGAATGACCGGCAATCGCAGCAGGAGATTCTGCAACGTCTCTCATCAGGGTGGATTCATCTTTCTGTCTCATCCATCAGCCTCGGCCCTGCCGCGATCAGGGAATGAACACGTACCTGCAGTTGAGGAGATCTCAAGGTAAATTACTTCTGGTGATCCCGCCGTACTAGTACAAATTAGTTTTATCATATAGTATATAGACCTTGCTCTCCTAATTCTAATCTATTAAAATTTATTATTCAATTAGAAACAATAATCATGGGATATTTCGCTTTTATTGAACGAAACAGCGTTTTCTTTACTCGTTCATCTATACATCATGGACCTTTCCGGGATTATCTCTCTTCCTCGGGTGGCGCATCACTTCCAATGATCTTATCCGTCCACTGGAGAAGGGGGCGGATCACCCCGGGCAGGTGACCTGCATAGTCCCCCCGGGCCGAATCCCCGTCCAGCGAGTCGATCACCTGGAAGGCCACGGCATCCTTTTCATCAAAGTGGACCGTGACGGGGTCCATGGTGGAAAGTGCGGCTTCGATGATGACGGGCCCTTCTGCAAAGAAGTTGCCCGGTATCATCACCGCGCTGATGAACCGGCCGGCAGGCCGGGCTCTCCTCCTCCAGGCGGGGTTGAGATCCGAGGTAACAAAGAGGTGGAGTCCCTCTTCATTGAAGAAGTGAAGGTTTGGGGTCAAGAGGTGCCCTGGCTCCAGAACGTCGTATTCCATCTCCACCTGGACGGGTCGCCGGATATCGATGGAATCGGTGATAGATCCCGCATCGTTACGCACCCGCACAGCCCGCAGGCGACCCACGCCATCCCCTGGAGCTGTGGCGGCATCCCGCCATTCCCGCGCGGCAGCGGTGCCCAGCCCGGATCTGAGGTACCGGGAGACCACCCGATGGGACGGGCCGTCCTCGATGATCCTGCCCTGATCCAGGAGGATGGTCCGCGGGCAGAGCCGTGTGATGGATGGCATATTGTGGGAGACAAAGATCACCGTCCTCCCGCTCTTCCTCACGTCCTCCATCTTGTTGAGGCACTTCTTCTGGAAAGACGCATCCCCCACCGCCAGCACTTCATCCACCAATAGAATCTCCGGTTCGAGATGAGCGGCCACTGAAAATGCGAGTCGCACCGACATCCCGCTGGAATAATGCTTTACCGGAGTATCGAGAAACTTATTAATATCGGCAAATCTTACGATCTCATCGAACCTGTCGTTTATCTCCTGTCTCTTCATCCCGAGAATGGAACCGTTTAAATAGATGTTTTCCCTACCCGTGAGTTCCGGGTGAAAACCTGTGCCCACTTCGAGAAGGGAGCCCACCTTGCCACGGATCTCAGCACATCCTTCTGTAGGTGGGGTAATCCGTGACAATATCTTTAATAAGGTACTCTTGCCGGCGCCATTCCTGCCGATGATCCCGACTACTTCCCCTCTCTCAACCTCGAACGAGACATCCCTCAAGGCCCAGATTTCTGGAGGAGAATGGTGGTGGAGGATCTTCTGGAATGGATTTTTCAGGGAACCCGCAATTGCATCACGCAGGGTGAGGTAGCGGTGGCCATTTCCACCAATGGCGTATTTTTTAGAGAGGTGCTTGACGGAGATGGCAGGATCGGACATCCTACACCACATCCGCGAAGTACTGCTCCATTCTCCTGAAATATAAGAGCCCGGTGGTGATGAGTACAATCACGACACCACAGGAAAGCAGGAGTAATTCCAGGGGAAGAGGGGTCCCGAAGAGTGCCCACCGGGAACCTTCGATGACGCCTGACATCGGGTTCAACCAGTAGAACAGGCGGAGGTCTTCAGGCACCAAATAGCTCGGATAGACAATAGGTGAGGCAAAGAGCCCTACCTGGATGAGAAAAGGCACCACGTACTGGAAGTCCCGGTACATCACATTGAGGGCAGAAAGCCAAAGGCCAATACCGAACGAACTCAGGAGTCCTAGGGCAATGAACAACGGCAGCAATGCTATGGTTGGTAGCGGCATCACCTGGAAATGGATCATCATACCGATGAGGAGGATAAAGGCAACGGCGAAGTCGATGAGGGGGGAGAGGATGCCTGCAAGCGGCATGATCAGTCGGGGATAATACACCTTGGTCATGATATTGGCATTACTCACCATGCTATTCGTTGTGCGGGTGAGACCCTCTGAAAAGAGGATCCAGGGGAGGAGGGCTGCAAGAGCAAAGAGGGAGTAGGGAAGGCCTCCCGAAGGGATTCGCGCCAACCTGCCAAAGAAGAAACTGAAAATTAGAACCATTAAAAGAGGCTGTATCAGGGCCCAGAGAAATCCGAGGGCAGTCTGCTTGTACCGGACTTTTACATCCCGCCAGATAAAAAAATAGAGGAGCTCCCTGTACTCCCAGATTTCACGGAAGTCGACCGGCATCCATTTCCTCGGAGGGCGGATCACCAACGTGGGGGGTGTGGCACGCGGGATTTGGGCAATGGCATCTTCAGCCATGACAGTTCTTTTCCTCGTCAGCGCGGTTCTCCAGATACCAAGCGACCGTCCTCTTCAGCCCCTCTTCAAACGATCCCTTTGCCTCAAACCCGAACTCCCGTTTCGCCCGGCTCGTCTCCAGACGGCGCCGGGGCTGGCCGTCAGGCCTTGAGGAATCCCATCGGACCTTTCCATGATACCCCGTATATCGGGCAATCAGCGAGACCAGGTCTTTGATGAGTATCTCTCGACCTGATCCAATGTTGACCGGTTCCGGTTTATTGTACTTTTCTGTTGCGAGGACAATCGCCCTTGCCGCATCCTCGACATAGAGAAATTCCCGTGAAGCATTCCCGGTCCCCCAAACCTCCACTTCCTTCTCATCGTTCTGGACAGCCTGTACAAATTTCCGGATCAATGCCGGAATCACGTGGGAACTGCAGGGATCGAAATTGTCCCGGGGACCGTAGAGATTTACCAGCAGGAGGTATATCGAGTTGAAGCCGTACTGCTGACGATACGCCTGCGATTGGACCAGGAGCATCTTCTTGGCAAGACCGTAGGGGGCATTGGTCTCTTCCGGGTACCCGTTCCAGAGGTCATCCTCGCGGAAGGGGACCGGACAGAGCTTGGGATACGCGCAAACAGTCCCGATGATCACGCACTTCTCCACCCCTTCCTGCCGTGCAGCCTCAATGAGCTGGATTCCCATCAGAGCGTTATCATAGAAGAGTGATCCCGGATTCTGCTGGTTAAACCCGATCCCGCCAACAGTACCGGCAAGATGGATCACGATATCGGTGTCTTTCACAGCCTGGATACAGTTTTTCCATTGTCGCAGGTCGAGATCCCTACTCCTGGGAACCCGGATCCTGGTCCTGGGAAGATCCCGTTCTTGCAGATGTTCTACAAGAAATGAACCGAGAAAACCGGCTCCACCAGTGACGACGACCAGTTTATCGTCCCAGAATGGCATGTGTTACCTATTTATTTTGAAATTATATTATATAAAATCTTTGAATTTAATCTCTGATGTAACGTGAAGGAAAATAATTTTAAAATTAGAATAATTCAAATCCATCCAGCATACGTTTTAAAGGTATTAATAGGATCATGGAGGTGTCTAGTGATTGGGAAGTCCAGAAGTATTCGCATGGCTCTGTGATTCCTACCTAAAATAAACCACAAAATGCTAATCCTGAACACCGAAAGTTCTCTACCTCTTTCATTCAGCCTGTCATGATTCTCCTTCATCCGTGAACCTGCCCGTTTCTGGAAAAGCAATGTTACGTGGAATCCGGGAAATATTCATGGTGAAATTCCCGAGAAAACAATAATGAACCTGCCCGGAGATGATCCTATAAAGAATCAGAAGCGTTCCGATGATCAGGACCTATCTGGAATTCATTCCGGAAGGGATGCCGATCACAACAAAGAGACAGGATGCCACACAGGAAACCTCTTCAGGGAATCGCCATTATTGGCAGTGGATATGTGGGAGCCGTGACAGGTGCCGGGTTTGCCGATCTTGGTCACACGGTATGGTTCGTGGATGTCAATCGCCGAAAAATTCTGGCAATCAGGGATGGCAATCCTCCAGTACATGAACCGGGCCTTGCGGAACTCTTCACCACTAATAAACCTCGGATCCATGCCACAACCAGGCTGGATGAGGCGGTGCAACATACAGGGATCTCAGTTATCTGTGTGGGGACTCCGCCGCGGGAGAACGGCTCACAGGATCTGAATCAGGTCAAGTCCGCAGCTGCTGTCCTCGGCAGAGCACTCCGGAAGAGTTCCTCTCGACATACCGTTGTCATCAAGAGTACGGTGCTTCCCGCCACGACGGAAGAGGTAATAATCCCCATTATCGAACGTGGATCCGGATTGACTGCAGGGGATGGGTTCGGTATCGCAGTTAACCCGGAATTTCTCCAGGAAGGAAGCGCCGTCAAGGACTTCCGCAATCCTGATCGGATTGTGATCGGTACAGGAGATGGAGACTCCAAAGTAGTAATGGAAACGCTGTACAGCCCCTTTGAATGTCCGAAGATCTTTGTCGATCTGAAGACGGCCGAGATGGTGAAATTTGTGAACAATGCCTTCCTCGCCACCAAGATCAGCTTTGCAAATGAGATCGGAAACCTCTGTAAAAAGATGGGCATAGATACCCGAGAAGTGTTCCAGGCAGTCGGCCTGGATCGGCGGGTCAATCCGGCATTTTTCAGATCAGGCATTGGATTTGGGGGATCGTGTCTCCCTAAGGATGTGAACGCTTTGATTGCTCGCGCGGTGGAACTCGGGATGGGACATGAAATCCTGACGGCTGTAGCGAGGACCAATGAAACACAGCCGGAAATGATGCTGCAGCTGCTGAAACGGCATTTGCCTGATTTGAAACACCGAAAAATCGGCATCCTAGGGCTCTCCTTTAAGCCCGGAACTGATGACATTCGGGAGAGTCGAGCTATCCCTGTGATACGGCAACTTAAGGATAAGGGTGCGCTGGTGATAGCTTATGACCCCATAGCCATGGTTCCATTCCGAAAGATATTCCCCGCCATCGATTATGCAGCTTCAGCACAGGATGTCCTCATAGCTGATGCAGTGATGATCATCACCGAATGGGATGAGTTCAACGACTTGGATTACACGGGGAAGATCGTCGTTGATGGTAGAAGGATTGACCGGGCGCGGGAGACGGCGCGGATCTACGAGGGGGTCTGCTGGTGAGCCGCATCAGGAAGGCAGTGATACCGGCCGCAGGTCTGGGGACACGGTTCCTCCCTCTAACGAAGGCACAGCCCAAGGAGATGCTCCCCGTCCTCCACAAGCCGGTGATCCAGTACGTGGTGGAGGAAGCGTATGACTCGGGGATCCGTGAGATCCTGATCATCACAGGCAAAGGGAAGCGTGCGATCGAGGATCATTTCGACCGGATCGATCCCCTGCTCCGGAACAATCAGGTCTCTTCCTTGGATGAGATGCTCGACGACCTCACACTCTATTTCGTCCGGCAGCGTCAGATCCGGGGGCTCGGGGACGCCATTGCCCATGCAGAATCGTACGTGGAGGGAGAGCCTTTTGCCGTCCTGCTGGGAGATACCCTCACCTCACCGCCATGCACCCACGAGCTGATGAAGGTGCATGCCCACTGCGGATCCGGTGTCATCGCCGTGGAGGAGGTGAAGCCGGAGGAGGTATCCCGGTACGGGATCGTGGCAGTGGGTGACTTCACGAAGGGCGTGGCACCCATCCGGGATCTTGTTGAGAAACCAGACCCTTCGAAAGCTCCGTCACGGTTGGCCATACTCGGGCGCTACATCCTGACCCCGGGGATCTTTGACTGTCTCCGCACCACCGTTCCCGGATCCGGCGGCGAGATTCAGCTCACCGATGCCATCCGGGAGTGCAACAGGAGAGAGGTCCACCACGCCATGCTCTTCGAGGGAAGACGCTTTGACATTGGTACCAAGATCGACTGGCTCAAATCAAATATCGAGCTGGCACTGGAGGACCCGGAGTTTGGTCCCGCGATCATCCCGTTCCTGGAATCCCTCGTGAGGGGCAGGTGAAAAGCATGGTAAGGAATGAGGTTCCGGGGGATCTTCGTACCAAAATACTCGTGACTGGCAGCAGCGGGACCATCGGGACGCGGCTCTGTGAACGCCTGATGGAAGAAGCGCATAACGTAGCCGGAGTAGATCTTCAGGGGAACCCGTGGAACGGGGACGTGGATGCCATCACCGTGACGGCGGATCTGAGGGATGCCTCCCTGAAACAACTGGAGAAGTTACCTTTTATCCCCGATCTGGTGGTCCACCTGGCTGCCCATGCACGGGTTTACGAGCTGGTGAAGGATCCGGCCCGTGCCCAGGAGAATGTTGCGATTACGTTCAATATCCTGGAATACTGCAGAAGGAATGGGATAAAACGAATCATCTATGCCTCCAGCCGGGAGATCTACGGAAATTCCCGGCAGGTTGTCCATAAGGAAGGGGATGCCCGCATCACGGCCTGCGAGAGCCCGTACAGCGCGTCAAAGATGGCCGGAGAGGCGATGATCCATGCGTATAGGCGATGCTACGGAATCGAGCCGGTGATACTCCGGTTCTCCAATGTGTATGGCTGCTACGACACCAGTGACCGTGTCATCCCCCTCTTCATCAGGCAGACACTGGCGAATCAGTCTTTGGTGGTGTACGGAAAGGAAAAGATCCTTGACTTCACCTATATCGATGATGCGGTGTCCGGAATCAGCCGGGCGATTGATCGGTTTCCGCACGTGACCGGCGAGACCTTTAATATCGCATCCGGCCAGGGAACCCCGCTCGTGGACATCGCACGGATGATCCGTGATGCACTGGGAGGAACCAACGAAATCCTCACCGAGGATAACCGGCCCGGCGAGGTAGTACGATATATCGCCGATATCTCGAAGGCCCGGAGGCTCCTCCAGTTTAGCCCGCAGGTTACCGTCGACAGGGGACTCTCTCTCGCAGTATCATGGTACAGCCGCTATTCTTCCCAGGAGAAATCAATTCAAGAAACGGCATGAAATCACGTCGTGTACCACACATCTCTGACTATATTCTGAACATATCGGAAAGATCCAGGATTCTTCCATGGTAAAGGTCAGCGTAATCATCCCGGTCTACAATGGTGAATCCTATCTCGCTGATGCGATTGAGTCGGTGAAGGCTCAGACGTACGCCGATTGGGAGATCATCGCGGTTGATGACGGTTCGAAAGACCGGAGCCCATCGATCCTCCGGGAGTATGAGAAGGGCCTCTCTGCAAAATTTCGTCTGATCACTCAGGAGAATCAGGGGATATCTGCTGCGAGGAACCGGGCCATCGGCATATCATCCGGAGAGTATATCGCCCTTCTGGACAGCGATGATGTGTGGTTCCCTGAGAAACTGGAACTGCAGGTGAGTGTACTTGAGAGAATGGAGGAGGTGGCTATGGTCTATTCCGACTGCTTAGTGGTGGATCCTCAGCGAAATGTCATCAGGAAGACCTATTTCGAGAAGCCACCTCTCGCCGGAGGCATATTCCAGGAACTTCTCCTTAACAACTCTATCCCCTCCTCGTCTGCCCTCATCCGAAGAAGCGTGTTCCAGCAGGTCGGATCATTCAACCCTGCCTATCGCATAGCCATGGACTACGATCTCTGGCTCCGGATCGCCGACCGGTACCCGATTGAAGTGATTGACCGGCCCCTGATGCAGTACCGGGTCCATCCCGGAGGGATCAGCAGCAACCGGGTGGAAATGATCCGCGAGGACCTTGACATCACGGAGAGGTGGCTCGAGCAGAGGCCAGGGCTGAGGGAGGAGCTGGCAGCAGGGCTTCTCCAGAAGCAACGGAGTTCCCGGTACCACCTGTTTCTCCATCATCTCCATTCCCGGGAACTCCGGAAAGCAGCCCGGGCATTTCTCTCCTGGCTGGCCGTGGGCCTCCCTCGATCACCGGAAAGGAGATCCGAGATCCGATGAAGGTTGCCCTCACCTGCGGGATGGATTTTTCCCGGCCCAATGGCGTCACGCGGTACGTGGAAGCAGTGGCATCAGGGCTTGCCCGGAACCATGAGGTCATTCTGCTCTCTGCCGACGAGCCTTCCTCTCCCCTGCCGGTCCTTGTTCATCTCACCCCGCTCAGGCGGTTTCCCTGGATGAAGCTGGAACCGGAGGCTGGGTTGCTCCGATCCCTGCTGAACGCGGTCCAGCTCACGACGAGGCTCATTGTCAATGCGCTCTGGTATCGCTACCTGTACTGGCGGTTGAAGAAACGGCACCAGGTGGACATCTTCCACAGCCAGAGCCTGGATTCACCGGTGGCTGACGTGGTGACGATGCATGCATGCTATGCGGCGGCATGGAAGGCGAGGAACTCTCAAAAGCAAAAAATTACCATTACTGCAGTTCTCGGGTACCTCCTCTTTCTCCCCTTTAATCTGGGGAACCTGGCAATGGAACGAAAAATTCTGCTTTCAAGTTGCCGGATCATTGCCGTCTCCCCTCAGGTAAAGCACCAGATCACCGAGCATTATCCTGTCCCGGATACGAAAATCACGGTGATACCGAATGGCGTTGATACTGGAAGATTCAGGCCTGATGCAGACAAGAGGGCAGAAATCAGGGGACGCTATGGTATACCTGAAAATGCCCCTGTCCTGATCTTTGTGGGAAACCTCTTCCAGGTAAAGGGCCTGGATGTGATTCTCGAGGCGGTAGCGCAGATCCGGGAGGTATATCTCTTCGTGATTGGCGAAGATGTCAATCTCTCCTCTTATCGGGATACTGCGAGGAGGCGTGGGATTGAAGCCCGTGTTATTTTCACCGGGAAGATCACGACGAACATCGAGGACTACTATGCGGCATCGGACATCTTTCTCCTCCCGAGTGCGAGCGAGGGATTCCCGCTCTCAGCGCTGGAGGCCGCAGCAAGTAGTCTGCCGCTGATTGCGACAAGGGTTGGTGGACTGCAGGACCTCATTCAGGATGGAGTGAATGGGTTCTTTGTGGAAAGGAGGGCAGAAGACATCAGAGAGAAGATTACAGTATTCATAGAGAATGGGGATATCAAATTCCGGATGGGGCATGAAGCACAGGCAAGCGCACGGAATTATTCGTGGGAGTCAGTAGTACAACGCACAAGTGCGATTTATTCGGAAATTATCAGCCCGACCTGAGCCACGGCACTCTGCGATGAGGATCCTAGGATACCAGATTACGGAATTTTCGCGCGGAAGAGGATATCTGTCTGATAGGAGAGATCCGCGAGATCAATCTCTTTTTGCGGATTCGCCACAAGGAAAGACCGGTACCCGAAATCCTGCATCAGGCGGGCGAAATCATGCAATGAAGTTCCCAGCAGGGGATATGCCTCTGGCGTAACCTCACAGATGATGGGGGGCCGCTGATCCGTCCCATCGAAATAGGCAGACAACCCCTTCAGGACAGGAAATTCAAACCCCTCGACATCGATTTTCATTAGATGAATGTGATTCACGGAATTTTCCACCATGTACCTGTCCAACCTTCGGATCTGTACGGGTATCGTGCCCCCGGTGATTGAATCAGGCAACAGGTTTTTTACCACTGTACTCCCGCCAATATTATCCGTGTTGAGTACCAGATCTCTCAGCTCTTCCTTCTCCCCCAGGCCGACAGGATTTATCACCAGATGGTATCCCGGGTTCAATTGGTCTAATCTGTTCAGTCTTTCCCTGCACCGGGGGACGGGTTCAAAGGAATGAACCTCCCCGCTCTTTCCCACGCAATGCATTCCTTTCATGGAAAAATATCCGATATTCGCCCCGATATCGAAAAAGGTATCGCCGGTGTGAAGAAATTTCTTCATGACCACTGAGGTCGCATATTCATAAATTCCAAAAAACATCCATTTGATGTGCGGGGATTGGGGAAAATGATATTCAAAGCAGATCCCATCGTCGGATCTCTTTACCGGATCCAGAGGTATTTTCCGGCACGTCTGTAATTTCACCCTCCGGCTGACATAGAAAAATAATGCTCCCAGATCATGGAAAGCAAGATATCGAAGGAATGTCGGAAACTCCCTGAGAAATCGATCCCGATCGGCGAACAATAGAGTATCATTGGAACTGGGGAGTATTAGAGTACCGGCTCTGATCCTGGATGGTCCTCTCCGTGGCCTGAGGGACCTCCTCCCGCTGAGCCATGCTCCTATTTATGAAATGCCAAAGATAAAGAAAGAATGAGGGAGAAGCAGGGAACAGATGCGACCGGTATTCATGAATCGCCTGTGGAGAGAAGAGAGAAAACCATCGCCTGCCGTGGATTCGATCTGGAATCCTGCAGGGTGCGGGAAATGGAAACCGGGAGAAAGTGGCGTTTCTGGCCAGGAACCAGGGATCTCCCCCGGCCGGACAGTCCTGCGGGATCCCGCGGAGTGGTGAGATGGCACGGATCCTGATGATCGGCGGCTACCTTCCCGATGATCCCCGGACCGGCGGCGGCCAGCTGATTGGCTGCAGGCTTGCGCAGGCACTGGCGCGGCAGGGCCACCAGGTTGAATACAGTGCACTACCCGCATCCGATGGCTCCCACGGAGTCCTCCCGCATGCCGTACGTTTCCGGTCCGGGAGTGCCATCCCGCAGATACTCGAACCCGCCCGGCGAAATCTGGGGGACCATGATCTGGTCCACATCCATGAAGGAGACGAGACGTGGGCTGCCAGCTTGGGCTATAGCCTTTTCAGGAAGAAGGGACGGCTGGTGGTGGGGTTCTACGCTCCCGAGGCCCACCGGATCCCGAGAAGCCTGCCCGAGGTTGCGAGGCGCTTTCTTGTCCGGCGTGCTGACCTGGTGTTCGCATTGTCGCAGTATTCCCGGAAGAACATTGCGACGGCGTATGGCGTCTCCCCGTTAAAAATCGAGGTGATGTACGGAGGGGTGGATCCTGCGTTCTTCTCCAGCGGGCCGCCAACCTCCGGACCGGTCCCCACGCTGCTCTTCGTGGGGAGGCTCGATGGTCCTGGCCGGCAGAAGGGGCTGGATACCCTGCTCGCGGCATTGCCGCTGGTCCTCGCGAGCCACCCGGTGCGTCTCCAGGTGGTGGGGGCGGGTCCCGGGGAAGGGCGTTTCAGGGAGATGGCGGCCCGGCTCCGGGTGGGGGACCATGTCACTTTCCATGGCTTTGTGAGACAGGCCGTGCTGCCCCCGTATTACCGGGACGCCGACCTGGTGGTCCTCCCGTCCCGCCGGGAGAGTTTCGGCCTCGTGCTCGCCGAGGCGATGGCTTCCGGCCGGCCGGTGATCGCGAGCAGCGTGGGGGCCATCCAGGAAGTGGTGGAAGACGGGTCCACCGGCCTACTGATCCCGCCGGATGATCCGAAAGCCTGTGCTGATGCGATTGTATCCCTTCTGGAAGATCGGGCACGGATGCGGGAGATGGGGAGAAAAGGGCAGGAACGCGCCCGGGACTGCTTCACATGGGACAAAGTCGCCGAACGGGTATCGGCAGGATACCACCGGCTGCTGGCAGGATCAGGGTAGGATCTCCCCGTAGACACCGATGGTCTCTGAAACAGTCCGCTCCCATGTGAACCGGCTGCTGTACGCAAGTGCTTCGCTGGCAACTCTCTGTGCGAACTCCGCATCCAGGATCACCCGTGCCATCTGTTCCGCCATCTCCTCCCCCGATGCGGCCTTCACGCAGCAGCGGGTGACTTCCTCGGGGATCCTGGCCTCGCTCCGGGTGATGACAGGTACACCGCACCGCTGGGCCTCAAGGATGGGGAGACCAAACCCCTCCCAGTCGCTCGGCATCACAAGGCAGTCGAAACTGCGATAGATTTCAGGCAGGCTCTGTTCATCGGCAAACCCATGGAAGGTCGTGCGATCCCGGATTCCCAGTTCGCCGGCCAGGCTGAGAAGCCGTGGGTATTCCCCGTCCATGGTGCCATGGATGGCCAGGCGTGCACCGATTCCGGGATACCGGTGAATCAGGAGGTGGAAAGCCCGCATCAGGATATCGAGGCGTTTCCTGGCCTTCATGTGGCCAACGTATCCCACGGTGGGAATGTCGTGGCCTGCACGGAGCAGTGGCTGGAACTCCGCGGAAACTCCCAGGGGGATCACGGTAATTCGGGTAGGGTCAGCCCTCAGATGGGTGACGATCTCCTCTTTTGTCTGGGATGATACGGCAATGATCCGGTCAGCGGCGTGTGCGACGGTCCGGAAGATGGCGGGCAGGGCAGTACGGGCATGGAAGGAAGTACCGCCGTCCCGGTACAGCACGGAGATGAGATCATGGAACGTGACCACCTTCGCCTGCCGGAGGAGGGGGAAGGGTATGGCCGTGATGGGTGAAGTGGCGTGGATCAGATCCGTTCGGCGCCCCTGCCGGATCACCTGCCACGGCAGCTGGACGGCGTGGGCAAGGATGCTTCCCCCCGGTAGCCTGGAAGGCGGAACGGAGATGGGCACGGCCTCACAGCCCATCGCACCGAGCCCGGTACGCAGCTCCGCAGCATACCGGGCTATCCCGGTACCGGATCTGATCACAAAATTGTCCGCAACCAGGCCGATCCTCATGGTGACGGGGAGTGTTGGTCTGGGAAGTTCTTCAAGGTGGTCCTCCGGCCCTGGCGGGAGAAAGCGAGGTGCAGAGCCCTGGGACGGGGTGACGGAATCCCGTTCCCTGCTCCTGGGACAGCCTGAAAGGGGTAAATAGCCCTGATACCACACTACTCATGAGAACGAATGATCCCCCTCATCCTGCTGGTTCTTGTCTCAGCGCTGCTGGTCTGGAGTTTCGGGGGCTACGCCCTGGTGATTGGGATCGTCGGAAGACGGGCGGCGGATAAGCCGGCCCCATCGTCATTCCAACCGTTTTTTTCAGTCCTCATTCCCACCTACAACGAAGCATCCGTGATCGGGAAACGGATTGAGAACCTCCTCACCCTCGACTATCCCAAAGATCGGTTTGAGATTCTCATTGTCGACTCTGGATCGACCGACGGGACTGCAGATGCAGTACAGGATATCATAAGAATCCGCGGCCAGGAAGTGCCTCCCATCACGCTGGTCCGGGAGAAGGAGAGATCGGGGAAGGGATCGGCCATCAATGCGGGAAAAAGCGTCGCCAGGGGAGAGATCATCCTGGTGAGCGATGCGAATGCGGCATTTCATCCCGGTGTTCTTGGAATTCTCGGACCCGCCTTTGCGAATCCAAATTTAGGCGGTGTGGGCGGAAGGTACTGCGTGGGCAACCCGGATCAGGAAAGCACGGAAGGGGCATCGTTCTACTGGGATCTGGAATGCCTGATGCGGGGTGGGGAGGCAGCCCTGGATTCCGCCTGCCTCTTCCATGGCGAGATCAATGCATGGAGAAGGGATCTTGTGGATGCCGATCCTTCGATGCTCTCTGAAGACCTGGACATGGCCATCCGGATCCGGAGGGCAGGGAGAAAGATCGGGTATGAACCCATTGCCAGGGTGTATGAGCCGGCAGCAACCACGAGGAGAGACCAGATCACCCAACGGAGGAGAACGGCAACGGGCACGATTCAGGCAATCGGGAAACATCTTCCGTATCTCCTCACGCACCCCGGATGGTACACCTGGGTCATCGTCCCCTCGCACAAGATCCTGACGCTCCTTACGCCATTGTTCCTTCTCATGATCCCGTTGCTCTATCTCGCCATCGGGGATCTTCAGGTCATCATTGGTCATCTCGTGATATCCGTGGTGATCCTGGAGCTGATCCTTCTCGGATTGCGACATATGCTGCGTGGGGAGCCCTGTGGTGGTATCCGAAAGGGTCCCGGACGAATGGGGCACATCACAGAGTACGTGGTCCTGAACGAATTGCTGATCGTGCTGGCGTGGTGGGATTTCCTCACCGGACGATATACCGTTCTCTGGGAGAAAGTACAATCAACGAGGAATCAGACTTGATCAATAAACAGGTTCCTACCCTGAAACTACACTCCCTCTGTCAACGAGAAACGTGAGATGCGGGATGCACCCGGTGAACAATCACGCGATTAACGAAGGCTGTTTGTTGATCGCGCAAGAAATACGCTGAACTCGCGGTTCGTGTAGATCTGATCCACCGAAGGATCGTTCCCGAATCGGACAAAGTCGGGTGGGTCGAATCCCTGGCGCCCCAGGTACCAAGGGACATTCATGTAATACTGGAGGGCGGGATCCCTGGTTGCTTCAATGAACCGGGATGTCAGCACAACGTAGGTATCCTGGTACAGGGAATCTCCTGCAGAAGGGTTCTCGCCATATCCAAAATGGCGGGGAAAATTCGGGTTCTTGTACCGTCCCCCGAATCCCATGGGTTCGTACCCAAAACGGCCTTCGACCGTATTCGCACCAAACCATGTGGTTCCTGCCATGTCCATGTGTGTGACCTGCCAGCTCTGCTGGTAAATCCAGGGTGACCGGTACGAGCTCATAACACCGATGAAACAGGAGAATACCAGAAGGAGCACCACGATGAGAGTCCCGGTGGTTCTGCCCCCGGCCTTCCCCCGTTGTTCCGGCCTGATGAGGAACAGGAAGATCACGCTGACCAGTACCGGTGTAGCCCAAATCCCGGCATTCGCGGAAAACAGCCGTCCCATGGTGACAAGACCGGTCCGGTTTGCCACCACCATGAAGGAGAGCATGCTGGCCACAAAGATAACGGAGAGGAGGAAGAGATTCCCCTGCCGGCTCTCCCTCCTTTTCAGAAAGAGGATGGCCATGCCACACACCACTCCTGCACAGACCAGGAAGATGGCGAGGTGCCCGTACATCTTGATGGTCAGTTCAATGAAATGGGGAAGATCCAGCTGAAAAACGGGATCCAGCTCCTGTGCCCTCTTGATGGTTGTTACTGTCTCTTGGGTCACGCGTTGCGTGATGCGCTGGGCTGGTATGCCCGATCCGGTGAAATAGGCGAACCAGAGAAAGAAGGAACAGAGGGCGATCAGGGCGGGGTTGGCTGAGAGGGGAGTGCGGACCTGGGAAACCCGTCTCCTCCAGAGCCATTTCGCACCCTCCGCCGCAAACAGCGAGGAGATCAGCACCATCACGATCAGGGGGTGGAGAAAGACATACATGACGAGGAGGATCAGGAGCAGGATCGTGCCCCCCCGTGAGGGTGAGTTCAGGTTTCTGAAGTAGACAAAAAAGAGGACAGGGAAGAGGAAGATCGCAAGGGAGTGGGGGTAGGGGGTCAGGTGATAGTAGGCAAACAGGAGGGGCGTCGCCGCAGCCAGTGCCAGGATTGCACATCTGCGGTCATGGGAGATGGAACGGGTGAGAAAATACGTGAAGATGATGAAGAGCAGGGTAAAGAAAAGCGGCAGGATGATCATTCCATCAATATAGGGAAGTCCCGTCACGATCGAGATCGTTGCTCCCAGAAGATGGACAGCCGGGTAATAGTTGTCAGTGAAATACCCCGATGTCACGATCTCCCCTGCGGTGCCGATGTGGGCGAAGGGGTCGGCGACCGCATAGAGGAAGTACCCCCTCACAAACTGGAGGGAGAGGATCGCGGTGTTGAAGAGGAGCAGGAGAATCCCGCCAAAAACCCAGCCCCACGGATCCTCGGAGGAAACCGCGTGGACGAGTAGCCCGATGCCGATCACCACCGCGAGAAAGAGGAGCACCCAAACGGCAAGGGGAAGGGCCGTGAAGAGGGAGATCTCGTAGCCCCGGGCAGGTGAGTTGAACCAGACGAGGACCATCGATGCAGTAAAGAACAGGAATGCACCGGTATAGAGCAATTTCAGGAATTTAATCCGATCCGAAAATGCTTTTTCCGTCAAGGTGCAGGTCCCGCCATGGTAGCCTGAAATGGTCAAGGATCGTTGGAGTCAGGTCCGTGATACTGATCCCCTTTCTCCCTGGCTCCCTATCAAGGTTATGAAGGAGCATCACCGCCTCACCGGTGTGCCCGCCGGAGGCGACGCGGTGATCATGCGCCCGGCCGAAGAGACCGGAGTGAAGGTCCCAGCCCACTCCCCATCCCTCCCGAAACCGGAAGAGGAGGTCAGGAAAGATATCGCGGGTGTACTGTCCCGGTGCCACTTCTTCCCTTCGGCCGATGAAATCGAAAAGGATGGTACCATCCGGAGCCGTGAGGTCCCGGAGCGCGTCGATGATCCTCTGCCTCACCTGCTCATAGTCTGCATCCGGCATCCCTTCCCGGTTGATCTCAATGCCACCATGGGGATAGGATTTGATGCCGGCAAAGGTCGAGAGGCATGCCCGGCTCCGGCCCTGGATTGCCCGGGCTCCCGAGTACAGGGAGCCGCCGTACCGTGCCACGGGAGAACAGGCCGCACTGAGCCGGATGAGCAGCTCCTCACCGCCAAGGTGATAGGTGGCAGCCAGGATCGCATTCCGGATTCCGGCCATCACTTTATCCCGTGAACGATCGGAACGAAGGAGCCCCTGCATCCTCAGGAATTCATTGAGGTTCACGGTCCTGGCCGGCCGGCGCCCGTGCCCGTGGTCGCTCATCACGATCACGCCGGCATCCGGATCTGCCGCAAGGAACTCCCCGATGAGGGTATCCATGGTGCGGTAATACCGGGGAATCAGCTCTCCGAGGAGGTTTTCGCCGGGGAACGTGGGGTCGCCGGGATCGTAAAATCTCCAGAGCCGGTGCTGGATGATGTCCAGCGCGGGGAAGTAGATGAAAAAGAGATCCCAGGGCTCCTTCCGGAACAGGGCAAGTCCGAGCTGCTTCTCCCGTTCCAGCAGCCGAAGCCCCACCTCTGCCCATCGCATCAGGTGGCGGTGACCGGGATATCCCCCCCATAGGGATCTGCACTGCGGTGAAATGCCGTACCGTGCCTGGACCTCCGGAGGATGGGTCTTCACGTCACATTCGGTCTCGATCCAGTCCCTGCGGTGGTCTACGGGAGACCGGGAGATGAGGATACCGTTGATGGGCCAGCCCGGGTAGATGAGCATCGGCTGCACGATCACGGAACGGAGACCCGCTCTGCCGGCAGAGTCCCAGAAGGTGGATCCCTGCAACCGGGAGCTGTCGATCCCGGCAAGGGCGCTCCTCTCCGGGTCGAAGAGATCAAAGGAATAGAAGATCCCGTGGTTTGCGGGGAGAAGACCGGTGTAGATGCTTACCCATGCCGGGATGGTGTCAGCCGGAAAGACGGATGATGCACGGAATGTCGGGCTGCCATCCATGAGCCGCGAGAGGACCGGCAGCTGGTTCCGCAATCCAAGGACGACCTCGGGGTCAAGGGAATCGATACCGATGATAAGCAGTCTCCGATTCATGGACACCTACCCTACCAGCATGGGGACGCGCTCACGGATCGTCCCATAACTCTCTTCGATTCCCCGGTTATTGTCAACCCGCACCACCCGGGTCCCGTAGCGTTGCGTGAGCTCCCGGAAGAGGCCCTGGTACCGATCCCGCATCACGATCGCATCGTCCAGGGACGGATAGGCATCCGGTTTCCGGGACAGGGCAACCTCCGGGCCCACGTCAATGAAATAGATGGTCTCCGGTGCAGGATACACCCAGCCAAGAGCCCGCCACACGAGACCGCTGAGGGTTCCGGAGATGCTGAACTCCTCTGAAAGCGAGAGGATGACGTCAAAGAAGAAGCGGTCAAAGATCCATACAGGGTGGTCACCGAGTGCATACGGGATCCGGATCCGGGTAAGCCCATAGGACAGGTAATCCAGGACCACCATGGCCGGATAGATCCGCCGGAAGATCCAGCCTCGGACTCCCGGCGGTTTGCCGACGGGCCGGGAGGTGCTCCGGTGCCCTTCCACCCGGGCAAAGCTCCGGGAGGCGGCTTTCCTGAGCATGCGCCGCAGAAGTGATTGTTCATTCCCCAGGACCCAGACCTGCCGGACCGTATGGCCGTGGCGCCGGAGGTCGTCGGCTAGCAGGCGGGAGAGCGTGGTCTTTCCTGCCCCATCCATGCCGGCAAAGACAATCGCCCGGGATTTCATGGCTATCAGATGTTCTCCTGAGTACGGGGATTTGCCTGCAATCCCGTATAATACTCCATGAGGCGTGCACCGATCCGTGGCCAGGCCCAGGGTGCAACCCGGTCCCGGGTATGGACCGGGTCCCGTGACACCTGCAGCGCTGAAAGAGATTCCTCCATCCGGTCAGGGTGTTCCAGATATTCCAGACCGTCCCCGCTTTCCGGAAACAACCGGGGCAGCGCCCCGAACCGGGTGGTGATGACCGGGAGGTTGGTGGCCATGGCCTCCAGGACCGAAAGCGGGGTCTCGATGCTGCGGGAGGTCTCTTCAGGAGGTACCAGAAAGACGTAGCAGTCTGCCAGCTGGTACCACCGTTCGATGGAGTCGTCCCGGCCGGTGATGACGGTGCAACCCGATTCGGTGAGATGCCTGTGGACCGGCCGGTCCACCGGATCCCTCCCGATCACCACCACCTGGTATCCCTGTCCGGGGAGTGTCGCGAGGGGGAGAAGGTTTCTGCCCGGAATGACGGGTCCCACGTGCAGTACCGTGAACTTCTCCGGATCAAGGCCGGAGCCGGCCCGGAGCGCTCTCCTGGCATCCGGCGATGCCGGTGCAAACCTCTCCAGATCGACCCCATTGGGAAGAAACCCGGTCCTCAGGCCGGCCGAGGAGAAGAACCGCTCTGACCGCCCGGACTGGACTAGGACCAGGTCCGGACGGCAGAGGCGGACCGCGGCCCGGAGCAGGTGGGGAGAGGGATTGGGTGCCGAGATCACCCTGCGTGCGCTGCGGAGCGGGATCATGCAGAGCCATGAGGCGATGAGCCCCCTCGTCGTGGGACCGAGCACGAGGTGAACGATTTCGGGACGGAAGGCAGCGAGCTGATGCCATGCCCCGGTATCGCGGATATCCACCCGCAGGACCTCATGGTGCCGCGCCGCCTCCCTGATGAGATGGTGGCCCACCGCGCGGGTCCCCATGTCCCCGGTGGCTCCCCTCTCCCGGAAATGGCCGAGGAATGCTATCCTCACCGCCATCCACCCCGGAGCAGGGCAATGAGGTTCCACGCCACTGATCGCAGGCCGCGCACCATCGACGGCACAGCCTCACATGCCACCCAGCAGTGGCAGTCCCCGGCAGCAATTGACCGGCGGACCTCCCGGGCCCCGGTGGAGGTCCACATCTCGGCAAAGTCCCGGTCCCTGATGTTCCCCAGGGGGCGGTTCAGCATGATGCAGGGATACACGGTACCCTGTGGATCAAGGTACAGCGAATGGGTACCCGAATGGCAGGGTACCAGCTGCCGCTGTATCCGCTGGTGGCGGGTGCACCCGGCCAGGAAACCGGGGTACGGGTCCAGGATCTGTCCGACCCGGGACGAACCGAGCCGCCGTTTCTCTGCGATGTTCAGCAGTTGCCCCTGGATCTCCTCCAGGGATCCTTCTGGAACCCGCGGGAGGTTTTCGTTCCCGTAGTAATGCGTGCTCTCGTGGGCATAATTTGCGAGCAGCGGGATTCCCAGGCCCTCCGCCATGCGGGCAACCCCGCCCAGCTCCCCCCAGTTCTCTGGCGTGATGGTGAAGTTGAAACCAAGGTTGACATCGTATCTCTGGAGCCGGTGCACTGTCTCCATCACCCGGTCGTAGGCGGCAGCGACGCCCCTCGAGCGGTTGTGCATCTCCCTGCCGCCATCCAGGGAGAGGGAGATGCTCAGTGCATGGGGTTCCCTTTTCAGGATATCCCCGGTCACCCCGTCGATCCGGTCAGGCTGAAGCCCATTGGTGGCAATGGAGAGTAAGGCAGACGGGTGGAGCTCAATGGCAGCCTCCGCGATCCGGGCAAGATCATCCCTGAGAAAAGGCTCCCCGCCGGTGAGGCTGATCCCCTGCAGGTGATCCATCACGGGTGACTGGAGGAACGTCCGGTACTCCTCCACCTGCAGTTCCTCTAGTCCCGGATCCGGATGGTCCCGGTACCGCTTCCAGATGGAGCACATGGCGCACCGGGCATTGCACCGGTAGGTGACCCCCAGGGTCAGCCAGAGGATCCGGGAGGGATCGGGCCGTCGCAGGAGCATCTGGTATCCCCGACGGAGCATTTCACGCCTGCCGAAATGCCGCATCGCTGATCACCCCCCTGATGACCTGGTCGAACCGGTTGCAGATCAGATCCCAGGTATGGTGCCGGAGCACA
>Ga0315291_10003047_pt1 | contig 21674 bp, 11 predicted proteins | sample YL17G12_20_MG_FD_203070 | JGI IMG/M metagenome (GOLD analysis project Ga0315291, IMG submission 203070) | Sediment microbial communities from Yellowstone Lake, YNP, Wyoming, USA - YL17G12_20 | ecosystem: Environmental > Aquatic > Freshwater > Lake > Sediment | place: USA: Wyoming | collected... | reverse complement strand
TCATCATGAGCCTCCTGGCACCGACGATATCTACGCGAATCACCCCCACCACTGAGATGGCCATAATACTCATAGCCACGACAGTGGGAACAATCGTGTTGACTCGACGCGCGTCTGCAGCCGCAAGGCTACCAGGAACTCAAGAAGGAACATGAGGAGAGGCTCCGCACCCTCCTGGATTTGAGCGGACATCAGCCGAGCTGGATACCCCGAATATGGCCCTGCTCAACGATTATATATCGGCTAGAGCCTGAGCGGCTAGTGTGTGGACCCCCAAGGATTGGCCTCTCTTACTCGGCTCTCTCCTGATAGTGGCTGCTCTCTACAACCACTACATGGGCCACTCGACATATTTCGTCGAGCTCGTCTTCATCGCCATTGGAATAGTCCTTGCCCTCTACTCGCTCATTACCATCAGAAAGGAAACGAAGGAACCGGGGAACGGCATCCTTGTGGATCTGCTCTCCAGGATCATGACGAAAGAACGGAGTGCAATCCTGATCCCACTCGCGGGTTTCCTATTGATTGCGATCTGGTCTGGGTGGAAGCTCTTCGTGACCGGCCAGGCTGACTTGCGCATGGAGGATTTCATCGTAACGCTGTTCGGGATCTCTCTCGTGCTTTATCACGCAGGTCCGTCCAAATACGTCATGGAGAAGGACTTCGCGGTTCTGTATCTCATGTTCCTCACGATCACATTCGCAGTGATATGGAAGACCTACACGATCGTCAGCGGGGACTCTTACTACAAGATCAATGCCTATTCTGAATACTACTTCATAACCATTCCAGTCGTGTTCCTCGTCCGCCTCTTCGGCGTCGGAGCAAGTTCAGAACTGGATACTAGTAGCCACGGGATCTCGAACACTATCATCTATGAATACCACGGAAGGAACATCTATCTGGGGATAGGCGAGGGGTGCAGTGGATTGTACTCGGCTGGACTGTTCTTCTCGGCGTTCCTGGCATTCGTGCTGGTGCGCTACAGGAGGGTCGATCGCTACATCCTGGCAGCACTGGGTTTGGGTTTCGCTCTGACCTGGCTGTCGAACATACTCAGGATGGTCATAACGATACTCGTAGGTTCAATCTGGGGCCATCCTGCACTGGTCTTCGTTCATTCCTACATCGGCATACTGATCTTCGTCGCGTTCGTGACCGTCTTCTGGCTCTTGATCGTGAGATGGCTAGACAAGGTCGAAAAGAGGCAGGAGCCATCGGCGAAGATCCAGGCAGTGTCTAAGCCGCAAGAAGCCTAGAAAAGCTGCTCCCGCCGTCTACTCCATGATCTTCTTTAGCTTCAATCCTGAAATGATTCCAGGACGATCGGGGCGCGCATCAAGCTCGCGGCTGACGGCGCTGTGACCAATTCCCTTTCCGAACGCAGAATTCTTCCAAGCAGATGTGTTCAGCTCGCGCTCGATAAGCTCGCCGTAGTCGATGTCATCCTCTGGTGATTTGACATCTGGCTTGAGAGTGATCTCCGGTATTGAATCTAGCAACCGGACTCTTGCGGTCGCGCCAATGCCCGAAGCTGTGGCTGTGTGAACTTGCGTTGGTACCGGCACTTGCCCAACGGCCTTGGCAGCTGCCTTGACCGAGTCAACGATTTGCTTTGCCGATGCGGCCATGATTGGCTTTGGCGGCGGCAGCTCCGCAAATGGAGAGGCATTGGACACACCCATCGGGGACGGCTTCGGTTTGACGGTACGCGCTGTTGATTCGTCCTCTCTCCGGCGGCGGGCGTATAAGACAACTCCCGCGAGGGTGATCACGCCAATCAATCCAAGGACCGCTAGACCGTTTGTCGATACAATCCACGCCCACATTGCGGCGCCCCAACCTGAGGGACTGCCGGGCGATGGGAGATTGCCATCGAAGGGCGACGTTGCTGGCTGCAGTGTCATACGAGGGCTTTCAGCCACATTGCCCACCCTGTCCGTAGCCAGGACGTAGATCGTCATCCCTTTCCACAAAAGGTCCGGAGCTAGCTCAGCGACATATACGCCATCATAGCCAGCCATCACTACGCTTCCATATCCGCTGGCTCGCAGCTCGTAGAATAGCTGGACGGCTGCGAGACCGTAGTCGTCCGAGACACTTGCTGTGACAGTGCATGTGGCATTGAGCGTCATTCGCGGGGACGAAGTGATGAGCGCATTCGGAGCAACCGCATCAACATAGAACGAGATGTTGGCGGTGGTCTTCTTTCCGCTGAGGTCGCTAGCGACCACTGTAAGTTGGTGTATTCCCCCGGACAGGGAATTGGTGTTGACTGCGAACGGCGAGCTCATCTCTGCCAAGGCGCCGCTGTCAATTGCACATTGAACCATCGACAAGAACGTATCGGTGGCTGTGAAGTTCAGCTGGTATCCTGGCCTGATCGCATCTCCGCTGCTCCAGTCCTCAAAGGACACAACGGGTGGAGATGAATCCATCGCGAAAGTGTAGGTTGCGTTCGCCTCATTCCCGGCTTTGTCCGTGGACATCACCTGCACATGGAAGTAGCCATCAGAGGGCGGAGACTGCAACGAGATCACGACGTTTCCATTTTCAACGGACACGGTCTCGTTCCAAAATGAACAGACAACCGTCTCGAGATTCGCATCATCAACGCTCAACCTGATTTCGTCGGCAATATCGACAAATGAGTTGTCGCTCGGAGATTCGAGCGTGATCGTAGGTGCAGTGTCATCAACTACTAGGACAAAACAATACTCGTCGTAGTCGCCGACATCGCTGGTGGCGTTCACCAGGATCTCATGAGAGCCCTCGACCCAACCACCAGTGGAAATGCTGAGATTCGTTCCCAGAACATGCCAGACTCCATATTCCATCCATTTTGACTCGACGTTTCCGTTGCCTGTTATGGACAGGACGATCGGGGTTCCGGAACGTATCACAGAATCGTTGTCCGGGCTCAGGAGGGCTATTGCCACGCTCCCCTTAGCTATGTCGAAGGAGACTTCCTCAGATGTCACATGGTCGACTTCATCTGCAGCCCATATCGCAATCCTATGAGTGCCGGTCTCCCATCCCGCCATGTCAATATCGTAAGGCTCAGTTGCAGCGACATCAGGGAGTCCGTCTATTGAGTACCAGACACTTGAGAGGCGTGAATCGGATACCTCGAATCTCAATAATGAGTTGACGGGCACATGGAACCCATTCTTCGGATAGATGATATTGACCACTGGCTTGAGAGCGTCAACATCGAATTCGAAAGAGAGGGAGTATTTCATGTTCGCTTCGTCAGTCACAACAATCTGGATTGTGTGCCTGCCATCCTGCCAGTTTGCGGTGTCAATATCCCATGGAGGACTCATATGAGCAAGCAAGGTCCCGTCGAGGTAAGCATCGGCAGTGAAATCCCCATCGTCCCAAATACTGAAATCCAGTGCTTGCCCAGCAGGGATGAGACTGTTATTGGCTGGAGACACCAGCCTTATCACAGGCTTTTCGTCACCTACCTTGTTGGAATGGAGGTAGAGCTTCTTCACGATCGGTTGATAGATTCCCAGGTCAAAGCTCACATTGATCTCGATGATCTGATTCGGACCTGTGAACAGCCTTGCAGGATTGAAGTGCCAATCGAAGCGAATGGTCCCATTGTGATTGTGACTGCCTTGTACCGTGTACTCATCCAGCACCATGGCAACCTTTCTGCCGCCGAGCATGAATTCAATAGGAATAGCGGCCGTCGGATGGAGGGGACTACCTGCCAGGTCTGTCAACCGCCCCGTCACAACAACCGAGGCGTCCCCGTCTATGTATCCAACCTCTTGGGAACTGAGCGAAACGTCAAACTGGACAGAGACCTGCTTGAGGGAGGCGTTCTTGGTTACGTACTCGAGGTAGTTGCCAGTGGGGTCTGACACGTTGAACTTCAGATCTATCCCTGAATTAGACTGCGAAGTCTGAATCTCCGCTTCGAACACTCCCCCTCCGAGATTGCTCACCGCAAGATCGTTCCAGCTAACGCTGCCAGAGGGACGCCAGAGGATTTGCGCAGATTCCACTGAGGAATCGTCCACTGCGGAGAGCCTGACAGGGACGATGCTGCCCGGGATGAATCTCTGGGACATGGAAAGCCCGGTCAAGGAGGGAGGGTTCATGTCGGCGGAGATCGTGGAGAACCCGAGAGTTATTAGTGCGGTCGAAGAGATCTTCGAAGCCAGAGTCATGGTGATTATAGCCTTGAAGTTGCCACTGCTTGTTAGTGGAATCACCCTCTCCGGAGTAGGATTGCCCAAATGCTCATCGAGGTTATAGTTGCCCATGGGGGCACCATTCCTATACAAGTACAGTCGAGGCGTCTCGGGAGTGGCAACCCTACCACCGCCTTGATCGCTTAGGAGTGGGTGTATGATTCCGAATGTCGTAGCGTTGTTCATCGTGCGAACAGACGGATAGAACGGCCCTGCGCCAATCCTCACCGACTCTCTCAAGCCCTCCATGGGATTCAGATAGTTCCGGTCGGCCAGATATACGCCTGGGACATCGGATGCCTTCACTCTGTGGCCAAAGTCGGGAATGTAATATTCTGGCTCAATGTACACAGATGTGAGGCCTCCTGGCCAGTAGTACTCAGTGTAGACTCCCTGCACTGTGTTTTCTCTGGTCATGCCAGAGAAGAACGGATTCAGTGAGGTGAAGGCGCTTCTCCTCACGTAGGGAGTTGCGTCTCCGCCCATAGCCAGACGAACACCGCCGCCCTGCCATGCATCGCCTATCGGGCCAAGGATGTCATACTTGGTTTGGAATACAGAGCTCTTCGATGGCTCGACTCCTAAGGCCGTGGCAGTCGAGTCATTGATCCCTACGAACTCCCATGATATGAGATACTGAAGGTCCGCAGTCGATTCTACGAGGAATTCTGTCGAATTGCTCCCCACGACTTCGTACCAATGGTTCCAATTCCTGCTCATGAAGTCCCACATGTCTGCGGAATACGAGAAACCACCCGCAAATACGCCGATCGTTGCGTCCGTGTCGGAAAGGTACAGCTTCTTCGACTTTGCGAGTGTGAAGAGATCATTCCCGACGACAAGGCTGTCCGAGGCAACCACCAGCGACGAGACGTTGCGGACTCCATTGTATTTGCAGTAGATCAAGAAATCTTTCACATAGATCGGGTTGCCGTCTGCAGTTGCAAGGTCGATCGTGAACTCCTTTGCCTCGGCCATTCGAAGATACAGGTTCACTGACGTCGAGCGGCCAAGAACGACACTTCCGGAGAGCACATACGGGTCATTGAATGAGTAGAAAAGCTGATGACCAAGAGCGTGAGCTGAGTAGGAGCCGGACGGAAGGAAGAATGTAGCTGGCGTGCTAGGCTCCGAGGGCGTGCTGTGCTTGGCAATGGCCACGACCGCATCGGGGTAGCTGTAGACAAGGACCTCTCCTCTCGGGTCGGAGATCTCGTTGCCCAGTCTGTTCAGGACATGGATGCTGAGTTTGGACAGGACCATGAACCCGAATGGGATTCGGACGTCTCGAACAGAATCCTTCACATGGATAGCGCCCTCGAAGTATCCTTCGGGGGAAGAAGGACTTGGGATGGTAACTGAAATCTGGAAACTGGCCGTTCCCCCCGCAGAGACGGTAACACTAGCTGGCGTTACAGTCGACGAGTTGGTCCAATACGGTCCAGATGAGGAGCCGTTGTACCACATAGAATGCCAATCAATACTGGCTATCGCGAAGGTCGAAGAAGGTCCCTGGTTGAGTATCTGCACTTCATGGTTCGAGTTGTTGGCAGAGCCGTAGGAGACGATGGGTTCGGAAGCGAAAACATCGGTGGCCGCTGCAGAAGGTGCCCAGAGAGCCCCAGCCCCAGCGTGCCAAAGCGGCTCATCCATCGTCTTGGATCCGGAGATCATCGCGGATTTCACTTGCTCCGGCGTCCAGTCTGGGTGGAGCTGAACAAGAAGTGCAGCCACTCCGCTGACATGGGGAGTTGCCATGGAAGTCCCGCTAAGCGCCATGTATCCAGTCGATGAGCTCAGCATCGTCCCAGAGAAAGGAACAGTCGAGACCACATTGACGCCGGGGGCGGAAATCTCGGGTTTGATTAGGGTGTCTGAACTGGTGCCGCGAGAGCTGAAGGATGCGATATTGCCAATGCTATCGATCGCGCCTACTGTAATGACTTTTGGCTCGAGTCCTGGCGAGGCGACGGTTCCAAAGGTCGGCCCGCTGTTACCAGCCGCAACGACGACGACAATCCCAGCATCTACTGCTCTTTCGACGGCCAAGCACATCGGGTCACCGATCTCTCCAGGTCCGCCAAGGCTCATGCTGATGATATCTGCGTGGTCAATGGTGTTTCCATCGGAATTCGGATCCATAGCAGCCTCGATTCCGGCAATCACATTGCTAGTGCTTCCAGAGCCGTCCCTCCCGAGCACTTTATACGCGAGTATCTTCGCCTCAGGAGCAACGCCAGATGACCCACCAGATGCGGCGATAATGCCTGCCACATGAGTGCCGTGGCCATGATCATCTCGAGGGTCCGCGTCATTGTTGGAAAAGTCGTATCCGCCAATGACTTTGTATGCTGGACCAAAACCGCCCCCTAGGTCCGGGTGAGTGTAGTCTACGCCTGTGTCAATAACGGCAACAACGATACCCGATCCCCTGACGGACACCCCATATGAATCACTGAGTGTCCACACCTGGTCCGCCCCTACTTGCCTTATGTTCTCTCCGCCCATAGCGCTCATCTTGAAGTCAGGGTAGACTGCCACGAGACCGCTTTGATAGCTGAGCTCTCTTACTGCGTCAAGTGGCAAGTGAGCCGCAAGACCGTTGATTGCACGATAGTATTCCCTCGTGACTCCCCTATCCAGCTCGTCTGTCAGAGCAGGAAGGTCTCCTGCACTAGATGATTCAGAGAGGGCGTCAATCAGGGAATCCGAAGGAGACTCCGACGTCACGGTCTGGCGAACAACCAAGACAACGTCAACATAGCCTGCGCTGTCTGCGTAGCTTTGCCAATCCCAACGGTCGAAGGAACTGTATGCTAGGTCTGACTCACCAACGTTGACGCCGGTCTCCAAGGACTTCCCTGGGTCTTGCCCGACCGGAGTTTGACTCGCACCTTGGATAGGAACAGAGGAAAGGGCTGAAAGCAGCAGTATCGCTAGGAGTGCTATCGGCAGTATGACTAGTTCTGAAGCCACCTTCCCTTCTCTCATGAGATCAACGACTGGCTGTTACAATCTCCGCGTTGCCCCAAATAGGACAATATCTGGAATTGCTGGATTATTAACCCATATGGACGGTATATAACGCGTCCGACTAGGCTATCAAAGGGTGAAACCATTACTGGCCGTAGGAGAGGTCATCCCATCCGCGTGACGTTAGTTATCACATTTGATAAAACCCTTTGCATAGGAGACCGTCCTGTACAGCTGAGGATTCCATGCTCAAGGGCGGACCGCCCCGCAAGAGGACCAAATCTGAGGCTACAGTGCGGGTTTCCTCTTGCGGAATGACACGATGGCTACGGCTCCGACAAGGCCTGCCGCCGCGAATGCGCCAACCAAGCCACCGAACTGAGGAATAGCAGTCTCAAAATGCACATCGACATTCTGATCGGAGACATCATCTGCGACGCTGTAGTTTATGGCCTCTCCTCCGTTGCCGGCCTTCACCGCAACGACCACAATATCATCACCCTCGACCCAATCAGTTCCAGCGAAAGTGACTGAGAAGTAGCCATCCGACCACGTTGGGCCGTCAGTCTCCATTCCGTGAACCGCCGCCCCACTCTTCATGGTCACTGTCACCGTTGCGCCTTCAAGCTTATTCCCGGATTCGTCGTAGACAGTGCCCGTGATGACCTTCGGGAACCCCTGCGCAGACACCAAACCTGAGGAGAGAATGAAGACAGCTATTATCGCAAAGGGAACGAACAATGCGGATCGGCGAATCACACTCATCTTCGTCAAGACCAAAGACTCTCACCCCTTTGCCATCTTCGAAAGGACGAAGCTGTCCTCAGTAGATGCAACCGTGCATTATTACCCGCAAGGGATATAGTCTTTTCCTATGGGTGACCCAGTGCACTACTTACCTCACGGGCGGCTTGCGACTTCAAGCGTCGGAATCGAGAATCTGACACATCCCCGTGCCTCGAGGATTAGTTTCCAACGTCCTTCGAACAGGTCGATTACTCCTTGATCTTGCGACAACCTATGAGAAGGCATACCGCCATCAGACCAAGGATTGGCACGACTAGGAGTGCGCTCCCAAACTCAGGTATCACGATCTCTGAGAAGTGAATATCGATCTGCTGGTCGCCTGCGTCTGCGGGGGTCGCCTCGGTGGAATTTGTGGCGACCTCCCCTCCAGACTTCATTGCAGAGACTTCAATCGTATCGCCCTCTTCCCACTGATTGGTTTCGAAAGTCACCATATAGTAGCCATCAGACTCAGTCGGATCAGCGGTGATCTCTGACCGTGTGGTTCCCGTTCCGTACTTCATCGTGACCGTGACAGTTGCCCCGGCGAGCAGTTGATCCGCCTCATCATAGATATAGCCCCAAACGATTTTGGGCTGCGTCGCGGCATCGGCGACATGTATGAGTTCCAGATACACGGGAATCAACAGCACGACGCCGATCGCGAGAAGGGTCGCCACTGTAATGATGCGCCCTCGCTCAGCGCGAGGGCGACGATAGAGCAGAGATCTCATGGCCTGTGATTTCGTTTGTTCATCAAGCAAGTCCGATCAAATCCCAGAAAGGAATGAAATGTAAAAGGTTTTCGGAGGCGGCAAAAGCGCCGCCTAGTGCCAAAAGGTTTCTAGCTCATGGGTAGACCAACATTCCAGGTCCGTCCACGTACAACAGATAGCCGACTCCCGGGACGACGTTCAAATCGTATCTAGCGGGAGCCCCTTTCACGTACGACTTGTACTGGCCGCTATCAGAGTCGTAGACCGAGATAGTCCTCGCGTTGCAGCCCGTAACCATCGTCAGCAGCTTGCTAGCCATGACAGGCTGCATTTGGTCGAAGCCTATGAGGTTCCATCCCTTGACCAGCGGAACCTGGCTCGAGTCAACGAACTCGCCCACCAACGCGAACTCAACTGCATTGGTCGCGTAGATGTAGTAGCCGTGGCCCTGGAGTATCGGGAAGTCATACCTGTCTGGGGCGCCCCTCACGTACGATTTGTATGTGGCCGTAGTCGGGTCTAGCATGCTCACCGTTCGAGCATCTGAGCCAATCAGGTTCAACAAACCCTTGGCAGTCAGACCGCTAACTGTGAAAGGCACGGACCACATATTCCAGCCGGAAGCAAGCACGAACGGTATCTCCGGGTCCGCCGTCGGCATTATGTTGCCAAAGTCCACCCTGATCACAACCGGGTTGCCCCACGGGTGCGCAGGCACAACGAACTGGACTTCATAGGGCGTCGTCGGGACCCAGCCACATCTGCTGCGATCCTGCTCCCAGAGCTTGTATTGACCGGGTAGCAAATGACAGAAGTCGTACCAGCCTCTAAGCGCCGGGTTGACTATGCCCTTCTTGGTCCAGGTATGGCCAACAGTGACCCACGAAGATCCATCCCACATGGCCAGGTTGATCCTCCAGTCACCGATGCCGTACTCGTCCTTGTTGCCTATTCCGAGCACCGCAGAGTCGAATATGCCGTTGGGCCAGTTATCCGGACAGCCATCCTGGTTGTTGTCTGGACCGTCGTAGGTGTCCAGGAACTTGTATCCCTCGACCTTCGCCCATCTCATGTTGCCAATGTCCTGCACATCGGTTGCCGGTACCAGCGGTCTGCTGAAGTCGATCCCGAGGTCAGCAGCGTCCGTGGTCATGAACCAGTCGTGCTCTTGGCCTAGTGGCATGTCCTCCGCGAGAGCGTACGTCCCAGGCTTCACACCGGTGAACTGGAACCAGCCGTCTATGGCATCATGGCACGCTGTGGTGGTTGGGACGTTGACTGGTGTGCCGTCGTTCTGGGTTCCCACAAGTCTGATTGTCCAGCCGTTCAGGCCTGGTTCGCCACCATCCTGGGCACCGTCCATGTCCTTGTCGTAGAACTTGTATCCCTCGACCGTCAGCAACGGTACATTGCCGAACATCTTCGGGCCGACATAGCCGCCCTCACCGACATCCACATCGTGGTGGTGATTCAACGGTGGTCCGGGCTCAGTCTGGTACCAACTGTTCTCCTGACCCTCGGGGAAGTCCTCGGTTATTTCGTAGGTTCCGGGCTTCACTATGAAGAAGTAGTACCCAGGGATCCCATTGTCGCCGGTCGTGTATGTCATGTGCACCTCGGCTCCAGTGTAGTCAGTACCGTCGCAGTGAATGACCCAGCCATCAAGAGCTGGCTCATGCTGATACTGCGGGTCTGGGTAGTCCCACTCGCCATCCATGTCCCAGTCAAGGAACTTGTAGCCGTCGATGTAGCCGTACAATGCGTTACCAAAGTCCCAGCGCTCTCCCAAGCCAGCGACAACGGAAATCGACGTCGACGTCGTTCCTGATGGGTTGGTTGGGAACCAACTAGCGGAGAACAAAGTCTCCCCGACATAGTATGTCCCAGGAACAAGGTAGTCGAACACATAGTAGCCACTGGGGCCGGTCAAGTAAGTGTCCAACGGCACCAATAGGCTGTCGTACAACGTGACAATCCATCCGCCCAGTGCTGAGTCATCGCCTCCCATCTGAACGTCGTTCAAGTTGTAGTCGTGGTAGACATAGCCGAATATCCACCCTAGGATATCGACGGATGCATCGTCATCGTCCCAAATCCACGCCTCGGGATGGTTCAGGCAGTGCCAAGCGAAGACAGTAGCCGTGTTGATCAACGGGTCTGGGTCATCTGGCTGGACAGTGTACGTATAGTACTTAGTGTCCGAATCGTCAGGATCCAGTACTCCGGCCCACAGCCTCTCATCGTAGTAAGTCTGCAAGGACGATGGCAGGCCACCGTCGCCCCATACTATTGCTGGCGGGGCGGTTGGGTCCTCAGGCACCATTGCCGGGTTGTGGTCATCCCAGTAGAAGTACGTCAATGGCACCGTTGCGGTGTTGTGTACCGTGATCTCATACCTCACAACTCCGGACAGACCCACTTGGGTTATCTCGTCGCCGTCAGCGTCCACAGCCGTCTTTGTTATATCGATAGTTGGCCTGATGAACCTGAGCTTCAGGTCGTCATAGCGCCATAGCTGGTGCTCTTGCGTGTCCAGTGCATAAATCCAGACAGTGTTCAACACCACACAGCGTCGAAGCTCCGGGTCCCAAGAAACGTCCGCCCAAATGACTTCATGCGCAAGCTCTGGTACGTCCGCGTCCGTCAATACCAGGGAATCCCCAGCATACAAGACCTCGCCTGGGGAGGAGACATAGAGGTAGGAGGGGCTGAGCATCAAGTCCCATATCTCGAAGTAGGTCAGGTCCGCGTCGCCCAGGTTGTTGACGGTGATCGTGTAGTGCACTACCTCGCCGATCGTCGCCATATCACAATCTGCCGTCTTGATGATCTCAAGATCGGGGTGCAGAATGTCGATATCCCAGTAGCTCGAGTCCACGACCTTCCCACCGATTTCGTAGACATCCCAGGCAATCACCGTAGCGGTGTTCCTGAACATGTAGTCGAACTCCTCGGGCTCGGGCTCATTTCCCTTGACCAGATACGTGAACTCCACCGGACCCGTGTCCTCGCCGGGGTCAAGCACGCCCGACATTATCGGAGTCCCCGGAGTGGGCAAGCCTAGCTCTCTTGCAATCACCGGGTCGATTACCTGGTAATTCATCGGAGTATCTGGGCTCGGGTTAGTAACCCTGATGACGTATGTGATCGTGTCTCCCGACCAATATACCGGGTTACCGTCCTGGTCAATATACCATATGTAGGTGCCAGCGGCGCATTGGAGTCGGTCCTTCTCCCACTTCTCAATCTCGATCATCGGCTTTATGATTGTGAAGTGGCAGTGAGCAAATGCGAGGTGTGGGTCAGGGTTGTGGTCGTCCCACCACATAAGAACCGCCTCATTTTCCTGATCACCAAGAGCCCAGCCAATCACTAGGACCTCGAACTGCAGGTAATAGACCTTGACCGGGTTAGCGTCGTATGGCCCAGTACCGTCAGCGGTCCATCCCATATCCCAAACCCAAGCGATGGGGTCTGGACTCAGGTCCGGATCCGGAACGGGCACTTCAGTTGAATCAACAGATGTCCACATGATTCCTGAATCGGACACGTACTGAAGCAGCGGGTTGCCATCCTCGTCAAGCGCGATGACGTCCCAGAGCTGCAGGTCGAATGCTGGAGACTGAGCGGTGTTCTCCCAGGCGATCAGGAATGTCATCTTCTTTCCCACGAGAGTCATCTGCGGGTTGCAGAACTTCTCGAGGACAACATCCGGATGTGAGAGAACCTCCTCGACATTGATCGAGATGTCCTCGGCACTCTTCTTGCCGTTGACATCGAGCAGCCTCACATGCAACGAGGATCCCGGGAAGTACGATGCACCCTCCTGATCTGGAGTCGTGATGAAGAGCAGACCTCCGGCCTTCAATTCAGAACCAAGCTGAGGGTTAAGGTCGATCTCCAACGTCCACGGGTCCCATATCTTCCAGTGCGGCGATCCGTCGGACTGCAGTGCCAGGTGCGTCTGGCTCACTATGGTCGCACCACCGCTGGCAGAGAACGGGCCGTTAGATGGTGGAGGCGGCAACGGCGGATTTACAGGAACGTTGAATGGATGCTCTAGCGGGTCTGGGTCTCCAGCCCATGGATAGGTCACAACTCTATCGAATCCTCTCACATCCGGGTCGGATATTACTCCGTAGCCCCATTCAAAACCAACAGTAATCGAAACATGCGTCCAGCCATTGGGCGTCACAGTCATCCTGACCGGAACAACATCCCCCTCGTTATACCCCTTGATATTGCCCAGTGTCCAGTCCTCACTTGGCTTCAGCGTCCAACCGGACAGTTGCACACCTGGCACTGGCGGGTTTGCGTTCGCACTGCTAGCTACAATGAACGCGCTTCCTACCATCAGGAACGCAACCGCGATGGCCATGAAGATCTGCTTCGAATACAGTTTTCTATTCTCCACGACACGATTATAGGCCTCGCTCTCGTTAGAATTCACTCTCTCTACCCCCCTCGTTATGCGACTGCTGCTCACTTCCACCGACCCTCATTTCAAACCCACATTTCTTAGAGTCAGTAAGATGATTTGCCCGCCTCAATCGCACGCCATAGTAATAAAACCTTGCTCCACGTGGTTCGAGCCAGTCAATCGTATCTTCAGCCTTGATGATTGCGCAGCAAAACGAAGCGAGGTGCACTTTCCGATGGAAAACAATTTACGTTTGTGTCAAGAATTTGCCCAATACGCCAGAATCAACCGTCGATACTTCAGAGTATACTACCACGCATACAAAGATGTATAACTACGCGCTGTTTCTCCCCAATACGAAAGTAGCATTACGCTCTGCATCGCGGAGAAACGAGTGGTGTTTAGCACGAGGAACCCCTTCAAATATGGCACAATTGCAGTTGGCGGCAACTTCGTCGGCCGTGGCGAGGAAATCGCCAAACTGCTGAACTTGATCAGGCTCGGCGGAAGCTGCGTCATACGATCGCCAAACGGGATGGGCAAGTCCTCACTGCTCGCAGAACTAGCTAGTAGGTACTCGAAAGAGTTTGTCTTCGTGCCCATCAACCTCACTGGAATCACGAACGAAGCGGCTCTACTGGAGCTAGTTGCCAAAGAAACGATGACGGCTGGATACGGCAGATTGCAGGACTATCCACCAACGGCATGGGAACTCCTGAAGAATCCGAAACTGCGGCGAGCGGTCGTTGAAAACACCAAGTCCAGCTATTCAGAAGATTCCAGCCCTATTTCCGTCGCATCCTCAACGCATGAAAAGAAGAATCTCGGCGACCACTTGAAACTGTCCGACACAAAGATCGAAATCAGAATGTGCCCGCGATGTGGATTTGCGCTCAAATGGCTTGAGAAACACTCTAGGTACTACTGCTACAGTTGCAGGAAATATGCACCCGTACGCAGAACAGTCAAGCAGCGCATCAAGAAGTCAAAAATATCACCAATGGACGAGATGAGATGCCCGAAGTGCCGAGACAGTCTGAGGTATGTACACAGATACTCAGCGTACTACTGCGAGATGTGCAGAAGATACCCGATGATATACTCCAAGAGAAGAAGCCCGGAAAGACCAACCATTGAGGATGTAGCCGAGGCCCTCGATCTTCCTGAGGGCATCGCGAACCAGAAGGCGACACGTGTTGTAGTCATGTTTGATGAGTTCCAGGAGATAGCTACGATAGAGAATCCAACAATCCTGCAGACGATGAGACAGAGATTCGACATGCACGGGAATGTCAGCTACGTGTTTGCTGGGAGCACCAGGCAAATCCTTGCTCAGATATTCGAGGAGAAGTCCGCACCGTTCTCCGATTTCGCACACTGGATTGAACTAGGTCCGATTCAGCAGAGCCAGCTAGAAGGATATGTGATGATGAAGTTCACAGAGGCAAAAGGGAGGCTCGCGAAGGACGTCGCTGACCTCATAGTCGGCCTAAGCGGAGGATATCCCTATTACGCTCAGAAGATTGCCCACGAGCTCTTCCACATTTCATCATCACCCACCTTTGCACAAGCTGAGGAGGCGGTGATCTCCGTGCTGAAACACCAATTACCTGTGTACTCAGTTCTCTGGGAATCAATCAAGAGTCCCTTGCACAGGAAGTATCTTCTGGCAGTTGCTAATGAGCCAAGGGTCACTCACGGAGAGGAATTCGTCCATCGACATGGTCTCAGGTCCAGATCCCATGTCCAGAGGACTGAGAAGCAGCTCGAGAAGAAAGGTATAGTCAGCGACGGTGAAATCATCGATCCGATGCTGGTTCTGTGGCTGAGATCAATAGCACATGAGTGAAGGCGCAGGATGAGCGACCCGGTTGGAGACATGCCGGCACATAGAAATCGTAGTTCGACGTTCTTCGGAAACGGTCATTTCCGATGGAACCCAACAACCTGCTCTCGCGCTTGCGTCTTTCACCCGCGCGTGTCATCGGTCTTGGCATAAGTGCCGTCGGAATCGTCCTTCTTGTTCTTGCATGGAACTCCCAGGCTAGCATCGACGGGATCGGGTCTACAAACGATCCGATCCTCCAACATAGGGTTTCGATGTTGGAAGACCAGAGAGATGCATATGCAGTGTCCGGGATCGGAATCTTATTTCTCGGGCTGTTCGCGATAGCCCTGCTAGTCGAGCCGAGCATATCGACGATTGTCGCCGAATCCGAGATGATATCTGCCGCAAAGATGGCGAATGATACCCTAATGGGCTTGTCATTGACAGGCAACTCATCGTATCTTCCAGCGCGAAATGGTTTGACCAAAGAGAGAGTCTTCGTCGTCGCCACGAACAAGCCGATCGTACCACCGACGGTTCTCTCGGACGACATGATCATGTCGCCCGGGAAGGATGGCTCGAGCCCGGGCATGCTGGTCGAACCCTTTGGAGCCGGACTCCTCGAGAGCGTCGAATCAGAATTGAACACGAAGCTTGCCGGAGTTGGGTTGGAGGCCGCGGAGGGAACGCTCCAGATCCTGAAGCACGGGTTCGGGATCATGAAAGATTTCCATTTCAAGGAGAGGGAGGGCAACACCATCCTTCGAGTCGAGTACAGCGGCCTGCGTGATGCGTGCAGGACCGTCCGCAAGGAAAGGCCGGACACGTGCCGGCAGCTGCAGTGCTTCGGCTGCTCTTGTCTGCTCGCCGCAGCCGCGCGCGCCACGGACAAGTTAGTGAGCGTCCAGGCGGTCGACAACAGCAAGGACGTGGTCGAGTTCACTCTCAACATAGGAGAATGGTGAGGCTGTTGCGTTTGCTCCTGGCAATTCGGACCGACGAGTCGACGGATTCCATTGGATAAGGTTTTCTAGTGATGATGCAATTTGTTTGAGGATCCATGAGAGCTCTCCCCAGACCACCTTTGAGGAAGTCAAGACTGTGCTTCGCTGCATTAGCATCGATCATGATGGTCTTGCCTGCTTTGGCTGTCAACTCGAGAGCCGACGAGATCCCACACGAGAACTACGACCTCGCCAAATCGAGCCTCGATGTCGTCATCTCTCTGCTCAGGTCTTCGATCGCGTACTCCGAGAACGCACTCCAGAGGATGTACAACGAGAGCATGGACCAAGTGGAGCAGAACCTCACAATCGTGAGGGGGTTGCTGACGCCAGCGGAACGGATCCTGGACAAGATCAGGAACATCGCTGGTAGCTATGAGAATCTGAGCAGGCTGCTTCCACCGTTCACCAGCCTTTCGGCACAGATGGATTCCTTCTCATCGATGGAGGTTTCGCTACTCGGGGCGAGATATGATGTGGTTTCCGCTTCCCAACTCGCGAATCTCACTGGAGAAGAGATGCTCAAAGCGCTCGATTCCATCAGGATGGTCAATTCGCTGATCCTCCAGATGAACAACACGATCGACGACATGCTCGTCTCGGCGAACGGCATAATCGGTCTGGTCGTCGAGGGCAGTCAGCCGTTCACGGACAATCGTCTGATCCCGCTCATCGAGCAGCTCCGAGACCTGCTGCACGCGATCTTGGCCGAGATCGACCTGATCACGCGCGAAGGAGTCCCGTGGGATGAGACCCAGTCGTTCTGCCTTCTCTGGCTCTCTGCTGGCGATTACTATCTCGGAGACCAGATCACAGGAGGGGGTTACCTCTACTTCGATGGGGCGTTCGCGATCGGTCATATGGTCACGATCCAGATGGATGGAACGAACCTCACTTTCGCGAACACTTCGTCCGGCGGGAGATTCTCCTTCTCATATCCGATTCCTTTGAACGCGAGCTGGCTCGGGAGCCATGTCCTCAAAGCCACGACAACCACACCATCGGGTATCTTGAACTCCAACATCGTCACGATCAGGATCCTGCGGATACCAACGTCGATATCGTTGGTGGTCAACAGCAACCTACTCACAATTGAGGACGAGCTGGTTGCCGACGTGCAACTGATGGATGTTCGAGAGCGACCATTGGAGAATGCTCCTTGCCATTTCATCCTGGACGAACAGACCTTGACATTCAGGACCGATTCGCTAGGCAATTTCGAAGATTCCTGGAAGGCCTCCGACCTGGGATACGGCATACATGTGTTACAGGCTTTCTACGATGGCGAGTTGCCGTACGAGCCGAGCGCGTCCAACGTCACGACAATAATTGTCGACATTCCCACCTCGGTCTCGCTCAACCTCTTCGCGACACGTTATTTCACCGGATACTACGTCGTCGGCAACGGCACCCTAGTCGCGAACGGGACGACGCCGATGCCAGACCAGGTGATCACTCTCTCAATCGACGGGATCGTGGTCGCAAACTTGACGACGGGACAGGACGGCCAATTCGCATTCTCGGTATCTACCGATCCCATGGCTTTGGGCGGGCACACGATAGTGGCCGCGTTCCTCCACCGCGACAGTATCTGGAGGTACTCGCAGGATGAGAAGAGCTTCACCGTCTACGGCTTCAAGATCGGCAAGTACCCGTTCTGGCCCATCATACCCAAATGGTCGTTCGGACCAGGTGACACCATCACGTACCTCTTCGTCGGGCAGTATGCGTACTTCTTCTGGCTGCTCGTGCTCATGGCCGTTGCGATTGCTGTCAGGGTTATCCAGATGATGGACAAGAGGAAGCGCTTCCAGCCCAGCAAGACAGAGATCCTTGAATCATTGGAGAAGGTGGCAGAACCTGGGACGATTCCTGCAGCAGCGATGGTGGAGCTTGCGAAGGACATGTTGACAGGAGAGGTCGGACCGGCCAATCCGAACGAGAGGATAGTCTGGTACTATCAGCGTTTGTTGTCATTCCTTTCTGCAAAAGCGAACATCGCCATAAGGACGAGCATGACTCACTGGGAGGTGGCCAGGATCCTGAAGATACTCGGGTTCCCGGTCAGACCAGTGGAAAAAGCTACAATCCTCTTCGAGCGCGCCCTTTACTCGGGCGCATCGCTCTCGGATGATGATGTGGTCATGATGAGCACAGCTCTCACCGACCTCGTGAGAGTCCAGTCAAAGGGGGGCTCGCGTGCAGGTTAGGGTGCGAAGGGGGTTCGCGGCTGTGGGCGCGATGGCAATTGCCGCCGTCCTGCTCATAGTCAGCATGGCCGCGCCAATCGTCTCCACCTCCGCCGATTTCTCCATATTCAACTCAGGATGGAACGGGACCAGCAAGCTCGCGATCCTGACGTACAAAGCCGGCAAGTTCGCTCCCGACTTCCAGGTCAAATCAACAGGAACGGAGATTACTATCACTCAACTGGGTCTCGACGAGATCAGCCTCGACCCGATAACGAGCGCGCTTGTCGTCATCGGTCCGGGCAAGGCGTTCACTTCAGCGGAAGGGAGAATAGTCGGGGATTTCGTCAGGAACGGTGGGAAGCTGCTGCTGGCGGACGACTTCGGGACCGGCAACAGCCTGCTCATCGGCATGGGCGCGACTTCCCGGTTCTCGAACCAGCTCGTGATGGACCTGGCATTCGAGAAGCAGCCCGAGTTCTCCGTCGTCTACGACCTCAGAACCGATTCAATCACCAAGAACGTCAGCTCCCTCCTGCTCAATTATCCCTCATCGTTGACGACGGGCGGGGACACAGAGGCCATAGCGTTTTCCAGCATTGCCAGCTGGTTGGATACGAACGGCAACAGGCTCCAGGAATGGGGAGAGCCTAGGGGGCCGTTCCCCATCGCGGCTCGGGAGGGGCTTGGAGCAGGCTCAATACTCCTTCTGTCAGACCCGAGCGTTCTCATCAACGGCATGGCAGCTCACATGGACAACGAGATCTTCGGCGCCAACCTCATCGACGAGGTCTGCAACGAGAGGACCGCGGTTTTCTTTGATGAGAGCCATCGAACCTTCTTCGACCCGATCGCAGTCACGATGCAGTTCACGGGACAGGTATCCGACAACGCGAAGGCGATCATCGCGCTCCTTGCTTTCGTCCTCGCGCTGTGGATCTTCACGGACGTTGTGGACAGGACGGTAGCTTGGACAGTCCGGAAGACAAAGGTCCTGCTCAATGCGGTCGCGGAGGCTCTCGGCCTGAGGTTCTTCCGCAAGAAGGCTCCTTCTCCGCCCCAGGCCATGAGCAAAGAGGAGCTTTTCGAGAAGATCGTGCATGAGCATCCCGATTGGCGAACGGGTCTTATCAGATACCTGCTGCGCGAGAGGGAGAGACACGGGAAGATGCTCGAGCAGAAATGGCTATGAGAGGACGAGCCAGACGCGTCTGAGCACGACCACCACGAAGAGGATAAGACCAGCGTAGATGAAGAAGTCCATCCGCTGCCTTGTCTCGTTTGTAAGAAAGCCGTCTGTGAGCTCCCTAATCACAAGGAGACCGATGAGCTCGAGCGTGGCCAGGACCTCGATGCCCGCTGACAACGAGATCAGGATGGAGATGATCGTCCATACGAGCATGCTGATGAAGATCTTGTGTGATACCAGCAAAGTGCGCACCTGTCGTAGCTGAAGACCTTACTCGTCTTCTATAGGGACTCGAAATGAGGGAAGGCTCTATAATATCCTGTCCTCGGATGCGCTACATTTCATATACAGTGATATGTTTCGGAGTGGAGCAGTCATGGCAGAGCGCGAAAGACGACCCTGGAGATTCCACTTGGAGGTTCGGGACACTCCGTACGACCTACTCGCTTGCATGGTGCTAGCACTCGCCCTCATAACGCTTGTGTACCTGGCGCCAGACAACGCGGTGAGACAGATCCTCGGCCTCGTCTTCGTCCTCTTCCTGCCAGGATACGCAGCGACCGCCGCACTGTTTCCCGAAAATGACCAAATCGATGGCATCGAAAGAGTCGCGCTAAGCTTCGGCCTGAGCATCGCCATCGTGCCCCTGATCGGCCTCGCGCTCAACTTCACACCCTGGGGGATCAGACTGGATCCGATACTCGCTTCCGTCTCCGCTTTCATCATCGGCGTCTCACTTGTGGGATGGTACCGAAGGATGCGGCTTCCGTCCGATGAGAGGTTCGCAATCGTCGTCAACTTCGAGATGGACTTCGGGGGCATGCCGCTCGTAGACAAGATCCTCACGATCGGAATCGTGGTGATGCTGATAGCATCAGTCGTCGTGCTCGCGTGGGCCATCACGACGCCGCGCGTCGGAGAGAGGTTCACGCAATTGGCAATCCTCGGACCCGGCGGAATGGCCACGGACTACCCCAGGAATCTCACCGTCGGCCAGGACGCGAGGGTCCTGCTGTCGGTCAAATCGTTCGAGCACAGGGATGTCAACTACACGATGGCGATCGTGCTCACCAACGCGACGGACAACAGTTCTTCAGTCACACAGTACTCGATCAACTGGGCGCAGACGCAATCGCTTGTCCCAAGGCAGGCGATTGCGCAGAACTTCACCCTGAAACACCTTGAGTACTACAACCAGACATTCGATTTCGACGTGACCTCAGCTGGAGAGTGGAAGCTGCAGTTCCTTCTCTACGTCGAAGGACAGCCTTTGACTCCGGACGCCTATCGTGAAGTTCACCTCTGGTTGAACGTCGTGCCGATTGTCTAGCCACCGAAGTCAATCTCCAGTCTTGATCCTGAGAAGCCAAACGGCGAAGAGTGGGTCGACTATCTCGCCGCGCTCGATGATGCCCCTCGCCTCTAGCTGGTTCTCGATCCTCTGTATGTGGGAGGTTGATCTCAGGCGATGGCGCTCAATGAACTCATGTCCGTGCGTAACCCCCGGCTCACGCACAACCGCCTTCAGGTATCGTCTCTGGAGAGGACTCTTGACGGATTCCCACATGTATGTGCAAGCAGGGGACTGATGGTCCACGGCGGCCTGGACCGCCCTTTCCACGTCCTTCTCGCCCGACGGAGTCTTTGAGATGTCGAAGAGTTCGTGGGCAATCTGCTGAGTGTAGTACGGATGGCCCTTGCTCTTGCGCAATATCATCCTGGCAGTTGCACGGTTCAGGATCCCTCCAGCACTCCTGAACCTCGACATGATGAAATCCTCGAACTGCTTGTTCGGAATGACATCCAGCTCCATCGGCCTGGCAAACTTGAAGAACGCGCCCTCCCTCTCCTCGAAGATCTGATGGAGCAAATGCTTCTTGCTGCCGGAGAAGACATAGACGACGTTCTGGTGATTCTGGAATCTAGATCTCATTTGCTTTAGGAGGCCGACGCCATCCATGTACGCGACCTCCTGAAATTCGTCGAAGATGACGACGAGCCGCCTCTTCCTTCTCCTCGCGACTTTCTCAGGGAGATCGAACACGCCTGCGACGCCAGAGGTCGACGGTTCTCTGCCGTAGAATTCAACGCCCAGTTCTCCAGACTCAGTCACGACGAGCCTCAGGTTCGTGCCTTTCAGGAACTTCCAGACGCTTGATGCGAACTTCTCGGCGACCCCGAAAGCTGCGCGGCTCGTCTCCTTGACAACTGCTTCGAGGAAACGGCTTTGCTCTGTCAGACCGTAGAGGTCGATTCTGACGAATATGAATTCTCTGCTGTGCCTCTTCGACAGCTCCAGCAGAAGAGAGGACTTGCCCATGCGCCTGTTCGAATACAGGACGACGCTCTTCCCTCCCCTGA
>Ga0315291_10003046_pt1 | contig 21678 bp, 18 predicted proteins | sample YL17G12_20_MG_FD_203070 | JGI IMG/M metagenome (GOLD analysis project Ga0315291, IMG submission 203070) | Sediment microbial communities from Yellowstone Lake, YNP, Wyoming, USA - YL17G12_20 | ecosystem: Environmental > Aquatic > Freshwater > Lake > Sediment | place: USA: Wyoming | collected... | reverse complement strand
CGATCATTTTGAGAAATAAACGTGTAATATCAGGCGAAAATAAATTCTTCCCGTGAAAAATCAGAAATCAAAGCCAAAGGGAGATAGAAAAACACCGCTTAAATCAATTACTCGGACAGACTCCTAGTAGTCATGTCTGGCCGTAATAGTTCAATGTTTGGGTCTATAATTTCGATTACAACGTCAAAATTAACAACATTTTCTTGAATAACCGCTTTGGGATAAATCGCTTTTACTTTTCCTGTAAATTCCTTGTCTGGATAAGTATCAACGGTAAATATTGCCTTTTGCCCAACCTTGATTCTGCCTATGTCTGTTTCATCCACAAAAGCATCAACCTGCAGTTTCGCCAGATCAATTATCGTAACAAATGTCGGCGCATTAAGCCCGGCAGCCACGGTCTCTCCTTCCTGAGTAGTTACGGATGCTATGACTCCTGTAATAGGGGCTGTGATAGTAGCATAAGATAACTGAATTTTGGCAAACCCAATCGCGGCTTTAGCAGCTTCTTTAATTGCCTTAGCCTGTTTAATGGCATATAAATTCTGGCCGTTAAAAAGCGGTATGGTTACTTTTAATCCTACAAAATTATCTTCCTGTTTTGGAAAAAATGTCGAACCTTTATAACCAAAATCCGTCTCAGCGCTTAACGCGGGCCAGAACGAAGCCTTCGCAATCCCTATCCCTGCCTCTGCTGCTTTATGATTAGCTTCCGCCTGAGCTACCAGAGCTTCCAAATCATTTTTTTCTATTTCCGCGATAACCTGATATTTCTCCACCCTGTCTCCAATATTGGCATAAAGATGTTCAACTTTTCCCGAAATCCTGGCTCCCACTTTTACCTCGGCACCGATTATCGGTTTTATCGAACCAGTGGCAAGTATGGAAGTGCTGACATTCTTTTTCTTCACTGCAACGGTTTCATAAGAAGGATCTTTGTCTAATTTATTACCATTGCGCGATAAAAAGGTGGCTGCAATAGCTATTCCAGAAAAAATAAATCCGGCGATTAAAATAAACGTTATTTTTTTCATGCTGAACCCCCTTGCTTTCCCTTTGCTAAAGGAATATCAACTTTTTTAATGCCCTGAAAACGCTGCGTATAGAGCTTTAAGAATTTCCCGAGTACCTTTTTTCTTACCGCGATGCCTTTTGCCCACATATGAAGCAGCCCTAAACCTTTTTGAGTTAATTCATAATTTCGTTTTGCAGGACCGGCACTCTTCGTATCCCAATGCGAGACTACAAACCCTTCCTTTTCTAAATATCGAAGCGTTCTGTAAACCATCGCCGGATCTGGCACAGTCTCCTGGAATCCAAAATTTTTCAATTTGTCCATTAGTTCATAGCCATATGACGGCTTCTGAGACAAAAAAAACAACATACAAGGCTCAATAAACCGCGTCATCTTGCCGCTGGGGCATTCACACTTGTTGATTTTATATTTTTTTGCAAGTTTGCTGCCTTCAAACACCCGGGCACCTCCGTATTTTAAGTTAATAATATTAGTCATATATATGATTTTATCATATATATAAGAATATCATGCTTATGCGATTTTGTCAATAAAAATTTTCACTATCGACCAGCGACTAACGACCTGCTTATTCAGACAGTAAATATCTGAATAAGCAAAAACGCGCAAGTCGTAGTTGCAGATTTTGAACGAAATTCGTAAAAACTCAAAATTTCGCCTCAATTTTTGATAAGAATTGATAAAAATCCCTAAAAATTGAAAATTTCGACCCCTGTTTTTAGCGTAATTCTTAAAACTTGCGCGTTTCTTACCAAAAACTTGCGCATTTGGTTGACAAAAATGCTTGTAAGTCTTTTATTTACGTAGCCATTTTTATCATAACTCCTTATTTTTCGTTGTTGCACTTTTCTCATAACTCCTTTATTTTTGATATAAACTTTTCTACTGTTCTCCCGCTCACCTGTTCATCTGTTCTCCGCTTCGGCGCCTTTGTGCCTCTTATAAATCTTCAATTTTAAATCTTCAATCTTCAATCTTCAGTCTCATATTAACCTCATATACGCTCAAAAATCATACTTTTTACAACTTTTTTAAGATTTTTCGGATTTGTTCGGTTTTTGTTAGGGTTCTTTGCTGCTGCCTGCCGATAACATCTCTTGCCGAATGTAGCCACCAAGACACAAAGGCACTAAGAAAAAATGAGATATAATTAAAATTATCTTCGTGTCTTGGTGCCTTCGTGGCTAAAAGTGAAAGTAAAAAATGGACAAATTTAATAGCTATTTCGATGAAACAAATACGCCAGTCTGCAGATTCGGCCCCGGCGGGGACTTTTTCACTGACTGGCCAGCCAGAGTAACAAAAGATTCTCCTCAATCCATCGGCTCTGTCCTTGCTGCAATCGCAAAAATGCTCGACACCGTAATAACAACAAAATTATTGCAAAATTCCACTATAGAAAAAATTAATCTCGCCATAAAAAATGCAGACTTAACTGTCAATATGGAGGACGAAATTGACGTCAATAAATCAGACGAGTCTGACGCCCAGACAGCTCCAGGTGCTCAAACTGATAGAAAACTTTCAGAAGAGCCGATGCTATTCGACAACGCTTCAGGAGCTGGCAGACCTGTTAGGCACAAGCCGGTCAACGGTGTTCGAGCACATCGCAGGCCTAAAAGAAAAAGGGCTTCTTTCAGCACAGTCCGGCAGGGCTCGCTCTTTGAGCCTTACCCGGAAAGCTCAAAGGTTGCTTGAGTCGCAGACCCTCCATAGCTTTAGCGACGGAGGGCGGGCATCGCTCGAAGATCGCCAATCAGCACCGGCTGATTGTATTCCGCTTTTTGGCAGAATTGCAGCAGGCGCTCCAATAGAGGCAATCGAAAACACCGAATACATTTCCTTACAGACAGAGTTCGGTTCAGGCGAAGATACCTTCGCCCTGAAAGTTCAGGGCGAAAGTATGACAGGCGACGGCATTTTCGACGGCGATTATGTCGTATGCAAACGAAGCCAAACCACACCAAACGGTAAAATCGTCGCCGCCATCGTCGATAACGAAAACGCAACAGTAAAAAGATTCTACAAGGAAACCGACAGAATCCGACTTGAATCTTCAAACCCGGCCTATGAGCCGATTTACACACAGAACTGCCAAATCGCAGGAATTGTCGTGGGACTGATGAGAAAAATTTAGGATCGACCTATCATCGGCAGCGGATGAGCTGATTGGGGTCGAATTGAATTTGTGGGGCGATTGTTTTTAAATCATTTATGAAGCGTTTACCGTCCGTCCAGTAGCCTGCGGTGGGCTTGAGATTTCGGCATTTCTCCAGAAAATAGCTGTTAATGCAGCCCATAAGCTGCTCGCGCAGATATTTGCTCACCATCGAAGCAAGACAGACCGGCAGAAAAATCGCATCGGCCTTTACAGCGAAATCAATCTTTACATTCTTGTAGGATGTGTAAAGCTGGTAACTGCTTATGCTGTCTTCTTCCTTTAGAACCTTAAGCTCCATCTCAGGAAACATCGTCCTCAACTGCCGGGTGTATCTTGTTCTGCCGCCCTGGCGGTCTATTATGAAATGGAAACTGCGGTGCTGAGTGCCTTTGATTATCTCATCAACAAGACTGCAAACCGCCATAAAAAGCACCGTGGACTTGTTGTTGACCTTCTGAATCATATCGTTGTAGAAAGCTACATCGAAGCAGAAGCTCGCCAGAGTAATAAGAGCCATCCCGTTTTTGTCGAGGTTTCTGCCGAGAGCCCCGGCCGAAATTGCAATATCATCATAGTTAAATTTTATATCATGACGTGAAAGGTCTTTGTGCCACGGGTATTCTGCCAGTCTGTTTTTGCAGGCGGGACAGAGCAGGTCTATAAGCTCTGTTACCGATGCCGGCGTTTTGCCCAGATACTGAAGGCAGGAAAGCACCGTTTTTTCGAGAAATGCTATTCCTGTTGAAGGAGTGTATGCCTTTTTGCTGTCGCAAACCAGGAGTCTGCCTGCCAGATGTTTCTTTTCAGGCGATATGCTCTCGCCGAGGAGCTGCCACATATCGGCCTGACTATCGGCTGCCGGCACGCTAAAACAGGCTGCCGAGACAATCAAGGGCCCCAGAATCGGGCCCAGACCCGCCTCGTCTATGCCTACCAGAACCGTATCAGTCAAAATCCCTTTCATCGATCCGTCCATGCAGCCACAAAGGCATCCGCCTTTGCTATTCTACTTCGCTAAAGCTGCGAAGAAACCAGCTACGGCGGACAAGCTCCGACACGAAGAAATTAACTACAAATCCCGATACATCGGGACAAATAAACACTAATCTATAAAATTAAAAATTCAAAATTAAAATTTTTAATTTTTTCAAAGCGCACGAGTTTTTACCTGCGCATTTTGACTGAAAACCTCCTCTTGTCTCGCCAATCTTTAAAGGTATAATAAACGTGAAGCTCCACGGCTTTACAGCCGTGGCATCTTCACATACTTCGGCGAAACCCGCCGAAGCATACCCTCCTTCGCCAAGGCTACGGAGGGTTACCCTTTTCGCATTCATCCACGGGTTTACACCCGTGGCTTTCTGCGAAGGCGGGTAAATTGTTTTTTATAAGGAGTCTTAAAATGAATTTTGAAGAATTAAAAAAATTTATGAAGCAGGTTGGCTGGGGGACTCTGGCCACGACTGACGGCCGAATAGTCGGCGCAAGGCCGATGGGTGGTTTCGAATGGAAAGGGAATGAATTACTATGTGCCACTTTTGACGCTTCCGACAAGGTAGCCCAGCTTAAAAAGGTCCCTTATGCCGAATATTGTTTCTGTGACAAGACAGGCAAACACGTCCGCATCGCAGGTGCCTGTTCCATCAGCACCGACAATGCCGAAAAACTCTGGCTTTACAAAGCCTTGCCGGAGTTGAAAAAGCATATCCCCGACCCTGCTTCGCCGCATTATGTAATTATAAAGATGAGGCCTGACAATATCCGTGTTATGGAAAGTGCCGGCCTGAAATATACGCAAATAGAATTAAAATAAATAAGTGAAGGAGCTTTATCATGTCATATTCAGCAGATAATGCTCTGCAGGTTGCAATCCAGATGGAGCGGCTGGGCCAGACATTTTACCAGTCTTTGGCTGCCGGATGCGGCAATGCAGAGATAGCAGCTATTGCAGCCAAGCTTGCCGGCGATGAGCAGAAGCACCTGCAGACCTTTGAGCGTATGCGAAATTCACTTGGCGCCGAGCAGCGCAGCCCGAGGCTGACTGAAGAACAGCTTACAGCAACTGCCGGAAAGTTTTACAAACTAATCCTGCCCGCCGCTCACGAAGTCCGTCAGGTTGCGCTGGGCGGCGATATAATAAAGGTTCTGGAAATAGCGATGCAAATGGAAGTTGATTCTGCTGCCTATTATTCGAGTCTGACTCCTATTGGCGGCATTGATGCTGCTGTTCTGAAGACTATTATTCAGGAGGAGAGAAACCATCTGACTACACTTCGTAACTGGCGCCAGCGTCTCGGCAACGCCGGTTAGCCATATAATTTCTTGACTGCACGCCTTATCAGCAATATCATCCTGAGCGGCAGTGTCTTTAATTTCAGGTGGTGCTATGAAAACCCGTAATATTTACAATATCCTCATCGTTGCGATTTTAATGCTTTTTCTTGCCGGCTGCGGCGGACAGCCGAAAAGCAAAAAGAAAAAAATCGAACCTGCTCAGCCAATACAGCTCGACAGGACCATCAGCGACCTTGCCGAGTTCGTATCCTTTAACCCCATACCCGTCAAGGGCATAGGACTGGTAGTGGGCCTTTCCAATACCGGCTCAGCTGAATGTCCTCCTGCCATCAGGGATTATCTGCGCCAGTACATTTTGGCCCAGGTCGGCCATGGGAAAACAGTCAACCCTGATATGATGATAAACAGCATGGATACCGCTGTTGTGCTCGTCGAAGGCTTCATACCTGCCGGCGCCGTAAAGCAGAAGGCCTTTGACGTCAGCGTAAAGGCTCTGCCCAATACACAGACAACATCCCTGGCGGGCGGCAGACTCTACACTACCGAGCTAAAGCTCGTCGGCCGAGTCGAAGAAACCATTATGGCTTCAAAGACACTCGCTTTCGCAGCCGGTGCAGTTTACATCGACAACATTGCAGAGCCAAAACCCGACCAGCGGGTAGGTTACGTGCTCGGCGGCGGCAAAGTTATACAAAGCCATCAGATTCTGCTGGCGCTTTTCAGGCCTGATTTTCGCGCCGCTGCGGCCATACGAAACCGCATAAATGGGCGATTCGGCAGAGATACCGCAACTGCCGCTTCTGAAAGCATAATTTATCTGTCCCTGCCTGGAGAATTCAAGGACAGAAAAGAAAGACTCATCGAACTGGTAAAGGCGCTTTATATTAGTTCAACCGCAGTAGCTGAAGACAGCCGGATAAATTCGCTTGTTGAAAAGCTGAAAACCGAGCCGGAAAAGGAAAAATACGAAACCGGCCTTGAAGCCATCGGCAAACCGGCCGTCGACAGACTTTTGCCGCTGCTCGAAAGCGAAGACCTGCAAACAAAATTCAGCGCAGCAAGATGCCTGCTTAATATCGGCGATGACAGGGCTTTGAAGTATCTGAGGGAATTTGCCCAGGACAGGGCCTCGCCGATCCGCCTCACTGCAATCGAGGCGGTTGGAAACGCCGGCCAAAAACGCGATTGTATCGCCCTTATGAGCAGAATCGTCCGCGATGAAGATTTTAACGTAAGATACACCGCCTACAAATTCCTGCAGAAATACGATGATACGTCCATTGTCCGAACGACTGTAGCACAGGATTTTTACATAGACGAGGTGCTCGAGCTGGCCCCCAAAACCGTTTATGTCTCAAGAAAGACTGAGCCGAGAATTGTTCTTTTCGGCGCACCGATTGACTGCGAAAAAGACATATTCATTGAATCCGACGACGGCCAAATCATAATTAACTCTCTCGCGGATGAAAACCGAATTTCCATAATGCGTAAACATCCGGTTACCGGCGAACTGATGGGGCCTTTGAAAACCAGTTTCAGACTTGCCGATGTAATTAAAATTCTCGGCGATGAGTCTGCTCCGGAAGATGAAAAACAGCGGTCGGGATTAGGCGTCCCATACTCTCAAATAGTCGAATTGCTCAAGAAAATGTGTGAAAAAGGAGCCGTTAAAGCTGAATTTGTCGCCGGCCCATTAACGCCATTAGCACAGCCGCCTCAGCCATCGTCTCAAAAACAATAATTTCCACTTATTTAGCCCCCAGTTTCACTGGGGGTTCAGAGCCCCGAATGTTAATGAGGGGGTTGTTTTGGTGCGGGGTTCGTCAAAATCCTAAAGCCCCCAATTTCATATTGGGGGTTCAGAGCCTGGAGCGACAGCGACAGGAGAGGTCAAAATCGCGGGGTAATTTTATATTCGTTTCGGAGGTTTTGTTTACCCCGTGAGATGCCGTTTCGGCTATCTCATCGGGGTGGTGAAATTCAACGTAGCGAATTCTCCGTGATAAATCTTCGCGGCCTCATCATACGCCCGTGCGGCATCTTCTTCATTTTCGAAAAATCCTAAATGTTTATATATTCTATTATAGTTTATAGCCGCCCTCCATTTTTTTCTGTTTTTTACATAGTTTACCCCTCTGTATTTCGAACTGCCCTGTATTTGTTTTCTATTGCAGTTGTTTTGAGAGTGCGTTGCCAAACGCAGATTGCTTTTTCTGTTATCGAGTCCTTCGCGATTTCGATGGTCGATGACTTTGCCGGCTGGATTACCCATAATTTGCCTGTGCATAAATACGATTTTGCAGTCTTCGATTCGCGCCGCGTAATATTTACAATTATGGTTATTATAAAGCTGCCAATCGTCCACAGCTATCTTTTCATAATCTTCAGGGTCAACAATGGCATATCTGTGTTTTGCGTCAGCGAGGTCGCTTTTAGCAAGTTTGATGCGCCGAAATGCAAAGCCGTAATGTTTTTCCCTATATCGCAAAACAAAATAAACGATAATGCTTTCTATGATTTTTGGAATTTTGATTTTAAAACTAAAATACATTGTCTCATCCTTGCCCCGCACTAATTTGCTACTTGTCCCGCAGCACGTTGCGGCGGGGTTTTATTCTATTATCACTACGGTATAATGAATTGGTGCGGGGTCCTTGTTTAATTGTTTTGAATTTTGGTAATTAGAATTTTGGATTTGCCTGCCCTGTGAGATGTCCTTTGGACTATCTCTCTGGGGTTTCGTATTTCGATATTAGGATTTCGGATTTTTCTTTCACTCATTCTGGATATAATAATTCTTCTTTTAAAAATTATAGATTTGAATTTAGGGATAGAATAATCCGGAATGCGATTATTTACTTATTCTATTTAAGAATAAGGGGTTATGTAAAATATTAACTTTTTACTTAACTATATGGGTATTTTACCATATTAGCAAACAAAAGTCAAGGAAAAACGAAAAAATTAACCACAGATTTCACGGATTTTGCTGATTTTTTCTATCCCCTAAACCCTGTATTTTTCATTGTTTTCCGCCCATTTTTAGGCTATAATTTGTCTGTTTCCTTGAGGAGGCAACAATAAGAAGATTAAGATAACGAAAGGAGCTTTATGCGTGGAAGTATAGACATATTTGTAAATAGTGTAGTAAGTTTTTTTAATCATCCATTTTTTATTATCGTTGGTGGTATTTCTACGCTTTTAATGATTATTATTTTTTTCTATACCATATTTTTAGTGGTAAAAGGTGTTTTGCCAGTGTGGTACAGACTCGGGATAGGATTATCCAAAAGGAAAATTGTTGTTTTTGCCTCCGGGGAATTTGAAAGTTTAAAAAGCATGCTCGTTGACTCTAAAATATTCAAAGAAAAAAATATTGTACAGGTCAATAAGAATGATTTGAAAAAGGCAGCAAATAAAACTGTGTTTTTGGTGCATTGGAAAGATTATCAGGATAAGATAGACGATATTCTTAGGATTAAAAAAGATTCAACTGCTTTGATTGTATATGCACCTCAAAATGAAGGTCATATAGAGCCAAAAGATATGATGGAGATAAATTCCCATCGCAATACAATAGTCGTAAATTTTCGAGGAAGACTGTTAAATGATATTATGGTTTCCTTAATTACAACCGGTTATGAACAGAGTTAATATTAACCAAACAGTTAGAAGGTGTGCTAGAAACAATCTATTCCCCAAAAAATTAAGAATGATTTGGTTGCAAGCGTTTACAACGAGATTAGAAGTGTTTTTGATGGTTTCATAAATATTACTTGTCAGTAAATTTAGATCCAAATAAGCTTTGCCATAATTTTATACTTTCACTTTCTTTATCAGAAGCCAGTGCTGAACTTGCGATTGCACCTGCCTCAGATATTGCATTTAGGAAAGCCGAAAACTCTTGAAAAGTCCATCTTTTTGTAATATTTGCTGATGAATAACCAGGGTCATTTATTATAGGTACGGATTGACTTAATAGATATGGAGAAAGGTTACTGTATATAGATTTGAAAATACTAACAACGGCATTTGCATATGATGAGGGTTCATTTGTCAAAGTATAAGCTACCAAACTTTCAAGGATATACGATTTTATCTTAGCATCGTTATTCTTGAGTCTATCACGCCAATGTTTCATTATTTTTACAAGAGGTTTATAACAACCTCCTGTTTCGGAATTCTTTGCTGTGCTAAATGCAATTTGGCCTTTAGGATGAGATGCAACCCAGCATTTAATATCACGATCTGGTATCCAGATAGGACCGTCCCTATGCGAAATTGGGACAGATGGAACAATATCTAAACAAAAATCGTTGTCAGTGATTACCCCAATAGACCTTCCTTGTTTAACAACTTTAGAATAATATTTTTGCAATATGCCTTGCAGCCAAGCCACCACAACATCAGGGGCCATTTTATTATGATCTAAGTCTATTAAGAGAATTATATCAACATCTTTAATATCATTTATGGCAGTATCTCTTGCGTAAGAACCAGATAAATAGGTGTCAGGTTTCGCATCCGCAATATCTTTATCATTTTCAAGAATGCCTCTGAGTTTTTCGTGAGCTTTCTTTGCTATTTTGACATTGTTTGGATCAGGTTCAATATTTGTAAGTAAGCCATCAAAATATTTGTTTAGTTCCATAGAGCCCCTATTTAAAAATATCTTTTGGCAAATCTGGAAGCGTAGTGAGTGGTTTAATCGTTTTTAAATCGAATCCATATTTTTCGCTTAATGCTTTAGTAAAATCGCCACATGTTGGACAATTAGGGTCCTTTCTAAGAAAAATAGCATACCATCGAAGTATAGTCATCTCATCATAACTCTCGCTTAGAGGCGGCAAGGTCGCATATTTTGTTTTTGGTTCTGGTCTATTGATCCAAAGGTACCAATTTGCTTCAAAATCTTTATCTAATATATGCAAAGTCGATGGTTTAAGTTTTATTAGTTCTTGCAGAGCTATTTTTGAAACCATTATTCCTATCGGTGCAACATCTATAGAGAGACCCGGTTCGATTTTAACAGGCATATCACTATAAGCAATTTCATTAGCATTTTTTTCAGATGATATTTCTTGATCTGCTTCTTCTTCTGGCATTGCAAGTACAAAACAATGATAACACGCGGTCTCGTCCGGATGAACTCGCAAAATACTACCGCCGTATGCTCGTCTAAAAGCCCCACCAAAAATTATGGGCTTTTTTGTTTCTACGCATATAGAGTTTACAAATAATTTACTTTGTCTGCTGTCAGTTGCACAAATTACAAGATCCGAAAATCTAATTATTGAAGTTAGTTTTTCTTTCTCTTCTTCGCATGCACAAATTGGATATGTTGTAATAGTAGCTTTTGGGTTCTTCTCTAAGATTAAGTCTCGTCCAACAAATACCTTTTTTCTTCCAACAGATGAAATCCCAGCCTGATGACGACAAGTATTACCAACATCCAGCCTATCTGGGTCAATGAGATGAAATTTACTGACACCAGATTTTGCTAGCTCTAAAGCAATCTGAATCCCTCCTGTTCCTAATCCAATTATAGTAACTACTGAATCTTGTAATAATTCTGATTCAAGAATTCCTTCACGGCGTAAAGATAAGGTATTAGCTATATTTGCAATAACTATAGTTAGAGGTTGATTTTTGTTATCTGCGATAGCACGATAAGCATTAGCAGTATACAAAGTGCCTTCCGGCGATACATAACTATAGGTTTTACTATCATTAGGCACTTTATATAGCCGAATGACAATGGGAATTCCAGAAACCTTTGTGTCACCAATAACAATAACGGCATCTATCTTCTTTAAACTATGGAATTGCCCCATAGATGACAAAACATAAGCATCACCTTCGTCCCATTCACTTAATGTGATACGAAGTATGGAATTTGATATTAATATTTTCCAATTATCATCCAAATATTCAGCAGATATAGTAATCATTATTCCTCAAACATATCAGCGTCTTCAGGCGAAATATTTAAAGTGTTAGTTTTCTGCTCTGTTACTGAAACAGCAATTATAGTACGAGAAGTTTTATCATAAACTAATTTAGAACGGCCCTGCTTGCGTTGTGCGATTGCTTCCATAGCTTCTTTTATCATCTCTTTTTGCGTAGACATATTTATCCTCAAATTATTCTTGCATAGTTCCTACAAATTCTGCAATCGATTTTCCCAAAGACAAATGTTGTTCATAAGCTTCTAACCATATTACAACTTTAAGCATAACCTTATTTAATGTTATACTACTATCCCACCTAGCGTCTCTCCAATGACATATTTGCACCTCTCCATTAGGTCCATTATTGAGGGTGTGCATACAATGAGATAAACCATAGCTATTAATTGTTGTTGTTCCGCCATATCCAATAAGCGGATTGGGTTTATAAATATATATCGGTGGGCGAGCATTAGGATAATTACTAGGTAGTGGGCCCCAAAGGGTATAAATATTACCACCGTTTGTTTTATGATCCCCCCATAAACAATAAGAAAATGCATCTGTAAGACGGTAGATTTGAAATTGAGAAAATCCGTCTATATTTAAAAGATAATTTTCGATACTTATTCGTTCTTCTGAAGGCATATTGCTATGTTTTCTTTAACTCTTTTATTTTTAGATAGATTTCTTTCATTCCTTTTATATTTATTAAGGATGCTGTATCAATTAGCAGTGGTATTTCTTCTGCTTTATTACCTGACCTATCTATCCAATCAACCTGTAATACCTTGTAGGGCCATATTTTGTCAACGGCAAATGCTACATTAGTATTTTCATCAACTGGAACCACTAAAATGTACCCAAACGGTTTTTGATAAAACTCGATTTTCTTAGATGAATAATTTTCAAGTTCTAATAAAGCTCTTGATAATATTCTGTCGCCGACATGTTTTGAAAGGTGGTCCGTTGGATTGTCAATGAATATGTGAGGCTCTACTGAAGCGATAATATGTTGTATTGGAAATGAGGAAAATAAAACGAGATTTTGCTCTATCAGAGATGACGACGCTAAGAGTGCTTCTCTTATCGGGCTTATTCCTTTTATAATCGTTATGGATACTTTCGTGCATATTGCATTAGCCCGCATATTTCATAGGGATATCAAATTCAGGGTTGGAAATTAGTTTTAGCATAAATTCGGCTAAATGCACCTGATTCGGCACATTGTGCGCAAACTCCCCCTTACCCCCATATATAAAATCAGGATTTTCAGGCTATTAGCCCGACGCAACGACAGGTATCTGGCCTCTCAGGCGAGCAAGTACGCAGGCAAAAAGTTCTTTGAGCGGATAGCCGCCGGCAAGGTGCAGCACAATGCGACGTACTGAACATGTAATGCGTGCTCCGATCTTGAGTAACTTCAGGCGTATCGTGCAAACTTGTGCGTTAGCCAATTCTGTATCGGCAAGACCTTCTCTTCGAAGTGTATCCATCAGAATATATGCTGCCGCTGACAGCAGCACACGGAACTGATTGGCCACAAAATCATGGCAACTGGTGCGATCAGCAAATAATCCCAGTTGCTGCTCTTTGATCCTGTTCTCCGCTTCACCACGTTGACAATACACATGGTCATACAGGTACTGTGATTCGCCGGCAAGATTGGTAACTACAAAGCGGGTATTTTCTCCTTGCTGCAAATGCTCGGCCTTGACGATTACTCTTCGCTGCTTGTCCCACGTATCGGCTGCGTACATAAACTCGCCGAATACTCTCTGCTTCTGTTGCATCTGTTCAAACTGAATTTTTGAAATAGATGTAAATTGCTCGGCAAGTCTCGTAAGCACCGCATTGCGGGCAAGACCGATGATATAGCCGACATCATGTTTATCACACCAACGCATCAGCCTCCATCTGCAAAATCCGCTGTCACCGCGAAAGATAATCCTTACATTCGGCCAGGCTTGACGAATCCTTTGCACAAGCAGCTTCAATATCGCTCTGGAGTGTTTAGCGCCATCAATGTCGGCAGGACGAAGATATGCCGCAAGCAATTGATCGCCGCAGAATACATACAACGGCAGGAAACAATAATGATCATAATAACCGTGGAAAAATCGCTTTTCCTGATTGCCATGTACCGGATCATCGGTAGGGTCAAAATCAAGTATCAGCTCATCCGGCACTTGAGTATATGAGGCAATGAATCTTTCCACAAAAACCTTTGCAATCTCTGCAAGCGTCTTGCGGTCAATCCTGTTTTCGAGTCTGCACAAGGTCGGCGGTGAGGCCAGCGGCATATCATTTTTGATGCCGCGTTCCGAGATAATCTGAAACAAAGGGTCTTGGCGAAGCGATTGATGGTCGTTGAGGTCTTCATAGCCGAGGGCAATGCCGAAGATACGTTGAGCCAGCATCGTCTTCTGGTCATGAACGATGAAGAACGGGTGGCGAGGGTCGGGGATGCAGCGATTTATGGCGTCGATAAGGCCGATACGATTGTCAACCTCCCGCAGCAGCACTGCGCCAGCGTCGGATGTAAGGCTGCCGCCGTTGAAATCAGCCTGGATTTTTTTGTTTTTTAGATTTGAAAAAAGCAGTGGTTGTGTGTTACAGTCTATCATGTAAATGGCCTTTCTGTTTAAGTATAATGTTTGATATAACTCATTATACTACAAGCAGTTAGACCATTTTGCAAGTAAAAAATCTGAGAATTCTATGAAATATGCGGGTTAGGGAAATCTGCATATAAATAAGGGTGTATATGAATATTCTTAGTATTATGATAATCATGGGGAAATGTCACTATAAACTCTACCATTTTATCAAAATTATTTTTGGGAGCAATCCTTGCAAGACGGTTCTTGTCGCCCGAGCTTGGAGCATCTAATCCAAGTCGATGATGCGAATGCCAATCTCCAAAATATCTCAATCCCCACTTATCATTAAGCTCACCACTTAATTTGACAAGATAATCTACATCGAGTTTAAAATGAGCTGTATCTCTTACTGAATTAGGTCCTGTATTGGTTGCGAGATAGACAATAGGTTGTTCGTTCCATATGCCAAATAAATCCCCTCCTGTCTCGGTATCCCATGCCGTGCTTTCTACACCTATTGATTGTAATTCGGATTCATAAATGGCAACACTGACTGCCTTTATTTTCTCAGGACTTTTTTGAACGGATTCCTTAAAAGAAGGTTTCCTGATTTTTTGTTTTCTTTTGAAAAAACCTTTTATTTTTTCTGTTAACTTATGCCACTTTTGTTGACACATATTTATGGTTGCCTTATCATTTCACAGATGATTATTTCGTAAAGTTCTTTAGGTTCCTCGCACGTTGTCTCAATTTATGATTTTATCGTCCAAACGGCTCGAAAACAATCTTTTTGGGGGAATAAATAGGGGACACCTGCCCCGTGAAGTCTCACAACCACTTCATCGGGGTTTACCTATTTTTGATTTTTAATTCTTCTTCTCTCTTTTTCTTTTCAAACTCAATCAGTTTTCTCCCATATATAAAACCTGCGAGGTCAGCGTAATCAGCGATAAAAAATTTGTTCTAAAACACCCAAAAACCCATAAAAACTCCTCACTTTTCGTAAAAAATCCCTAAAAATCCCTAAAAATCCCTCAAAAATCACCTCATTTTCCTGTATTTGGACCAAACGACTGCTGGACCCCCAGTCCAACGCTCTGGCCAAACTGCGCTGCCTCTAAATACCCTCAATTTAAAATCCTGCGACACTATACTCGTATGCAGTATACTGCATACAAGCATAGTGAATAAATCGGAACATCAGACCTGTTGGAAAAGCATTTAAATCCGTGTAAACTTGCCCGCCTCCGGCGGTTTCATTATTTGAAAAAACTTGATAAAAATCCTTAAAAATCCATAAAAAAGGCTTAAATTTTTCGCTTTAAGGCCGCTGGCGCAGCCGGCAAAATTCAAAACAAAAACCCGGTTAAAGTTTACTTTAAAAAGGGTTTGATTTGAATTTACAGTCCAGATAAATCGGGGCCGCCTTAAAGCAATACTTCATGCCCGGAGCCTGCCCCGGAGTTTACCCCTGCGAAAGCAGGGGAAGGCAGGGGTGGTGAAAAAAATATCTCTGTGTTTTCTGTGTCCTCTGCTTGCCCTGTGAGATGTTTACCCCGTGGGATGTTTACCCTGTGAGATACGAAGTTATCCAATCGGGGTGAAACTATCCCATCGGGGCCGCGGCTATCTCATCGGGGTTCAATCTTAACTCCCTGCTGTAAAAAATCCTCGGCTACTATACTCGTATGCAGTATACTGCATACAAGCATAGTGGATAAATAGTAATAAACGGTGGCCGTTTGTTCTGTTGAAAAAACCTAAAAAAGAAAACCCGCCGGAATAGGAAATAGAAATTTGAGCAATAGAGCAAAAAAATCAGAGAAATCTGCGCAATCAGCGATAAAAAATTTGTTCTAAAACCGCCCAAAAACCCGAAAAAACTCCTCACTTTTCGTAAAAAATCCCTAAAAATCCCCAAAAATCAGAAATTTTAACCCATTTTCAGTACTTTTTTAGCAAACCTTGTCCGCTGTGCCAGAAACGCAACCATAGGACGAAACCGAAACGAGCCGCGCAACCGCAACCGATTTAACGTTTTTTCCCATTTTTCGTAAAATATCCTATTTAAACTTGCCAAAAATTGTGGTATTTTACGCCTTAAATCAAGATTTTTAAGGTTAAAGACCGATAATACAATATGTATTTAGTTTTTGGTATTAGGCATAAGGCATTTTATATCTCTTTATTTTAACTGAAGTTACAGCTATTTTCGGAGGCAGCTTTTGATACTTGAAAAGATTGTTCTGGACGGCTTTAAGAGCTTTGCGGACAAAACAGATTTTTCCTTTAACCAGCAGATAACCGCCATTGTGGGACCTAATGGGTGCGGCAAAAGCAATGTGGTTGACGCTTTGAAATGGGTGCTCGGTGAACAGAGTACCAAAAGCCTGCGGTCAGGGCAGATGGCAGATGTCATATTCAGCGGTTCGGCGGCCAGAAAGCCGATAGGCATGGCTGAAGTCAATCTGCATTTTTCACAGGCATCTTTACTCGGACTTGAACAGGATGAACTCGTCATAAGCCGCAGACTGTACCGGAGCGGCGAGAGCGAATACCTGATTAACAACAAGGTCTGCCGCCTGAGGGACATTCGCGAACTTTTCATGGACACCGGCATCGGGGTACGGGCATACTCGATTATCGAACAGGGACAGATTGCCCAGCTGCTGACCGCTTCAAAAGTCGACCGGAGAATCATCTTCGAAGAGGCGGCCGGCATAAGCAAATACAAGGCTCAAAAAAAAGAGACGCTCCGCAAACTCGAACGAACCGAACAGAACCTTCTGCGACTTGCCGATATCGTCGGCGAAGTGCAAAAACAGCTCCGCAGCATAAAACTGCAGGCAGGCAAGGCAAGAAGCTACCTGCAATACAGCCAGAGACTCAAAGAACTCCGCGTCAGTTTTTCACTTGCCCAGTATCATCAGATAAAAACAGAATCAGATGAAAAAGATAAAATTCTCAACGACCTGCAAAGTCAGTTTGCCTCAGTTGCGGCCCAAGTTGCAGACAAAGACGCCAGAGTCAGCAGTTTGGCTGCTGAAATCATCGAAAAGGAAAATGAAATCAACCGCTGCGATAATGCCCTCGTTTCCATAACAAGCAAAATCGAACAGCAACAGCAGCGGATAGAATTCCTGCGTAAAAGAATCGAAGAGCTGCAAGGCCGCTGTTCAACGGAACAGCAGCAGAGTGAACGGTTGAAGCGACAGGTTGCGGATTTCGAAGACCAGCTTAAACAGTGTGAAACCCGCACCGAACAGATTGAAAAGACAATCAGCGATAAATCGGCACAGCTTGAAAAACTTGGGCAGGACATCCGCAGCATCAACATAAGCTGCGGCGAACTCGAAACCGAACTGGAGGACGAAAAGTCAGGGGTTATCGATATCGTAAGACGCACCGCTCAGCTTCATAACGAAATCCAGAGCATAACGGTTTACCGCAACAATCTTCACGGTCAGAAAGACCGGCTGAGCGGCAAAGCCTCTCAGAGCAAACAACAACTTGAGCAATTACTCGGCGCCAAGGCACAGAACCAGGCGAGGCTCGGCGATATTAACAGAGTTATCGCCGAACTTGGTGCCAAACTCGAAGACAAGCGTCAGCAGATAAAGAACATCGACCAGGACGCTGCACAAGTCAATGAGCAGCTTGCAAGAGCACGGGAGCAGAGAAGCGCGGTTCAAAGTGAAACGGCAGTTCTTGCCGATATGGAAAGCAAACAACAGGGCATCGGCAAGGCCGTCAGGGAAATACTCAATCTTGCCGCCGAAAGACGGAAAACCTTTATCAAAGGCATCGTTGCCGATGTAATCAGAGCACAGGCGGAATATGCTGCGGCAATCGAAGCGGCCCTCGAAAGCAAAACCGATGCGGTAATTATCAGCGATACTAATTTGCTGATAAACGATAAAGAAATTTTAAACCAGTCGCAGGGCAGAGTTAAATTCATCTGCATAGACAGGACGGAACCTTTCGCCGACAGCCAGGACTTTTCACAAACAGGCGGCACCTGCGGCAGAGCGGTTGAATTTGTAAGTTTTGACTGTCAATATGCACCACTGGCCTGGAATCTGCTTGGAAAAACGATTATAGTCGAATCAATCGAAAAGGCACTTGAACTGGCACACTTCTGCGCGCAAGGCTACAGCTTTGTGACCACAGCAGGAGATATAATCAATTCGGACGGCAGTATATCCACAGGGCCGATAGGAAAAGCTGTCGGTCTGATTTCCCGCAAAAGCAGGCTCGCTCAGCTAAAACAGGAACTTGAAGACATATCGGCGAATATAAAACGGCTCGAAGAAAAACTCGATAACGATGTCAGGCAGAATGAACACCTCGAAAGACTCTGCAAGGATTTCAGAACTTCCGTATATGAAGCCAATACAGAAAAAACAAATATAACATCCGACCTGAACGTTATAGAGCAGAATATCAAACGCCTTACAGACGAACAGCCTGTTCTTGCCGGCGAAATCCAGCAGCTCGAAAAACAGATTTCCGAAACCGTCCAGAACGAATACGCCTCGAAACAGCAGCTGGCCGAGCTCGAAGCCGTCAACGTTCAGAGAACCGAACAAATCGAACAGCTTGAAAAAAGCTTAGCAGAAAAGAAAACTCTGCTGCAGCAGAGCACAGTTGAGCTTACGGAACTGAAAGTCGCTCTGGGCCAGGCCTGCGAGCAGAAAAAGGCGACGGCACAGCAGACTGTCAGCCTTGAAAATCAGATTCAGGGCGCCAAAACCGCCCTTGTGTCGGCACAAAATAATATCACAGCCTGCAGCGAACAGATACAACAGTCGCACAGAGATATTCTGAATATCGAAGCCCAAATATCAGAACTATTTGCACAAAAGGAAACGACCTGTAACCAGAGTATCGCTCTGCACGAACAGGTCGAGCAGATGCTCGGGCAGCGGAAAGAACTCGAAGAGGCCTTAAAGCTCAAAAAGCAAGAGCAGAGCCGGCTCGATGAGCAGATTCATCAGATAAAACTCCAACTTAGCCAGCTTGAGGTCAAGTCGGCTGACCTTGTTCAGCGCGTCGCAGAAGAACTGCAGATGGATTTAACGGTCGAGTATGGAAACTACAAAGCTGAGGAAATCAACTGGGACAGTGTGAGAGATGAAATTGCAGATTTGCGGGGCAAAATCGAAAGGCTCGGCAATGTAAATGTCGATGCAATCGAGCAGCAGGAAGAGCTTGAAAAGAGAAATGACTTTTTAACCGGCCAGATAGAAGACCTCAACAAGAGCAAAAATCAGCTTCAGCAGTTAATCGGCCGGCTTAATAAAGAGTCAATTGGCAAATTCGCCATGACCTTCGAGCAGATAAGAATCAATTTCCAGGAGGTTTTCAGGAAACTGTTCGGCGGCGGGCGTGCGGACATACTTCTTGAACAGCCTGAAGATGTGCTTGAAAGCGGCATAGAGATTATGGCCCGTCCGCCGGGCAAGGAGACAAGAAGCATAAGCTTATTAAGCGGCGGCGAAAAAAGCATGACTGCCATTGCGCTGTTGTTTGCGATTTTCAAGACCAAACCATCGCCGTTCTGCTTCCTCGATGAGGTTGACGCCGCCCTTGACGAGGCAAATAACGAACGCTTCAATATGATTGTGCAGGAATTCAAAAAGAACTCTCAATTCATTATAATCACACACGCCAAGCGGACTATGAGCATCGCAGATGTTCTTGTGGGTATCACAATGCAGCAGAAAGGCGTCAGCAAAAAGATAAGCGTTAAGTTCGATAGTTACCAGCCGCAGGAGAAAGAAGAAGCTGTTGCTGTAGCATAAGTCAGAAGCAAGAGGCAAGAATTTTTAATTCTTAATTTTGAATTGAGGAATCCGCCTTCGCCAAAGCTTCGGCGGATGATATTTCTCAATAAACAATGCCGAAGGTGGGAGTCGGACCCACACCGGGTTTTAAGCCCGACGGGATTTTGAGTCCCGCGCGTCTGCCAGTTCCGCCACTTCGGCGAATCAGAATTTTTTATAGCCACAGAGAAATTAAAGATATATTTTTCAGCCACAAAGAACACAAAGATATATTTTTAAATAAAATTTGTGTTTCTTCGTGTTCACCCTTCGATTTTACTCAGGACAGGCTCGTGGTTAATTTATATTTACCAAATACAAATCAGTAATCAATCAAAACGATATTTTCCGGCGTTGCGACAACATCTTTTTTGCCGGCGCCGAGGATATCCTTTATCTCGCTGCTGTGCCTGCCGGCAATTTTTTTCAATTCTTCACTGCTGAAATTGCTCACGGCTTTTGCAAACGTATTGAGCATTACAACATCGCCGGCATTGAAACTGCCGCTTACCGATTTAATACCCTTTGGCAGCAGGGATTTTTTCCTTTTGATTGCCTCGACTGCCCCATCATCTATTGTAATAGTCCCTGCAGCAGCACTATTCAAGAGCCAGCGGAGACGATTGCTGAGTTTGCGTTTGGGCATAAAGACCGTGCCGATGTCCTGGCCTGCAATAATTTTCGTAACAACATCTTTTATTCTTCCATTTGCAAGGACGATACGACAGCCTGCATTTGAAGCGATTTTTGCAGCCTCGAGCTTGCTTTTCATTCCGCCGGCAGCAAATGCACTGCCTTTTGAGCCGGCACTTTTTAAAATCTGGTCCGTGATTTCATAAACGGCTTTTACGGGTTTTGCATCATCGAATTTTCGCGGGTCCTTGTCATAAAGGGCGTCAATATCGCTTAACATTATCAGGACATCGGCATCGAGTTTGCTCGCGATAAGTGCGCTTAGTTTGTCGTTGTCGCCAAAGGCGGTGCCGATTTCATCCGTTGCAACACAATCATTTTCGTTCAGAACCGGTATAACACCCAGTTTGAAAAGCGTTTCAATAGCATTTCGCAGATTAAGATAGGTCTGGCGTTTGTTTAGCACCTCTGCGGTCAAAAGCACCTGCGCACAGGTAAGGCCGAATTTGTCAAAGGCCTTTCTGTATTCGGTCATCAGCAGGGGCTGGCCTACCGCGGCGCAGGCCTGACGCGTCTTTATATCCGTAACGGCATCGGTTATTTCAAGTCTGCCCGCGCCCATGCCGATAGCACCGGAAGTTATGAGCACAATTTCTCTGCCTGCTTTGACAAGCTCAGCGACCTGAGCTGCGACAGAGCGGATATAGCCGCTGTCAACGGCACCGTCTTTGCTCAGCGTATTTGTGCCGATTTTAATGGCTATTCGTTTTGTCTTACTAAAATCACGCATACGTGTCCATTTCCTTGCAGATATCTCATGACCGCATAATACAATATCTTCTCAAATTGTTCAATAGCCTTTTAATTCGTTGTCTTTTAGTCATCCCGCACTATAACTTCTTCACCATCACCGGCATTCTTTGCCCCGTAAAAAAAAACTTGTGAAATACCGTATCCGCGATTGACATGATGCCAGATTCGGTCTATATTGTTTTCGTGCATATAATAAGGCAACTATGATGCGTATCTGTGCGGGCAGAGGAAGAAAGTCTGTTAATGATTGAAAATTAAGTTAGGCCTGATCCAAAAGATATCAGGAAAGGGAGGTGTAAAATGAGAGCAATTCTTTCAGGGATGATTGTCACGCTATTGTTGACTTCTTGTGTACCGATGCTAA
>Ga0315291_10003045_pt1 | contig 21684 bp, 17 predicted proteins | sample YL17G12_20_MG_FD_203070 | JGI IMG/M metagenome (GOLD analysis project Ga0315291, IMG submission 203070) | Sediment microbial communities from Yellowstone Lake, YNP, Wyoming, USA - YL17G12_20 | ecosystem: Environmental > Aquatic > Freshwater > Lake > Sediment | place: USA: Wyoming | collected... | reverse complement strand
TGTGCGCCCACGAGGAATCGAACCTCGATTCCGGGATCCGCAATCCCGTGTCCTATCCGTTGAACGATGAGCGCGTTTTGTGCGGGGTCCGTTGAATCCCGATTTTGTTTTCGGCATCGCCGAAACTATGCCGATTTACATCGGGCATCCTCGATGTTTGCCGAGCATCGGGACAAAATCGAGGATCTCCCGATTTTATCGCGGATCCGCGACATTGTCGGGACTCGACCATTGTAACTAAATCGAGGATTTAGACAATGTCGGGACGACGAGGGCAATTTATTAATTTCTAATTACTAATATCTAATTTCTAAACAAATTACAAATAATAAATTCCAAGTTTAAAACTTTTTCGAATTTAGAATCCGATTAGCTCTTCCAGCGCGTCAAGGAGCGAACGCTCGTGCTCTGTTTGCCGTAGGATTGTTTTTAGCGTTTTTTCTATTTCAACCGCTTGGTTTTTGGGGACCCTAATTCTGAGGAGCGGCTTCAGGCGGCGGCGGAATTGGAAGAATAAATTTGGCCATTCCTCTCCTTCGCTGACGTCAGAACTGAAACTTTCCATGTCGGTAAAAGCATAGAATTTATGGTCGCCGACGGAGAGCCCTTTGTCGGTGAGCGTGAAATTCACAAGCGATGGCTCGCGGTTTGCCCAGGTTAAGAGCAAGATTTCGGCCAAGACGACGAAAAATCCGAAAAGAAAATTTTTTTGCCAAACCGCGATAGCCAAGATGATAACAGCGACGATAATTGAGATCCAGTACCAAGAGACGCTCTTTGGCCGGTATTCAAATTCCGGCGCGGTCCACTTAACTTCAAAAGGAGGCATACATTAATACTATACAAATAATTTCTAATTTCCAATTCCTAATTTCTAATACGGCGAGAGTTCCCCACCCGTAAGGGTGGGGGTGAGAGCAAGGTCCGGTGCTATGCTATGGCATAGCACCGGACAAGCAACGCTTGGCAGTTGAAAGACCGCCGCTGTAAGGCGGCGGTAGTTTATTAAAACAAAGAGGCAATTTTTGTCCCTTCGGGACATCTCGCGTAGCGGGACAATTTTCAATTGGTTTAAAAATCGGCTCGCGTGGAGCCGATTTTTTTTGTTGCCGGTTTATTCTTGTTCGTCGTCGGATTCTCGTTCTTGGCACTTATCGCATATACGTTCGCCATCCTTGTTCGGTTCAATGACATAATGGTAGGTGGTGCTGCAAACGGAACACGTTTTGGCCTGGCAGAACATCTGATGCGGCGCGCCGGCCAAGTATTTCCCTCCGCAATCCGGACATCTTACCATATCTCTATCTCTGCCACTTTTAACTCTTTTGTCGGATTTGCTCTTTGGTTTTTTCACCTTCCACCTCCGCAACTCTCAAGTTGCTAATACTAATTGTAATCACAATCTCGCAACGCGTCAATTAGCATTGCGGTTGTTTTCGATATTCGGTTGTGATAGAACCTACGCCCAACCGCGATACTTTCGTCGTAGCGCGTCGGCGGGGTTTATCAAGGGCCGGAGGGGCTGTTCGAAAGTTAAGATTATAAGAGGGCAATATCGGGTCATCGCAAGACCTCCGGGTCTTGCGATGACCAAAATGTTGAGATTTCCGAACAGCCCCACGTCCGCCTCGTTTACGTCTTCGCGACTGTCATCGCGAGAATCTTCCTTGCGCCGGCGGATTTCAGGGCGCTCGCCGCCTCAAAAAGTGTCGCGCCGGAGGTGGTAACGTCGTCTATAAGCAGGATGTTCCGGCCGGCGACTGCCTCCGGATGCGTTACAAAAAAGCACGCCCGAACATTTTCTCTCCGTTCCGCGAGGTTCTTGGTCTCGCTTTGCGGTTTCGTATTTTTCGCGCGCGTTAAGGAAGACGCGTCAATTGGCAAGCCGAAATGTTCCGCAAGGATTTTTGCAATCAGCTCCGATTGGTTGAATCCTCGTTCGCGCAGCCGTTTTTTGGAAAGCGGAACGGGAATGACCGAGAATTTTTCGAGGGGCAAACCCAGACCATCTGTGTAGCGGATTAGAATTTCGCCGAGAGGACGAGCCGCTGACTTTAGATACTGGAATTTCAAGCCGTGTATCAAATTTTTCAAGGTCTCGTCGCCATAGCTCCCAGCGGCGCCCAAGAGATACGGAAAAGAATTGTGGCAAATTTTCTTTTGATCGGGAATTCTCGCCCTGCACTTGCCGCAGAAGAGGGTTTGATTTAACGAGATTTTGCCGAAGCAGTCCGCGCAAATAACTCCGCCCCTTTCGGCGTTTTTCCGACAATTCAAGCAGTGAGACGGGAAAATAATATTGATTAATGAATCTAAAAACATAGGCAAGAGTCTATGCTATACTTAATCAGAAATGCCGGGAATTTTCAAATTTTTCAAACAGAGCGTTTTCCCGTCTTATTTGGGAGTGGACATAGGCACAACTTCTATAAAAATCGCGGAAGTAAAGATGGGCAAGCAGTTGCCGGAAGTCGTGAATTACGGTTTTTTGGAATCGAGCGGCTACTTGGCTCGCGCCAACCAGGCGCTCCAGGCGAGCGCCTTGAAGCTTTTTGAAAAAGAGGCCGTGGAACTTTTGAAAATAATCGTGAGCGAGATGAAGTCCAAGACGACAGACGCCTTGGCGTCCCTGCCTCCGTTTTTGGCCTTTACGACAATTCTCGATTTCCCGGAAATGAGCCCCGGCGACTTAGAGAGAGCGATGGTTTTTCAGGCCAAGCAATACGTTCCCCAGCCGATATCGGAAGTCGCTCTTGATTGGGTAAAAGTGGGTGAATTTAAAGACGAGAAGGGATTTAAGCATAACAGGATCCTTTTGATTTCCGTCCCGCAAGAGCAGATAAGAAAATACCAAAGAATGTTCAAGGCGGCGGGATTGAAACTGATATCGCTCGAACTGGAAAGTTTGGGTCTGGCTCGCGTCTTCGGCGGGGTTGATCCTACGCCCACATTGGTAATTGATATCGGCAGCCGGTCAACCAACGTCATTTTTTTGGAGGGGGGACAGCTGAAGTTCAACGTTCAGAGCGATTTTGGCGGAGCGTCTCTTACGCAGGCCTTGTCTGTGAGTTTGGGCATTAACCCGCTAAGGGCGGAGGAACTTAAAAGGGAAAGGGGCATTTTGGCGACGGGTCCCAACTATGAGTTATCCACAATAATGCTTCCGTTTTTGGATGCTATAATTAATGACATAAGGAAGGCCTTATATAAGTACGCCAGTCAGTTCCCCGAGGCTCCAAAGATCGAGAGAGCAATACTTTCGGGTGGCGGCGCTAATCTTTTGGGCATCGGAAAGTATATTGAAAGAGAACTTGGAATTCCGGTTGTCAAGGCCTCGCCGTTTTCCAAATTTGAACACCAATCGGCCATTGAGCCGCTTGTTCCGGAACTTAACCCCATAATGAGCGTGGCTTTGGGGCTGACGCTGAAGGAGTTCGTGTAACTCTCAAATCCTAAGCACGAATTTCTAAATCCTAAACAAGCACCAAATCACAAACAGTAACCAAATTCCAAACATGCTTTATTTAGAATTTCGGCAATTGAGCACCGGACATTGTTGTTTGTAATTTGGGATTTGTCACTTTGGAATTTGTTTAGAAATTAGATATTAGAAATTAGAATTTTAAAGTAGATGCCTCTTCCTCAAAAAGTCATTGAACAGCTGGGGCGCGAACCGCCCAAAACCCCGGGTTGGTCCGGACAGCTTTTGATGTTTTCAAGCACAATTTTTCTCTTAAGCCTCGTAATTTATTTTGGCATTACTTTTGGCTACAAAGCGTATTTAAGCTCCGATCTCAAAAAAGCCGAAGACGAAAAACAACAGCTTAGCCAGCAAGTTCCCGTAGAAGAGCAAGCGAAAATCGTAAGTTTTTATTCCCAGGTTGTCAATCTGCAGTCCGTTTTGTCCGCTCACGTATATTCTTCCCAATTGTTCGATTGGCTTGAAAAGAATACGCAGGCGAACGTTTATTTTAACAGGTTCACGCTCGGCATCGCCAACAATCAAATGACCTTGGGGGGCGTTGGGAAAACGATGGACGATGTCAACCAGCAGTTTGTTATTTTCCAATCCCGTCCCGAGATCAAGCGGATGAACGTTACGAACGTCTCTTTCGGCGCCGGACTCTGGCAGTTTGACGCCTCGCTCTTTTTTGAGCCGGGATATTTTCGTAGGTCTAGCACGGTTTCACAACCATGATCCCGTTAGAAGCCGCGATCGCTTTTATAAATTGCATAATATTTCAACTATGAACATTCGCCTTCCGAAATTAGTTAACAAATATTGCAGATCGACAGATCGCGATCTGCTTCTAACGGGATGAGGCAGACCACAAAAAGGTTTCTCAGCTTGATTCTCGGTTTGGCATTTCTCGTCGGTGCCCTTGTGGTTTTTTTTGAGTTTATCCAGCCGGCTTACGAAGACGCTCAAGGAATTAAAGCCCAGGGGTTGGGCTTGCGTTCTTTTCTTGCGAGTGAAAGCGCCACCATCAAACAGGTTAAAGATTTAATCAGCGCTTATCAGGGCCAGGGCGAGGTTCAGCAGGCAGTATCTTTGGCTCTTCCTCTGAAGGAGGACGTCGCCGGGGCTGTGGCTCAGCTTTACGGCTTGGCTCAGAACAACAACTTGATACTCGGATCCATCTCCGTTTCCGTGGGTCTGGCGGCGCCTTCCTCGAGGGCGGCGGCCGGCGGCGAACAGGCGGCCGCGGAGTTTACTCTTCAGAAGCCGATAGGCAGCGTCAACTTTCAGCTCAAACTAACCGGCCCGTACGAGGCGCTAAAAGCCTTTATGTCCAAGCTGGAAAATAATTTAAGGGTTTTTGACCTCAAATCCCTCGCTATTACTCAATCCGCCGGCGTGTCCGGCAAGGGCGCGCAGGATATATATAATTACGATGTCGGCGTTACGGCGTATTATCAGGGGCAATAAATACCATAATCTCTAAATCCGAATATCTAAATTCTAGACAATATCTAAATTCCAATGATCAAAATTCTAAATGGCTTAGAATTTATGATTTGGAAAATTCAAATTTGTTTAGGATTTAGAAATTAGATATTAGAAATTTTAAATAGAATGGCCATCGTTATAGAGGAAGAACAAAATAAGACCAATATTATCGGTATCGTAACCTGGCTGGTTATTCTCGCGATAATTGCCGTGGCGGCCTACTACGTCTTTTTCAAGGCGCCTCCTTTTGTGGAAGTAGCCCCGCCGACGAATCTTATAAATATCGATCCTCTGGCTCACCTCAACATAGATCCCGGCGCGGTCGTCAACGGCCAAAGCTTTCAATCTTTGAAGCAGTATATAACGCCGCCAGAACCCGGCAATGCCGGCAGACCCAATCCGTTTTTGGCGCCCTAAATCATGAAGCATGAAACTTGGAACATGAAACGGCGGTCAATGGGCGACACGTTTCACGTTTCAGGTTTTATGTTTTAAGTTTCATGACTGACGACGAACTTTTAAAAGCGATCCAAAAGGCGGGTTTCTTAAACGAAGCCGCCGTCAATAAACTGCGGCGCGAGTCGCTGGTTTCGGGGAAGTCGATTGAGTCCCTTGTTTATTTGGGACGGCAAGTTGACGACCGAAAACTCGCAGAACTTAAAAGCTCAATTCTTAAAGTTCCCTATAAAAGAGTTGACGTTGACGCCTTGGATCCGGTCCTGCTCGGGATAATTCCCGAAGAAACCGCAAGAACATATGAGACAATCCCGATTTCCAAAAAAGACAACTTATTTGTCGTCGGCATGGTTCACCCCGACGACGCCAAAGCTCAAGACGCCCTTAAATTTTTGGCCAGACGGGAACACCTGAACCTCGGCGTTTACCTGATTTCTTACGGCGATTGGCAGGAGGTTTTGAGGAAATATTCACCGTTTCGTTCCGAAATTGAGAAAGCGGTGCAGTCGCTTGATTTGAAATCCGGAGATAGCCGTCGGCTGGTGAGGCTGGAAGAAGGAGGGACTGGCGAAGAAGCTCCGATAATAAAGATCGTGGCGAGCACCCTTAGGGAGGCCGTTGGGAGCCGCGCCTCCGACATCCACATCGAGCCGCAGCAGAGTTATTTGCGCGTGAGATTTAGAATTGACGGAGATCTTAAGGAGACTGCGGTATTGCCGCTTGAGCTTGCCCAGCCGGTTGTTTCGCGCGTCAAGGTCATTGCCAGCCTCAAGCTTGACGAAACGAGAATACCGCAAGACGGCCGCTTTCGAACCAGGGTTTTTGACAGGGACATAGACTTTCGGGTGTCAACTTTCCCAACGCCGCTCGGAGAAAAGGCGGCAATTAGAGTTCTGGACCCCTCAACCGGTCTTAAAGATTTTGAAGACCTCGGCCTTGTTTATAAGAACCGCGAGTTGGTTATGGCCGGTCTTGAAAAGCCCTTCGGCATGGTTTTGGTCACCGGGCCGACAGGGTCCGGAAAGACCACAACGATTTATGCCATGCTTCAGAAGCTCAACGAAGAAAGAGTAAATATCGTCAGTCTTGAAGATCCGGTGGAATATTTTGTGGCCGGCGTGAATCAGTCCCAGGTGCGGCCGGAGATCGGCTACGATTTCGCTTCCGGCCTCCGGCAAATACTAAGACAGGACCCCGATATACTTATGGTTGGGGAGATCCGCGACAGCGAGACCGCCAACTTGGCGGTCCAGGCGGCCCTGACGGGGCACGTGGTGCTTTCAACTTTACACACCAATAACGCCGCAGGCGTGATACCTCGGCTTATTGATATGAAAATAGAACCGTTTCTTTTACCGGTTTCTTTAAGTCTGATGATTTCGCAAAGATTAGTCGGTTTGCTTTGTAGGGATTGCAGGACGGCAGAGGAAGCGCCGCCGGCCGTAGCGAAGTTGATTAAGAAATCCGTCATGGAATTGTCGGAAGAGATCCAATCAAAATACAAAGAGCCCTACAGGACTTATCGCAGCGCCGGCTGCGCCAAATGCAAGGGCAAAGGAGTGGTGGGCCGCGGCGCGCTTTTCGAGGCCTTCCAGATGTCGCCGGCGCTTGAGGAAATTATAAGCACGGGCCCGACTTCACAGAAAATTCTCAAAGAAGCCAAAAATCAGGGAATGTTAACTTTGCGGCAAGACGGAGTTTTGAAGGCCTTAGACGGAAAGGTCTCCATTGAGGAGGTATTGAGGGAGACGGAAGACAATTAACGATGCAAAATTAAAAATGAAAAATTAAAAATTTATGTGTTTGCCGCAGGCAAACTCGTTCATTTTACACTTTTAACTTTTAACTTTAAACTTACTATTGTGGACGACTATAAAGAAAAATTAAGAGACCTCTTGGTCACGACGGCGAAGCAAAACGCCTCCGACCTTCATTTGGCCGTCGGGCGGAGGCCTACGCTCCGAATTGACGGCGTCCTTGTCCCCCTGCAAAAGGAATCAATCGTTACGCCGGAGGCCGCAGAAGGATTGATTTATGGACTCTTGAGTCCCGAACAAAAAGAGCGGTTCTTGAAGGAAAGACAATTGGATTTCGCTTATAGTTTTGAAGATAAGGCGCGTTTTCGGTCCAATGTTTATTTCCAAAGAGGGTATTTGGCGGCCGCCTTGCGCTCCATTCCAAGCCGCATCAAGACCGTTGATGAGCTCAATTTGCCGTCAATCCTTCATGATTTCACAAAGCTTGCCCAAGGGTTTATTTTAGCCGTGGGGCCGGCCGGCCATGGCAAATCAACGACACTTGCGGCAATCATTGACGAAATCAACCACACCCGCTCCGACCACATCATTACGATTGAAGACCCAATTGAGTATTTGTTCACTCAAGATCGCTGTATTGTTTCCCAGCGTGAGGTGGCGACCGATACGCCGACTTTTCACGCCGGCTTGCGCACGATTTTGCGCCAAGACCCGGACGTGGTTATGGTGGGCGAAATGCGCGATTCCGTCTCCGTTTCCACGGCTATGACGGCAGCCGAGACGGGACACCTGGTTTTTTCCACGCTTCACACTAATTCCGCTTCGCAAACCATCGACCGCATTATTGATTCTTTTCCGGTCGGTCAGCAGGGCCAAGTGACTTCGCAGCTCGCGGCAACGCTTGTGGCCATCGTCTCGGAGCGGTTGCTCCCGCGGATTTCCGGCGGCCGCATACCGGCCATGGAAATTATGATCGTGAATCCAGCCATCAGAAACCTGATTCGCGAACGGAAAATTTATCAAATTGACCTCGTGATTGAGACCAGCCTTCAAGAAGGAATGATGACCCTGAACCGCTCGCTCGTCCATCTTATAAAAAACAAAGAGGTTTCTTTGGAGAACGCCGAACTTTATTCTCTAAACCCGGCGGAGTTGAGGATACTGCTTGAAAGAATATAAGGGACATCAGCGAATAACGAATTCAGAAACGAATTTACGAATTTTATAGCTGAATTTATCAAATCCATTCGCAAATTCGCAAAAATATTCGTTATTAGTTGATGGCGCGCAGCGAGAATGAATCCCGTTAGAAGCCGCGATCGCTTTGCCAAATAACAATAATTTTACTCGATGCATAATCGTCGCTATAAAATAATTTTGCAGGCTTGCATTGACCCCGTTAGAGGCCGCGAGGGCTCGCAACGTGCCTCTGCCTCTAACGGGGTTGATCGCGATCTGCTTCTAACGGGATGAAATTCAAGTACAAAGCAAAAACAAAAGAAGGTGAACTGCAAGTCGGCTTCGTTGAGGCCGGCAGCCGCGAGTCGGCGGCTAACATTTTAGCCGGCCACGACCTTTTTGTTTTGAGCGTTGAATCGGCCGAGCACCCGGGTTTTTTTGAGGCCATAACGGGTTATTTCGGGAGGGTCAAGCGCAAGGATATGATGGTTTTTACGCGCCAGCTCGCGACCCTTCTTGAAGCGCGCCTCCCTTTAAACACGGCGTTAAAAACATTGCGCGAACAAACGAAAAATCTGACGCTCAAAGAGGCCGTTTTCCAGATTGCCGAAGATGTTGACGCCGGCCTGTCTCTTTCCCAGGCCATGGAGCGCCAAGGAACCATTTTCCCCTCTTTTTTTGTTGAAATGGTGCGCGCCGCGGAAATTACTGGAAGCTTGGATGAAGTTGCTGGATTTTTAGCCGACTATACCGAAAAAGAGGGGATATTAATGAGCAAGGTTTCCTCCGCCATGATTTATCCTGCGATTGTCATCGCGCTGTTTTTCGCGGTGGGATTTATTATGACTGCTTTTGTTTTTCCGCAAATCGGGCCGGTGTTCGAGCAATCGGGAGTGGCGCTGCCGCTCTACACGAGAATTTTGTTGGGTTCCGGGGCCTTTTTGGGCAAGTGGTGGCCGGCAATTCTCGTCGCCGTGATATTCTTCGTCATCGTCGGCCTGAATTACTCCCGCACGGCCGAAGGCCGGGCTCTCGTTGATGAAATCAAGATTAAAATGCCGATAATCAGCAAAATATATTCGCCGGTTGTTATTACGAGATTCTCCAACGCTGCAGCCCTTCTTATTCACGGCGGGATACCGATAGCGCAAGCGCTGGAGGTCATCGGCCACATGGTTGACAACGTGCTTTATAAAGACGTTATGCACGAAATTGCCGATGATGTCCGCCAGGGCGAGCTTTTATCAAAGAGCATTGACAAACACCCCGAATATTTTCCGCCGCTGGTTGGCCAGATGATCTCGGTTGGAGAAACTACCGGCAAGATTGAGCAGACTTTCACGAGGATCGCGGGATTTTACGGCCGCGAATCAGATATGGTCATCAATAATCTGGTTGAGCTGATTCAGCCGGTCTTGTTGATCGGCATCGGCGTGATGGTTGCCTTTCTCTTCGCCGCGATACTTGTGCCGCTTTACACGCTCACTTCCAGCATCCGGTAGCCCCTAAGCGCCTCTGCCGAGGTCGGAGGCCGCGGGGCCGGCAAACGCCAAACGGCAAATCGCCGTCCGCGCGATATGCTATAATAGGAACAAGAAGGCCTTGGAAGACAAACTAAGGAAAGGTCGACAGCAAGAAGAACAAGAAGAAAATAAATATTAAAAATGATTAGTAAAATTAATGGCGGCGGAGGGGGGGGCGGCGGCGCCAGGGTTTGGGTCAGATCGCGCAAGGGTTTTACTTTGATTGAAATCCTGGTTGTGGTGGCCATTATCGCCATTCTCTCGTCGGTGGTCCTTGTGGGATTGGGGCCGACGCGAAGGATCGGACGCGACGCGAGAAGAATTTCCGATTTGCGGCAAGTGCAGAACGGCCTGGAACTCTACTTTAATAAGTGCGGCTATTATCCCGGCACCGCTCAGGCGACTTCGCTCTGCGGCGCATACGCCGCCATTGCGACGTGGGCGGCTCTCGACGGCGCGCTTACCGGCAGCGGCATTGGCATTACTATCGTCCCCGACGATCCCACTGCCGGAAAAAATTATTCCTATGGAGCCGCCACCGGCGGCGTTGGCTATGTTGTAGGCGCCCAACTGGAGGATACGAGCAACCCGGCGCTGCAACAGAGTCCGAACGCCACGACCTACGGCGTTGCTTGCAGCAGGACAAACGGCCTTTATTGCGTTCAGCTGTAGTATGCGAATAGCCTTTCCGCCAGAGGCGGACCCGCCTTTGGCGGGAGCGAATGGGCACACGCGAATAATTTGAGTGTGAAATTTTAAGGCGCATCTGAGAGAACCGGCGAGAATTCGCCGGTTTTCTGCTTTTTGGCTACAATAAATTTGTGACGACATTCTTCCTTTTTGTCTTCGGCGCCGCAATCGGGAGTTTTTTGAACGTCGTTATTCTCCGTTACGACCCTCGGAAGCTTTTACTCGGCAAGTCGCTCCTCGGCCGTTCGCGCTGTCCGCGCTGCGGCAAAATACTCCGTTGGTTTGAGCTCGTGCCGCTCGTGAGTTTCGCGGTCCAGCTTGGCCGGTGCAGAACTTGCGGAGTTCGTTTGAGTATTCAATACCCGCTTGTTGAAATTTTGAGCGGCCTTATTTTTGTGCTTGTGCCTATACACCTTAAAACTTTCTACTTTCTACTTTCCACTTTCCACTTCACTGCCTTGTCGGCGTTGTGGGTTTTGGTTTTTCTCGCCCTTCTCGTCATCTTCTTCATTGATCTTCGCCTTTCTATTATTCCCGACGAGACAAATCTTTTTTTGGGATTACTGGGGATTTTGATCGTGTTCGCGGGTCAATCATATTTCGGGCCGTCCCAGGGCTCTTTTTTGGGGGGCTACTCCTTGATCTTTGGATTAAGAACCGGCGTCGGTATTTGGTTCAATCATATTTTAGCCGCGCTCGGCGCCGGCGCGCTTTTTGCCTTTATTATTTTTGTAACGCGGGGGCGGGGGATGGGGATGGGGGACTTGAAGCTGGCCATTCCCCTGGGCTTGGTGTTTGGCTGGCCGGACATAATTATCGTCCTGGGATTAAGCTTTATCATAGGATCGATTTTCGGCGTCGGCGCCATCGCTCTGCGGCGCAAAAATCTTAAAAGTTCCGTGCCCTTCGGGCCGTTTTTGGTCGCGGCTTCGGCCCTGGTTTTTTTCTTCGGACAAGACATGGTCGGCCTTTATTTTAAATTTTTCAATGGATTCTTCAATTTTTGATTGTATAATGTAAAGAAGATATGTTTCACCCCCACACCAGAACGAGGAGTTTTTCCGGGGGCGGCCTTAGCCGCTTCTCCTCGTTTGGTGTGGGGGTGAACGTTCCGCGTTCCAGGCCTCAGGAAAAGCGGGGGACTTCCCTTATAGAAATTTTGGTTGTTGTAGCCATTAGCGTCATGCTTTCTTCTCTGGCAATTACCTACAGCAAACTTGGTCAAAGACAGATTTCTCTCTACGTGGAAACGCAGAAGATTGGCGAGATGGTTTTTCGGGCAAAGACCTTGGCGCTCGCAACATATAACGATCCCGGCACTCCTTCTTGCGGCTATGGTTTTGACATAGATTACACAACCCGCCTTTACTCCTTATTTAGATACAATCCGAGCCCAGTTCCGCCCAACTGCAGCATTGCCAATATTAATCCTGATTTTAGGTATCCAATTGCACAAACGGAAATTTTGAACCGCGACGTTGTTTTTGACGCTTCAAAGGAGGACACTTTATATTCGGTGCTTTTTGTTCCGCCCGAACCGCGAGTTTTTATGAGCAACAGCAGCAGCGGGTTGATTTCTGCCCCTCCAGTCCCTTTCACCATTTATCTAAAAACTCTTGACGGCAGCGCCAGGGCTGCCGTCACGGTGAGCCCCGCGGGGCAGGTGGAATTCTAAATCGTGGAACATGAAACCCGAAACATGAAACAAGAAATTTCGGAGTTAGAAACATATCATCAAAAACCGAAGGGCAAGATGGATGAATACGTTCATCTTGTTTATGGGTTGACAAGGAGATTTCCAGACGAGGAGCGCTATGGGGTTATATCTCAATTGCGCAGGGCGGCCCTGTCTGTTGTTTTGAACTATGTTGAGGGATATGCGAGGGCAAGAAATGCGGTTCATAAAAATTTTATCGAGATTTCCTACGGATCTCTTAAGGAATCGAAATATCTTCTGCATTTTTCGCTTGTTGAAAAATATATTTTGAATAAGGAATACAAAAAGGCCATCGCGTTGGCGGAGGAAATTGGCGCAATGCTCTGGGGAATTCTGCGAAAATTATAAAACATGCTTCACGTTTCACGTTTTAAGTTTCAGGATAGGAAAGGTCAGATGGTTATTGAGGCCATAATCGCCGCGAGCGTTCTTGTCGTGGGACTTTTGGGCGCGCTTACGCTTCTCAACCGCTCTCTGGGCCTTCAACGCGCGGTGTCCAATAATTATATCGGAACATATTTGGCGTCCGAAGGCGTGGAAATCGTCAAAAACATGATAGACGCGAATATTCTTCAGTCCCGTCCTTGGAATGACGGGCTTTCGGCGGGCGATTCTGAAGCCGACTACGCGAGTGCCGCCCTAACCCCCTTTTCCGGCGAGGGGCGCAGTTTGATTTTTGATGCCGTAAGCCATCTCTATGGCTATGGCCGCGTCGGCACGAAAACAAATTTTATCAGGCGCGTTAGAATAACCGCGGTCAGCGCCGATGAGATGCGCGTTAATTCCATCGTCACTTGGACAACCGGCTTGGCGCAGTCAAGCATCAATGTTGAAGACCACTTTTTCAATTGGAGACCGTAAATGAGGGGTGAGAAGTGAGTGATGAGCAGTGAGCAGTGAGGAGTGGGGGGAAGATAGCAATAAACATGGAGAACAAAAACATAAACTCGTTTAAGGATTTAAATGCTTGGCAAAAAGCTGCTGATTTAGCTGTTGCCATTTATTCAGCGACAGAAGAGTTTCCTCGATCTGAGTTGTACGGGCTTACTAATCAGATGCGGAGAGCGGCAGTTTCTATTGGTTCGAATATTGCAGAAGGTTTCAAGCGGAATCACGGGAAAGAAAAGATACAATTTTACGCAATTGCCAGGGGTTCGGCATCTGAACTGGAAAGTCAAATTGAAATTGCATATAGGTTGCGTTTTCTGCCAAAAAACAGCCACACCGATCTCTTTTCGCTGATAGAAGATGTTTCAAAATTAATTAGTGGCCTAACCCGATCCCTCACTTCTCATTCCTCATCCCCCACCCCTCGTTCGGGTTTCATGCTTGTTGATCTTCTTGTGGCGATCGGGATTTTTGCCGTTGTGGCAAGCATCGCCTCCGGGGGTTTTGTGAGCGCCTTGCGCGCACAGCGTCAAATATCCTCTCTTATGGCCGCCAATTCCAATGTGGCGCTGGCCTTGGAGCAAATGGCGCGGGAGATTAGGACGGGCTCGTACTTCTGCGTGCCGAACACAACCAACTGTCCGAACTTTCCGAATGAATTAGTTTTTATCAACGCCAACAACGAGCTGGTTGATTATCGCTTGGCGGCTGACGGCGCGATTGAAAAAGGCGTGACGGACCCGATTACCGGATTGACGACTTTTGGAAAAATTACGGGGAGCAACGTCAACATCCGGTATTTAAGTTTTATTCTAAGCGGAAATCTGAGCGACGGCGCTTTGCCGTCGCGCGTTACGATTGCCGTCGGAGTGAGTGCCAAGGCGGCCGGCGTCTCGGCCAACGTTATTAATTTACAGACGACCGTGAGCGCCCGCCAATCGGACGGTTGAGTCGGCTGCGTCCAGCCCTTTTTGCAAAAGGGGCTGGGCTGCGCCGGGAGTTCTTGTGGACAATTTTGGCCCGGCAACGGGATTTGCTATAATTTATGTGAGTATGCATCATATATATCATAGGAAGAGATCTTTTGGAAGATCATTAAAATTATTTATGAAAAAATATTTGCTTATTGCGGTGGTTGTCGCGGCGGTTATCGTAGTTTTGGCGCTGGCTTTAGTTTTCTATATCAAGTACGGAGGGCCTCGCGCAACCCAGTTTTCCGCTCAAGACAACGGAGGCGCCATTCCGAGTGATTTTCCAAAAGATTTAGTTTGGGACCCGCGGGAGGTTACAAGCAGCAAGTCCGTTTCCTACGTAAACAAAGGAGCGGCGGATTTTATGCACTATGAGGTTGCCTATACCACGGCAAGGCCTTTCGCGGAACTGGTCGGCGCGGCGGAAGGATATTTCGCGCTCAACGGCTACAACCCGATCTACAAGGAAGAGGCGCTGGGCGGAAGCGTTGAAGTTCGCCGCGGCGGCAAGGACAGCGAAAGTTTGGTCGTGCAAATGCGCAAGATTGAGAAGGGTCTGAACGAAGTGAGTATAGTTTATACAAGACCAAAGAGATGAATCCCGTTAGAGACCGCTTCGCTACGGAAACAAAAAGTGTCCAAAGTATTGTTATTAAAATAAATTAACCACGGCAGACAACGGTTCACCCAATTGGCGAAGCGTTTCCTGTCTCTAACGGGATGAACATAAAGAATAAAAATTTTATCGCGATCTCGGTTACGCTTTTTGCCGCCGGCGCGCTGTTTTTTGCCGCGCCGCAAGCAATGGCAACGTCTTTGGTCGGCGGTAACTGCACGGCAAAACCGGGCCAGTCGTCTTGCAACACTTCGGTTAGCGGCGATACTAATGGCTTACCAACTACCGGTGGCTGGGTGGGTCAGCTCTATATCACGCCTGCCCCGGGTTCTCTGGGAACGATATCGTCGCCATGCGCGGCGGATGGCGGCAGCCTTTGCGATTATCCATACCCTCCGAATAGTACGATTTTTAGCTCAATAGCCACGAAAGTAGACCAATCTTATAATGTTACGCTTATTGTTCACGATGCAAATTGGAACAGAGATTCAAGCTTGGAACGCTCTGTAACCGTTACTGCCTCTGCCGCTCCTGCGCCGACTGACTCCCTTTCCGGGCAAAATTGCACTCTCACATCGGGAGCCACCTCGTGCCAATCAACCGTTACCTTCAGCATTACGACTAATGGCTGGAATGTTTATTTCTGGAGCAACACCAATGGAAGTTTTCTGTATTCCACAGATGTAACAAACGGTACAAGACAAGTTACCGTAAATTCCACCGGCCCGACATACGTTAAGCTCTATTACTTTGCCGGCGACAATGCGAGCACGAACAAGACAGAGTTTGGAAATGGCTTAACTCTTAGCGCCAACCCGGCTGTCGCGTTGAGTCTCGCGGCCGATAAAAGCGTTTATTCAATTAATGGCTCCAGCAAGCCCACATACACCCTGAATGGTTTGTCTTCGGCTGGCGGCCAGGCAACCGTTCAATTTTTAAGCAAACAAAACGGCGTTTGGGCGTGTAGCGCCACAAGTCTCAATTGCTCTAAAACCGTTCAGGTTAATACTGGTTCGCTGGCTGGCACAGCCTCGGTTGTTGGCGATGTTTGGACCAATGCCAATGCCGGCAGTTGGGAAGTTTGGTTCACCTATGGGGGCGCCGAGTCCAATCATGTGACTTTTACTGTTTTAGGTCTCTCAGCCGATGCGAGCACTTATTCAATTGATGGCTCCAGCAAGCCCACATACACCCTGAAGGGTTTGCAGCCGTTTGGCGGGAGCGCAAACGTTCAGTTTTACAGCAAACAAGACGGCATTGACAGGTGCAGCGCCACAAGTGTCAATTGCTTTAAACGGGTTCAGGTCAATACTGGCCCGACGCTGGCCGGCGTTGGCAGCGTTGTTGGCGATGTTTGGACCGATGCCAATGCCGGCAATTGGGAGGTTTGGTTCGCCCTTGGGAGTGAAGTGTCCAATCATGTGACTTTTACCGTTTCTGCCGCTCTCGCGCCGTCTTTAAGTTTAAGTAATGGTGTTTGGACAAACACCGGCGCGGGCTATGCGGATATTCTTTGCAGCAGCATTACCGGAATAGATTGTAATCGGGCTGGACCGGGTTGGCAGATAAGCAACGCGCAACCGGGCGCTCAAATTGAATGGAGCATTGGCAAAAATTCCGATCCGACAAGCGGTTCTGATCCCGCATTTGGTACGCCATTTACATCCGGCCAAATTGGTTCAGACGGTACTTTTAGAGAATGCAATGCGGGCGCAATTTGCGCCAGCGATTGGTCGGTTGGCTATTGGGTAGTAAAAGTAAAAGTCCCCGCCGGCAGCGGCGCTGAATCCAATAAAATCCGTTTCAGAATTTGGCCCATGCAACTTAGCGTCCGGGCCATAATTGATACTTATATTGATAACGCCGAAGCCCTTGTGCCAATCAACAACGGCAAGGTCGGCATTACCCCGAATTATAATAATTTTTCCCCTCTACAAGTTAATACGGACGGCGCTGTTTTGAATCGTTATCCCAAACAAGATTACACGGCCGCCGCCAACAGCAACATGCCGTGTACTGGAGACAACATCACTGGAATATATTCTTTGTATCCTTACGGAGCAGGAGTAGCGGTCACTGAAAATAACGGAGTTGTAATATCAGCCAACTCTCAATGCGCTGGCGTCATGAGCGTGGACCGCATTAATTATTTCCAGCAAAATTTTCAAGTGCCGACTTTTATCTTCCGATCCAAAGACACCAGAATTCACGTCAAAGCCACTTTAAACGGCAGTCCCTGGACAGGTTCTTTGCCGCAAAGTTATCTTATCTCGGGCCCGAATTTTTCTATCATTTCCAACCAGATAGAAAAACGCGCGGCCGGAAATTTCCCGACAGGCGCCCTCTATCCTTTATCTGCCGCGGGCGGTCCGGCCGGCGGTCCTGACGGATCAAGATTATATTCTATAACCGCAAAAGATTTCAGGGCGGCTTTCCCCGATGACGTTCTAGCCACTGTCTCTACGGTAACCTGCTCCGGTTATCCCTGTTCTGCTTCAACAAATGTAGGCCTGAATTATGGCTACAAAAAAGAATATACCCTGAATTTCTGGGCACCGACGTTAAGAGTGTCTCCAGTTTCCACGTCTACAAAAGTAGGAGACAAGGTTCAGTTTGCCGCTTACTATGACCCGGACGGCCCCGGCCCGGTGGCCGAATCAGACGTAACAAATGGCGCCCCGAATGCCTGGAGTTCATCCAATACTCTCGTCGCTCAAGCCACATTAATCCAAGGCGAGTTTAAAGGGATTGGCGCGGGCACTGCTACCGTTCAATTTTCTTATAGACCGTATGCCGGAGATCCCGCTCTTACTGCCACCGCCGCGCTGACTGTTTTGCGGGCCGGCCAGGAGCTTGCCGTGAGTCCGCAATCCATTTCTGTCTGCGATACTCCAGACCCGCCCAATCCGACGTCTTCCATTACCATCTCAAACATAGGCGCTTCTGCGTTTGATTGGTCGCTGACAAAAGACGTTTCATGGTTAAGCGCATCGCCCTTGTCCGGTACGCTGGCGGCCGCGGGAGGTCCAGAACTTTACCTATCGTCAATCGTACCCATCCCCCCTGCTTCTTCAACCCCTTCTGGAGACAAGTCAACCAGCGTCGCTATAAGCTTCGCGGCAAATAATCTTTCCCCCGGCGCGTATTCAGGTCAGATAACCGTGAGTGCCGTTCGCGGCGGCGCCCCGGTGGCAATCGCGGGCGACAAGAACCTCGCCGCCAACCTGCTTGATGTTTTCGCCAAGCCGTTTTGGAGTAATTTTGTGAACGTGGTGAAGGATCAGACGTATTCAGCTACCATCCTCGCCGGAAATAAACAGGATATCAATCAGCTGAACACAGGACTTTTGGATTTAAATAGCAGATATGCGGCGGCGGTGCAAGCCGATCAGAGGTCAAGTTTATATAAACAATTGGAAGATATTATTAAAACCCGCGAAAATACCCTCCTTGGACTCGCCAAAGAAAACCCCCAAGCATTTATAGACAATCTTTTATCAAGCGCGCAAAAACGCGCCTTGCCTGTCGCATTGCAAGAGTATGTGGAATCCCGGGTAACGCTTGATGCGGAAGTTGTCGTGGAAAACGTGGATGATTTTCAGAATAAGGCATCTAAAAATGAATATCTTCTTGTCGTTTCCGGAGAAGCGCCGCTATATTTCTACCCGACGGAAGAACTTCTATTGGCAAGATCCGGGGGCCGCGCGCGTGTTTCGGGCTATAAACTTAAAAATGTGGTGGTTGCAAAAATAAGCGCAAGTACGTTTCAACTCACCCAAGCGGCTCCGCCGGTTGAGTCCACTGGAGACCAGAAAACTTTGGTGTTAATGATTCGTTTTCTGGACTCCGCCCCCCCCTTATTTTCCGCCAGCCAGGCGCAAAATATGGTTTTTCATTCCCAAATGGAAAATTACTACAAGGAAAACTCCTACGGCAAGGTTTCTTTTAGCGGGGATGTGATGGGTTGGTATACCTTGCCCAGGAACGCAAATGGCACATGGGCGGATCTTTGGTCACCAGAATTACAAAATATTATTGTCCAAAACAGCGTTCCTTTGGAAAATTATGGGCGGGTGGTGCTTTTAGAAGACAGCGCCTCCATTAACAGCGGCTGGTCCAGTATTGGCAAGTTTAACCCCACAATCAATGGCGAAACCTATCATCTTTCCCAGACCAAGATCGGATCTATCCGCGACTACAACAAGGATTCTTTTTGGGGCGCTATGCCTTTCCCTTGGACCAATATGGACTATCTTTTAGCCCATGAATTGGGCCATGCCCTGGGCGTCTGGCATGCTAATTCCTGGGTCTGCCAATCCGGCGACCCTATTTATGGCAGTTGTACCCATCTGGAATGCGGCAATAACTACGATGTCATGGCCTGTCGCGGTGCCATTCTCGGCGGTAATAATTCCTTGCACATGAATGCTTATTTTAAGAATGAACTTGGCTGGCTGGATCCCGATTCAATCGTGACTATTGCCAAGTCCGGCAGGTATACCATTCATAATTTGGAAGCGAATTCAGGCATCCGGGCGGCCAGGATTCCTTTGTCCAATGGCGACTATTATTACTTGGAACTCCGCAAAGCCGCGGGCTTTGATGCCAAGTTGAATAATCCGGTTTTAACCTCCAACCAAAATGGTTTGTTTGTCAATTGGGTCAGCCTTGTTACAAACAATGCATATGGCGCAACGTATAAAGCTGTCGTACCCCGACTCCTGGACCTTGATCCGCTGGACCTTAGTCTGCGGTCAGGTTATTGGAGTCCTTGGTATGCCGTTACTTTGGGCATTCATTCGCCGGCAATGGTGGATTCCCGCAATGGCGTGACGATTGGGCCGGTTACCAATGTGAGCGATTCGGACATTACTTTTAATGTGACGATAGGCAGCGCCCCACCCGACGCATCCCATATCTGGCTTTCTCCGTATGACAAAGTTCTTTCTTTTGATAGTACCTACGGCGGAGCAAAACCGGCTGGGCGGAACGTGGCTGTCGGAAACACCGGCAGTGTGACGCTCAACTGGACTGCCGCAAGCACGCCGGGTAAATGGTGCCATGTGAGCCCGACTTCCGGCAGTGTTGCTCCAGGTTCCTCGGGAAACATCACCGTCACCGTTGACGTTCTCCAGAACGTCGGCATTTTCTCCGACTGCGGCATAAGGATTTCCGACCCAAATGCAGACAACAGCCCGCAGGATATTGGCGTGACATACACTGTCGCCGGCGGCAATTGTTCTTTGGTTTCACCTAGTTCTATTGCCACTGGACTGACTCAACCGGCTCTGTGTCCTAGCCTGACCGTTAATCCCGATCCGAAGACCTGCGTATTAGGTAACGGCCCTGGCGCCGTTGCGAGTTGCAATTTTACGTTGAGTTGGAATAAGGGCGGTTATAATCTTCCATCAGGCCATTCGCTGGCGCTTTTCTCTTCCTATACAAATTATCTTGATCAGCAGGCATTGAGCGGCAAGGTGTGCAATGTGCTTTCGGACGGGAGCAAAAGTTTAACAGTCCATGGATATGGAGAAATTGAGCTTTGGGACGTGGATGTAGGATGCAATAAGTCCGGTTCGGCGCCGCTGGCGCTTGTTGAAATTAAACCTACGATATCGGAGAGTGCGGCGGGTGCCGCGACCAGCTCGCCGCCCGTTAACGGCGCCCCGGTGGCAGGCAGTCCCGCCAATGTCTCCGTGTCAATTTCAATTACAAATGCCCTGAGCGTCTCAACCCCCTCCATTGCCTTTTCCGCAACTCAAGGAGGTTCAAATCCGGCTCCGCAGCAGATAACAATCGGTAATTCGGCTTGCAGCAGGATTGGCGTCAATTGGTCGGCGTCGGAATCCATTCCTTGGCTTCGGCTTTCTCTCCCGACATCCGGCGCTATTGCGAGCGGCGGACAGGCGGCTTTGCCGGTCAACATTGACATTACCGGGCTTGCCCCGGGGATTTATACCGGCCAAATCACGATTAGCGGGACAATCGGCGGCAGTCCGGCGTCCGGGAGTCCGATAACCGTCAACGTAACCTTGTCGGTTGGGTCTCTACCCCCCTCACCCCCCCCACCACCGTCGGGGCCGACCATTTCAATTTCCGCCTCGCCAACAAGCATCGCTCTCGGCCAATCAAGCACCTTAACCTGGTCAAGCACCAATGCCGCTTCTTGCATGGCTTCAGGCGAGTGGACCGGGTCCAAGCCGACCTCCGGTTCTACGTCGGTCACTCCCGCGAGCGCTGGGACAAAAACATATACCTTGAGTTGCACCGGTTCGGGCGGCTCTTCGGCGTCTAACAGCGTTTCGCTAACAGTTGCTGTTTCCACCTACGCTCTTACAGTCACCAAAGCCGGCACCGGAACTGGCACGGTTAATTTCAATCCCCCCAACAATTCTTTCTCTCTGCCGCATTCGGAAACATATGCTTCCGGAACCTCCGTCACTTTAACCGCTTCTCCTTCAGCCGACTCCACTTTTGCCGGCTGGTCGGGCGCTTGTTCAGGAACAGGAAGTTGCGTTGTGACAATGGATGCGGCAAAAAGTGTCACTGTCACCTTCACTTTGTTGGTTTCAAGCGGCTTTACCATGAGCTTGACCCCTGCCGCGCAGAATATTAATCCCGGCGAGAGCAAAACTTACAACGGCACGGTTGCTTCCACGGGCGGCGCGGCAACGCCGGACTTTTATGTAACCCTGGATTATTATGGCAGCAATTATGCGCCAATTACTTTCGGGCAGCAAATTTTTGTTAACGGGAAAGTCACTTCAATTAATGGTTTTTCAGGGCAAGTTTCTTTGTCTGGAGGATGTCCGAGCGGATATATCCAGACTTTTACTCCTTCTTTCGTTTTTGTTCCGTTCAATTTAAACAGCAGCTTTATTGTGACTTGTACTTATGTTGGGGGCCCATATATGGGAGACAGGCAAGATCTTTCGG
>Ga0315291_10003044_pt1 | contig 21684 bp, 24 predicted proteins | sample YL17G12_20_MG_FD_203070 | JGI IMG/M metagenome (GOLD analysis project Ga0315291, IMG submission 203070) | Sediment microbial communities from Yellowstone Lake, YNP, Wyoming, USA - YL17G12_20 | ecosystem: Environmental > Aquatic > Freshwater > Lake > Sediment | place: USA: Wyoming | collected... | reverse complement strand
ACTCACCGAAGCTTCGTATGTCTCCGTTTGCCAAAGAATCTCGGACTTGGTAGCCGATCCTCTTGATGTCATGCATAGTCTCAATGGCTCGTTTGTCGCCTTTCTCCTGATCTTGTTTCTGGCGCCCGAGTACTTGTGAGGCATCTCTCTTGATGCCCGTGTAGAAAAGGAGCAGGTTGTTCTCGAGCTCGGCTGTGCTATGTTGCGAGATAGCCAACGGACTCACGTGCACCGTGCCATCTTTCTCAATCTCGTAAGAGTTGATTCCGCCAAAAGAAGCGACATACTGATCCTGCTTCCCAATGGGCTCCTTCAGCACGTCGATTTCTATGCGGCAAGCCTCCTCAGCCAGAGTCTGGCGAGGAATGTTCTCTCTCTTGAAGAAATGCAGGGCGTTCAGCACACCCACTGTGTAGCTGCTTGAACCACCTAAGCCAGAGCGACCTGGAATGTCGGCTATGGAGACTATCTCCAAATAGTCTTTGACATCGAGGAGCTTCAGTGCCTCTCTGACAATCGGTTGCTCAATCTTCTCTATGCTGTCCGTGATTTCCGTCTTCGAGTAGCTAATCCTAAAGCCGTTCTCGAATCTCCTCTTGACGCTAATGTAATTGCACTTGTCTATGGCTGCAGAGACAAAGAAACCGCCAAACTTCGAATAATAGGACGCCAAATCGGTTCCTCCCCCGCCTAGAGGGAGCCGTACTGGAGTCCTCGAGATTATCATGTCTGCACATCCTGCCCCTGCTTCACATATCTGGTGACTGTGTGGTCGCCATGCAAAGTGTCTCCGCCTCCGATGTCTAGATACGCTACACAAACATAGATGAGCCGAAAACTTTTCTGGTTTAGTTCTTCTGGATGTCCAATCGTGTAGTGCAGCCGGTCCGATTCGACTCATAGGCGGCATTAACGAGCCGCATTGCTTGGAGTCCATCTATAGCCGAACCCATGGGTTCCCTGTGGTCTCGGACAGATGACTCGAATTCATCCCACTCGAGCCTCCAAGATGGATCTGATCCACGATATTCGATTACTTTTTCAGAGAACGGCTTCTCGAAGTCCCTCTTTCCTAGAGTTGCGCGTTCAGTTCCATACGAGCCCCCTAGCCCGTCGATAGACACGTATCCTTCGTGTCCAAAAATGTCTAGTGTCTAGTCCAAAGTGCAGTAACCCTCCCGGAACGAGTATCTCATATGCCTTTTTGAAGAACATTCTCGCTTGGGCTCTGGTAAGGTGTTCCACGACTCCATCAGCAAGCACTTCAACGCACGAGTTCTCTGGCAGTGGGACTTGCCACATACTCGATATGGTCAAAAGGATTCACGTCGTTGTGCACATATCCCGGCTTCGGACGCTTTCCAGCACCAATCTCAAGTCTCGGTTTCACACACTATGATCTCCTGATTTTGGGAGAGAGCGATGAGCAGCAGCTCGTGCTCCGTGGACTCCTGCTGTGCTTGTTTCTTCTTGAAGATTTCGCAGCGACTGGCAAGGTGAGCCATCCACTCTGATCACAGTGTACAGAACATATAACTACGCCAAGGAGAATAGGGATGAGTTTGGCGGGATGCGGATCTGTGTAACAACATCGGTACCGCGGAAACGCTTGTTTGTTTGGAACTGGAAGCTGGCGAACGCAATCTCCGGGGATATCTGAAACGCAAATCCGACCTCGTGACGAGTCTAGTCGAAGGGAATTACATACATGAAGTTGGCTGCGGAATCGGTACCTTAACTCGCGTCCTTTCTGCCAGGGGAAAGGAAGTCCTTGCTTCCGACATTTCACAGGAATGCCTCAACAGGGCGAGAGAGCGGCGCATAAGGGCGACTTTCTTGAGACTGGACATATGCCAGCGCTCAAGCAACCTGTCAAATGCATTTGATTGCGTGATCATGTCCAACGTGCTGGAACATGTGGCAGCTGATGATCAGGCACTGCTCAATGCTCGTGAGATGCTTCGGAAGGGCGGGGTTCTTGTGCTCCTAGTTCCCGCGTTCAAGTTTCTGTTCTCGGATTTTGACAGGCGAGTAGGGCACTTCCGGCGGTATTCGCCAGTTGATGTCTCTGCGAAGTTGAAGGAAGCCGGTTTCAGACTTGAGTACATTAGGTACTGGGATGTGGTGGGTCTGATTGGTTGGCTCATTAGGTGCCGCTTGATGAAATCAGTTCGACTTGGTGACGACCTTGGTAATCCTTTTTACGATAGAATCTATCGTTTATGGCTTGGCGTGGAACGTCTGATCGTGTTTCCTTTTGGAGTTGACATAGTGGCAAAGGCGCGAAAGTAGTGCTTCGAGAGTTGTCGGGGAGAAGACGCATTGACCGGTGGAGAGAGTCATGAACGAAACAGACCCCTTGCTGCTTTTTGGATCCGCCGGCTGTGACTTGGCATGATATCGGACTGCGTCTCAACAAGAGCCATCACCACACAATTCGTTCTTTGATACGACACTGAACGCGCAATCGAACTAAGCATCCTTCCAGAGTGCTGAGCAGTGAGACGATAGCTCGGGGACCGTGATTTGGTGATGGGATGGTCGAAGAGAGTCATATTCTTTCTACAGGATGCACTTCGATCCAGGTGGGCAGGACATAGGCTCTCGCTCTATCTTCAAAGCACTATGAAGTCGATCCGGGGCATAGGAAATGTCTTTGCGAAGCAATCCTTTTTCACGGAGCCTTGGCATGACCCGTTCATCGTCATCGGAAAAGACAAAGCATGTATCGACGTCGGTGCCAACGTGGGATTCTACACGACGAGATTCGCTAGGATAGCTAAGCTGGTTTTTTCTTTTGAGCCGAACCCTAGTGCGTTCGAACAGCTGAAGCACAACACGCAGAGCTTTGGGAACGTTCGATGTTACCAATGGGCGATTTCCGACAAGATTGGTCGGCTTGAACTATTCATTCCCAGTTCCTTTCTATCGATTCGAGAGGCTGCTACTACGAAACGCGAATGGATAGACAAGCTCCCTCCCGCTCAGAGACGATCAGTGGAACGAGTATCTGTACAATCCACTACACTAGATTCCCTCTTATCGCGAAGGGTTGTTCACTCGTGAATCAATAGGGCTAGTCAAGATAGATGTGGAGGGCGGAGAGTACAACGTACTGGTAGGATCATTGGAAGTGCTGCAGAATCATCATCTCAGGATCCTCCTTGAAGTACGTGGGAAAGAAAACTTAACACCGTGTAGCGAATTCCTTGCGGAGATCGGATATGAGCTGAAAACCGTCAAAGAGATGGAACAAATGGAGGTCTATTGGAGTGTCGTCGACCCTACGGCAAGACTCCGAAGAAACTCGATTCGCCATCGAATGGTGTCCAGTCCTAGGACGGACTGACGTACACCTTTGCGAGACCTGCCCGCTCGTGACATCCCGGCGATGGCATGCGTTGGGGTAGCCACTTAGTGCACAGGTTACTGGATCTGCAAATACGGGGCTTCACGGTAGTGCTGAATCGAAAAGGAGAATACGAGGCACTCTGAGACCTTCGGCTAAAGGGCGTGTCCAGTCATGCGTATGATGGATCAAGTTCGAGCTCTTCTGTATCATCAAGAATACGTCATGATCTCAGTCGCCCTAGCGATGGCCCTTGCGATTTCATACTGCACCGTCACTGTCATGGGGGCCACACTGTCTCCCGGGTCACTCTAGTAGTTGTCCGGTGAACTGGATCTGAGCTCCCCGGAAGACTTTCAAGCACTAGGACAAGAACAATTGACATTTGCCACAGGTATGCATGAACGTTCTGGAACACGTTAAGCACGACACTCTTGCATTGTGCAGAATGAAGGAGCTGCTCAACAGAGATGGCACTCTGATCCTATTGGTTCCTGCTCACAGATTCCTGTACAACTCCATTGACATTGGAGTTGGTCACTACAGGCGATACACAAGACAAGAACGCATTTCGAAGCTATCGCCGGCTTCAGCGTTCGTAGAATTCTCTATCATAACATCTTTGGAATTCTTGGGTGGTACGTGAATGGCAATCTCTCGCGAGCATTGCCAGAACAGGAAGCCCGCGACCTAAGGCAGCTCATGCGGGATTTTCTGCCTTTCAACCATGTCTCCAGGCAGGAGCCAGCCAAAGCAAGCCCTGTCACAACACTCGTTACGATACCGGCAGAGAATGTCTGGGGGAAATAGTTGAATGTGACCGTGTGATGGCCAGCCTCGACCCTGACTGCCCGGAACAGGCCGTCTGCTCTGTAGACGATTACCCCGCTACCGTCGACTTGCGCGCTCCAGCCGGGATAGTACGTGTCCGTGAGCATAAGAAATGCAGACTTGTCTGTCTGCACCTCTACAACCACAGCGTTCGGTCCGTACCTAACCACCTCCGCATAACAGTGACAGGCTGTGTCGGGGCTGATCGTCGTAGGCTCTTCAACTTGCCTGCCCGGGTCTTCTATGATAACTTCTGATCTCAAGTCGATATCCGTGCGGGCAAGCATCGATTGAGCCTGCACGTAACTTGATGCTTTCATGTAACGCGTGGCGAGGAACGCCCTGGGATACGCGTCAGGATTCTCGTATATCATTACTTCACCGCTGTAGACGAGCGGTAGGGACAGGATCTCAGTTAGATTGCTACGTGCCACTATGTATCGAACACCCATCAGATCGTAGAACCTTTTGTTCTTCTGCAACTCAACAACGTCATTTCCCAAGCCACTCGGCCAAGGTCTCATAAACTCAGAGTCGAGGATTGTTCCGAGCTTCTGCGAATCGAGATAGGATCTCGCAAATGCGCCGAAAGTGTCAACGTTGAAGGCCGACACGATTCCTAGCGTCTGTATTCCATAGATCCCGGCGTAGCTAGATACTAGCGTATACTCGATTGAGTACACTCGATAGGACCCGACATTCTGCCTGAGGAAGGTAATGTAGGGTGCTTCACGAAACGGGTCGTATCGATGTGGAAACCCATAAGGCGACGTATCGCTCACCGCTACTTGGCCAATCAAGACGGCTACAAGAAAGATGGCCAAGACCGGTGCCCTGATCCGCAGGGCTCCACAGCACGGGAGCTTAAGTCTGGGAATCCGAAGCGCCAAAGTGGTTCGAAGGCTGACGAGCATGCAGAGTAGGCTGATGGCAATCATCATCCACGCGGACTGAATCATCTGTTGGCTGTATGGCATGCCTCGAGGGATGTACCAAGTCATCTCAATCACTATCAGACAAAGGAGAGCCGGTGCCAAAGACCGATCTCTAGAGACTCGGTCGGAAATCAACGCTCCCACAAACAGCACGATACAGGCCTCAGCAGCTTTCCAAACCAAGTAGTAGAGCGCCAAGTTCGACGCTAACAACCCTTGGATCCACACAGGCAGGGCTGAGGCCGGAAGATTCACGGCGGGATCGGAAAGGAAGCACGTAAGGACTCCGAAAGCTGCAAGGACGATGCCCGCTGAAGCTGCCAGCGAGGCAATAATGATCCCTCGCCCTGCGCCCGCGAGGATTTCCTCGATACCATATGCAGCACACGTTGCGAGACAGAATGCCCAAAAGAAACCGAGAAACTTGTAGAAGACGACGAACTCAAGCACGGGTAATTGTCCGATCCAGTTCACCGCAGGATTTCCAAAAGTTTTCAACACAGCCAGGAGCGCCATCGACATGAAGAATGGCACCGGGAGTCTGCTGTCACGTTTGAACCTGAGCCAGCTTAGCAGAGCAAGTAGCGAAAGGAAGAGGGCAAGTATACCCGTGTATCCCGGAAGAGATGCAACGATGCTCTGACCAAAGCTCATCGTGTTGCTCCAGTATTGGCCAGGGCCTCCAACGATATAGGGAACGAAGAATGTGCCGAATAGCCAGTACGGGAGATGTGAGGTTCCCGCAGTTGGCAAGTTGCCCAGTGCTGACCTCTGCAGGTACTCGAATATCGGTAATAGATAGAATGAGGACAAGCCTAGCCCCGCTACGAATCCTAGAAGGAATCTGCCCAGCGATGCTCGTAGCCGCCTAAGCGTCAAGGCTCTGAATATGAAGAAGAGTATCGCAAGAATGAATTGGAGGATTATTACTTCAATGAAGCCTCCAAGGATTGAAAGGAAAACTGCGAGCGAGAGCAAACTCACTGCGGATGGGCTGGCCTTCCGAATGACTCTCTCGACAGCAAGCACGAGGAGCGGCGCAAACACTGAGACACTGATCCAGACCATTCCACTGTACCATGTGAACGAGCCAGAGAGCATGTAGAAGATGGCTCCAGCAAGAGCAGGCACATTCCCGAGTCGCAGCTCTTTCAGAAAAAGGAACATGAAGACGCCCGCAAGCCATATCCTGAGAAGCGCAATGAGATCGTACGAGTTCGGCAACAAGTCGAAAGCTCTGAACGGAGCGAAGACCGAGATTGTGGTGTCGGCAGCCAGTGGAGTTCCTGCCGCCATGTAAGGATTCCATAGCGGGAGCTGTCCTGACAAGATGTATTGCATGACTAACCTGTTCATAGGGACCTCTGATAGGCCAGAGGCCCAAGCATCAAGCATAGGGTATTGTGCAATCCGCCTGCCTTCATAACCATATGACCCCTCAGCAAGTACCCCAGGACAGTAACTTGCCGGAGATAGCGTGTACCCGAGGAAGACTACCTCACCATACGCCAGAACCACAACTAATCCAAGCACGAGGCAGGGGAGAATCATGTCCTTCCTTCGAGAGTGATGCCAAGGGTGATCCTCAGCGGCCATTTGAGAACGCAATTCCATCACCAGCGATTTCACATTGCGGCCTCTCCTTGCCGCGGCCTTGAAAGCACCGGTCGTTCCGCTTTCCTATCAGTCTTCTGTTTGATGCAGTACTACTGCTCTAACTACCTGCATCTGTCATGGAAGTATATGTCTGCTGGATGCAGATAACGAATTCCTTGATGTGGGCGTTCATAGCTCCAGTAATGAACGACCCCTCTTCGGTGCAGAGTTCCGTCCACGGATGCCACCCGACTTGTCCCAATGATTCAGTATCTTCTTATCTCTGACACATGTGGCTAGCTAGCTCAGGGGTTGGTTCCAGGATGATGAACCTGACACCTGGAATCTTCTCTTGAATCCTCGGCAGCAAATGCTTCGTGAAGTAGATGGCTGCATCATCCTTAGGACCAGTTGCGCTCATGAATCCCGCGACGAGTAGTAGGTCATGTCTGCCCTCGGACGCTGCCTGAATCGGAGCTACGGCATGGGGATGCCCCAGAAGAATGACTCTCTCCCTCTGCCCAAGCTTCTGTTGGATGAACCTTTGTTCCGCACTTGAGACTGCGATGACATAGTCGGCTGATCGAATGAGTGATAACTCAGCCTCCTCGGTTTCGAATCTGAGGTCAGCGGGTCTCAAGCCTAGGCGACGCCTGAGTTGCTCTCGGCGATGCCACAATGCCTCAGCATCGCAGATCGCTCGCGCCTTTGGGTTGGTTTCCCTCACTAGGTTCATCGCAAAAATTGCATTATGGGGTCGACTTATGAGGACCATGCCATAAGTCTGCTTGCGCTCTCGAAGGAGCTGCTCGCAAATTCAATGTGTGTGGCCACTGCGATTATCGCCACGACTCAGGAAGAGCCGAACTTCATGATCTTCCTGCACTCTCGAGCTCGCAATCTCCCGATGGGCCTACGTATGGGGCCTTCTCAGTGTGCCCGTGAAACTACAAAGACGAAATCGCTCGGTATGACTCTCTCATCGAGCAGAGTCTCCTCAAGAAGTACCATCAGATCAAGCAGCGCTGCGTCTTTCGGGTCTTCGGGTCGAAAGTTGCCAGCGATGTCAGCTAGCACAAATTGGAGGAGAGTCCCGCCCAAGTCTGCACGATAGAGTATGTCGAAGTTCTTCGTTAGAAGATCAAGGATCTCGTGAGACCGGACTGCTTCTGAAGGATCTGTCTTGATGATGTCTTCAAGAGACGGACGCCTGATCTCTCCCTTGATCGTGGTTCCGTCCCTCAGGCTCAGACGGTAATTTTCGGGAGGGCTGCGAGCATTCTGTTCATTAGGTAATCAACTTTGTCACTCCACTGAAAGCGAGAGGGACCAACGTACTCCAGTACCACGAACAAACCACCCGGACACAGAGCTATTCTAACCTGCTCGAGAAGATGCTCTAGGTTAGTAATGTGATGGAGCACTGCACCAGCAAGGCAGATAATGTATCTTCTAGGACTGAGGGTCACTTCGTTGAGGTTGGTGCAAGAGTAGTGAAGCTTATCTGCACATGAAGGCTTGTGACCTTGACACAAAATGGCGGCACATAGCGAGTCTCAAGTGAGGGAAAGAATTCGGGGACTCGACCCTTGGTACCAGAACATCGATCTGGATGGCATAACCACAAATCCGGCAGAACCGGACTATCCCGCCTCCAGGTGGAGGCTTATTGAACCGTATGTTCCGGAGGACTTGACTGGCAAGAGTGTCCTCGACTTGGGGTGCAACGCCGGCTTCTTTTCCCTCAAGATGAAGGAGCGCAACGCTTCGTACGTGCTCGGTGTCGATGTCTCCTCAAGGTGCATAACGCAGGCGAAGTTTGTCGCCGAATATCTAGGCTTGGACGTAGACTACAAAGTAGACAGTGTTTACCAATTCTTGCTCCGAACCCGGATGAGGTTCGACTTTGTACTCTTCTTGGGCCTGTTCTACCACCTTCGTCATCCCCTCTTGGTATTGGACACGGTAAGTGAGATAACAAGGCAAAGGGTATATTTTCAGACGGTGACCAAAGGGGCTGCGCCGCTAACGGCTGCCGATCCGAGCTTACCATTCGACAAGAGAGCTTTGGTAGTCGAGGATGATTACGACATCAAGGAAACGCGAGTTTTTGAGCATCCGGATTTTCCCAAGATGTACTTCATCGAGAAGAGGTACGGCAACGACTCCAGCAACTGGTGGTTCTGCAACGAGACTTGCGTCTATGCTCTACTTCGGAGTGCTGGTTTTACGAGTATTGTGAAGGTGGGAGGCGACACGTTCATATGTGATTCGGCCGAGCGAAAGCTGCGGACTACTGATTGGGATTACAGGGTGTCAAGAATACCACCGATAGATGAATGGTAGAACCGTCAAGCGCACTGCGGGAGACCGCGTGGCCCGCAGCAGAGTCGTCATAATGTGCCGGGTCTTGGAATTGTAAGGGCCATGAAAGGGCGGGTCTCAGGATCATGTCGTCTGAGAGCGTGATCGTTTGACCAGGATCCTAGTGCTGGGAATGTCGCCCTTACCCTTTGAGAACGAGAAGAAGATCTTTGGCCCGGGCTTGAGAACATGGCAGTTTGTCAAACCACTGCTCGATGACGGGAATTATGTGTGCCTCTGTCCCCAACCGCAACCGAGAGACAAGCCATACTTCACTGTCTCAGGGTAAAACCGGCGCTTAGTGAAGTGAAGCCAATCTTCGTTCGGATCGCCCGAAATCCTCCTGTTTATGTAGGCGCGAACGCGAGGATGGGTATCCCATGAAAGAAGCTTCCACTTGTCGCTTGAAGCTTTCTCTCTCGCGGCAGCGCCCCAAACGCTGGCCGTCACATCATCGCGACTGGTCAACCAATCTCCCCCCGCCATCTCCCGCTGTCCAATGGCATGCCCCCCTTTCTTAGCTTATGGCGAGACCAGGCGCAGAAGACTGGAGCCGTCCGTCCGGAACCTATGGGATACTACATGCTATGTTAGATGGAAGAAACAGCGTAGGCCGGTTAGGCTACGGGTCGAAGATGTAGTTGGGTTCAAATCAACTTGGGTCTCTCGCACGCGAGGCATCTCGAAAACCAGCAATCCTAATTTCCGTTCGAAATCACATATATGCTGCTAGCACATCTGCTGCGATCCAGATGAATACTAGCTGTTGTTGAGTACTTCGGGGCTTGGAACCGTTGACCGAGGAGAAGATCAGAACGGCGGTGGTTTTGGCAGGGGGGGCAGGTCTACGGCTCAGGCCACTTACCAGCGAGATCCCGAAAGCCATGATCCTTGTCGCCGGCAAGCCGTTGCTCGAATGGATCATAGAATGGCTGAAAAGAAATCGAATCGACAACATAGTTATCGGTGTTGCCTACAAGAAGGAGAAGATAACTGGTTATTTCGGAAACGGCGACAGATTGGGAGTGAGAATAGAGTACAGCAATCATACAGTCGAGGGTGGGACGAGTCAAGGCTTCAGACTGGCCATTGAAAGGCACGTGAACGATGAGACATTTGTTGCTATGAACAGTGATGAGCTGGTCGACTTGGATGTGCAGGACTTCGTCAAATTCCATCGGTCGAATGGTGGCATAGCGACGCTGGCGGTTGGGCCTTTGAGAAGTCCTTATGGGATTGTGGAGCTCGACGGTAATGATGTAATCGGTTTCAAAGAAAAACCCGTTATTCGGTCGCACTATGTGAGCGTTGGAACGTACGTTTTCTCACAAGAGATTCTTGATCATCTTCCTGAGAAAGGAGACGTTGAACGCACCACTTTTCCGAGCTTAGCGTCAATGCGAAGGCTAAAAGCATACGTGCACAATGGTTTCTGGGCAACCGTGAACACGATCAAAGACCTAGAGGACGTTGAGAACCAACTCAGTCGAGGGCAGGGCTAAGTGTCAGTCATCATAACAGGCATTACGGGTTTCATAGGTTCAAAGCTCGCACAGACACTTGTCGAACAAGGAACGAATGTTTACGGCCTAGTGAGGCATGTTTCTCGATCCGAACTGCGATCACTTGAACCCATTATGGAAAAGATCCATTTCGTCGAAGGCGATCTCGGCGAGTATCACTCCGTCCGTTCAGCGATAGCATCTGTCGCGCCCGAGGCAGTACTTCACTTAGGGGCGCTCACCCCGGTTAGGCATAGCTTCGAGGACCCTTTTCCGTACGCTAAGATCAACTACGAAGGAACCATGAACGTTGCACATGCCGTTCTTGAAGCTTCGCCCAATACCAGAGTCATCGCAGCGTCGACAGCTGAGGTATACGGGTGGCAGCCCCGCGTGCCAACTCGCGAGGACGCACGAATGAATCCCTCTTCTCCCTACGCAGTGTCAAAGGCAGCAGCGGATACTTATCTACAGATGGCTATCAAGGTCTACGGTTTGAAAGCGACGGTCCTCCGGTGCAACAACACATATGGTAGGATTGGCGAGAGCGGCTTCCTCGTTGAGTACGTTGTTAGCTCGATGATTGCGAACCGTACGGTCTACATCGGTGCTCCCGACCACATCAGAGACTACATGATTGTTGGCGATCATGTTGACGCATACCTTCGAGCGCTGGGAAGCGGAGAGGCAACGGGTGAAGTCTTCAACGTGTCTCCCGGGAACCCTGTGAGCAACATCGACCTGGCAAAGAAGGTATCGGAATTGGTGAGCTTCAAAGGCCGCATCGCAGCGAGTAGCTATCCGCCAGGATATCCCGCGCGTCCTTCCCAGTGGGATACAGACTACATAGTTCTTGATAGTCAGAAGATCCGAGCGAAGCTGGGTTGGAAGCCGAGCGTGTCTCTTGACGAGGGGCTGCGTCGCGTTGTCGACATGTGGAAGACACACTAGGGTCATCGACCTGACATGGTTCTGGTTCGAGACTTGTCTACAGGAGCTCCAGCTTTGTAGTCGCGCTGGAACACCGATCTGACAGACTCTTGCTTGTTCTACTGGGCTTGCATCGACATCTTACGCAGCAACCACCGGATGCTTCGAGAGCATGCGACGCCTGGTCCCTCAGCTTTTACAAGAGCTCGAAATGAGTCCCACAATCCCGGTGGCGGTTGTGGCGGTGGTGTTGGTTGGTCCAAGGGTATCCTCATTCCGCGATCAGGTGAGATGGAAGGATTCCTGACCCATTCTCTCAGAGGGGCGGTCGTTTTCTCAAACGTGAAATTCTGGAAGACAAACCTCTTTCTTGCTTCCCGACTTTTTCTCAACAGTGAAGGGTGCCCGGCCAGTTGGAGAATCAATCGGGTAAGCTCCTTCGGACTCTGTGGTCGGCAAGTTGCAGCAATTCTTCTATCCTTAAGGGCTTGGCTGAGTTCTGTCAGATCAGTCGTGAGGACTGGTAGGCCGGCCTGCAGCCATCCTAAGATCCTATTCCTACTACCAAGAACGGCTTCATAGCATGGGCGATCCACGTTTATTCCTACGTCCGCCTCAAAGTAGTAGTTGTGTATGTCGCTCGGGTGAACCCATCCCAACAGTATGAAGTTGCCACGAAGTTTCGAATTCTCCACGAGTCTCGTGAAGCTCTTGTACGTTATCTCGTCATGGCCTGGTATTTCGGCTCCGGCACAGACGAATTTGATATGATGGTTCTTTCTCATCGCCATTTCCAAGGCTCGAAATAGCGTGTCGACATCTGTCCACGTGTTGAATCCTCCGTTCCAAAGTATCGCGAAATCATCGTCATCGACATGAATTCCTCTCAGGACTCTTCTCTCGTGGCGGAATTTTCTTTTCTCTATTCCGCAGGGGATCACGTGCACGAAGTCATAGCCCATTGAATGTTTGTTCAGGCGCCCGACGGTTGCAAGTTGTCCCATTAGCGCGTATTTCTGTCGATTCGAGACTGAAGAATAGACATCCCCATTCTCAAGTATCGGCTTGTTCATCGACCAGAAGTGGAACAGATAGTGGTCATTGTCAAAGACGTAGGCTTTCGCCTGCGCTTCGGACATGAGGTCGCCGTATACATCGATCCAAATCGGCTTGCTTGTTTGCAGCCGGACAGCACGTGAGGAGGGATAGACGGTCGCGCCGATTATGCAATCAGGACTGAAACAATCATGTATCCCCTGTATTGTGTCTTGTCTCTCAAATGTCGCTTGATCCATGTGATGGTAGACAAGTGCGCCCTTTTCGATAGTCGTAATGGGCAAAGATGCTTCCTTCTCATCATATGCTCCGTAGATGCGACACGAGCACAGACACACCTTGTGTCCATCGTCAAGTAGCGGCTGGACGAACTGCCAAGTTCTGAGAGAGGGCCCGAAGACGTGAGGTTGATTCTCAAAGGGAAGCGGAGCCATGCCTAGCACGAGGACCCTGGTCATGATCCCAGCTCGTTCTCTCCGCCTTTCAATGCGGCAGGACAAAGATAGCACTATCGCCAGCGCAGCTTGCTTGGCCTATTGAACTGATCTTACTAGCAAAGGTTAGTTCCGAATTGAGGTCTGCGTTTGCTTCGCCAAATAGGCCCGAGAGCGGACGCATGGATCGATGGTTGCCTAGAGAATCCCAGCCTTCCTTGTACTGTTACTCGAGATAATGAGGAGGAATAGGTCTACCCTTGAGGATGCTGCTATGTTTTTCTAGAAAGACCGCCCTATGCTTTTCCATCAAGTTCCTCGCTGTCTCGGAAGAACTGCTTCCGAATTCGATATGTGTGGCGATCGCTAGAGGTTGGTACACAACTCGGTATCCCGTGTTCCAGAGTCTCATGCATAGGTCCGCGTCTTCATAGTATGCAGGGGTGAAGGCTTCGTCAAATCCGCCGAGCTTCTCGAAGGCGTCTCGCCTTACAGTAAGACATGCGGCAGAGCAGAAATCGACATCACGGGCATAGCAGTACTGGCGTTTCGAGGGATCATCGCCTCTTCCGTATCCATGTGCACTGCCATCGGGCCATATGATGGATCCTGCTTCCTGTATCCTTCCGTCACGCCAAACAAGCTTGGCCCCTGCACCGCCTACATCGGACGCCGACTCCAGCGTCTTGGTCAGCCAAGATACACAGTCTTCATGCACGAAGACATCATTATTGAGGAATAGCAGGTACTTCCCTCTCGCGGTTCTTGCTCCCTGGTTGCATGCTCGTGAGAAGAATAGGTTCTCCGTATTCAAGAGAGTCGTAATGTTGCGCAGTCTAGGCAGAAGTACAGAAGTCTCATCCGACGAAGCGTTGTCTACAATTATCACTTCATATGGGGTGGACGTGTTTGAGTGCAGGTCACGAAGACATCGGAGCGTGTAATGAGCCTTATTGTACGTCACTATCACGACTGATACAATTGGATCTCTGTAATAGGGAAATTCAAGGGCGCCATGAGCGCTTGAGAGAAACTCTCTGAGACTACGTACGAGTTCTTCATCGCTAAGCCCGAGGCGCATGCCAGTTGTGATGACAACTTGTGCACGATCAGAGATGCCTGGGCCGCTTTCACGCCCAGTTTCTCTATGCATAGGTTCAGTTATCCTGAACTCCTTACGCCTGATCTTTTCCGAGGCCTGCCTAGCGAAACTGGCAATCCCTTGCCCCGTGATTATGCGCAAGCTCGCAGTGACCACTTTTCGAAACTCGCCCCTAGATGTTCCGCTAGGAAAGAGGCGGTCAATGGGAGAGGCATAGAACCTCATGAATTTGTAGCCCAGGCTATGGTGGATTTCATCAAGTCCTTCCTTCAATTGGTTCAGCTGTTCAGTTAGCTGGGATCGTTCAGCAGTCATGGACTCTATTGTCGATCGGTTCTGAGAGAGTTCTTTCTTGGCTTGGTTCAGCTGTTCAGTTAGCTGGGATCGTTCAGCAGTCATGGACTCTATTGTCGATCGGTTCTGAGAGAGTTCTTTCTTGGCTTGGTTCAGCTGTTCGCCAAGCCTGAGCCATTCATTGTCTGCGTACCATTTCGCGTAATCCATCAGCACGCTACCGTTACTGCCTCGTTCATTCGCAACGGCATCCCGAGCCCATTGTACGAGCCGAAGGTAGTCTCCGTTCCTAGCCTCGGGGAACGCTGACTGAAGGTCGCGCCGCCTAGCATACAGTGCGATGAGTCTCTCAATTGGCTTCATGTATTGAGAGGCCATCACCGATCTTAGCGACAGGTCCTGCTCGAGGGCCTTGATCTGACCAGCCAAGCCTATGGTCTCCAGCTGGAGATGCTGGACTTGGGCGTTCAGCTCGTTGGCGTATTCACGCCGGCGGTCTTCTCTCCTGACTCCTCTGACTAGACTGCCAGTTGCCTTCGGTAGAATGCTTCGAATAGCCCTTACGTGCCCGCGAAGGGTACTGTAGTCGTTCGCAACTCTTTTCGAGTAGTCGGGCGGATCACGCACTAGTCCATCAAATGCCTGCTTCATGCTCTTGAGATCCGCGAACAGGTACTTCTCAAGTCCTCGATCCTGCATGAAGTGCTTGATCTTCTCCCGATCGATCGCTATGAATGGAACATTATGCACGTAGGCGAATATTGCGCCATGCAGAGACATGGATATGAAATAGTCAAATCTACCAATGAGGGTGAAGACCTCCTGTGCCCTCAGGATCGGGATCAGTTCTGAGTCTGGCAGTTTAAATCTGAGCTTGTTGAGGTATAGCGAATCCTGTTGGTAGTGAGTTACCGGTAAGAAGTAGACGTGAAGCCCCAGGTGCGATGCGAAATGCCCAAAATCCTCCTCGTCACGCAAGTCGAGGAACCCTGGGGTAAGATGGATGCCTACGCTTGGAGACGATATCTCCCGCTTGAAATTCTTCAAATCTTCAAGGAGCATGGAGGTGCATGGGACTACCTTCACCTCTGTACTGAGGTAGTCGAGCTTTCTCTTGTCGCCCATGCTCCGTACGCTGACATATGCGTATTTGTCAAGATACTGAAGGTCATCCGGTGACCCCAAAATGCCACACGCATTCAGGACGTGTTGACCTGTGATCTTGAACTTGTCGTAAAAGAAGTCTGGACTCGGCCTTAGAAGGTAGCCACCGCCCACGATTATCTTCTCGTAGTCACACGGATTGAATCTTCCTGGAACGAGTTCATCGAATTCCACCCGCTGTTGCCTTAGTATCTTCTTGAGACTCAGTCCGATAGCTACGTCACCAATGTTACCGCTAATGTTGTCGTAGAGTATCCCTACTTTGCTTGATGTTTCTCGGACAGCACGAGGCATTCCGGAACTCACCTATTCTCAGAACTCTCGTCGGAGAATCCACGTCTTTCCGGATGGGAGCTGATCCAAGCAAGCAATGTCAGCGATTCTGACCTTCATCTCTGGTCCAACGGCGCCGCGCAACGCGGCCTCGATCCTGGATCGATCTTCTGGTGATGGAGGATTCTGCCACACCAATCGAAGCTCGAGTTGATCATGAGCAGTCTGTGCGCACTGGTAGAAACGGATCATCGAACCGAAATCGTTACTCACGAAAAGCAGTTGGCCCAGGGTCACGGGGCTTAGTATACGCCCGTTGGACAGTTTGATGATCTCAGAGCTGCGACCTTCGATCCGCTCTACCATAGTCCACCCTCCGATCATACGTTCACTTCCCACGGTCGCTAGATCTCCCGTCACGTAGCGAATGAATGGGAACACGTAGTTGTTGAGGTCTGTAACAACCAGATTGCCGGTTTCGCCTGGTCTTGTTGGTTCTCCGTCATCACGGAGCACCTCCACGTAAGCGAGAAGTGGACTGAAGATGTATCGTCTAGTCCCTGGAATGGTACCTGCCAAGTAGCCATCGAACTCATGCGAGCCATACCATGAGTGTACTGGACACTTGAACACTCTACTGATACGCTGCTCCGCGTGTTCGGTCAAGAGGTCCGCGGTAGTAATAACACAGGAAGGCGGGCGAGGGATGGGCAATCGTCGTTCCTCGATCACCCCGGCGACCCAGTCGATTGCACTTGCATATCCATACAGCCAGTACTGGTCAAAGGATGCCCAAAGCCGGAGTTCTTCCTGAACTCGGTCCGACGTCAGTTCCGACACCGGCACCTCGTGAACACGCTCTTTGTCAACGTTAGATCGCTCATGATGGATCCAGACCATAGTGGCGGACTCAGGAACTTTGTGCAGTTGTTCAAGGAACTGCTTCGCAGCCCGGCATATGGGGCCCTCGGACGAATCGCGATAGAACTGCATCGGCTGTCCTGTGCTGCCAGAAGTTCTCTTTGGAATCCTGCGCTCCAGCGATATCCCTTCGGCTAACAAGTTCTCAACGTTCTCTCGTATGATGTCTTTTGTGAGCAACGGAATCTCCTCAAAGGTTCGTTGGCCAACGCATACCTGGCGGTAGTAAGGTGAGTGGTCGACGGCAAACTTGACCATCGCGTCGCGAAGTCCGTGTGTGACTCGCTCCCAAGTCTTGGGGTCAGCCTGCCATGAAGCGTGCATCTTTTGATAGATCGGGTCGTCGCCGTGGACTTCCGTCATCCATCCCATCCTGGCCGATAAGAAATCATGGAAGTGTCTTGTATACGTATCTTCATATCGCGTATGGTTGGGTTCTTGGGGAAGCCATAGGGGCAATAGCCTCGCTCTCTCACCAGCCCGCGATTGGGCTCGGTCATCCTGCAAGTTGCCGAATCCCAGAAACACGCCAGCTGCAACATGTGTTCGCCATTCACGCAACGTCCTGGGGTGTGACGTCCAAGGACAAGGCCTGGCTTGTTGAGTCCAAGTCTCTTGGTTTGGGCTACGGCAACGTGTAGGCTTGCAGGCAATCACGCGTCTTCGATCGTCTCTCTCCTCAAACACCCGCTAGCCGCAACCATGACAACTTTAACTGCGAAGGCGACGCAGAAGTCGCCTTGAATCGTGTTTCCACCCTTGCTTCCCCCTATATCGCCATTATCGTGCCGCCGACTAGCGGTGAGGGCCCTCATTCTACCATGGTGCATTTCACATGGCACCACGAACCTGAAGTAAGCTGCACACCCCCAGCAGATAGTCGAAGCCCTTCTTCTCTAGTCAACCTATCTCAAGAATCATTAGGGCGTCGGTTCCTGGGGCAACGCTTTGAATTGCCCCGTAACTCTGATCGATATTGGGATCTGATTCAGCACGGTTCGCCAGGGCATCTATCCAGTCAACGTCCAATTCCCGCGTCATTGTTCAGAAGCACTACATACTTGGCTTCGATGCCTGTGATCGCTCTACTGTAGGCCTCGGCAAATCCCAAGAAGTTCTTATCGAATCTGATGAGTCTAATGGAAGGGCAGTTAGACTCAATAGGTGAGAGTGATCCGTCTGTGCTTCCGTTGTCGACAACGTAGATTTCCATGTCGGGATATGTCGACTTCACCGCTGATGTAGGGCAAGTCTTCAGCAATCGTAGACCGTTGTGATTGAGAGTCATCAGGCGACGCATGGTCTGTTACTCTGTCTACTCAGCGCAATCGACCTCAAAAGAGTCACCTTTCCCTCACGAATGCCACCAGCATGCGTCGGGAGGTAGACTCAAGAAGCATCGCACGCTGTTGTGAGTTGTCCGAGAATCACCAACATTCCCAACTGAATCGTGAAGCAGACTTCGGTCGCTCTTTCCCCAAAGGGTTATACGATGCATGGTCCAACGGCCGCATAGTCAAGGCGATGCCGCCGAGGCAAGAGGCAACGGCAAGACAGAATCGAACATCGTGGATCATTGGGATACTGATCTGTCTTTAGGATGAGGGAATTTGTTCGACAGGCTTCATTACTATTTCGAAGTAATAGTGGTTCTTGCTCAGAAAGACTTCAAGGTTCGCTACCGCAACTCCGTTCTCGGCTTCCTCTGGTCGCTGCTCAACCCGCTGGCCTACATGGTGATACTCACGTTAGTGTTCTCCTTCCTGCTTAGAGTGAGCATACCGAACTTCGCCGCATGGTTGCTGATCGGTCTCCTGGTGTGGAGGTTTTTCTCGATACCCACTAACCAGGCGTTGTTCAGTCTGGTGGGCAACGCTCCCCTCGTCAACAAGGTGTACCTGCCTAGATATTTGATCGTGCTCTCGAGCAACGTCGCAAACCTGCTGGGTGCTGGACTCGAATTCGCCGCGTTCTTACCACTGCTCGCTGTCCTTGGCGTGAACCTGACCCTTTACGCTCTACTTCTACCAGCAGTGCTAGTGATGGAATTCCTCTTGGTTTTTGCCCTATCGCTGTCGCTTGCATCACTGAATCTGAAGTACCGTGACTTCTACCAAATGTGGGATATCGCGCTTCAGCTGGGGTTCTTTCTCTCGCCGATCATGTACGACGCTGGATTGATTCCTGAAAGGTTCCGCCTCGCATACTCGCTCAACCCTGTGACGCGGCTGATGGAATCCGCTAGAGCCGTACTCCTTCACGGTCAGCTTCCCTCATCATTCGATGTTGCGACTGTGGTGGCGAGCATTTCGATCCTCTTAGTGATTGGAGTTCTGGTCTTTCGTCGACTCGAAAAACGTTTTGCGGAGGAACTCTGATGGTGCAAGTGATCAGCGCTGACGACGTATGGAAGCTGTTCCGCATTCCACATGAGAGGCGTGCTACAGTTCTTGACCACATAGCTGGAGCGTTGTCGATATTCGAGGGGAAGAGGTTCAGCTACGAGGAGTTCTGGGCGCTTAAGAAAGTGAGCTTTCAACTCGAGGATGGCGAGTCCTTGGGAATAATCGGCCCCAACGGAAGCGGCAAAAGCACTCTGCTCAAGCTGATTGCACGGATAATGAGGCCCGACAAGGGCATGATTGAGACGAATGGATCAACCGCCGCGGTCCTCGAGTTGGGAATAGGATTCCATGGCGACCTCACAGTCAAAGAGAACGCCCTGATCTATGGTGTCATAATGGGGCTGCCACGCTCTGAAATGCGGAAACGTACGGACTCCATTCTGGACTTTGCGGGTCTCACGAGATTTCAGGATGCCAAACTCAAGAATCTGTCGTCCGGAATGCAAGTTAGGTTGGCCTTCTCCATTGCAATTCAGGTTGAAGCAGACATTTTCCTTGTGGACGAGGCATTAGCAGTGGGCGACGCGGAGTTTCAAAACAAATGTCTCGATAGATTTCACGCATTCAAGAAGATGAACAAATCAATAGTGCTCGTTTCGCACAACATGGAACTAGTCAGAGCTTTCTGCGAAAAGACGCTCTACCTCACAAACGGCGAGGTGAAAGCCTTCGGGCCGAGCGAAGAAGTCACCAACCAGTACACAAGAGACGTGTTAGTCTCATCCGGAACCTAGCGGAGGAAGAACTCGTAGACTCGGCAGGCTCACCGAGAGTGGCAGCAGTCGTGCTTAACCATAATGGCGTGTGGTGGCTGCCGAAGTGTCTGTGAAGCGTCACCCGCACAGACGATCCGAGTCAAGGGCCTTTACGCGAGAGGCGTGTCAAGGATCATGATCAGGGAACTCGCAAGAATCCGAAACGGCAACGACCATCATGGTAGACAGGTGAACGCGATGATCCACAACTACTGGAGCCAGAAGCACGTCGCGGACAGGCTCACTTGGGCCGCTGAAGAACATGGCATAAGTCGAGACCATATCAGAAGCCTACACGAGCCAGACATGCCCACGGTGCGGTTCAAGGCATTCAGAACGAATACTGCGTGGTTTCCAATGCTTAGACTGCGGATTGGAGGCGCACAGAGACGCGGTTGGCGTCTTGAATATGGCTGCCCGCTGCGGCGAGTACGCTGTCAGGCCAATGGTTTGGCCTATGCTTCTACGATGGGATCGATAGCGGGTGTAACCGCAACAACGGAATGCCCACCCAAGCGAAGAGGATCAGAGTGGAAGCATGAATCCCCGCGACTTTTAGTCGAGGAGAGAATCAAGCGCATTTTCGCAGGCTTCATCTGCTTGAAACCGCCCACTCGTTTCGCCTCAGACCGTTCCGCCTGGAGTTTTAATAGTAGGTGCTGCTGTTCACATTACAGGCGATGTCGGTGAAGTTCAGCGTATTGGTTGAGAGGGACGAGGACGGATACTACATCGCCTCAGTCCCAGAGTTGCAGGGCTGTCACACTCAAGCCAAAACACTTGACGAGCTGACAATCAGGGTCAAGGAGGCGATCCAGATATACCTCGAAACTGAAGGCATGAAAGCCGAGGGAAAGATCGAGCTCGTGGGAGTTCAATTTGTAGAGGTCCCTCTCGAGTGAGCTTAAGACCCACACCGGCCAAGAAAGTCATCAAGCTTCTGAACATGGTAGGCTTCGTAAGTGTGAGGCAACGGGGCAGTCACGTTGTTCTGAAACACCCGGACGGGAGAGTGGCGGTCGTTCCGGTTCATCCCGGAGAAGACATTGGAAGAGGATTGCTCTTCAAGATAATGAAAGATGCGAAGATAACTAAAGAGGAGTTTCTCAAGCTACTAGAGGAAGCTTAAGCAAGGCTATTCTAGCCCTCCCCACCCTCTTCCATCGCCCAAGCGTTCTGTGAAACCTAGGTTTGTCCCTTGGGGAGTCATCAAGGGCGTTCTGCTGCCCCATAAGGGCTCGATGACCATAACTGGGCGAGCGCAAGCTCCCGACTTCTGGTCGTGGAGTAAGCGAGCAAGTTGACGAGTTTAACACTCTTGTCCGCGATCGGACTGTTTGGAGCCGAATCATACACGCCCGCAAGGGCAAGTAGGCTCCACATGTGGTCGGGATGTCCAAAGACCCGAATATGGCTCCCAACCGAAATAGGCGTGGAAGAGTTCGAGTAAGAGATGGTGTCGTGAATATGGCGGCTCGCTGCGGCGGGTACGCTGTCAGGCCAATGGTTTGGCCTATGCTTCTACATTGGGATCGATAGCGGGTGGAACCGCAACAACGGAATGCCCACCCAAGCGAAGAGGATCAGGGTGGAAGCGTGAATCTCCCGACTTCAGTCGTGGAGAGAGTCAAAACGCTTTGGATCTGCAACGTAATACGAGATGTATTTTCAAGATCTCCTAGGATCGTGTCAGCTTCAAACTGCGCCTTCTGATGGATAATGTGAAGTTTGTTGGATGATTATGACTTTTTCCTTTGGTAGAAATCGCAGATA